>Ga0134126_10009786_pt1 | contig 12079 bp, 9 predicted proteins | sample KB31752_FD_96881 | JGI IMG/M metagenome (GOLD analysis project Ga0134126, IMG submission 96881) | Terrestrial soil microbial communities with excess Nitrogen fertilizer from Kellogg Biological Station, Michigan, USA - KB3-175-2 | ecosystem: Environmental > Terrestrial > Soil > Unclassified ...
AGCATGATCGACACCTTCACCCCGTTCGGCGTCGGCAGGCCGTAGAGCTGCAGCCGGTCGGGGTGCGCCGCGGGCCAGCGTCGCGTGATCGGAAAATCGGCGAGTGCGGTCACGCTTTGGCTCTCCCATGGCGGCGGATGTCGCGCTTAGATGGGCGCCGGCCGGCTCAGCGGAAGACGCCGGCGGCGGAGGCGCGGATGATCGAGTTCTTCTTCGACTGCTCCAGCCCGTGGACCTACCTGGCGTTCCACAACATCCAGCCGCTGGCGGCTGAGTTCGGGGTTGAGATCGCCTGGCGGCCGATCCTGGTCGGCGGGATCTTCAACACCATCAATCCCAGCGTCTACGAAGGCCGCGCCCACCCGGTGCCGGCGAAGGCGCGCTACTCGGGCAAGGACCTGCAGGACTGGGCGCGAGTGGCGGGCCTGAAGATCAAGATGCCGCCCAGCGTCTTCCCGGTGAACAGCGTCAAGGCGATGCGCATGTGCCTGGTGCTCGAACCGCAGGGCAAGCTCGTCCCGTTCGCCACCGCCGTGTTCGAAACCTACTGGGGCGACGACGCCGACATCTCGCAGGACGACGTGCTGCGCGGCGTCTGCGCCCGCCTCGGACTCGATGCCGACGCGCTGCTGGCCGCTCAAGGCCAGCCGGCGATCAAGGACCAGCTGCGCGCCAACACCGACGAGGTGATGCGACGCGGCGGTTTCGGCTCGCCGACCATCTTCGTGGGCGGGTCCGACATGTACTTCGGCAACGACCGGCTGCCGCTGGTCCGCGCCGCGCTTGAGCGCGCGAACGCCGCTGCCGTCTAGGCGTCGCGATTGCCCGTCGGGGCGGTTGCGCCGGCGCAACGCCTTTGCGCCATTGGAGAAACAGAGGAACGCCCCCGCAGCCCGGCGCGTTGGGTTCCGCGTCAGCCTCGGCCGCAAAGCATACGGAGCCCGCTTCGAAGCTCTGACACCCTCAGGGGCGCACCGGCCGCCGCGTCTTTGGCCTCAAGCACTGCCGGAGCATCCAATGTTCAAGGCTCTCGATCTCATCAAATCTGGCGATCTGGCGATCGATCTGGGGACCGCCAACAGCCTCGTCTACCTGAAGGGCGAAGGCATCGTCGTGAACGAGCCCTCCGTCGTGGCGCTGTGCGCCGGCGGCGGGCGCAAGACCGTGCAGGCGGTGGGATTCGACGCCAAGCAGATGATGGGACGCACGCCCTCCCACATCGAGACCATCCGGCCGGTGCGCGACGGCATGGTCGCCAACTTCGAGGTGGCCGCCGAGATGGTCCGGATGCTGATCCGCCGGGCGCGTCGCGGGCGCGGCATCTTCAATCCCAAGGTGGTGGTGGGCGTGCCGGCCGGCGCGACGGGGGTCGAGCGCCAGGCGGTCACCGACATCTGCCTCAACGCCGGCGCGCGGCAGGTGGACATGGTGGTCGAGCCGATGGCCGCGGCGATCGGCGCCGGGCTGCCGCTGGACCGCCCAGCCGGCTCGATGGTGATCGACATCGGCGGCGGCACCACCGAGGTCGCGATGGTGTCGATGTGGGGGGTGGTCCACGCCAGGAGCGCCCGGGTCGGCGGCGACAAGATCGACGCGGCGATCGTCGACCACATGCGGCGCGAGCATGACCTGGTGATCGGCGAGGGCGCCGCCGAGCGGATCAAGATGCAGATCGGCGCGGCCAAGGCGCCGGCCGACGGCGAGGGCGCCTCGATGGACGTCTACTGCCAGGATGCGCGGCGGCTCGCCTCGCGGCAGGTGCGGCTCACCACCCGCGAGGTGGCCGAGGCCATTGCCGAGCCGGTGCAGGCGATCGTCGACACGGTCGCCGAGGCCCTGAAGTCCGCGCCGTCCGAGCTGACCGCCGACGTCGCCGCACAGGGTGTCTTCCTCACCGGCGGGGGCGCGCTGCTGCGCAGCCTCGACGAACGCATCGCCGACGCGATCGACCTGCCGGTGACGGTCGCCGACAACCCGCTCGCCTGCGTCGCGCTCGGCTGCGGCAAGGTGCTGGACACGCAAGGCTGGCGCGAAGCGCTCGCTTGACGCGGTGCTGGAGCCGGCGCGCGTCGCGCCGTAGTTTCCAGTGAGGTTCGGCGCGGGGCGACGAGGGACGGCGTGGCCGAGAGCTGGGACGACAAGGCCAAGTACCTGGCGGCGACGCGGCCGCTCTTCCACAACGCCGACTACTGGCGGTTCCTGATCCGCGAGGTCTGGCGCATCGGCGATGCGCCGGTGCGGATGATCGATTTCGGCTGCGGCTACGGCTGGGCGGGGTTCTTCCTGCTGCCGCTGCTGCCGCCGGGCAGCTCGTACTTCGGCTTCGACATCTCCGAGCCGCTGTTGCGGGAGGGCCGGGCGGGGTTCGCCAAGACCGGGCTCGACGCGACGCTGGCGCGCGGCGATGCGGCCGCCGCGCCGGCCGCTGACGGCGCGTTCGATATCGCCGTCGCCCACGCGGTGCTGATGCACCTGCCGAACCGCGCCGCGGCGCTCGCCGAGATGGTCCGGGTGACCCGGCCCGGCGGCCTCGTGATCACCTGCGATTCCAGCCACAACGGGGTCAACGCGCTGCTCCACGTGCACGAGACCGACGAGCAGGAGGCGACGCCGCTGGGGCTCTGGCAGCGGATGGAGGCGCACGCGCGGCGCACGCGCGGCGGCGACGGCAACCTCGGCTTCAAGACCCCTGTGCTGATGCGCCAGGCCGGGCTGGTGGACATCGGCGCGCGGGTCAGCGACGCGGTGACGCTGTCGTTCCCGCCGATCGACACGCCGGAGAAGCAACGGGTGCTGGCGGCGCTGCTGAGCGACGGCTTCGGCGGCTATCCGAGCGACGAGGCCAGCCTCCAGCGCGCCGTCGCCGCCTTCGTGGAGCACGGCGTCGACGCGGCCGAAGCCGAGGCCGAGTTGCGTCGCCAGATGGCCAATGACTACCGGCGCACGGCCCGCGACTACCACATTGTCCAGCCCGCGGTGATGGCCATCAGCTATGGCCGCGTGCCGGCCGGCGTCGCATAGCGGGCCTTTGCCCAACGCCGCGCGGGGTCGTATGAAGGCCCGCATTTCATCGAACCTTGTTCGGGACATTTCACATGGCTGATCCGCCCGTCCGCGCGGCGCCGCGGGCGACGTTCCAGATCACCGTGAATGGCGAGGCGCGGCGGGTCGACGTCGACCTGCGCACCACGCTGCTCGACCTGCTGCGCGAGACGCTGGGGCTGAGCGGGACGAAGAAGGGCTGCGATCACGGGCAGTGCGGGGCCTGCACGGTGCTGGTGGACGGGGTGCGGATCAATGCGTGCCTGTCGCTGGCGGTGATGCACGAGGGCCAGCAGGTCACCACGATCGAGGGCGTGGGGCTGCCGCCCGACCTCAGCCCGCTGCAGCGCGCGTTCCTCGAGCGCGACGCCTTCCAGTGCGGCTACTGCACGCCCGGGCAGATCTGCTCGGCGCTCGGCATGCTCGAGGAGGTGCGGCGCGGCGAGCCGAGCCAGGAGACCCTGGATCTCGTCGCCGAGATCGTGCCGCTGACCGACGCGGAGATCCGCGAGCGGATGAGCGGCAACATCTGCCGCTGCTCGGCCTATCCGCAGATCCTCGAGGCGATCCGCGACGTGGCCGGTCCGCTCGGAGCGGGCGCGTGAGGCCGTTCACCTACGAGCGCGCCGAGAGCGCATCGGGCGCGGCCAAGTCCGCCGCCGAGACGCCGGGCGCGCGGTTCCTGGCCGGCGGCACCAACCTGCTCGACCTGATGAAGCTGGAGATCGAGCGGCCGGCGCATCTGATCGACGTCGGCCGCCTGCCGCTCGCCCGGATCGAGGAAACGCCGGACGGCGGCCTGCGCATCGGCGCGGTGGTCTCCAACAGCGCGGCGGCTTCGGACCGGCGCGTGCGGACGCGCTATCCGGTGCTCACCCACGCGCTGGTGGCGGGCGCCTCGCCGCAGTTGCGCAACAAGGCGACGGTCGGCGGCAACCTGATGCAGCGCACCCGCTGCGCCTACTTCTACGACCCCGCCAAGCCCTGCAACAAACGCGATCCCGGCGCCGGCTGCAGCGCACTCGGCGGCGATGCGCGCGGCAACGCGATCCTGGGCGCGAGCGAAGCCTGCGTCGCCGTCCACCCGTCCGACATGGCCGTGGCGCTCGCCGCGCTGGACGCCGCGGTCGAGACGGTGGCGCCGGCCGGCCGTACGCGGACGATCCCGATCGACGCGCTGCACCGGCTGCCGGGCGAGACGCCGCACGTCGAGACCAGCCTGGAGCCCGGCGAGCTGGTCACCGCCGTGGTGCTGCCGCCGCCGCCGGAAGGCCGGCAGGAATACCGCAAGGTGCGCGACCGCGCCTCCTACGCCGGCGGCCTCTTTAGCCTGGCGCTGGCGGGCGGGCGGCTGGCGCTGGGCGCGGTGGCGCTGAAGCCCTGGCGCGCCACGCAGGCCGAGGCCGCGCTGGCCGCCGGCGCGACGCCCGCCGAAGCAGCCGACGCCGAGCTCGCCGCGGCGCGCGGAACCGGCCGCAACGCCTTCAAGATCACGCTCGCCCGGCGCGTCGTCGTCGATGCGCTGGAGGGAGGCCCCACGCGATGAGGACTGGCCGATGAGCTCGATCGCCGACTACGCGCTGCCCAACCCGATCAACCAGAACCGCTCCGGCGTGATCGGCCGGCCGGTCGATCGCTATGAGGGGCCGCTGAAGGTGTCGGGCACGGCGCCCTACGCCAACGAGGCGAAGACGCCATCGCCGCCGACCTACGGCGTGATGGTGGGGGCCAGCATCGGCTGCGGCGATGTGGTCGCGGTGGACGACGCGGCAGCGAAGGCGGCGCCCGGCGTCAAGCTGGTCTGGCACCTGTTCGACCAGCCGCCCGGCCAGGGCGCGGCCGGCGCCAAGGCCTACGTGCAGTCGCAGGCCTCCGCCGATCCGGTCTTCGTGTCGCCGCGCGTGCGCTACTTCGGCCAGCCGGTCGCGCTGGTGGTCGCCGACACGCTGGAGAACGCCGCAGCGGCCGCTGCGCTGGTGCAGGTCAGCTACGCCGAGGACCCCGAGGCGGCCTACGCGTTCGAGCCGGCCGAGGCCGCGCGGCGCGACAACGATCCGGACTCATCCATCGGCGAGTTCGAGGCCGCGTTCGCCGCGGCGCCGGTCCGCCTCGACGAGACCTATTCCACCCCGATCCAGAACCACTGCCAGATGGAGCCCTGCGCGACCACCGCCTGGTGGGAGGGCGAGAAGGTGGTGATCCACACCTCGGTGCAGATGCTTAAAGGGCCTCAGCACCTGGTGGCCGAGACGCTGCAGATCGACCGCCACAACGTGCACCTGCGGTCGCTCTACGTGGGCGGCGGGTTCGGCGGGAAGGGGTCGTCCTACGAGGATCTGGCGCTGGCGGCGCTGGCCTCGCGGACGCTGGGCCAGCCGGTGAAGATCGCGCTTTCCCGCCAGCAGATGTTCAACGCCACCGTCCACCGACCGGCCACGGTGCAGCGGGTGCGGCTCGGCGCGACCCCGGACGGGCGGCTGACAGCGCTGTCGCTGATCGCCGCCACGCATTGCAATCGCAACGCGCCCTTCATCGAGCGCGCGGCGGCGTTCTCGCGGGCGCTCTACGCGGCCCCGAACCGGCTGACCGGCCATCGCCTGCAATTGATGGACATCGCTGTCGCCAGCGCCATGCGCGCGCCCGGCGAGGCCTCCGGCATGGTCAGCCTGGAGGCGGCGATGGACGAGCTCGCCGAGCGGTTGGGCCTCGATCCGATCGAGCTGCGCATCAAGAACGAGCCCGACCGGCACCCGGAGACCGGCCAGCCCTATTCGGCGCGGCAGCTGGTCGAGTGCATGCGGGACGGCGCCGAGAAGTTCGGCTGGGTGCGGCGCAATCCGAAACCCGGCATGACGCGCGACGGCCGCTGGCTGGTCGGCATCGGGATGGCGGCCGCCATCCGCGGCAACTTCCTGCTGCCGGCGAAGGCCGCGATGCGCGCCGACGCGGACGGGTTCATCCGCCTCCAGCAAGGCATGACCGACATCGGCACCGGCAGCTACACGATCCTCGCGCAGATCACCGCCGAGACGATGGGCGTGCCGCTGGAGAAGGTGGTGGTCGAGATCGGCGATTCCGGCTTTGCGCCGGCCCCCGGCTCCGGCGGCCAGTTCGGCGCGGCCACCGCCGGCTCCGGCGCGCTCGCCGCAGGCATGGCGCTGCGGGCCCGGCTCACGGCGATGGCTGTGGGCGATCCCGACTCGCCGCTCTACGGCGCGCCGCCCGAGGCGGTGGAGTTCCGCGACGGGCTGATCACCGTGGAGAACCGCTCGGAGACTATCGCAGCGCTGGTGCAGAGGCTGGCCCCAGCCGGCCTCGAGGTGGAAGGCGCCTCGACGCCCGCCGCCGACATCCGCCAGTACGCCAGCTACTCGCACGGCGCGCAGTTCGCCGAGGTGGGCGTCGATCCGGTGACCGGCGAGGTGCGGCTGCGGCGCATGCTGGGCGTCTTCGCCTGCGGGCGGATCCTCAACGAGAAGACCGCCAGGAGCCAGATCACCGGGGGCATGATCTGGGGTGTGGGCACGGCGCTGACCGAGACCAACCGCGTCGACCCGCGCTACGGCAGCCTGACCAGCCAGGACCTCGGCAGCTACTTCCCGCCCGTGCATGCAGACATCGCCAACCTCGACGCCTATTTCCTGCCCGAGGTCGACGACAAGGCGAACCCGCTCGGCATCAAGGGCGTCGGCGAGGCCGGCATCTGCGGCGCCGCCGCCGCGATCGCCAACGCCGTCTACAACGCCTGCGGCGCCCGCGTGCGCGACTATCCGCTGACCCCAGACCGCGTGCTCGCGGCGATGGGGGCGCTATAACTCGCCGCAAATGAGGAGCCGAGCATGCAACTGACCTCGACCAACGATGCGACGTGGCGGCCGATCCGCGAGGGCGTCACGGTGACGCCGCTGAAGATGGAGGGCGGCAAGGGCACCTTCCTGATGCGCTACGAGCCCGGCTCGCGCTCGCCCACCCACACGCACCCCGGCGGCGAGGAGATCTACGTGATCTCCGGCAGGGGCCGGCTCGACGAGCTCGCGATCGGACCAGGCGACTTCATCTACACCCCACCCGGCGAAGGCCACACGCTGCACGCCGAGACCGAGGTGCTGATCCACGTGGTGCTGCCCGAGCCGGTGGTCATCACCGAGTAGGCCACGCTGCTCTACGGGGGCGCCGGCCGCTCCAGCCGCACCGTCACCTCGGCCGAGAGGCCGGCGCGCAGGCGGTCGAGGCCGGGCTGGCCGGGGTCGAGCACGATCCGCACCGGCACGCGCTGCACGATCTTGGTGAAGTTGCCCGCGCCCGGCTCGAACGGCAGCAGTGCGAACTGCGAGCCCGAGCCCGGCGCGATCGAGTCGACATGGCCGGTGAAGTTGCGGCCGGGCAATGCGTCGATGTGCACCGTGGCGCTCTGGCCGGCGCGCATGCGGCCGATCTGGGTTTCCTTGAAGTTGGCGGTGACCACTGGCTGGGCCTCGCCGATGATGGTCATCAGCGTCACGCCCGGCTGCACCATCGAGCCCACGTTGGCCTCGATGTTCGCGACGATGCCTGGCGCCGGCGCCTTCACGGCGGTCTGCGCCTTCTGCAGCTGGGCGGCTTCGAGCTCGGTCTTGGCGCGGTACTCGGCGGCGACCGCCTCGGAGAGCGAGGCCTGGATCTGGCCGCGGGTGCGTGCGGCGACCAGCGCCTGGCCGTGCGCGGTCTCGAACGCCTGTCGGAAGACGGGATTGGCGACCGCGTTGGTCCCGGCCAGCTGCTGCGCCGAGTTCACCGTGCCCTCGGCGACCTTCTCCTCGGCGGCGAGGGTGGAAAGGCCGGCGCGGGCGGCGCGCTGGGCCGCCTGCGCCGCCAGCAGGTCGCCCTTGGCCTGCGCGATCTTCAGGTCGTATTCCTCGGGGTCGATGGTGACCAGCAGGTCGCCGGCCGCGACGCGCCGGTTTTCCTTGGCGTCGAACGCGGTGACCATGCCGCGCACCTTCGGCGAGACGATGGTCTTGTCGCCCTGCACGTAGGCGTCGTCGGTCGAGGTCGTCGCCTTGGGGGCGAAGATCCACACGAGACCCGCGGCGATCGCCACGATCGCCACCACGCCGACCGCCAGCGCACGCCATCGGACCGTGGCGGCCGCGCCCCCTGAACCGCCGCTGGCCATGCCTGTTACGGTTCACTCCCTGAGCGCGCATCCCATCCGAAGATGATGCTAGCATGAATGAAGCCCCGGCAAGGGGCGGCGCGAGGGGCTGCAAGGATTGAGCGCGACCACCGCCGATCTCGACTACGACGAAAGTCCCGCTGCGTCGCTGGCGCCGTGGAAGAAGATGGCGATCTTCTTCGTGATGGCGGTCGGCCAGTTCATGGCCCTCCTGGATATCCAGATCGTCGTCGCCTCGATGAGCTCGATTCAGGCCGGATTGTCGGCCAGCCTCGACGAGATCGACTGGATCCAGACCGCGTATCTGATGGCCGAGATCGTGATGATCCCGCTGTCGGCCTACCTGGCGCAGGCGCTCTCGACCCGCTGGGTGTTCGCGGCCTCGGCGGCGTTCTTCACGGTGACCAGCCTCGCCTGCGGGGCGGCCTGGGACCTGCCGTCGATGGTGGTGTTCCGCGCCATCCAGGGCTTCGTCGGCGGCGCGATGATCCCGCTGGCGTTCGCCACCGGCTTCAGCTTCTTCGACGGCGCCGAGGCGGCCGGCGCGACCGCAGTGCTGGGGGTGATGTCGACGCTGGCGCCGACGCTCGGCCCGGCGATCGGCGGCTGGATCACCGACAGCCTCGGCTGGCGCTGGCTGTTCTTCGTCAACATCGCGCCGGGGGCGATCGTCACGCTGGCGCTGGTGATGCTCGGGCGCTTCGACAAGGCCGAGCCGCGGCTGCTGCTGAAGATCGACTGGCTGCACGCCGCCAGCCTGGCGGCGTTCCTTGGAGGGATGCAGTACGTGCTCGAGGAGGGGCCGCAGCGGCAGTGGTTCCAGGACCGTATCGTCGCGTCGATGGCCTGGATCGCGGCGGTGGCCGGCGTCGTCTTCGTCGAGCGCTGCCTCTGGTCGCCCAGGCCGCTGGTCAACATCGCGCCGTTCCGACGACGGGGCTTCGCGGCCGCCAGCGTGCTCTCGTTCGCGATCGGCTTCGGCCTCTACACCAGCGTCTACCTGACCCCGGTGTTCCTGGCCCGGGTGCGCGACTACACCAGCCTCGACATCGGCTCGACGGTGTTCATCGCCGGGGTGTTCATGACACTCTCGGCCGGGCCGTCGGCCTGGCTGGCGACTCGCATCGACATGCGCATCATGATGGCCGCCGGGCTCGTGCTCTACTTCGTCTCCTACTGGATGATGTCGTCGCTCGGCCCCGACTGGGGGTTCTGGGAGCTGTTCTGGCCGCAGGCGGTGCGCGGGCTGGCGGTGCTGTTCACCATGGTCTCGGTGGTCGGCATGGCGCTGAAGGACATGGACGACGACGAGCTGAAGGACGCCTCGGGTTTCAACAACCTCTTGCGCAACCTCGGCGGCGCGGTCGGCATCGCCGCGGTGAACACCTGGCTGATCACCTTCACGCAGGGCCACGCGGCGGCGTTCGATCGCGCGCTGGGACGCTCCGGCGCGGCGCGCGACGCGCTGGCCGGCCTGACGCTGCGGGTCGCGCAGGAGGGCGGCGATGCGGCCCACGGCCAGGGCGTCGCCGCCGCCACCGTGATGGGCGGCGTCATGCGCCAGTCGCTGACACTCGCCTTCGACGACGTGTTCCGTGTCAGCGCCTGGCTGTTCCTGGCCTGCCTGGTGGTCGTGCCGTTCTGCAGCGGCGGCGCGATGACGCAGCGGCATCGCCATCACGCGCATTAGATCGCGATGGGTTCGGCTTGAACGCTGAATCGCGATCTACACTTTGAATTTAGAGCAGGAATCAGCTTTCAGGCGATTCCGCCTGAAACCATCCTGCCGAGTTGCGAAGTGGGCGCAATTGACGCGCGGGTGAAACAGTCGGCGCCATCATCGCGCCCTCTAGTGCGCCTAGCCGGGCCAGGGTTTGCCTGCGCTCGCGCCGTCGCAGCTGGCGAGGTAAGGTCGGACGGGATTTGAGAGATGATCTTAGCATGATCGAGACCTGGAAGCAGGCGCTGATGCGCACGGCGGCAGCGGTTGCTGGCCTGGGCATGGTCGTGGGCGCCGCCGGCTCCGTGCTGGCCGCCGCGCCCGCCAAGGCGCCGCCCATGGCCGCCGCCAAGGCGGCGGGGTCCACCGACGACCCGGCCTATCCGCTCACCCGGCCGAACCCCGAGGCGGAAATCGGCAAGCTTCCGAACGGCCTCACCTACGGCGTCATGAGCCGCGGCGGCACCCGCAAGGTGGCGATCATCCTGCACGTCGGCGCCGGCAGCGAGGACGAGACGCAGAACGAGCGCGGCGTCGCCCACTTCCTCGAGCACATGTCGTTCAACGGCTCGACGCACTTCCCGCCGGGCACCGTGATGAAGGACTTCGCCGACATCGGCGTCTCGATCGGCCGCGACCAGAACGCCGAGACCACCTTCGATTCCACCACCTTCAGCCTCGACCTCTCCGAGGTGACGCCCGAGCGTCTCGACCTGGCGTTCAGCTGGCTGCGCGACGTCGCCGACGGCTCGACGATCGAGCAGGCGCAGGTGGACCGCGAGCGCGGCGTGATCATGTCGGAGTACGTCGGCAGCCGCAGCGCGCTGGGCGACCTCGCCGAGCAGACGCTGAGCTTCCTGACGCCGAACCTCTTGGGCCCCAAGCGCGCGCCGATCGGCCTGAAGGACGTCATCCAGACCGTCAACGCCGACACCATCCGCAACTTCTATCACCGCTGGTACCGGCCCGAGACGTCGATCGTGGTGGCGGTCGGCGACCTTCCGCGCGAGGAGCTGAAGCAGCGCATCATCGCCGCGTTCGGCGACTGGAAGAACGACACGCCCGCGCCGACCAAGCCCGACCTCGGCCACGTCGACCTGAAGCGCCCGACCGCGGTGTTCGTCGCCGCCCAGGACAAGGCGCCGCCGACGCTGCAGGTGTGCCGCACCGAGGACAAGGACCGCGTGTTCCAGGAAGGCGTCGTCTCGCGCACCCGCGACTTCGAGACGGCGCTCTGGCAGACCACGCTCGACAAGCGCCTCTCGGTGCTGGCCAACAGCGCCAACCCGCCGTTCATCTCGGCAGAAGTGGCGCGCGACGAGCTCTACGATACGGCCGAGGCGACCTGCGTGTCGGCCACCCTGCGCGACCAGGACTGGCACACGGCGATGACCGCGATCTCCGGCGAGATGCGGCGCCTGTCGCTCTACGGCCTCACCGACGAGGAATACCAGGCCGGCGTCCGCGCGCTCAACGCCCAGGTCGAGACCGAGGTCGGCCAGGCGCCGACGATGACCGGCAGCCAGCTGGCCCAGAGCATCGTCTCCAACCTGACCGAGAACGGCACCTTTTCCACCGCCGAGGAGGACCAGCGGATCGGCCGCCTGGCGCTGAAGGGTCTGACCCGCGAGAAGGTCAACACCGAGTTCGCCCGCGTCTGGACCCACGCCGGCCAGCCCGAGATCGTGCTGATCGAGCCCACCGCCACGCCGGACGCCGCCGTGCTCGCCGCCTGGCGCCACGACGAGGCCGGCCCCGCGCCTGCCGCGCCGTCCGCCCACGTCGGCCAGGCCTGGGCCTATTCGAGCTTCGGCCCGCCGGGCCGGGTGGTCAGCGCCACCGACATGCCCGACGTCGGCGCGACGAGGATCCAGTTCGCCAACGGCGTGCGGATGAATTTCAAGTCGAGCCAGAACGCCCAGGACCGGGTCGAGCTGCGCATCCGCTTCGGCGGCGGCCAGGAGGAGCTCGACCCGAAGGACCTGCCGGCTGCGCGGCTCGGCGCCTCGCTGCTGCGCGAAGGTGGGCTCGGCAAGAACGACTTCTCCGACACCGTGCGGCTCTGCGAGGCGCACGACTGCGAGTTCCAGCTGTCGGTGCAGCGCGACGCCTTCGAGATCGCCGGGGCGACCCGCCCGTCGGACCTCGACATCGAGCTGCAG
>Ga0134126_10009788_pt1 | contig 12078 bp, 5 predicted proteins | sample KB31752_FD_96881 | JGI IMG/M metagenome (GOLD analysis project Ga0134126, IMG submission 96881) | Terrestrial soil microbial communities with excess Nitrogen fertilizer from Kellogg Biological Station, Michigan, USA - KB3-175-2 | ecosystem: Environmental > Terrestrial > Soil > Unclassified ...
CTTTTTTTACCAGTTTGCGCGTCCCATCGTCAAGAGAGACAAGATAGAGGCTGGGTCGGGCGGAAGGCCTCCAATATTCTTCCGACTTATCCTCGATAGTCTCTACCATTGCCCAATCCCCGTTGCCGCCATCAGGTAGTTGGACGTATGGTTTATCCTGGTTCGTATTAATTCGAATTACAGCATGTTGATCCTTATTCAATACCGCAGTAAATAACTGGCCGTATTTCATCTGCACCAATTGCTTCGACTGCAAAACCTCATCCTCATACCCCCACACATCTACCTGCACCCCTTTGGACGCGCCTTGCCCGGCAGCGCTCCTGTCAGGCATCAGCGAAAAAAAGATCCGGTTCCCATTCGGGCTGAACGAAGGCGGACGACCCGCGATCACCACGCCCTTCTCCATCCCGGGCGTCCGATCATCTACCCGAACCACTGCGGTATCCATTCCCCTGGCATAATAGACAAGCGAATGGTCTTTGCCCCTGCTCACAATAAAAGCCAGCTGATTTCCCGCAACATCAAAACCAAAGTATCCCACCTTACCACTACCCCGACAGATCGTATCCACGGAACCACCCGGCAGATCGATCCATAACAAACCGTTCGCCTCACTAACCACCAGCACGTTGCCCAGGTCGCTGAACGCATAATCATCTACAGAAGAAAAACTCTTTTCCGATCCACTGAACATATCCCGCAGTACAAGCCGTTTATCGGTAGTCCGGTATGCCAGCCATTGCCCATTTCCTTCCTTTGGTGTCTTATACGCACTAACGCCAGCAATTCCTTCTATTTTTGACTTAGATCCTGGCCGTACGATCTCCAGGCTATCATGCGGCAGGCTAATCACGACCATCCGCCCGTCTTCCGTGATCGTGGGATTCATTCCGCCGGGCACGTCCCTTTCCCACGAACCATCCGTGGCCTTGATGATCAGTTTCGACCCCTCCCCTTCACTGAGGGTATAGGTGACAAATTTCCCGTCCGGGCTGATTGCCGGCGCGTAGATCTTCGGCCAGTTATCGATCGCTGATTCATCGAGAGGCTTCTTCTGCGCATTCACGGATACGGCACTGCAAAATAACAGCATGCCGATGATACATTGCTTCATTGGTATACTTGCGATAAGGATGACGCGCGGCCTCCTTAAGTTACGAAATTTCATCAGGACTGGGGCCAGGTCGCTTCACCTTTTTTCATTTTTTCCAGTACTACCTCGAACGGCTTTTTATCATCCGCATCGCTTGACATATTGATCGCATCCTGCTCCCATTTCATCGCTTCCTCTTTCCTGCCTAATTTATAGCAGAGATTTGCATAAGTATCCTTGTACGTAGCATTGTTCTCAGCATCGTTACACGCCTTGCTCCATCCCAATGCGACGGTAAGAACATGTTTGTCCGATGACTTCCTGAACATATCCCAGGCCCGCGTATTCAGCATCATCATCGGAGTCAACTGGGGGTATTTCTTATAGAAATCGCTGAAACAATCGACATAGGTCCTATAATCCTTTCCTTCATAATAAAACCTATCCTTCGCCCTCCCGAATGCCTCCGCCGCTATCGCGGGATATTTTTTATTCAGGTAGCCTTCCAACACTTTCCAATCGGTGGAAGTAGCGCTCTTACCAAGAAAAGGATCGCTCTCATCAACGACAATGGCATTGATCAGGGTCATGTCTACCGTGTAGGCGCCGATCACCTCCCTCGCCTTCTGCAAATTATCGAGGAGGACATGGAATGCCCTGCTCCTGACGCTGAACGTGTATTGACAAATGAACATCAGATTTGCTTTCGTCAGCTGATCGGGCATCTGAGCGATATACGCGTCAGCGGCCTCCCCGGCAATCTTATGATCGCTGAAATAAGTCAATTCGGCGATCTGTTTACACAGTGAAGTATCCCTGTCGCCGGTCTCGAACCGCGAGACAAGTGGGAAAAGCTGTTTGGCAGGGTTCAACGCATCCTCGCCCAGAGCGATGAAACTCGCAACGGGGATGGCGGCATTCCCTTCATGCACAGGCTGCCCGTCCGGCGAAAAGTACAGATAGGTGGGGAAGACATTGACCCCGAACCTCGTCTTCATTGCATGCGCCTCCGCATACCAGTTCCGCACGGTATCATTGTCTTTCCGCGTGGAATCCATCTGCACCGACACGCTGATAAAATGAGCGTTATAAAAGTCGCCCACATCCTTAAGGGGAAATACATTTTCCTTCATGGACCGGCAAGGACCGCACCACGTGGTATAGCAATCGACGAAGATATACTTGTTCTCCGCCCGAGCCTTCGCCACTATCTGCGACCAGCTGAGATCATCACTGAAATGGATACCCTGCGCCACGACACATGTCGGGATCAATGCCAAAAGGCAATAGAAAAACAGTCTTTTCATACGAATAATTTTCAATAACCTGAATTTTGAGGAGTCAACTGTGGGTCCTTCTGCATATCCGACAGCGGGATAGGGAACAACTGCTTATAAGAAGCCCAGGTGCCCCCCTTGATCGCGTCGACGGCCGGCATGACCGCATCGATCGTCCCGGTCCGCTTCAGATCCAGCCACCGATGCCCCCATTCTGCAAAAAATTCTACCTGCCGCTCATGAAGGATGGCCGCGAGCAGCGAATCCTTATCGGCAGCAACCGTACTGTTCGGCAGCCCGGCCCTGTTACGGATCACATCCACGTCCTTTCGTGCATCGGCAGTATCGTTCTGCTGGGCCTCTGCCTCTGCCCGGATCAGGTATTGTTCCGAGAGACGCAGCATCATCAGGTATTCGGTGGGAGTCGAGCCGGGGACAAAACCCGCCTTATACTTGTGCGGGTAGTAATAAGTTTTCCCAACCCTGGTTATATTCCCTACCCACACCGTATCACGTTTATCTCCCGGTTCGAATGCATTCACCAGTTCGCTGCTCAAAGCCACCGGCCGGATACTGTTAGGCGCAGTGGTGAGTATAAAAGTTTGCCCATCGAGCGTATTTTCCCCTGGAATGACCGGGGGCAATTCCCAGATAGCCTCTCTGCTGTTCTTCAGGAAGACGCTGTTAAGGTTGGCCAGGATCGAAAAGCTGCCGGTGTTATTGATCACCGTAGTGGCCTGTGCCTGCGCACTCGCCCAATCGCCGGTATAGAGATAAACCCTGGCCAGTAGGGCGGTAGCTGCCCATTTGGTCGGCCGCACACGGTCTACAGTAACTGTCACAGCATCAGTCGAAAGAAAATCCGGGCTCAATGAATTCTGGGCGTCCTTCAGATCGGCAACGATCTGCTGATATACCTGCGCCTTTGGAGTGCGCGGAAGGTTATTATTCACCGTATAGCTGGTAGTCGTTGCCAGGGGAACGTCGCCGAATAGGTTGGTCAGGTAGAAATAAAAAAACGCGCGGATGAATTTTGCCTCGCCCGTCAGCTGCTGCCGCACGGACGCGCTTACACCGGCCGTTGAATCCTTCAGGCCTTCGATCGCTGCATTCGCGTCATAGATGTACTTGTACGGCTCACTCCAAAGCAGGGTGCTGCTGTTGGGAACCGCATTTTTATAATAGCCTACATCGTTCGCACTGAAGCCGGTGCTCGAATAGAGCTGAAGCTCATCGGCCGATAAACCTCCCAATAGGGTGAGGCTTTGTAACCCTCCGGCAAATGCTCCGTTGCCTTGTATTTGGTCATAGATGCCGGTCAGCACGGACGCGGCCGTTGCGTTATCCGCAAATGCAGTAGAGGCCGCAATCTGGGTCGGCGGGGCCTGGATCTGCACAATTTTATTGCACGCGACACTCATGCCCGCAACCAGTCCAACGACAATCAGCGGGCGTATTGAAAATTTATAGTCAGGTAACATTTGATCAAAAGATTTTTTCATGAATCGATACGTTGATGTCCATCCACTGTTTTACAATCCGAGCTGTATCCCGGCGGTGATCACTTTCAAAGGAGGCAGACTGGGGACGACCGAGGGGTTCTCCGGGTCCATGCCGGCGTAATGGGTAATGGTCAACAGGTTCTGACCCTGTACATATACCCGGCAGTTTTGCAAATGCAGTTTATGCTCCCATGAGGACGGCAAGGTATAAGAGAAGGAGAGATTCTTGAGCCGTATATAAGAGGCATCCCCATACCCGCCGTCGCTATTTTCAGCGTAATCGTACCAGGCCTGATCAAGGCTGTAATCTTCATTGAACTTTTGGATATTGGTCTTGTCGCCCGGTTTTTGCCAGCGCTTAAGCACGGCGACCGGCTGCTGGATACCTTCCACTCCCGGCAGCTCATTGGAAATGAAGATGGCGCCGGTCTGTTTGACAAACTGGAACAGGAAATCCAGTTGAAAGCCTTTGTACCGAAAGCTGTTCTCAAAACCGCCATAGAACTTCGGTGCGAGATCGACGAGAACGGTATAGTCATCGGGAAAGGTCGGATTGAAGGTGGGGTTGCCTTTGACATCCGAAAAAACATACGAGCCCGTCGCACTGTCTGCCCCGAGTGAGTGCGCTGCCTTAAAGATGGTCAGGGGTTGTCCGATAACATAGCTGCCCGCATAAGAGCTGCTGGCCAACCCCGGGAAAGACAACAGCTTGTTCCGGGGAATGGTTAAATTGATATTGCTGGTCCAGCTAAAATCCTTACCTGCGATATTCTTGGTTGTTACGGAAAATTCCCATCCCGTATTCTGTACCACCGCCGCAAGATTCGCCTGCACGGAGGTAAACCCGGTGACGGTCGACAGAGGATAACCCACCAGCTGGCTGCTGCTTCGGTTGCGATAGAAGCTGGCGCCGGCCAGGATCCGGTCTTTAAAGAGACCCAGCTCGATCCCGCCTTCCAACTTTTTATTGATCTCCCAGGCATAATCGGGGTTGGCCAAATTATAAGGATAGATGCCCTGCGAACCGAGGAAGGGGTTGATGGTCGAACTATAAAGGCTCATAAACCCGTAGTCAGGGATCTGGTCGTTACCCGATGTTCCATAGCTGGCTCTCAACTTTCCAAAACTCAGGAAAGGGAGTGCTTTTTGAACGAATTCCTCCCTGGAGAATATCCATGCGCCGCCTGCCGCACCAAAATTTGCATATTGCTTCCCGGGGCCAAAACGGCTGGAACCATCCCTGCGGGCGGTCAGATCCAGCAGGTATTTATCCATCCAGCTATAGCCGAGCCGGCCAAAGATCGCCCCGTATTTGTATTGGGTATTGGTAACGGCGTTCACCACAATACTGGAGGCCGCCTGTATATTTCCCAAAAGTTGATCGCTGGTAAAGCCCGTCGCCTGTAGCACCTGACCCTGGCTCGTATTCTGCTCGATGGTGCCGCCGACAAGCGCACTGAGCTTCCCTCCGCCAAGCTTCACTTTATAACTAGCCTGCGGCTCGACGATCCATGTTTGGTAATCATAGTTTGCGAAATCGGCGGAGCTTGGAACAAACGAACGCAGAGTCGGGTCAATGGCAGCCGTAGGCGCATCGGTATACTCTCCTGTCTGCAGATCCGTATAACCAAGGCTGGTCTTTAGCTCCAGACCGGGTAAAACTTCATAGCTGAGCTCGCCATGGCTGACCAGGTTCTTTGTGTGGTTGGTATATCTCCGGACTAAATAGGTATAGGGGTTGCTGATAGTCCACGTTGAATTCGCAAAATTGAGACTCCCGTCCGGGTTAAAGGGTGCAGGGGCATCCGGTGGTAAATCTCTCAATTCGCTGGTCAGGTCCAGGGACGGGAGATTGTTATTGTCCGATTGATAGCTGCCGGACAACGCCGCCTTGAACCGATGGTCGATAGAACTCCCGGTAACATTGAAATGCACCGACCCTTTCTGATCGGCGTTGCTTCCCGGGAACACCGTCGTCTGCTTGTCCCAGGTGCCACCGATGAGATATTGTGTATTGGTGCTGCCACCGGAAACAGAAGCATCTGCATGACTATACCTGGCCGTACCGCCGATCAGTTGTTTTTGCCAGTCTGTATAACGGGTCGTATCCCAGGACAACAGATCGTAATCGTAGCCGGGATCAGCCGTTACACCATCATTGGCCAAAGCTTCATTACGCATTTCCAGGTATTGTTGAGTATTGAGATACTTGACCGTCCGGGTTACCTTTCCTGCGCCTGCATATGCGTTGACATCTACACTCGCCCTTCCCGCCTTTCCTTTCTTCGTCGTGATCAGAACGACGCCATTGGCGCCGCGTGAGCCATAGATGGCGGTAGCATCGGCATCTTTTAACACATCGATGCTTTCGATATCGGAGGGATTGATATAGTTCAATGGATTACCGACAGATGCGGCACCACTAGTATTGGCATTCCCAAGGATAGGCGATCCCAGCCCTGATGGGAGCCCCGAGGGATAAGGCACACCATCGATCACATACAAGGGGTTGTTGCCATTGATAATACTATTCACCCCTCGTATCTGTACCGTGAACGCCCCCCCCGGAACTCCCGTATTCTGAACGATATTCACCCCCGCCATCCGGCCTTCCATCGCCGCCAGCGGATTGACCACCGGTTGCTTTGCAATATCCTCTGACTTTAACGTGCTCACATCCCCCGTATTCAACCTCTTCGTCGTCGTACCATACGCAATAACCACCGTCTGATCCAGCGTGTTGGTGCTCAGGTCCAGACGGGCATCCAGGAATTGCAGACCCTTGATCTTATATTCCATCGTCGTGTAGCTCGTAAAGGATACGACAACCGTTGCATCGCCATCAACCCGTTTCAGCTCGAATTGCCCATTGGCGTCCGTGGAGACGCCTTTAGTGCTGCCCTTGATGATCACCGTGGCGCCGGCCAGCGGTTCTCCCTTGTCATTCGTCACGCGCCCTTTCAGATCTATACCCGGCGGCTCCGCCCCGGCGCTGCTCTTCGGCACTTCTTCCTTCGGCCTTACCATGATCGTCTTATTGACGATGGTATAAGTCAGCGGCTGATCGCGGAAACAAATATTCAGCACTTGCTCCAGGGAAGCATTCTTTACCGAGATATTCACCTTCTTCGCCTCCTGCAGCCATTCTACACGACAAAAGAACGTATACCCCGTCTGTTTCCGGATCTCTTTAAAGACAGTCTCCAGCGGAGCGTCTTTCTGAGATAATGTGATCATTTGCTGTGCCCTGACCTTGGCGCTCACCTGCAGACAGGCGGCCAGCAAAAAGAGGATGGTCAGCTTCATAACCAACAATGTTTGGGTAAGGGTCCTATGCCTTCGGGGCATAGGGCTACCAGTAGCCTTAAAATGCATACCTTTGACTAGTTTGGGTTTAATAATAGCAGTTATCACTCGACTGTACGATCAACCCGGACATTTCCGCCCAGGCGGTTAAAGACCGGAAGTGGTAACGACACTCCCGGTTCTTTTTTTGACATAGGAGATAATAGGCAGATAAGATTTTTGAAAGAAGAGGCCCGGGCCCGGGCCTCCGTTTTTTGGTCTTGGTTCAGGGGTTACAGGTATATTAAAGTACGATCAGCTTCCTTCCTTCCAAACGGAAATGCACTCCATTCACTTCCAGCATCTTCAGCACATCCGATAAATTATTATTGCGGCCTATCTCGCCGAGGAAATGTCCCTCCGGCTTTCTTCCCGTATAGATGATATCGATATCGTACCATCTCGACATGGCGCGCATCACCGTCCCGATATCGGCCGCATTGAACTCGAAATAACCATTCTTCCAGGCTACGGCCGCGTCCGTGTCTGCATTTTCGATCAGTTGCAGGTTACCCCGGTCATCCACCTTTATCTGCTGCCCCGGTCTGACCATTTTGCTGGTCATCCCCTTTGTCACCCGCACCGACCCCGCCAGCAAAGTAGTCTTCAGCTCCGGTTCATCTTCATAGGCCATAATATTAAAATGTGTTCCCAGCACTTCCACATAAACGTCCTTGCGGGTCTTCACTACAAAAGGCATGGACTTGTTTTCCTTTACTTCGAAATACGCCTCACCTTCCAATTCCACCTCCCGCTGTTTGCCTTTGAATGCGATCGGGTATTTAATGGAAGACGCAGCATTCAGCCATACCATCGTTCCATCCGGCAGATCGAGCCGGTATTGCCCTCCCCTTGGAGTGGCCAGCGTGTTATAGAGCATGCCCGCCGGTTTTTCATGTAATGCGTTATAGACTAGCTGTCCACTCGAGACTTTGACCACTTTTACATTTCCCTGCTGTGTCAGCAATCCATTCCTGGCGCTATCCAGCGTGATCGCCGAGCCGTCGGCCAGCGTCAGAACGGCCTTATTCCCTCCCGGCACAATATTCTGCGGGACGTTGGCTCTTTTCGCCTCGACGACAGCCCCGGGCGCCACTCTGCGACGATTCAGCCACCAATAACCGCCCGTAGCTACCAGCAAAAGGACTGCCGCAGCCGCATAGAACATGGTTCTCCGCATGATCGGCACCACACGTATCTGTAGCTCCGGCACCTCCTTCGTGATCCTTTCCCACACATTCCGTTGGAATTCATAGAATTCCGTCATTCCCGCATGCAATCGCTCCTCCGAAGTAAATTGCTCGTAAAAGGCCCCGTTCTCTTCAGAACCGGCGACCCATTCCTGCAATTCCTCCCTCTCGCTCTCACTGATCTCCCCTCTCAATTCCTTAAATATCAATTCGGGTATCCTATCCATTGCACAGATATAAACACGAGGCAACAATCCCGGTACTCAATTCACCGCAAAAATAGTTCAGTAAAATGCCTCACTTCCCTTCCGCGCCCTCACTTCGCCCAAGGCCAGTACCTCATTTGCCGCCCACGCCCTCACTTCGCTTCCGCGGCCTCACTTCCCCCCTGAAATTGTTTGAAATGCCAGACCAGGCTCAACAGGAATATCCGCCCCGGAATATTCGTCTGCGTCGTGCTCAGCACGCCGGGGGACATGGACTGACTCGTATTGCGGGTATTGTTCAGCAATCCGAACGCGCTCAGTCGCAGCTGAAAATCCCGCCGTCTCCCGATATCCTTATAGGCGCTCGCATTCCACACCGATACCGGCGGCGCGGGCAGGCTGCCCGTCGTCAACCGGAGACTATAGAAGGTCGATAGCCCCACCGCCCCCGGGAACAGATAGCTGGCCTGTAGCGAATAATGCTGTGTCCAGGCCCCTGTTTTCTGCAACGGGTTAGCCGAATAGTGGCTGGCCGTAAATCCGACCATCCCCTGAGCCTCAACGAAAAGCTCCTCCACCGGGTGGAAATTTAGCTTGCCCGTGGCGCCTGCTCCGGGAGAGAACGTAATGTCCTGTACCCCGTTCACGATGGAGACACCGCGGCCATACCTTCCGTTAAGCCCGATGCTGCCATTCCCCTTTTTCTGATCGCCCAATGGAAATCCGTAGTTCAGGTTCCCGGAAACATTCCATACCCCATTCGTATTCACGGACTCTTGCTGCTGGATGCCTCCGGCCATGATCGTCGTCGACGATACGATGGCGTTTTGGCTATATGTGCCGTCCAGATGCAACTGAAGATTCCGGAAGCTATGGGTATTGAAAATATTATAAGAGGCGCCAAGCCGGTGCGTCAGTTCCTGCTTCAGATCGGGATTACCAACCCGGATCAGGAAGGGATTGGTCGGATCCGCCACCGGTTGCAGCTCTTGCAGTGTGGGACTCTTCGTTGCCGCGCTATATTGCAGATTCAGGCTGCGACCGCTGCCCGACGAATAGATCAGCGAAGCCCGGGGATACCAGTTCGTTTGCCGCAGCCGCAATACCGAATCATTTGTCCGGTTGGCGTTATCGAGTTCGCTGAACTGTCCGGCGATGCCAATTTGGTATTGATATTTGCCTACCGTCGCATTATAACCCATCCCCAGCCGCTGGATCGTATTGGTATTGGTAAAATGGTTTGTCGTCACGGCATCCGGCAGATCATAACTTCCGGTCAGGCTGTCGTAATCCATCGAGGTCCGGTCGTTTCGGCCGATCGTCCGGTTGAAGGTATAGTCCCAATCCAGCAGATGCCCTTTTTTCAAAGGTTCGGTATAGGTCACCTGCGCGCCATAACCATCGCTGCCGGAGGTTTGCCGGATGGCCTGATCGATCAGCGTGCGGCTCCGCAGCATGCCTGTACTATCATAATTGTTCACCAAAGAATACGTCGTCTGCGGCTGCTCTTGCCGGCTGCTGTTTTGCGAGAGACCGATCAGCAAGGTCCGCCCAGGTTTCCGCCAGGTCTGCCGGAAATTCAGCGAGTTATTGACCGAGATATTCGTCGAATGACCCCTATTCAATGTCTGACCGTTGTTTACGGGATAACCTCCCGCGCCCTTCAACGTCGCCACATTCGTCGAGTCGGTCTCGTCGTTATCATTCGAGCTTCCTGATATACCCGAACGAAATTCCAATAAATGGAACGCATCGGGTTTATATTGTGCGAATGCATCGGTATGCCAGTTTTGATCCGTGGTCACCGACCGCATATTCCGGCTGGTGAGGAGACTTGAGTCGGTGAGCGTAGTTTGAGTAGTAGTCAACTGATCGAGGATCGTATGGTGCCCGTCGGTACCGCCATTAAGGGTAATACTGACCTTCCCGATCTCCCGCCGGAAGTTCAGGTCCAGCTTATTCAGCGTTTGTACGCCGGCCGCACCGGGCCCGTTCCTGTTCTCGGTCCCGGTGAATTGATTATTCATATTATTGACATAACCCCGGGCCATCAACGTGGTCTTACCCAGTGTCATAACAGTGCCGCCCACCGAATAGCTGGGATCGGCCCCGGAGGAGCCCGCTCCAACGGGAGAGCCGGATCCATTGGCAGACCCCGATCCAATGGAAGACCCGGATCCAATTGGCTTGGCCGCCCCCGTCCCTGCACCTGCATACAGCTTCCCGAAAATTCCCTTCCGCCGGTTCTTCTTCAGCTTGATATTGAGGCTCGTCGTATTCGTCATGTCCTTGATCCCCGTAAGACGCTCCCTGTCGGTCTTGCTGTCGAAGGCCTGCACCTGGTCGATGATATCAGCCGGCAGATTCTGCGTCGCCGTCCGTGGGTCACCGAGAAAAAATTCCTTACCGTCGAGATACACTTTATCCACCTTCTTACCCTGCATCGTCACATTACCGTTCTGATCGACATCGATACCAGGCAACTTGCGCAGCAGGTCCTCCAGTGTAGCATGCGGTTGGGTTGGATATGCGGCCGTATTAAAAGCAATGGTATCATGCCTCACGATCACAGGAGGGATATGCGCCGTCACCACCACCTGCATCATCGGGTTGTCCGAACGCTGCATTCGCAGCAAGACCCGGGCTCCTGCTGTCTGCTTTTCCGCCAGCCTGATCCACATCGTATCGGGACGGTAACCGAGATAAGTGGACACGATCATATAATCGCCCGCGGCCAGTCCCCGAAAGGCAAATCCCCTGGAGCCGTTGCGCCTAACGGCAAAAATGCGGTCCGTGCTTTCCCGCCTGGACACCAGCAAACTGACGGTGGCTTCCTCGAGCATGTTTCCCGAGACGCTATCGCGAACGGCGCCGTCGATCACGCCGGCCGGAGCCTGCGCCATGGCTGCGGGAGGCAATGCAAAACAAATAAGGACGACCAACAAGTATTTGTACATAACGAGACAGTGAAATTTTCCTTCACCGGAGCTTCACCGGAGAAAAACACGATAGATCCTGATGAGGAAAAACGCGAGCACACCTTTATTCAGCAACGCCAGACGCAGGATCTTCAATGCCCTGGTCTTTTGATTCTTGACAGATTGATAATTGATATTCAGTATCCGGGCGATCTCCTCATTCCCCCGCCCCTCCATATACGCCATCTTGAACACCTGCCGGCATTTTTTCGGCAGTTTCTCCACCTCTTCATTGATACGTTGCAGCAAGTCCGACTGGTATTGATCGACGGGAGACTCCGCCCCCCCTTCCTGCGACAGCACATAGAGCAGCTCCTGTTTCTGTGCATCCGCCGAACGAAGACTCCGCAGATAATTGAGACAGGCATTGCGCGTGGTTATCCGGAGAAAGGCCCGGATATTCGGCAGACTGTCGAAATTGTCATGAAGACGATAAAGCTTGATGAAACTATCCGCGGTGATCTCCTCCGCGGCCTGCCGGTCA
>Ga0134126_10009789_pt1 | contig 12077 bp, 9 predicted proteins | sample KB31752_FD_96881 | JGI IMG/M metagenome (GOLD analysis project Ga0134126, IMG submission 96881) | Terrestrial soil microbial communities with excess Nitrogen fertilizer from Kellogg Biological Station, Michigan, USA - KB3-175-2 | ecosystem: Environmental > Terrestrial > Soil > Unclassified ...
CGGCCTTGATGGGGCCAACAATCGGATCGCGCGTTGGCACGAGGAGACAGCGCTTGTACGAGACACCCGTGCTGTACACCTCGATCTGGGGTGACGCCGACGCCGCAAAGATCATGTCTGTGCCGGGCGCCGACTGAAGTCCGGTATTGTCCGGATGGAAGTCGATGCCGGAGTTGCCTGACGTCGGTAGCAGGCCCTGGAGGCGGAGAGTCGCGTCGATCATATAGGTCGAATCGCCGCGGATGGCGGCCAACTCACCGTCGAAATTGATTGCTACACCGCCGATCGGAGCGAATGTGTTCGCGATGAAGTCAGAGACATCGACTGGACGCGAAACTCCGTTATCGATGACGGGGATCGCGAGCGGGAGGACCGATCCCGACGTGCTAACGTATGTGGTCTGCATTCCCGCCGTGACGTCGTACATCATCGCGCGGCTGCCGAGCACTGCCCCGCCCTCGCCAATGATCGCGCGCCGGAAGTTGCCGGAGTTGCGTACGAACGTAGTGTCGCGGAAGCCCAAGTTGGCTACCCGGACCACCACTGAAAACCCAACGGTGTCACCCGGAGCGGGCTGGCGCTGCCTGAAGGGCACGAGATCGGAATTGGCGCCGACACCTTGGGCCGCGAAGCGCTGGATCTTGAGCGTGTCGCTCGAACCAGCGTCTTGGCCAATGGCCTGCTCAAAGAAGAAGTGAGATTGGTGGTTGGTGAGGTCTTCCCAACGGATCGTGCCTTGATTCGTGAAAGGCAAGGTTTGCCCGGCCGTTGGTGTCGTGGAGTAGACGAGCATCACGTCACCGCAGGGCGCCGGGCCAACCGTCGGACCCGCACAGGTCGTCGCTAGGAACTGCGGCCGATCGCTGAAGTCGTGGGGAGTGTCCTGTTCGATTATCTGGCCAGTGTTCTTGTCCGTGGTCGATGTCACAGTCGACACAACTATGTTTGGCAGCGGATAGAGAAATACCTGCTGATCGGCGTTGGCGTGCACGTTGACGTAGCTGATGAGCGTCGCACCGGAGTTTGCAACGAGAATGGTGTCGCCAGCCGCACCACTCCGATCACGCGGCCACTCAGCAAGTCCCCATGGCTGCGATCTAACCGGGATAGGCGTCTTAAAGCTCGAGTCCGCGAGGTCGAAGACCTCGAGGGTACTGCGCAGAATATTGCTGAGGTACAACCGATTAGTGTTGGCGTGATACAGCGCGTCGGCAATCAGGCCCCCGTCCGGCACAGTTCGCGTTAGGCCGGCGACCACATCGACCGTGTCGCCGCGCTGCGTCACGCCGTCGCTGAGCAGTGCGTACGCCCGGGTGCCGTTGTCGTTACGCGCGAAGCCCGACACCTGCACTTCCTTGGGGAACGTCGTGATGTCGAGTCCGAGCTTGAACGTGTGCAGTGCCGAGCTTACGCTGCCCGTGACTTGGAAGGAGTCGGCGGCGAAGAACGTATTCGGATCACTCGGCAGATTCCTGACTTCGTAGCCGAGCCAGCGAATGCCGGCGCGATCGTGCGCACTCACGTGCATCGTGTCGGTGACTTCGATGCGCGACGTAATACCGAAGTCCACAACCGGGACAGTGTTGCCGGCGGCCGAGTTGGAGACAACGACGTTCACCGGGAGACCGAGGATGCGCCGCTTGAGCGAATCCATTACGAACGGCGTGAGTGTCAGCGTCCCTGTGGTCGCGCCAACCAGGCTAACGGACGTGTCGACGGCGACGGAGTCAGCGAGCGGCGAGTTGTAGAGGACTGAATCGGTGACCGGCGTGGCGAAGACGCCGCTGGCGATGAAGCCGAGGGCCTTCACCATGTTTGGGCTCTTGCCGCTGAGCGAAACCGCCATCGTGAAGCCCACCACGGCGGTGTCGTTTGCTTTCGGGTTCGTAATGATTGCGACCGACGGCGACTGGTTGCCGGTGCCAAGGAAGGCGGTGTCGGCCTTTGATACGTTGTGCGCGCCGTCGACTGCGGATGCGATGACGGTCACGGTCGTACCCGGGGGCACCGTCGACGGAACCGGCACCGTATACGGCAGTGTCACCGACGTGACGGCACTGTTGAAGGTAGTGTCGAAGGCGCCGCTGATGCCGGGCCCGGATACGCTGACGCGCACGGTCAGGAGGCCGAGGTTGTCAGTGGCCAGGACGCTGAACGCGACGACGGAGTCCGACGTCGGCGTCGCCGCGGTGATCGAGACGACGGGAGGTGTGGAGTCGGCGAGCACGCCGCCCCCAGCGCCGTCGCCTTGCACGCAGGCGGCAACGAGTACAGCAGCTGCAAGGCCGGCTATGCGGCCTGCGCGGCCTGGCGTAACGGCGCGCGCGTGGTCGGTGAGGCGCGCCAGGCGCGCCAGAGTCCGCGTCATAGGTCGCTCTCGGTCAGCGGTCGGCGCCGGGGGCGCCGATGGCGTCACCGTCGTCGACAATGTGTGGTGTCACAAGGATCAGAAGATCCGTCTTGTCTTCCTGCGTGCGCGTCTCGCCGAACAACTTGCCGATGAACGGCAGATCGACCAGGAGCGGGATACCGGACTTGGACTGTTGGACCTGGGTGGTCGTTAGGCCACCAATGACCGCTGTCTCGCCGTCGCCCACGAGCAGCTCGTTGTCGGCGCTCTGCTTGAGGAACGTATAGCCGAGGTCCGACGCGGCAGGCTGGAGCTGCGAGCGCTCCGCGTGCAGCGTCATGAGGATCTTGCGGTTGTTGGTGATGTGCGGCGTCACCTTGAGGATGATACCGGTCTCCTTGAACTGCACGGTGGCGCGCGGCGCCGTGGCACCGTTACCGCCCTGACTCAGGGACCCGAGGTCGACGATACGAATCGGGGTCTCTTCACCGGAGAGGATCTGCGCCTCGCGGTTGTCCAGGGTGACGATGCTCGGCTCCGCTTCGACGTCGGACAGCCGGACTTCTTGCAGTCCGTCGAGGAACGCCGTGAGGTTGAACTTGCCTAACGCGGTGGAGAAGATCAGCGACAACGCCGGGTCGACCACGCGCTGCGTGGCATTCGAGATCGCGGCGAGCGAATTACCGCCGAGGTTGATGACTTGCGTATTTGAGGGAAACGGCGTTCCCACGACGGCGTCGGGCACTCCATCACCGTTCGTGTCGACGGGCTTGAAGGTGCTCGGGTCCGTATGCTGCACGAGCTTGTTGAAGAACGTGCCGTTGTCGCCCAGGTCATAGCTCACACCGATATCCTGGATGTTCGTGCGATCGACGAGAATGATTTTGGTTTTGATCGAGACCTGCGGCGTGCGAACGTCGAGGTCCTTGATGTAGTTGGCTATCTCCTCGAGACGCGAGGGCACGTCGGTGACGAGCAACCGGTTGGTGCCGGAGTCGGCGCTGACATCGCCGCGCGACTTGCATTCAGAGCTAGTGGTCGACGACGAACCCGACGCGCCGACTGGGCAATCCTTCGACAGCAGGCTCTTGACCGTCGCGACTAACGAGCTCGCGCGAGCATAGTTCACCGAGATGATTCGGGTCTGCACCGGCTCTGTGGCCTGTTGCTTCGCAATGTTCTCGTAGCTGTCGACCGAAATGATGCCGTCCTGGTCTTCCTTGGCGGCGTACCCTTGCGACGACAGAATCGCGCGCAGCGCTACGTCCCAGGGTTGATCGCGGACTTCAGCCGACACCGTCCCCGTCACACCCTTGCCGGCGACGATCGTACGGCCGGAGAAGACGGCGAACCCAGCGATCACTTCGCGGATATCGGAATCCGTGTACGTGACCGTGATCCTGGGCTGCGACGAGGCTGCGAGCGCATGGTCGTGCGCCGTCAAGTGCACGGTGGAGCGCGACGACGCGGTCGGCGTTTGATCCATTGCCGCTACATCCGCGGCGGCATCGAACGCATCCGCGTTCTCGGACGACGCATGCCACGCGGTAAAGGACGTTTTCTTCGTGCCGTCGGGATCGAGCACGACGTGCACTTCGTTGAGCGTGCGATTCACCGTGTAGGTGTGCTGCCCGTCGAGGTCGATGACCAGGCGGACGATGTTGTCGCGGTACTGTGCGACGCGCACGTTGGTGATACCGCCGCGGGCGATGCGGTCATAGAGTCGGCCGGCGGAGGTGAGTTTGGCGCCACGCAGGTCGAGGACGATGCGGGGCGGACTCGCCAGGGAGAAGTCATCGACGTCAACCGAGCCGTCGACGGCGACGACGACTTCGGCGCGCCCGGCAGAGGGCACGACGCTGAGGGACTTCACCTCACCGCCGCCTAACTCGCCGGACGTCGCGGCGCGGGCGACGGGCGCCTGCGCTGCTAGCGCGGCAACCGTCAATCCGATCAGCGCACAGACCCGCCTCATTGCGACCTCGCTCTCGTGGAATCGTTGAGCGCCAGCGTTTCTTGCCGGCTATATCCGTATTCTTCCAGGGTGAACGTGACAGACTTGAGATCGATGCGAGAAACCCGCATGCGCCCCAGGGTCTGTCCCGTTTTGACGCGGTACTGCTCCTTCGTCGACACGTCGCGCAGGATGGCGACAGACCGGCCAGACGGATCGTAGATCACCAGGTCCAGCTTGAGGTCTGAGATCATGGGCCGGAGCTCACCTGACTCGATGAGTGAGACGAACGGGTCGCGGCGGCCATCGGGGTTGTAGGAGAAGGACTCTCGCATGAGCGCGATCTCGTTCTTGCCGCCTCGCTCCGAGATCGACGTTGTGCCGTCTCCATGCGCGGCGCCTTGCTGGCCCGTGAGGCTAACCGTGTCAGCAGACTTTGTGGCCGCGTGCGGCGCACGATTGGGCGGCGCACGTCGGTGCACGGCGGCGGCGCCGCCAGGCGCCGGAGTCCGTCCGGATGTCGGCTCAGCAGGCGGCGCGGCAGTCGGCGCAGCAGCTGGGCGGTCGGGATACCGCAAGTTCCGAGGCGCCTCGGCAACGTGGGTAGGCGTCGATGGGCGTGGAGCAGGCTTGGTAGCCGGGCCATCCGTATTCTGCATCGCCTCGATGTGCGCATTTGTCGCCGCGGCGACCCGGCGCGCCGCGTTCTTGGCCGCTGTACCGGGAATCTGCTGCGCGCCTAACGTTGCGGCAGTGAGGCACACACACGCCGCGACGAGCGGCATGAGCGCGAGCGAACGCTTTGTCATGATTTCGCCCCCTTCTGCGTGGGAGGCTGGTCCTGCGAGTCTTCCGCGGGATTGTGCGTCACGAACGTTTGTAATTGGAAGTGCGCCTCGATCACCGCCTGGCCCGGCTGGGCGTGCGACGCTTTGGCGTTGGCGTTAGTCGAGAGTTGGAGCTGCACATTCACGGGCAGCACGATTCGCGGCATCGAGCCGACGTTGGAGAAGAACTCGGCCAGCTGGTGATACCCGCCGACGATGGCCATTCCGTAGCGGTACGTGTCGTAATTGCTGCCCTCTTGTACCGGCTGCGGGTCGACGGACGCGAGGTCGAGTCCTGCGCGGCGCGCAGCCGTCGACACTTGTTCGAGCAACGCCGGCACTTCGTTTCCCGCCGGTACCAGCGTGCGAATCAGCGAGAGGTTCTGCTGGTAGGCCGCCAGCTGTGCCCGCAGCTCGCTCAAGTTGCCTTTGCTCATCTCGGACTTGGCGCGCTGGTTCATTGCCGTCAGGGACTCGATGTGCGATTGCTGCTTCTCGAGGTCAGTCGATCGAGGCGAGTACACCATGTACCAGTACAGGCCGATCGCGGCGAGAGCGAGAACGCAAACGAGCACCAGCGACTGCTCGCGCTTTTCCTTTGGCCTCCCAGGCATCCTCTACCTCACCGAGAGCGAAACGGGAACCGTCTTGATCACCGAGGGATCGGGCGCCTGGTACGAGCAATCCAACTGAAACTCGGTGACTTCCTTCCCGTCGGCGATGACGATCGATGACTTGACGAGGGTGACGTTCTCGATGAACGGCGACGCTTCGAGAAGCTTCATGAATCGCGTGAGCGCTTGAATGTCCACCGTTTGTCCAGTGATGTGCGCTCTAACGACCGGCACGCTGGTGGTGTCAACCGGTGGCGGTCCTTTAGGAGCGCCCGTTTTCTTCCCGCCCTTTGCATTCGGCGTCGCATCATCCTGCTGTGCGGCCGTTGTAACGTTGGTCTGCATCACCGACGTGAGCCACGTGTACGGCGGCAGCGCGCGGCTGATTTCATCCATCAAGTGCGGCCAAGCGTAGCGCTTGTTGTCGAACGACTTGATCAGCTCGACCTGGCGAATAACCGAGTCGCGCTGCGTCTCCGCTTTGCGCTTCTGCACGATGACCGCAGTGAACCGAATAGAGTCTTGTTGGGCACTCTGCAGCTGCGCGTCGAGATCCGATGCACGGGCGTTCTGATGCCAGTACATCACCGCCACCACGACGACTGCGAGCACCGCGGATCCGGCAGCGGCGAGCAAATACGGGTCCTTCACTCGCGAGATCGCTCCGGCAGCAACGCCGGCGAGGTTCACACCGGCACTGCGGCTGCGCGATTTCTTCGCGCTACCCGGATTGAGATTGATTTCGATCATTACGCGGCCTTCGCGAGAAGATCAGGCGACCTGGCGTAGCGCCAGCCCGATGGGAAGCATGAGGAGCGGAGCAACATCGTCGATGACGAGCGAATCGAAAGCGCCGTCACGTACTCGCAAGCGCTGCAGCGGGTTGGCTTGCTCGACCGGGATACGCAGGCGGGTCGCCAACGCGTCCGTTAGGCCTGGAACGCGCGAGCCGCCACCGCTAGTGTAGGCAGCGCGGAGCTTGTTGGTCACGCGCGACGAGCTGGCGAGAAACGCGGCGGCGCGCTCGATGCCCGTCGCGATCTCTTCACCTCGCGTGTCCGTGACCGTCTGCAGATGGGGCGATCGATCGTAGCCCTGGAGCAACCCGTCGGCTTCCTCGGCGCTGAGTCCACGCTCGCGCTGGAGGTCCTCGCGAAAGCGTCGCGTGCCGACCGCGATGTCGCGGGTGAGCAGCGGGACGCCATCTTCCATGATGTTGATGTTCGTGACTTCGTGGCCGATGTTCACGAGGCACACGACGCCATTCATGGCTTCCGGGTAGTTCACTTCAAACGCGTTGTGCAGGGCGAACGCATCGACGTCCACGACGCTCGGCGCCACTTCGGCGTCCGTTAGGAGTCGAAGCTTGTTCTCGATCAGGTCTCGTTTGGCGGCGACGAGAAGCACGTTCATCTCCAGACCTTCCGCATCGGGATCGAGGATCTGGAAGTCGAGCTCGACGGACTCCATGTCGAATGGCACGTGCTGCTCCGCTTCCCAGCGAATCAGCTCGCGGGCCTGTTGTTCCTTTACCCGGTCGATCTGAATCTTCTTGATGATCACGTCGCGACCACCAACCGCGGTGATGACAGGGCGGCCACTGATGCCTGCCGCGGCGAGCGCGTTGCGCGCCGCTTCGGCGACGATGCCCGGATCCATCACCTCACCTTCGACGATCGCGTCCGCCAGGAGTGGAGCGATCGCGACCTTGGTCAGCTCGGGCTCCCCCTTGCCGTGCTCGACGACGGCGACCTTGACGAGACCGGAGCCGATGTCGAGACCGATCGACGTCTTCTTGCGACCGAAGAGACCCATGGTGAGATCGTGTGTTAATAGGAGTGAGTGCGCGTGATCGCAGAGGCTGCTCTGCCGAAGGAGTCGGGCGTGCGCACCGTGCCGGTGCGGTCCGCTCGGTTACCAGTCACACGACCCGATAAGGCGGAGGTAACTTCTGAACCGGCATTGCAACGCCTCGTAGCTAACACGCAGAAACTGTGGCGTGACTCGTTAGAACATCTCGGCCCACGAGTGGCTTTCCTCGGGCGATGGCCTCGCGCCGGACCGAGCCGCGTTCGCGACGGCGCATGCCGAGTACCGGACCTCCGACTCGCCGGCGAGCGACACGCGATCGGCCAACACGATCCCGTCGAGTCGAGCGTGACCCTCGAGACGTGCAGTCCCACGAACGAGCAGCACACCGGTAAACCGTGCGCCCTCTGCGAGCGTGAGGCTACCATCGACGACCAGCATCCCCTGACCTGCGCCGCCGCTCAATCGCAAGTCTCCCTCCGCGTGAACCAACGGGAAGAACGCGAAGCACGGCGAGTCTGACCCGAGGAGGCGCAGTGGGTCGCCCAGATTTGCCTGGGCGCTGGCATCGCATTCACCGTGGGCGTCGATGATCGGCGTCGGTGACAGTTCGCTATTGGTCAATTGTCGCCCGATGGTGGCAAGGAATGAGCGGTCCACCTGACCGAATCGCTCGGACGTTTTCGGCAGTGCGGCGAGAATGGTATCCCTCACTGGGGGCGTTCCGAGGAGGCAGGGCACCGATCCGCACGCTGCGGTGTCGACCGAGACGCCGGGCGGCACGCTGACCGCGGCAATCCCTGAATCAGCGGTTAGGCAGTCATCAGAAAGCGTGTCGGCGCTACCGGTGATCGACGAGCCATCGGTTACCGACACGCCGCTCCGCGCAATGGCGGCCGCCAATGTGGGCATGACCGGGCGTTGCAACGCAACCAGTAGCGAGATCCGGCGGTGCGCGCTGCGAGGTGGCGAACCGGCCGAGCCATCGGCGATCACCAGCGCGCTGAACGGCGTGAGCTTCCAGATCTGTGCAGTGCCGGATGCACGACCGGGAAGCGTCTCGCTGTCCGACGCAACTAGCCTAACCGGGCGCGCGAGGTTCCAGTCGGCACGCCAATGCAGTGGCGAGATCGCCGTGTAGGCGGCGTGCTCCGCGGCGGCGAGGGCTCGCACACGAAGCATCGCGGCACTCCCGATGCGCTCCTCGTGGAACGCGGCGAAGAAGGATCCGGCGGCGAGCGCACCCAGGATCGCGAGGGTGACCAACATGACGATGAGGATAGAGCCTCTCGGACGTCTCGATCCGATGCTGGCGGAATGCATGTTCAGTGGCGAGGGCTAATTGTGAAAAGCGTGGAGTCGGTAAAGGTGCCGCTCTTGATTCCAGGGACGTGGAGTCGGCCCGCGCTCATGACACGAAGTACGACGTCGATTCGTGCGACTCGCAGCGGATCGGCCGTGGAGGTACCCGTGCTATCGAGATACCGGAAGTGCACGCCACCAGGTGCATATGGGCCGCTGACAGGCTGCACCGTCGCACACGGCGTGGATCGCGTTAGGAGACAGTCGCGAAAGCCGAGGTACCACGCACCGTCCGCGGCCTTGTACAACTCGTAGCGGGCACGACGAACAAACCTGAGGACCGCGCCCACACCGACATCGGGAGGAAGCGGCGCGTCCAGACGAATACCGACTGCCGGCGCGCTGGCGCCCGCGAGCACGAATTCTTTTGCGCACTCGCGACCGGTAGCGGGCGCCGATGCGATTGCTCGAAAGTACCAACGCGCTGAGTCCGCGTCGGTATGCGCAGCGAAGATCATCGCCGTGTCCCCGGGCTCCGGTGCGACAATCCAGGATGTGAGGTTGGCTGACCCCGCCGCGCGCGCCGGGACGACAAGCAGCGCGCGCGAGGAGTCGACGTCACAGAGAAGTGCGAAACCGACTTCGAGACGGAACTCGACGTAGGAGCTGCTCATGTCGTAGATGGCTTTGCGCGCCGGCGCGATGGCGCGGAGATCGTATCCCAACGCATCTGCCCCTTCGCGCAGCGCGCGCCGCGATAGCGTGATCTGGTCGAGCGCGAAGGCGAGGTGTTCGTGGCGCACGGCGATCGTGGTCACGGCGGTTCCAACTATCGCGGCGACGACCAGCCCAATAAGAATTTCGACGAGTGTGAATCCCGTTGACTCGCGAGGCGTCAGCATGGCGCCACGGCCCGGACCACTTGGGTGCCTGACTCGGGTGCGAGCCTGTCGACGACCACAATGCTGTCGACGATATCCTGGACGTCGTCCGCGGGGGTTGCATGCCAGATTGCAGACACACCCTGGGCGCTATCTGTGCCCGAGGATGCAACGCATCCGGTATGGTGCAGGAGCTCGATTCTGGTACCAACGATCGATGCGACGCGGGCCCGTTGATGCGCGCTCGTTTCTAGTCGAAGGCTAGCGACGCCCGTCGCGGCAATGCCGAGCGCACCGACCGTGAGTAGAGTGATGGCAGTGAGCGCTTCGACGAGGCTGGTACCTTCCCGGGGACGGCAAAGGTGTTTGGACACGGCCACAACCTCCATTTCGGAGTGGACGCGTCAAAGAAAACGCGCTCCGGCTGAACCGTATCAGCAGAAGCGCGCTCGTCGAACCAAAACTTGGCGTCGTTAGGAGCCGTGGGGCGCCCGGTCGTTGATGGCTTGCTTTAGTAGAGATCCACCCACGAGCGTCCCGATGCGAGGATCGGTGACGCGATGGCCTTCATCGCGAAGCTCGTGGCGCAGCTGGAATACGTGATCACGGCGTTACCGAGAACAGTGTTTTGTTCGAGGTCGACGTTTTGCGCGAGCACTCCGCCGGTAAAGTGACCGCCTGTGCCGGTCGTCTTGAGGTGGCCCGTCACAATCACGACGCCGAAGAACTGGAAGCCACCGGCAACTGAGAGGTCACCATCGACTAGGAGCATGCCCTGGCCAACACCGCCGGTCACCTGGAGGTTGCCGTCAGAGTAGATCACGGGATAGTAGCTGGAGCAATACGCCGTGGCAGCGGGCAATCTGAGCGGATCGCCCCAGTTGTTCGGATCGCCGGTGTTACATGTCGTCCCGGTATAGGAAGGCGCCATGCCGTTCAAGGTGCCACCGCTCGGGTAGGTGCGAGTCGCGGTCGAAGCGAGGTCTTGGAACGACACGCTTCCGAACTGCGTGTACGTGCTGTCGTTGTTGGCGAGCGGCGTTTGTTGAATTTTCGGACTCCCGGCGAGGCATGAGAGGTTGTTGCAGCCGGACGTAGTGATCTGTGTCGAGTCGGCGATGGCGATGCCCGGTAGCGGCGCACCTAGTGGCGGGCAGTTCCAGCTCGGGACACTGTCGTCGACGCCGTTGATGAACGAACTACCGCCGATCTTCGTACTGCCTCGCGTCGTGAGTGCACCGAGCAAGGTCACGCTCGGGAAGTTGAGGGCGACAACGGCTCCGACGCGTTTGCGAGCCTGTGCGCCAAGTATGGTGCCCACGCGCCCTTCCGACGCGATCAAGAACTCGCCATTGCCGAGGTACGTAACGCGCACCGTATCGACCGACCCATCGCCGGGCGAGTATGCCTGGGTGGAAACCAGCGTGCCTGCTATGCTCGTGTTGTTCCAGGCCTTCTTCCACTGGCCTGTGGACGAGATGGCGTTGAGCCCGTATTCGGCGGCAGTGAGCGAGCGCGCTTGGAGCACCGTGTTGCGACCGATGCGGTATTCCTGCGTGGCGGCGAAAAATACGCCCACGATGAGCGCGCCGATGATGACGATGGCGACGAGCGCCACCGTGAGTGCGAAGCCACGCTGCCGTGTCCGCGCGAACATCGTCGACCTCCTCGTCAATGCGTTCATATCTCAGTTACGGACCGCGAGGAAAACGCTAAGCGAGTCCTGATAGAATCCCGCGGCGCGGCCCGGCGTGTGAATCATGCTGCGACTCTTGGCGCGCGTTACGATGCCGATTCGGCGGACCAGAGAATCATTGGCGGTCACCGCGCCCGTCGAGTCGTAGTACGTCAACTCCAAGCCGCTCGGACCGCTATTCGCGGCGGGCATGTAGGGCCCGCTCACCGGTTCGAGTGTCGTGCAGGCCGGCGACCGCGAGGCCAGGCAGTCGTAGAATCCGAGATACCACAGTCCATCGGATGCCTGGAAAAGCTCGTAGCGCGCATGGCGGAAGAAGCGTAGCGCCGCTCCAACGGCAACTGTTGAGTTCAAAGTGTCGTTGAGCGGAACGAGCCATCCTGACGACGCTTCTGCCGCCGTGGTCGTAAATCCGCTGGTCGTTGGGCAGTTCGCCGCGCTAGTGGCGGCAGCCGAGAGCTGTTCCACGTCCCACTTGTCATCCCCGGCGCTCGCGGTCGTATCAGCATCGTATACGAACACCGAATCGCCGTTCTGCGGCGACGAGATCCACGACGTAAGCCCGTTGTTCGTCGACACCACGAGCGGCGGCACGGTGACGGACCTACGATTGACGTTGATCGTACAGGTGATCGCTGCTCCCG
>Ga0134126_10009790_pt1 | contig 12077 bp, 1 predicted proteins | sample KB31752_FD_96881 | JGI IMG/M metagenome (GOLD analysis project Ga0134126, IMG submission 96881) | Terrestrial soil microbial communities with excess Nitrogen fertilizer from Kellogg Biological Station, Michigan, USA - KB3-175-2 | ecosystem: Environmental > Terrestrial > Soil > Unclassified ...
GACGGCAATGGGCGATTGCGCCCAGAACAATCCGACAGACGCTGACCGCACTGCTTCTTTGCTGCCCCAGCATCCGGCCTATGTCATCTACACCTCCGGCTCCACCGGCACCCCCAAAGGCGTAGTCATCTCCCATCAGAGCCTGAGGAATTTTCTTGCCACGATGCAGGAATGGTTCTCGCTTCGGCCACCTGACCGACTGCTCGCGGTGACGACGGCCACGTTTGACATCGCGGCTCTGGAGATATTCCTGCCGCTGCTTAGTGGCGCGTGTGTGGTTGTCGCCCCGAAAGAGACCATCCAAAATCCCTCGGCCACACTAAAGTTGATCAGCGAGGCCGGTATCACGGTCATGCAAGCCACACCCTCATTGTGGCAACCCTTGGTGGCACACGACCCGCAGCGCCTGCGAGGCTTGCAGATGCTGGTCGGTGGTGAGGCACTGTCGGGCGGTCTCGCCGAGGTCATGCAGGAACTCGCGGCCACAGCCACCAATCTGTATGGACCAACCGAAACCACCATCTGGTCGACAGCCGCGAACTTGCAGGGACAAACGGCAACACCATCGATTGGCAGGCCATTGGCCAATACCCGAGTGTATGTGCTCGATGCCGGGCTGCAGCCGGTGCCAGTGGGGGTGATCGGTGAGTTGTATATCGCGGGTACGGGATTAGCCCGCGGTTATCTGCACCGGCCAGCCTTGACCGCGGCGCAGTTTGTGGCCTGCCCATTCGGGAGCCCAGGCGAGCGGATGTACCGCACCGGGGATCTAGTCCGGTGGAACGCAGACGGGAATCTGGAGTTTATTGGCCGGGCTGACAATCAGGTGAAGATGCGGGGATTCCGGATCGAGCCCGGAGAGATCGAAACCGTGCTCACCGCGCATCCCCAAGTCGGGCAGGCCGCGGTGATCACTCGAGAGGACCCGTCCGGAGACAAGCGGCTGATCGCCTACGTGGTGACCGACAGCGCTGACCAAGCTCGGGACAAGCTCGCAGAACAAAACCAGGTCGGGCAGCAGCTGTGGAGCTCGATATACGCGACACCGAGCATGGTGTTCGGGGAGGATTTCAGCGGCTGGATCAGCAGTTATGACGGCCAACCGATCCCGTTGGAGCAAATGCGGGAATGGCGTGAAGCTACGGTGGCGCGGATCCAATCGCTACACCTGCGCCGGATACTCGAGATCGGAGCCGGCACGGGATTGTTGCTTTCCCAGCTCGCGCCCCAGTGTGAAAGCTATTGGGCCACCGACTTCTCGGCTGGGGTGATTGATGCCCTAGCAGCGCACATTGAACACGATTCAGAGTTGGCTTCGCGGGTGGTGCTGCGCACCCAGGCCCCCCACAATGTTGATGGACTGCCGGTGGGATGGTTCGACACGGTGATCCTCAATTCCGTGGTGCAGTATTTCCCCACTACCGAGTACCTGGTTGAGGTGCTCGAACGGGTGCTGGATCTGCTGGCTCCTGGGGGCGCGATCTTCCTAGGTGACATCCGCCACCTGGGGCTACTCCGTCCGTTGGTCACCTCCGGTCAGCTACACCGAGCTAACCCCACAACTGATCTGGCGGTGTTGCGTGCAGCGGTGGACCACGCCATCCGTGTGGAAAAAGAACTGCTGATCGATCCGGAATTCTTCCCCGCCCTTGCGGCTAGGAAGACCACTATTGGAGCAGTGGACCTCCGGATCAAACGCGGCCACCACCACAACGAGTTGACCCGTTACCGCTATGACGTAGTGCTGCACAAACATCCCATCAGCTCCCTCCCACTACACCAAGCTCCCCAGATCAGATGGGGCCACCAGATCAGCAACTTAAGCGTGTTAGTCGACTATCTGAGCATTGAGCACCCAAAGCTGGTCCGCATCAGCGGGGTGCCTAACGCCCGGCTCACTCGGGAGCTCGCCCTCGCGCGCACGTTGCAGACCGGTAACTCACTAACCGAGCTGCTCGATCAGTTCCGCACTGCCCATCCCGAGCCCACGCCACTCAGCACCCAGACATCACAAGCACCCGACCCCGAGACCCTGCATGCGCTGGGCGAGCAGTATGACTACTGGGTCGGCATCACCTGGCAAGCCACCAGTCCCGAGGCCCTCGATGTCGTATTCGCTGATGCCACCCTGACCGCAACAGCCGTTCCCACTGGCCTCTACCTGCCCACCGGCACCGCGCAGACATCCCTGTCCTTGTGGACGAACAAACCCGCCGCAACACGCGACACTGGCGCACTGGTCAGCGCACTGCGTGAGCATCTACGGGCGCGGTTGCCGGAATACATGGTGCCCGCGGCGGTGGTGGTGGTTGATGAGTTGCCGTTGACGGCGAACGGGAAGATCGACCGCCGGCAGCTGGCGCTGCGCCCGGTGGCGCGTGCGGCGAGCACGGCGTGGACCGCCCCGCGCGGCGAACTGGAGCAGAGGATCGCCGAACTCTGGTCCCAAGTCCTAGGTGTGGACAAGGTCGGCGCCGAGGACAACTTTTTCGACCTCGGCGGCCATTCGCTGCTACTGATCGCTCTCCAGTCCCGGCTCGCCACCCTGGTGGGGCGTCCGGTTTCGATCGTCGAGCTCTTCACCTATCCCACGGTTGCCGCGCAGGCCCACCACCTGGGCACCATCGCCGCCGTGTCCCCCAAACTCGTCGCCGCTCAAGAACGCGCCCAGCGCCGACAGCTGTCCCGACGCCGAGGTCCGGCCGTCCGCACCCGAAAGGAGATGCCCCCGCATGATTGAGACGCCCGCGGCAGCCGAGATACCCGAGACGACCCATGTCTCGGCGGACACGGACATCGCGGTGGTGGGCATGGCCGGGCGCTTTCCCGACGCCTGCGACTTGGACCGATTCTGGACCAACTTGGTCGCCGGCCACGAGACGATACGACCCCTCAGTGTCACGGAGTACCTGGCCGCGGGCGGCGACCCGTCCGGCTTGGACGACCCGTATCTGGTGCGTAGGGTATCCGTGGTCGAGGGTATTGACCTCTTCGACGCCGACTTCTTCGGCTACCGACCCACCGAGGCCGAGATGCTGGACCCCCAGCATCGGCTGTTCCTCGAATGCTGCTACCACGCGCTGGAGCACGCTGGTCACCACCCCGACCGCGTCGGCGGTCTCACCGGTCTGTACGCCGGCGCCGACCAGAACCAATACTTCATGACCCACGTCTCTCCGCGGCTGGCTGCGGGCCGGGTGCCGTCGGTGGACTGGTTCTCGGCTACGCTGGGCAATGACCCCGGAGTGTTCGTCACCCGGGTGGCCTACGAGCTGAACCTGACCGGCCCGGCCGTGTCGGTGCAGACCACGTGTTCCACTTCCCTGGTCGCGGTCCACCTGGCCTGCCAGGACCTGCTCAACTATCACTGCGACGCGGCCCTGGCGGGCGGCGCCTCGCTGACCCCGTTGACAGCGCAGGGCTATCGTTACATCCCGGACGGTCCGCTGTCCCCTGACGGTCACTGCCGGGCCTTCGACGCCGCGGCGGCCGGGATGGTCCCGGGCAACGGGGTAGGCGTGGTGGTGCTTAAGCGCTTGGCGGACGCGCTGGTCGATGGGGACCACGTCTGGGCGGTCATCAAGGGCTCGGCGATCAACAACGACGGCAACCGGAAGGTGGGTTTCACGGCGCCGAGCATCCAGGGCCAGGTGGAGGTGATCCTCGCCGCTCAGGCCGCCGCCAGGGTGGGCGCTGAGTCGATCGGCTACGTCGAGGCGCACGGTAGCGCCACCCCGCTTGGTGACCCGATCGAGGTCGCCGCGCTGACCGAGGCGTTCCGCGAAAGCACTGAGCGCCGTGGGTACTGCGCGCTCGGCTCGGTGAAGACCAACATTGGCCACCTCGGTGTTGCGGCGGGCATCGCCGGGCTGATCAAGACGGTGTTCGTGCTCTGGCACCGCAGGATTCCTCCCAGCCTGCACTTTCAGACCCCCAACCCGGAGATCGACTTCGCGGGCAGCCCCTTCTACGTCAACACCGATACGGCCGAGTGGGCACCCGGTGAGGGACCTCGGCGCGCGGCCGTCAGCTCGCTGGGCTTCGGGGGGACCAACGCCCATGTCGTCCTGGAAGAGGCCCCCACAGCTCACCGGTCGGGCTCCCCGTCTGGGCGGCCGACGGTCCTGCCCCTCTCGGCTAGGAACCCGGCAGCTCTCCAGCAGATGTCCGCCCGCCTCGCCGAGCACCTCGCCGCCCACCCGGAGCTGGACCTGGCCGATGTGGCGCACACCTTGTGCCACGGCCGCAGAGAGCACCCGCACCGCCGGGCCGTCGTCTGCCGCACCCTCGCCGAGGGCGCCGCGCTGCTCGCCCACCCCGGACCCAGCGCCGAGGGCTCAACCCGGCCTCAGGTGGCGTACCTGCTGCCCGGCGGTGGCGCCCACCACCCCCGGATGGGCAAGGACCTGTACGCCGTACAGCCGGTCTTCCGCGAGCAGATGGACCGTGCGGCCCGGATCCTGCTGCCCGTGTTGGGCCAGGACATCCGGACCGTGCTGTACGAGGACGCCGCACCGCGCCAGGCCTGCTCGTTTCCCACCCTGGTGGCCACCGAGTATGCGATGGCCACGCTGTTGAGGGCGCACGGGGTCGAGCCTGACGCCCTCCTCGGCCACTCGCTCGGTGAGTACACCGCGGCGTGCCTGGCTGGGGTGCTCAGCTTGGAGGAGGCGCTGCCCCTGGTCGCCGAACGGGAACGGCTGCTGGAACGGGCCGGCGGCAGCGCGCTGAGCGTCTGCCTGTCCGAGGAGGCGCTGCGCTGTCGGCTGACCGGTCGGCTGTCCCTCGCCGCCGTCAACGCCCCCCAGGTCTGCACGGTCTCCGGCCCCACGGACGAGATCGAGTATCTGAAACGCGAGCTGGACGCCGACCGGATCGAGCATCACCGGGTGCGGCTGCCCGGCGCCGCGCATAGCGAGCTCCTCGACGCGGTCTTGGACGACTGCGCTCAGGCTCTGCAGCAGGTCACGCTGTGCCCGCCGAGTATTCCGTTCCTTTCCAGCCTCACCGGCACCTGGATCACCGACGAGCAGGCGACCAGCCGCGAATACTGGCTTCGCCAGTACCGGGAGACGGTGCGCTTCTCCGAGGGGGTCCAGACGCTGCACGGTGAGCTGTCCCGGCGTGGGCGGCCCCTCCTCGTCGAAGTGGGGCCGGGCCATACGCTGGCCCAATTCGCCCGGCTGCAACTGGGCCAGGACACCCTGACCGTGCCGAGCATGCGACACCCGAAGGCCGAACCGGACGACACCCAGCTGCTGGTGAGCGCCTTGGGCGCGCTGTGGTCCCACGGAGCGCCGGTGCGGTGGGCAGCCGAGGACGACGGTTCACGCCGGCGAGTCCCGCTGCCCGGCTATCCCTTCCAGCGCCGCCGCTACTGGATCGACGTCCCCCCTGCGCCCTCTGCGACCAACCCGGTCGCACAGCGCACCGTGTACGTACTGCCCAACGGGCTACGCGACGACAACTACCCCACCACCCGGGCCATCGCCGCCCGGACTCGCGGACCCCTGCTCATCTCCGACCCGCTCGCTGCCACCATCCCGTCCAACGGCGAACCGTCCGACCTGGCCGAACGGTTGACGCAGACCGAACGCCGCCTTCCCGTCCGGGCGCCGCTGGAGCCGGAAGATGCCGAGCGCACCTCGATGACCGACCGCCTGTGCGCCCTGCACGCCGGCGCCTACCTCCGGCGCCACGGCATCGGCTGCGTCCCGGGTGAAGAAGTATCCCGGGCGGAGCTGCTCGCCCGCCTGGGCATCGTGCCCGCCTACCACAAGTTCCTCAACACCCTGCTCGGCATGCTCGCCAGCGACGGGATCGTCTCCGTGGACCCAGACACTGACATTGTCCGCTTCGTCGGCGACACCGGCACCGCCGAGGAGATCACCGAACTGGAGAAGACCCTCGTCGCCGAATACCCCGATGCCGCCGAAGACCTCAAAGTGCTGACAAGCTGTGTCGCGGAGTACGACGCGGTCCTCGGTGGCACCCGATCCGGCACCGAGGTGCTCCGGTCGGACCGCCGCAATCACCGGTCCCTGTCGTGGACCGAGCGCCTGCTGAGCCACGGCGATCTGGCCAGGTACCGGTCCCTGATCGTGGCAGAGGTGAGCAGGCTCGTCGGCGAGGCCGACGGTCGTCCGCTGCGCATCCTCGAAATCGGCGGCGGCCAGGGCCATCTCACCTGGCCGGTGGCTGAGGCGCTGCGCGGCAGCCGGAACGTGGAGTACCGCTTCACCGACCTTGGCCGGTGCTTCGTGGTGGCGGCCCAGCGCGAAGCGACTGACCGCGGCCTGGACTTCATGACCTTCGGAGTGCTGGACCTAGACCGGGGCCCCGGCACCCAGGGCAGCCGGGATAACCGCGACTTCGACATCGTCCTTTTCAATGTCCTGCCCGCGACTCCCAATCTGCGCCGCGCCGTCGGCAACCTGCGCGAGCTCCTTGTTCCCGGAGGAGTGCTCTACATCCTCGCAGTCATCTCCACGCCACGGATCGCCACGATGACTGTCGGCCTGTTGGAGGGCTGGCGGTACTTCGACGACGACTTCCACGAGAATTCCCCGCTGCTCCTGCCGCACCGCTGGCAGCAGCTCCTGAGCTCCCTGGGCTTCCGGCCGACCGTTGCCCTTCCGGACCGCGACCACGAGGCCACCGCCGACCACGGATTGATCGTCGGTGTGCGGCCCCTGCCGGCCGCGGCTGACACCGCAGTGGCCACGACAGTGGTCCGTAGTGAGGAACTGAGGTCCCTCGGTGCCACCGTTACCGTCATCGTCGACAGCGAGCTGCTCGATCACCTTGACCGCAGGGACACCCCGCAACCCATCCCGGCATCGGCCCCCGTGACGTCGGATGAGGTGTACCCACCGGTCCCCGCCGCCTTCAACCGCCGCCCCGATTTGGCCACGGCCTACACCGCCCCCACGACGGAACTAGAACAGCTGGTGGCGCGCCAGTGGGCCGAGGCTCTCGGGCTAGACCGGGTCGGTGTCCACGACAACTTCTTCGACCTGGGGGGTGAGTCCCTGCTGGTGATCCAGATGGCCAGCCGGCTCCGTGATGAGCTTTCGGTCGACCTCTCGGTGCAAAAACTCTTCGAAAACCTCACCGTCGCCGAGGTGGTCCGGGAAATCGAGCACCTCCAACACGCTCCGGCCGCGTCCACGACAAAGATCACCCCGAGCCGCCGCCGAGCCACCCGCCGTTGAACTGGAGCACCACGATGTCCTCACGCCCGTCAATCCGGACCGACAATCCTCCCGACGTGCCCGACGGCGAAGCCGTAGCCGGACAGGCCCTCGCCTTCCCCGCGTCCTACGCCCAGGAACGGATGTGGTTTTTCTACCGGCTCAACCCCCAGGACACCTCCCACAACATCCCGCTGTTCCTGCGGCTAACCGGTGATCTAAACCCCGACGCGCTCCAGGCGGCCCTCAACGACCTGATCGCCCGGCACGAGACCCTGCGGACCACCTTCACCGAATCCGACGGTGTTCTGCAGCAGATCGTCGCCGAGCACCTCGTGCTGGCCCTGCCCACGGTCAATGTCTCCGCGCTGCTAGCGGGCCGAGCACACGAGGTGCTCACCGAGCATGAACCCGTCCGGGCCTGGCTGCTGGAAGAGATCCAGCGCCTCTTCAACCTGGAAGACGGGCCGGTACTGCGGACCCGGTTGCTGCGCCTGGGCCCTACCGAGCACTACCTGCTCGTCTGCGTGCATCACATCGTCATCGACGGCTGGTCGCTAGATGTGTTCCGGCGCGACCTTGCCCACGCCTACCGGGCCCGCCTCGGCGGTGCAGCACCGGTCTGGACCCCGCTGGAGATCCAGTACGGCGACTACGCCGAGTGGCAGCGTGAACAGCTCGACGGGCAGCCGCTGGTCGAGGGCCTGGCCTACTGGCGGAAACAGTTGGCCGGTGACCTCCCCACCCTACGGCTACCGACCGACCGCCCACCGCCGCAGAGGCGCACTGCCGTCGGCGACAAGCTGGACTTCACCCTGTCTGCCGAACTCACCGCCGGGATCACAAGGCTTTGCCGTGACCAGGGCGCCACCCTGTACATGGTGCTGCTAACCGGCTTCGCCGCCCTGCTGCACCGCTACAGCGGGCAGGACGACATCCTGGTCGGCTTTCCATCGGCCAACCGGGACAACCCGCAGATCGAACCTCTGATCGGGATGTTCGTCAACACCCTGCCGCTGCGCGTGGACACCTCCGGCAACCCTAGCTTCACCGAACTGCTACACCGGGTCCGGGACGTGAGCCTGGGTGCCTTCGCCCACCAGCACATCCCGTTGGAGAAGATCGTCCAGGAGGTGGCGCCGCAGCGGGATCCCGGTGGCAACCCGCTGTTCCGCGTCATCGCGCTCCAAGCCTTCGATTACCCCGACATCGAGCTGCCGGGACTGACGGTCAGCCGGGTGAGCGTGCCAGAGGAGACCTGCCGCTTCGATCTTGAACTGTACCTGTTGGAGCAGCGGGAGGTCCTGCGCGGCCTCCTGGTCTTCGCCACCGATCTGTTCGAGCGGCGCACCGTCGAGCGGATGAGCGAGCAGCTGCGGCGGTTGTTTGAGGCCGTCGCGGTGGACCCGCAATGCAGGCTGGCGGATCTGCCGCTGGTGGGCGAGCAGGACCAGGTCCAGCTGGCTGGTGGCCTCGCCGAGGGGCTGCTCGCCTACGATTGGCAGGGCACGGTCACGGCCCGGTTCGCAGAACAGGTGGCAGCCCACCCGGAGGCCGTTGCGGTGTGCGGCGCGGGGAGTCCGACCTCCTATCGTGAGATCGACACATGGTCGAGTTGGCTGGCCGCTGACCTCATCGAAGGGGGTATATGCCCGGGCAGTCGGGTGGCGCTGTGTTGTGGTCGCGGCCTGGACGCGGTGATCGGGCTGCTGGGGGTGCTCAAGGCCGGGGCGGTCTGCCTACCGCTCGATCCGGCGGATCCGCCCGCTCGGCTGCTTGGGCTGGTGCGGGCCACGGAGGTGCTGGTCGTGCTCACCGCGGGGCCCGGTGCGGGTTTCGCCGAGACGGGCGCGCAGGACGGTCCGAGACTGAGGGTCATCGACCTCAGCGACCCCCGGTACCGAAGCCGCCCACCCGAGGGGGCTCCACCTGCTCCTCCGAGACAGATCGGGGGCGGCGATGCGGCGCTGCTGCTCGGTGCCGAGCCGTGCCCGGTGAGCGTTGAGCATGCCGAATTGCTCCACCAACTCGACCTGTTGGCCCAGGCGGTGGGCGGCCTCACCGACGCGGACACCACCCGGTGCTGGGCGCCGATGGGCACCCAGCGCTCGGTGTGGGAGATGCTGCTACCGCTATGTCACGGGGCGCGGATGGCCCTCGCCCCAGACGTGGCCCCGGACGACGCCGGGACGCTGTCGGAGGACGGAGCGACGGTCCTGCTCGCGGTGGACCGTGACCTCGCCTGGCTCGCCAGCGGCAACGGTCTCGCGGCAGCGCGCGCGGTGGTGTGCACCGACCGCGGCCTAGACCCCGAACGTGTGACCCGGCTCGGCCAGGCCCTGGACGGGCGGCTGCGGTGGGCGTACTGCACGGCCGCGACCGGGCCGATCGCGCTCACCCCCCCGGTGATAGCCCCGGCCGAGGGGCCCGGTCCCGCCCTGCGTCCGCTGCGTCCCGTGCATGTCCTCGATGAGTACGGTGCCCCGGTGCCGATCGGCGGGTACGGGATCGTGCACGTCGGCCTCCCAGAGGCGGTCACTGCGGCGGTCACCGCGGCGCACGACAGGGGAAGGCTGCTGCGGACCGGAGACCTGGGCCGGATCACCGCGGATGGCGCACTGGAGCTGTGCGGGCCCGAGCCTGGCCGGGCGCATGTGGCAGATCACACCATCGACCTTGCCGCGGTGGCCGACCAGCTCATGGACCACGAGTCGGTCCGGGACTGTGTCCTGCGGGTCAGGCACACCACGACGGATGTTGCGGAACTGGTGGCCTATGCCGTGCCAACCCGGGAGGTCACCGAGGAGCAGCTCCTCCGGGCCGCCCGTCCGGCGCTGCCCGCCGCTCTCGCGCTCACCGCCGTCGTCCTCGTATCGGATCTGCCCAGGACAGCGGGTGGGGGACTCGACGAGGCGGCACTAGCCCGCTTCCCGGTCCTGGACGGGGAAGTGGCAGCCCGGTGGCAGCGGCGGTGGAACGCCGCGGTGGGCAGCAGCCGGGCTGTGATCGTAGTCACCACGGGCCAGGCTCCGGAGGATCCCGCCGAGCTCGTATGGCTGTCCGGACCGGCCGGGGACAGGGGTTCACCCGCCCCGAAGGGCGCTCCGGGGGGCGCGGGCGAGCAGGCCCCGCCGTCGGTCAGTGTCGGTCCCCCGGTGTACCGGCTCCACGTCGACACGTTGGACGCTGCACTACGCCGGGTGGTTTCGGTGGGCGACTCGGGGGAGGTGCTATACATCGGATCCGACGGAACGCTGGACCGGCAGTCCTACGCCGAGCTGCTGGAGGAGGCGTCGCGGCTGCTCGGCGGGTTACGTGGACTCGGCCTGGTCGCCGGTGACATGGTGCTGTTCCAGTTGGCTGGGAACCGGGATTTCGTGGTGGGTTTCTGGGCCTGTGTCCTGGGGGGTTATGTCGCGGTTCCGCTTGCGGTGCCACCGGCGGAGCAGCCCGACGGTCCGGCGGCGGCGAAGGTGCAGCACGCCTGGGAGTCGTTGGGCCACCCACTGGTGCTCACTAACCGGGATCGGGCAAGGGCGCTGTCCGCGAAGCGGGTCGCTGCGATTGAGGAGTTGGGCGCCGCTCCCGCCGATCACAATTGGCATCCCAGCCGCGCCGAGGACCTGGTGCTGCTGATGCTCACTTCGGGCAGCACCGGGGCACCTAAGGCCGTGCGCTTGTGCCACAACAACCTGCTCACCCATGCTGCGGCGGCCTGCCAGCACCACAACCTGACACCAGCGGACGTCGCGTTCAACTGGCTCCCGATTGACCATATAAGCGGTCTGGTCACGTTCCATGTGCTGAATGTCGTCGTGGGGTGTCGTCAGATCCACGCGCCGACCCGATGGGTACTGGAGGACCCGCTTCGCTGGCTATCTGCGATGCACACGCACCGGGTCACTGTGACCTGGGCTCCCAATTTCGCGTTCGGACTAGTCAATGAGCAGGCCGCACGGATCGCCGCGCAGCGCTGGGACCTGTCCGCGTTGCGGATAGTGCTCAATGGCGGCGAGGCCGTGGTGGACCGGGTCGCCCGGCAGTTCGTCCGCCTGTTGACGCCGCACGGGCTGCCGGGCAGTGCGATGCATCCCATGTGGGGGATGACCGAGACGTGCGGCACGCAGATCACTACGGTGCTGCCCGAGGGCGATAGTGAGGGTAAAGCACCGGTTGAGGTGGGCCGGCCCTACCCCGGGCTGACGATCCGCATCACCGACGACAACGGAGCTGTCGTACCGGAAGGCACCGTCGGTCACCTTCAGGTGTGGGGGCCGGCCGTCACCTCCGGCTACCACAACAATCCCGGGCATAACCGGGAGGCATTCACCGACGACGGCTGGCTCCGGACCGGTGACCTCGGGCTGCTGCGCGGCGGCGCGCTGACCCTCACAGGCCGCGCCAAGGACATCATCATCATTGGTGGTGTCAACTACCCCAGCCACGAACTGGAGGCGATCGTCGAGGAGTTGGACGAGGTTCAGCGGTCTTTCACCGCAGCCTGCGCTGTGCGCAGCGGGAGTGCGGCGACCGATGAGCTGGCCCTGTTCTTCGTCCTCGCCCCGGGCGCCGACATGGCGGCGGCTGCTAGGCGGATCCGGGCCAAGGTGTTGCGGGAAGGGGGGGTCAATCCCTCGTACTTGATCCCCGTGAACAGGGAGCGAATTCCGAAGACGGAGATCGGCAAGATCCAGCGCTCGACGCTGGTGAAGCAGTTCCAGGACGGCGCCTTCGACACCGAGATCGCCCGGATGGAGACTCTGCTGGGCCGGGAGAACACCCTGCCAAACTGGTTCCTCCGCCCCGTCTGGCAGCCCGCCGAACTCCTGCACCGCCCCGTGCCGCCCCACGGGCACACCCTGCTGCTCGCCGACCGCCACGGCC
>Ga0134126_10009791_pt1 | contig 12076 bp, 13 predicted proteins | sample KB31752_FD_96881 | JGI IMG/M metagenome (GOLD analysis project Ga0134126, IMG submission 96881) | Terrestrial soil microbial communities with excess Nitrogen fertilizer from Kellogg Biological Station, Michigan, USA - KB3-175-2 | ecosystem: Environmental > Terrestrial > Soil > Unclassified ...
CTGGCCCGTCATGTGGAGCGGCTGCCCCACCACCACGCGCCGAATGCAATGTTCCCGGCAGATTTCCCGTATGCGCCGCATATCCGCCTGGCGGTTCTCCCTCTGCATATTTTCCAGCGGCCGCGCCGTTAGCCCCAGCTCGTCGGACACGGCCAACCCGATGCGCTTCCGGCCATAGTCAATGGCCAGGATCCGCCCATGGCTTTCGGACTCCCTCAGTTCGTTGGCTGGACGTTGCGCGTCCATGCGCACCCTCATTTCCATCTTCGCTTATTATACGCGACGCTTTTCCCACGCCTAAACCGCAAACTCCCGCGCGCACGAATCTGCGGGTATGCAGTTCACATGCCCTGCATTGCGCGAGTTCCCTTAATGAGTGAGCGTGAGCCGCAGGGTAATGGTGGTCAGCTTGCCCGCGCGGATTCGTACGCGCTTCAGCCATTCGGAGTAGCGCCCCTTGTTGGACGCCCGCAGGTCGTATTCCCCGGTCTCGTAGCGCTCGAAGCGGAAGCGGCCATCCTCCTCGCTCCGGGTGGCATAGGGCCGCGCGCCGTCTGAGGTCTGCATAATCACAGTAGCCCCGCCTGCGGGCTTGCCGGAGGCGGTCAGCACGATTCCCTCGATGTCGCCCACGGCGACTCTCGCGTGTGCGGTCAGCGCCACCCCCAGCGCGAGCGCCGCCAGGGGTACGAGCGTCAATAGCAATCGCTTCATCGTGACCTCCCGGCTGAATTTTATCGCCCCGCGACGGCCGATCCGCCTCTCGAATGCCGCGCGTTGCCGAATCGGGACCTGTACCCGCGGACAGGCGCATTCCCGCTGCCTAAGCAATTTCGAGCGCCAAACCACCGCAATTGGCCGCGTATTTTGCCCTCCGCGCGACTGGCTGGGTTATAGTGCAATCCTCGGCGCGAAAAAGCCGACCAATTCATCACCAGGAGACGGAATGGCCCGCTATCTTTCCCAGCACACGTTAGCCTGCCTCACCCGCCAGGGCGCCGACGAACTGGCGCGCCGCCTGCACGGCGGCAAGCAAGTCGGAACCCGCCGCGTTCTCGTCAATATGCAGGAAGGCAAAATGATCGTCGAATACGACGCCCCCAGCCGCGAGGAACTCGAAAAGTGGCTTGCGGCCGAAAAATTCCATTTCGATTGGCTCCTGCGGATCGAACTGGAATCCGCCGGCGGGTCTTTGCAGCCCGTGTAAGTTCCTCACGGAGCGTTTGGGGAGCGTGCCCGCGTGAATTTTGCGCGATTTTGCCGTTCGAAGCAGGTTGACTTGCCCGAAACACGCTCCGAAACGCGCCAAATTTGGTGTAAAGTGTACTGGGGCAACTTCGATGCGCGGTTCGCGCGTCGAATAGAAAAGGGTCCGCGATGAGTCCGACGAAATCGGGAACGGTGGTGAGCAGCCAGTCCGCGGCGGGAACGCAGCGCGACACGCTCACGATCACTGACAATCGCAACGGCCGCCAGTACGAAGTCCCCATCAAGAACGACACGATTCGCGCCCTCGACCTTCGCGGCATCAAGGTCAGCGAAGCCGATTTCGGAATGATGAGCTACGATCCGGCGTTCACCAACACCGCTTCGTGCTCCAGCCGCATCACCTTCATTGACGGCGACAAGGGAATCCTGCGCTATCGCGGCTATCCCATCGAGGAGCTTGCCGAAAAAAGCTCCTATCTCGAGACGTCCTATCTGATTCTCTCCGGTGAACTGCCCAACGCGGCGCAGCTCACCGAATGGTCCTACAATATTTCGCATCACACGTTCATCCACGAAAGCATCAAGAAATTTCTCGATGGCTTTCACTACGACGCGCACCCGATGGGCATGCTCATCTCCACCGTCGCCGCGCTTTCCACCTTTTATCCGGATGCGAAGGACGTCTTCAGCCCCGATTCGCGCCGCAAGCAGACCTATCGCCTCATCGGCAAGATGCCTACGCTCGCGGCCTTCGCCTACCGCCACAGCCTCGGTATGCCCTTCGTCTATCCCGATAACGAGCTGACGTATTGCGGCAATTTCCTGAACATGCTCTTCCGCACCACCGAGCTGAAATATCGCCCGAACCCCACGCTCGAGCGCGCCCTCGACGTGCTCTTCATTCTGCACGCCGATCACGAACAGAATTGCTCCTCCACGGCCATGCGCTGCGTCGGCAGTTCCCAGGCGGACCCCTATTCCGCAGCCGCCGCGGCCACCGCCGGCCTCTATGGCCCGCTGCATGGCGGCGCCAACGAAGCCGTGCTGCGCATGCTCGTCGAAATTGGCTCGGTCAATCACGTCGCCGCGTACATCAAGCGCGTGAAGGCGGGCGAAAAGAAGCTGATGGGTTTCGGCCATCGCGTCTATAAGAATTACGATCCCCGCGCCCGCATCGTCAAGCGCGTCGCCTATGAAGTCTTCGATGTGATGGGAAAAAATCCGCTGGTGGATATCGCCCTCGAATGCGAACGCATCGCCCTCGAGGACGATTACTTCATCACGCGCAAGCTCTACCCGAACGTGGACTTCTACACCGGCCTGATCTACCAGTCCATGGGCCTGCCGATGACGATGTTTCCCGTGCTCTTCGCCATTCCGCGTACCTCAGGCTGGATCGCGCAGTGGGAAGAAATGCTTCTCGACCCCGAGCAGAAGATCGCCCGCCCGCGCCAGGTCTATCTCGGCCACGACGAGCGCAGCTACATCCCCCTCGACCGCCGCAGCTAGCATCTCGCCTTATTCCGTCATTCTGAGGAGCGTAGCGACCAAGAATCTCAACTCAATCTATCGTCCTGCTAGGGGCCTTCTCGCGGCACGGTCTGCATTCACGCCGCCGCCCGGTCGCGCCACGTCCGCATCGTCCCCCGCGCCAAAATATACGCCGCCATCACCGACAGTCCAATAATAAGCACCATCCAGCCGTGATACGCATTCAGATACTTCGCCGAGAAACCGTAATACCACATCGGCATTCCATACGGCGCGGCCGCGGAGAACTCCAGCCCTCTGGCCGTGTCAGACGACCAAGGGACCGACATATACCTGTTATACGTCAGGATTAGAGGGCGAAAGACAACGAAGAGCGCCCCAGAAGCCAGTAAAAGTAAGAGCGGCGCATAATCCATCGCTGCGGCGCCAGCCCCGAGTACCTTTTGTGGCGAATCTGGGTTTCTCCATCGCCCGAACGCGAAAATCCCGAAGCCAACCACAACCGCTGCGCCCAGGAGGAACACGATCGCGCACAGACACCGTATCATCAGGCCCGTCCACCCGCCTTGGTACTCGTCCCAGTAGTAGTTGTTGCCAAACCCTCTTTCGAATCGAGCTTGCAGACTGCTCTGTTGATACGCCATCGCCTCGGCTTCGTCTTTGCGGCCCATCTTCAGCAGAAGAGGTCGGAGCTTTTGAAAGGAAGTCCTTTCGGCGTTTAGCAACCACCAATTCGCGGTATCGCTGCCATCTTGCTGAAGGACTCTCTGCGCGAACAGGACCGGCTCCCAGTAGAGATCCGCGGCCTGATCCAATTTCCCTGCCTTCTCGGCGGATTCGCCCTGCGTCAAAAGCCAATCGCTATACATGCCTACTGAGCTGCCAGGTCCGAATCCAGCGTTCCGCAACATCCGCACCCCTAGTTCGGGATAGTCCGCAAGGTCGTAGCGGCGCGCGGCCGAACGGTAAAGCTCAAACGCTTGCGCTTGATAGCTATCGAACTTCGGCGCCTGAAAAGCGTAGTTCATTGCTGCCTGCCATTCCGGGTTCTGCTCGACCAGACGCTTATAGTCGAACTCGCCGCGAGGGTCCGGCTTGCTCGACCAATCTCTCTCGGCTTTTTCGTAGATCAAGCTGGCGGCCAGCAGGCGCGGCAGGGCATTATCCGGATCGGCCTTTTCCAGCGCCGCCACGCCCTCTTTCGATACAGGATGAAGCCCGCAGCAGGGCTCGTCGAGTAGCCTGACTTTCGAATAGATCCACACGAGCGAAGGATCGCGGCGCACCGCCTCTGCCGCGGCTTGCAATCGCTCATCGTTGCTTCTCCATGTCGTGATCGCGTAAATGGCCAACAGCTCAGGATCGTGGGTCTGATTGGCCTTTGCTCGGAGCCAATTGCCCGAATCGTAGTCCACCCGCGGGAGACCTGCGCCCCAAGCCTGCGTTCCGGCGCTAAATGCCTGCCGAAAGTCCCGCGTGAAGAATAGTGCAACCGACGCGGCGAGAAGCAGCACGGTCACAAATCGCGGCATGCGCGGCAGCCGCTTCGCCTCCGCGACCTTGGATGCCAGCGGCCCCTCTGCGGGGATGCCGAATGGCCGTCTCCACGAATGCACCACATGGTTCCACCACGCTCTCCCGAGCACCATAAATCCTCCCATGGCCCATCTCAGGACCGCGACCGGGCTTTCAATCTCGTCCAATTCCGCCTGAAGCGCCCGACCCCAACGCCGGCTCTCCTCCGGCCACACGTGGAGGGCCGCGCGCATCGCTGAATCAGCCACGCGGCGCGCGAAGGGCGCCGTTTGCGCATTTCGCATCGCTCAGACCTCGCTGTACACCGGCTTCCAGAATTTTCGTGCCCGCGCGGCGCGCAGCTCCTGCGTAGCCCACGCGCACCCATTTCCGTTCAGCCGGTATTGGTGCCGCGCCGGCCGGCCAAGATTTCCCGGCTCCTCCCAGCGCGTTTCCAGCCAGTGGAGCTTTTCCAGCCGCATCAGGATGGGATAGAGCGTCCCTGAAGGTATGCTCGTCTGCCGGCTCAGCGAATAGCCATGCCGCCATTGCCCGGGATGCTCCAGCAGCGCATCCAGCACGCACAGTGTCTGCGGCGAGACTCGAAGTCGTATGCCCATCTTCCAACTCTACCTAGCAAGTATTAGACGGTCCAGCGCCCTTTCCGTCTCTGTGTCCTATACGCAAATGCTCCACTCCTTGCGCTCACCTATGCCCCATCTTCGCCATGGGAGTCACTCACGCCCGCCCCTCACGAATCGCAGCTTTTCCATCCCATTGACGCCGCCCCGCGCCGATGCGATAATCCTTTGCTTTGCCGGGCGTCCGGGGCGTGCTAGTGCGTCGGCGGCGTGAGTAGCGCGCCGAAAACCATTTCCAATCATCAGGAGCGCAACCGCAGTATCTTTCCCTCGCGATGGACATCCTGCACCAGCTCGGCAATCTCTTCCTGGGTTCTGTACCCACGATCATTCTTTTCCTGTTCTTCTATTGGTTCATGCGCTGGGCGTTTTTTCAGCCGATGCGCAGGGTGATGGCCGAACGCTACGCCCGCATCGAAGGCGCGCGCGCCGAAGCCGCCGCGGCCGAAGCCGAAGCGAAGCAGGAGGCGGGTTCCTACCACGAGGCGCTGCGCAAGGCCCGCGTCGAAATCCACGCCCAGCAGGAAGCCGGCCGTCAGGCGGTGCTCGATGAACGAGCGAAGCTGCTGAAAGCCATGCGCATGAGGGCACAGGAAGAAGTAGACGCCGCGAAAAAGCGCATGGCCGCGGATTTCGCCTCCGCGCGGGCTGAAATCGAGCGGCAAACGCCGGACCTCGCATCCGAAATCGCACGCGCGATTTTGGCGCAGCCTTCGCCGGTGCGCGGAGGCGCAACGCAATAATGCGGCGCTACCGGCCGGCATTCGGGCGATTCGCGTGTGCCCTTTCTCTCTTTCTGCTCGTCGCCGGTGCGGCGCTCGCGCAGGAGGCTGCGTCCGGTCCAGCGGAAACCGAGACGAGCACCGGCTGGGTGTTTCGCTGGATCAATTTCGCCATTATCGTGGTGCTGATCGCCTGGGGATTCCTGAAGGCCGCGCCCGCCCTGCGCGCGAATTCCGAGGAGATTTCGCGGAAGATTGCGGAAGGAGCCCGCGCCCGCGAACGCGCGGAGCAGTTGCGTCGCGAGGCGCAGGCGAAGCTCGCCGGCATCGGCGAGGAAGTGGCGCGCCTGAAGGCGGAAGCCCAGCGCGGCGCGGAAGCCGAAGCGCAGCGTATTCGTGCCATGGCGCGCGAAGAAGCGCAAAAAATCGAACGCGCGGCACAGGCTGAAATCGCGGCATCCGAACGCGCCGCGCGCCTGGAACTCAAGTCGCTGGCGGCGCGCATGGCCGTCGAGCGCGCGGCCGCCGTCGTGCGCGGTCAGATGACGCCGCAGGCCGAACAATCTCTGTTCCATGCCTTCGTCGAGCAACTCGCGGGGAGCGCGAATTGAACGCAGAAGTCGCACAGCGGTACGCAGCGGCCCTGGCGGACGCAGCCATCGAGTTGCGCGACGCCGGGCCCGTCACGCGCGGTCTCGACGCATTCCTCGATGCGTTTTTCTCCGCGCCCGACCTGCGCCATTTCCTCGAAAGCCCCGCGGCGAGCGCCGAATCGAAGCGCCGGGTAATCGAAAAGCTCGCCGAAGCCCTCGGCCTCGTCCCCGCGGTGCGGAATTTTCTCTACCTCGTGGTGGACCATCGCCGGACGGAAATCCTCGGCGAAATCCGCCAGGCCCTTCGCGACGAATTGAACCAGCGACTCGGCGTCGCCGAAGCCCGGGTGATCTCGGCGCGTGATTTGAGCGAAGCCGAGCGCCGGGAGCTAACCGCCGCGCTCGAGCGCCGCACCGGCAAGAAGATCGAAGCGACCTTCGAGCGCGATGAAGAGCTGCTCGGCGGCGCCGTCGTCCGCGTGGGTTCCACAGTGTACGACGGCTCGATTCGCGAGCGGCTCGCGCGGTTGCGCCAGCAATTGGAATCGGAATAATCAGGAGCGGGAATGGCCAATATCAAGGCAGATGAAATCACCAGGATTCTGCGCGAGCAGATCGAAAATTATCAGCAGGCGGTCGCGGTCGAGGAGGTCGGCTCGGTCATCTCCGTCGGCGACGGCATCGCGCGCGTCCACGGCCTCGATAAGTGCATGGCCGGCGAGATGATCGAGTTTCCTCACGGCGTCTTCGGCATTGCGCTGAACCTCGAGGAAGATCAGGTCGGCACCGTGCTCCTCGGCGATTACACGGAAATTCGCGAAGGCGATACCGTCAAGCGCACCAACAAGATTATGTCCGTGCCCGTCGGCGACGAGTTGATCGGCCGCGTGATGAATCCGCTCGGCCAGCCCCTGGACGATAAAGGCCCGATTCAAAGCTCGCAGCGCAACGATCTCGAGCGCCTCGCCCCCGGCGTCGTGGACCGCCAGCCCGTTCGCGAGCCGCTGCAAACCGGCATCAAGGCCATTGACTCGATGATCCCCATCGGCCGCGGCCAGCGCGAGTTGATCATTGGCGACCGCCAGACCGGCAAGACCGCGATCATCCTCGACACCATCATCAACCAGCGCGGCAACGACATGATTTGCATCTACTGCGCCATCGGTCAGAAGCGCTCCACCGTCGCGCAGGTGATCAAGACGCTCGCGGAATACGGCGCGATGGAATACACCATCGTCGTCACCGCCTCCGCCAGCGAGCCCGCCACCATGCAGTACATCGCGCCCTTCGCCGCCTGCGCCATGGGTGAATATTTTCGCGATTCGAAGCGCCACGCCGTCTGCTTCTACGACGATCTTTCGAAGCACGCCCAGGCCTATCGCGAAATCTCCCTGTTGCTGCGCCGCCCGCCCGGCCGCGAAGCCTATCCCGGCGACGTTTTCTTCCTGCATTCGCGCCTGCTCGAGCGCGCCGCCAAGCTCAACGACAAGCTCGGCGCCGGCTCGCTCACCGCGCTGCCCGTCATTGAAACGCAGGCCGGCGACGTCTCCGCCTATATTCCGACCAACGTCATCTCGATCACCGACGGCCAGATTTATCTCGAATCCGATCTTTTCAATAGCGGCGTTCGTCCCGCCGTCAACGTCGGCCTTTCGGTAAGCCGCGTCGGCGGCAACGCGCAGATCAAGGCCATGCGCCAGGTGGCCGGCACGCTTCGTCTCGATCTCGCGCAGTACCGCGAGCTCGCCGCGTTCGCGCAGTTCGGCTCCGAGCAGCTCGATAAGGCCACGCAGGCGCAGCTCGCCCGCGGCCAGCGCCTGGTCGAAATCCTGAAGCAGGATCAATATCAGCCGCTGCCCGTCGAAAAGCAGGTGTTGATTATTTTCGCCGGTGCGAATCGCTATCTCGACGATCTCGAAGTCTCCGAATGCCGGCGCTTCGAGCGCGAGCTCTATCCTTTCATCGAAACGAATTACGCGAGCTTGTTGAAAGACCTGCGCGAAAAGAAAGCATTCGACGACGCCATTCGCGCGCAAGCCCAGCAGGCCTTGGACGCCTTCAAGGAAAGTTTCGTTGCCAATTCGGACGCAAAGGCCGCGGTTGCACCCGCTTGATAGCGTCATGGAGTTTAATCGTCATTCTGAGGGCCGCGTTCCGGCCCGAAGAGCCTCTCTCGCTGTAAAGGAGAGCAGCGGAGTCTCGTGGACGGATTACGAGTCGCGTGAACTTAGAAAGGATGGTTTTCACCAGTCACTAGCCGCTAGTCACTAGTCACTAGTCACTAGCCACTGTTCCCATGCCTACTCTTCTCGATTATCGCCGGCGCATTCGCTCGGTGAAGAACACGCAGCAAATCACGCGCGCCATGAAGTTCGTCGCCGCCGCGAAGCTGCGTCGCGCCCAGGAAGGCGTCTTCGCTGCGCGCCCCTACGCCCACGAAATTCTGCGCGTGCTGCGCTCGGCGGCGTCCCGCATCGAATCCCCCGTCCATCCGCTGCTCGCCCGGCGCCCGGAAAATCGTATTCTCGCCGTCGTCCTCACCGGAGACCGCAGCCTCTGCGGCGCCTTCAACGCAAATATTCTCCGCCAGGCGAATGAATTTTTCCGCGAGCATTCCGCCCAGCCGATCGAAATCGTCGTCGTCGGCAAAAAGGGCCGCGATACGATGCGCAAACGCGGCCGCAAATTCGCCGGCGAATATTTGAACGTTTCGACGCACGTGGATTTCGCGCGCGCCAAGGAAATTTCCGCGCGCATTGCCGAGCTGTACGCCGAAGCCCGGGTGGACGCGGTGTACGCCATCTACAACGAGTTTAAGAACGTGATGGTGCAGAATCTGCGCACCGAAAAGCTTTTGCCGGTGGACCCGGCCGTCATCGCATCCCAGCTGGAGCACGCGTCGCGCGCTGCCGCCGGCCAGCCGCCGCAAGATGCCGCCATGGCGCAAGCCGTCGCACCTGCCGTGGACTACATTTACGAGCAGCCCGTGGACGAAATCTTCAGCGGCCTCGTCCCGCGCTATCTCGATGCCGAGGTCTATCGCATCCTGCTCGAATCCGCCGCCGCCGAGCACGCCGCCCGCATGACGGCCATGGATTCAGCCACGCGCAATGCCTCCGAGCTGATTGACAAGCTCACGCTGCAAATGAACAAAATTCGCCAGGCCGCCATCACCAAGGAGCTAATCGAAATCGTCAGCGGCGCCGCCTCCGCCGCGGGTTAGGGAAGAAAAGGATTGCCAAGGGAAAGAAACCGCAGGGTTTGTTCCCTTGGCGCGGCGGTCAAAAATTACCGTGCCGCCAATCGAAACTTAGGAGCAACCTGCTAATGCCAAGTGACAAAACGAAAACCGGCCGCATCGTCGAAGTTATCGGCCCTGTATTGGACGTCCTCTTCGAGGAGGGCCACCTCCCGCTGATTCACAATGCCGTCCGCATCACCAGCGAGGGCTTCGACGTTCCCGAGCCGATTGACATCATCGCGGAAGTCGAGCAGCACCTCGGCGAAGGCCGCGTCCGCTGCGTCGCCATGAAGCCCACCGAAGGCGTCGTGCGCGGAATGAAAGCCTTCGAACTCGGCGAGCCGATTTCCGTTCCCGTCGGCCGCGCCACTCTCGGCCGTGTGCTCAACGTGCTCGGCGAGCCCGTGGACAATCTCGGCCCGGTCAACTCCGAGAAGCGCTATCCCATTCATCGCCCCGCCCCCTCGCTCGAAGATCAGTCCACCAACCTCGAAATGTTCGAAACCGGCATTAAAGTCGTGGACCTCATCGAGCCATATCTCAAGGGCGGCAAGATCGGCCTCTTCGGCGGCGCGGGCGTCGGCAAGACGGTCCTCATTCAGGAGCTCATCCACAACGTCGCCCTCAAGCATGGCGGCGTGTCCGTTTTCTCCGGCGTCGGCGAACGCACCCGCGAAGGCAACGACCTGTGGCTCGAAATGCAGGAATCCGGCGTCGTCGTTCCCGGCGACTCGCAAAAATCCCGCTGCGCCTTGATCTACGGTCAGATGACGGAACCGCCCGGCGCGCGCCTCCGCGTCGGCCTCACGGGCCTCACCGTCGCCGAATATTTCCGCGACGAAGAGCATCTCGACGTTCTGCTCTTCATTGATAATATTTTCCGCTTCGTTCAGGCCGGCTCGGAGGTTTCCGCGCTTCTCGGCCGCATGCCGTCCGCCGTCGGTTATCAGCCGAACCTCAACACCGAAATTGGCGAGCTCGAAGAGCGCATCACATCCACCAAGCACGGCTCGATCACTTCCGTGCAGGCCGTTTACGTTCCCGCGGACGATTACACGGACCCCGCCCCCGCGGCCACCTTCACGCACCTCGACGCCACCACAAACCTCAGCCGTCAGATCGTCGAGCGCGGCATCTATCCCGCTGTCGACCCGCTCGCCAGCTTCTCGCGCATTCTCGATCCGCGCATCGTCGGCCAGGATCATTACACCGTCGCGCGCGCCGTGAAATCCGTCCTGCAGCGCTACAAGGAATTGCAAGACATTATTGCCATCCTCGGCATCGAGGAGCTTTCCGACGACGATAAGCAGACCGTCGCCCGCGCGCGCAAAATCGAAAAATTCCTTTCGCAGCCCATGTTCGTCGCCGCCCAGTTCACCGGCCTCGAGGGCAAATATGTAAAAGTCGAGGACACGATCCGCGGCTTCAAGGAAATTGTCGAAGGCAAGCACGACGACTTGCCCGAGCAGGCCTTTTACATGGTCGGCACCATCGAAGAAGCACGCGAAAAAGCGGAAAAAATGGCCGCCACGGTGTAGAAATCCGTTGGGACGCACGCTGTGCTCGTCATTCGGAGCGAAGCGAAGAATCTCTCTTGCCTTTGGGCGAGGTGATTTCAACGGGCTGAACTTTCATGGCGGCCGCGCACACGCGGTTGGAAAGGGAAGGATAGGATTGATAGCGACGCAATAATCGGCAAACGACATCAACCATGGCCACACTACCCGAATCAATCGAACTCGAAGTCGTCACCCCCGAACGCTACGTCTTGAACGAGCGCGTCGCCGCCATCGAGCTTCCCGGCAAGGACGGTTACCTTGGCGTCCTTCCTGGCCACGCCCCGCTGCTCACCGAAATGGGCATCGGCGTCCTCGCCTATCGCAAGGACGGCTCGACCGGCTATCTCAGCATCGTCCACGGCTACGCCGAAGTTCTTCCCGGCCGCGTGATCGTGCTCGCCGAAATTTCCGAGCGCGCCGAGGAAATTGACGTCGAGCGCAGCCGCACCGCCCGCGACCGCGCGCAAGCCGCGCTGTCCCAGGCCCCCGCCGGCGCCGGCGAATGGCACCTCGCCTCGTTCGATCTCGCTCGCGCCCTCGCGCGGCTGCAAGCCGCCTCCCGCGCCGGCCGCCATTCGGGAGCCCCCACCTCCGAAAAATAGCGCGCACCAGCAACTTCGGCCCGCCCTCGCCCGCATTGACTCTTTCATGCCGCCCGGTCGCGCCGCGAATCTCCGCCCGCACCCGCGCATCTAAACTAATTGGTCGTGGTGAAAATCCACGATAGCCAGAAACGAACTACGCACAAGGACAACGCATGAGGATATCGCCCATCACGCTCTACGCCAGCGCCCACTGCGCCGATTGCCACCGCACGATGCAATTCCTGCGCGAGCGCGGCGTCGCCTTCCGCGAAATCAATATTGACGACGCCCCCGCTGCCGAAGCCCTCGTCCTTCGCGTCAACGACGGCCGCCGCAAGGTTCCCACCATCGAGATCGAGGGCCGCTTCTTCGCCTGCAGCCCTTTCGATCCCTACCAGCTCGCCCGCGAACTCAAAATCCCCCTCAATAATTAGCTTCCCCGCGCAACCTTCTCCGCGCCTGTCTATCCGAGCGCAGTCGCGCGTCTTCGCGGTTCCCACCGCGCAGCGGCGGGCGCGCGA
>Ga0134126_10009793_pt1 | contig 12075 bp, 11 predicted proteins | sample KB31752_FD_96881 | JGI IMG/M metagenome (GOLD analysis project Ga0134126, IMG submission 96881) | Terrestrial soil microbial communities with excess Nitrogen fertilizer from Kellogg Biological Station, Michigan, USA - KB3-175-2 | ecosystem: Environmental > Terrestrial > Soil > Unclassified ...
CCATCCAGGACCTCAACGCGCAGCTTGCCGAGTCCTTCGGGCTCGATCGCCCGCGGGGCGCTCTGGTGAGCATGGTCGAATCGGACGGCCCGGCAGGCAAGGCGGGCATCAAGCCGGGCGATGTGATCCTCTCCGTCAACGGCCAGCCGATCGACCGCTATGGCGAGGTCTCCTCGGTGATCTCGAACATGAAGCCGGGGAGCGACGTGCACCTTGCGGTCTGGAGAAACAAAAAGCAGCTCGACGTGGACGTGCACGTCGCCGAGCTCAACGAGAAGGAGCAGCGCACCGGATTGCGCACGCAGCCCGGACGCCAGCGCAACGAGGTTGCGCAGCTCGGCCTCTCCGTGCGGCCGCTGACGCCGGATGAGAAGCAGCAGGCGCAGACCGGGGGCGATCTGATCGTGGAGCGTGCAACGGGTCCAGCCGCCGATGCGGGCGTGCAGCCGGGGGACGTGATCCTCGGCGTGAACGGCAAGCCGGTTCACACGCAGCGCGAGCTCGAGCAGGACGCGAAGGACGCGGGCAAGACGCTCGCGCTCCTCATCCAGAGACAGGACGCGCAGATCTACATCCCGCTGCAAGTGCGATAGCCGATGCGTTAGTCCGGATGGACGCGACCTACGATCCGGCGGCCGTCGAGCGCGCCGCCCAGGAGCATTGGCGCTCCCTTTCGGCCTATCGGGCGAAGGAGAACGACCCGCGCTTCCCGAAGGGGAAGTTCTACGTGTGTTCGATGCTGCCGTACCCGAGCGGCAAGCTCCACATGGGGCACATGCGCAACTACACGCTGAACGACGTCGTGTACCGCTTCATGCGGTCGTCGGGCTACAACGTGATGACGCCGATGGGCTGGGACGCATTCGGCCTGCCGGCCGAGAACGCGGCGATCGAGAAGGGCATCGCGCCTGCGAAGTGGACGCGCGCCAACATCGCCGACATGAAGGCGCAGTTCGCGCCGATGGGATTCGCGTTCGACTGGTCGCGCGAGGTGGCGACCTGCGATCCGGGCTACTACCGCTGGAACCAGTGGCTGTTCCTCAGGATGCTGAAGAGCGGTATCGCCTATCGCAAGACCCAGGTCGTGAACTGGGACCCGATCGATCAAACGGTGCTCGCGAACGAGCAGGTGGTCGACGGCCGCGGCTGGCGCTCCGGCGCACCCGTTGAGAAGCGCGAAATCCCCGGTTACTACCTCGCGATCACACGCTATGCCGGGGAGCTGCTCGATGAGGTCGAGAGAGACCTCGAAGGCTGGCCCGAGCAGGTGCGGACCATGCAGGAGAACTGGATCGGACGCAGCGAGGGCGTGCGGTTCGCGTTTCCCTACGAGCTCGATGGAAAGAGCGAGCGGCTTTGGGTGTTCACAACGCGCGCGGACACCATCATGGGTGTCACCTTCGTCGCGGTCGCGCCGGAGCATCCTCTGGCCCTCGAGCTCGCCGAGCGCAAGGCCGCCCGCGGCAGGCGCTCTCTGAAGGCATTCATCGAGGAATGCAAACGGGGAGGCGTGACCGACGCCGAACTCGCCGCGGCGGAGAAGAAAGGCGTTCCGACCGGTTTTTTCGTCGAGCATCCCCTGAGCGGGGAGCGTGTCGAGGTTTGGATCGGCAACTACGTCCTGATGAGCTATGGCGACGGCGCCGTGATGGGCGTTCCCGGTCACGACGAGCGCGATTTCGCGTTCGCCTTGCGCTACGGGCTGCCTATCAGGCAAGTGATCGCCGTCGGTGATGAGGCGTTCTCTTCGACCGAGTGGAAGCCCTGGTATGCCTCGACGGAAGGCAGCCGCTGCATCCAGTCGCGCTCGCCGGACGGCAGGTACGACTACGATGGCAAGAGCTACCGCGACGCGGTCGATGCCGTCGCCGCCGATCTCGCCACGCTCGCCCTTGGGGAGAAGCGGGTGCAATGGCGCCTGCGTGACTGGGGCATCTCGCGTCAGCGCTACTGGGGTACGCCGATCCCCATCATCCATTGCGAGGCGTGCGGGGCGGTGCCGGTGCCCGAGAAGGATCTCCCGGTCCTTCTGCCGGAGGACCTGGTGCCGGATGGAACTGGGAATCCGCTCGCCAAGGACGAGCGCTTCCTTGCCTGCACGTGTCCGGAGTGCGACAAGCCCGCGCGCCGGGAAACCGACACGATGGACACGTTCGTCGATTCGTCCTGGTACTTCATGCGCTACTGCTGTCCCGGCGCCGAAACGATGGTGGACGCACGCAACGAGTACTGGATGCCGATGGACCAGTACATCGGCGGCATCGAGCACGCCGTCCTGCATCTGCTCTACGCGCGCTTCTGGACCAAGGTGATGCGCGACCTCGGCCTCGCAAGCTTCGGCGAGCCTTTCAAGCGCCTGTTCACGCAAGGCATGCTGCTCGCGCACTGCTATTACCGCGAGGACGCGAGCGGCAGGAAACGCTGGTTCTATCCGGCCGAAATCGAGCAGCAGTTCGACGACCGCGGCGCGCCGGTGAGCGCGGTGGCGAAGGAGGACGGCAAACCCGTGCTCTATGGCGGCATCGAGAAGATGTCGAAGAGCAAGAATAACGTCGTCGAACCGGGCGCCTTCATCGGCCGGCTCGGCGCGGACACCGCACGTGCATTCGTGATGTACGCGGGACCTCCCGATCAGAGCGCGCCCTGGTCGGACGCGAGCGCCGCAGGCGTGCATCGGTTCCTCAGGCGATTGTGGACTTTTTGTCACGAGCAGCAGGAGCGGATCTCGGGCGCGCCGCGCAGCGTGCCGCCCGCGCTGGATGCGGGGCTCAAGAAGACCCGCCACGAGCTGCACGCGACGCTGCAGCAGGCGCTGTTCGACTATCGGCGCATGCAATTCAACACGGTCGTCTCGGCGGCCATGATCATGCTGAATGCGCTCGAGGCGGCGAAGGGGCTGCCCGCGAGCGCTGCACTGCTGCGCGAGGGGGCGGGCATTCTGCTGCAGACGCTGTACCCCATTGCGCCCCACGTCGCGCATGCGCTGTGGGTGGAGCTCGGGTTTGCGGCCGAGCGAGGCGATCTGCTCGATGCGCCGATGGCGCAGCCGCGCGAAGACGCGCTGCGTCAGGACGAGCTCGAGCTCGTCGTCCAAGTCAACGGGAAGCTTCGTGGGCGGGTGACGGTCGCCGCGGAGGCGAGCGAGGAGGCGGTCAAGGCCGCGGCGCTCGCGGACGAGCACGTCCGTAAATTCGTAGCCGGCAAGCCCGTACGGAAGGTTATCCTCGTACGCGGGAAACTCATCAACATCGTCGTATGACGGTCGCGCGCCTGCATCCCGTGACACCGTCAGCATCGCTACCCTCGCTCGGTGTTGCGGTGTTGCTTTCCGCGTGCGGGTTTCATTTGGAGGGGCACGCGCCGCTGCCGAAGCAGCTCGAAGTGACGTACGTCGAGACGCAGGACCGTCAGACCGATTTTGCGCAAGGGCTGCGCAAGGCGCTCCTCACGGCGGGAGCCCGGGTGAGTGACGACGGCTCGCAAGCCACCGCGGTCGTGCACTTGCTGCAGGACTCGGTGACTCCGCGCGTGCTCGCCGTCTCCGGGACGAATCTGCCGCGCGAATACGAGATCACGTACACGGTGCGCTTCTCCGTCTCATCCGGCGCGAAGGATCTGCTGCCGCCGCAGGAGGTCTCCCTCTCGCGCGACTACAGCTTCGATGAGCACGTCCTGCTTGCCAAGGACAACGAAGAGGACATCCTGCGCGGCGCGCTCGCGCGCGACCTCGTCGATGTCGTGATGCGGCGGCTCAGAAATCTGTAAGTTCGAATGTGCGACTGCATGACGCTCGCCGGCACCGATCGCCTCGCGCTCGCGGGTGTGCTCGACCGCTTCGGGCTGGACCTCGCGCTCATTGCGCCGCAGGAGCAAATCCCCGGATCCTACTGGGGCGAACGCGAGGCAGGTCTCAAAGGCGATCGGCTCTACGCGCGTCTCGACACGCCGGTGCATTCCGTCCTGCACGAAGCGGCGCACTACCTCTGCATGACGCCCGAGCGGCGCGTGGGACTCGACACCGACGCCGGAGGCGACGATATCGAGGAGGCGGCGGTGTGTTACCTGCAGATTCTCCTCGCCGGGGAGCTGCCCGCGGTCGGGCGCGAGCGGATGTTCGCGGACATGGACACGTGGGGCTACAGCTTCCGGCTCGGCAGCGCGCGCACGTGGTTCGAGTCCGATGCCGAGGACGCGCGGGAGTGGCTTGTGAGGGCTGGCGTGATCGGGGCCGACGGACGCGTCAGCTGCGCGCAAACCGGTCCGTCGCGGCGATGAGCTCGCGCGTGATGCCGGGCTCGAACGCCGAGTGCCCCGCCACGGGCACGATGTGCAGGTCCGCCTCGGGCCACGCACGGTGCAGGTCCCATGCGCTGCGCATCGGGCAGACGACATCGTAGCGACCCTGGACGATCACACCCGGGATGTTGCGGATGCGCCCCACGTCGGAGATCAGCTGGTCGTCGCGGCGGAAGAATCCGCGGTTCACGAAGTAGTGGCACTCGATGCGCGCGAACGCCGCAGCGTACGCATCGTCCTCGAACTTCGCGACATACGCCGGATTCAACTCGAGGAAACTCGTCGCACCCTCCCAGATCGACCATGCACGCGCCGCCTGCCTGAGAATCCGCGGATCATCGCTCGTCAGGCGGCGGTAGAACGCGCCAATCAGATCCGAGCGCTCCTCCGTCGGGATCGGCTCGATGTAACGCTCCCATGAGTCGGGAAAGATCGCGGCTGCGCCGCCCGGGTCCTGGTAGAACCAATCGAGCTCCCAGCGGCGCAGCAGGAAGATACCGCGCAGGACGAGCTCGGTTACGCGGTTGGGATGTGCCTCGGCATAGGCGAGCGCGAGCGTCGAGCCCCAGGAGCCGCCGAAGACCTGCCACCGCTCGAGCCCGAGGTGCTCGCGCAGGCGCTCCATGTCCTCCACGAGATTCCAGGTCGTGTTCTCGAGGAGGCTCGCATGCGGGCGGCTCTTGCCACAGCCGCGCTGGTCGAACATGACGATCCGGTATTGCTTCGGGTCGAAGAACCGGCGCATCCGCGGGTCTGTCGCGCCACCCGGGCCGCCGTGCACGAAGACCACGGGCTTCCCGCGACGGTTGCCGCTTTCCTCGAAGTAGAGCTCGTGCCCGCCAGTTACGCGGAGCCAGCCGCTCGAGTAGGGTTCGACGGGAGGATACAAGAGCTCGCGAGTTCCGGGCTTCTTCGGGGCCGTTCGGGCGGATGGCTTTCGGGTGGACGGCATTCCGGTTGTTCGGGTCGCTCGGCGCGATGCGGCCTTCCCTCTGGCTGCCATATAATGGAACGGGTCCGGCTCGACTGGATGGCCCACTATACCGCAGTTACCATGACCGATATTCCAGCGGACCCGCGCGGCGTAGCTTGAAGCTCAGCCCCGATTCTCTCCCACGCCATCTCGAGCGGCAGCTGCTGCCCGTTTACCTCGTCTCCGGTGATGAGCCGCTGCTCCTGACGGAGGCCGCGGATGCGATCCGGGCACGGGCGCGGGCGCTCGGATTCTCCGAACGCGAGGTGCACGCGCTCGACCGCGGGACGGACTGGGATGCCGTGCGAGCTTCCGCTGGGACGCTCTCGCTCTTTGCCGCGCGGCGCATCGTCGAGTTGCGCCTGCCGACGGGCAAGCCCGGCGTGACGGGCGGGCGAGTGCTCGCGAGTCTTGCGGAGTCGGCAGGCGCCGACACCCTCATCCTCATCATCACCGGCCGGCTCGACCGCGAATCGCAGGGTGCAGAGTGGGTCCGAGCGGTCGATTCGCGGGGCGGCTGGGTGCAGGTATGGCCGATTGCCGCGGATCGGATGGTGTCCTGGCTCGAGGCTCGCTGCCGCGAGCTCGGAATCTCCTCTGACCGCGGCGCACTCGAAATGCTGGCGGAGCGCACCGAGGGCAACCTTCTCGCTGCACGAGGCGAACTCGAAAAGCTGAAGCTGCTCGCTTGCGAGCGTCTGACCGCGGAGCAGGTGCTCGCGGCGGCCGGCGACAGCGCGCGCTTCAGCGTAGGCGAGCTCTCGGATGCACTCGCGGCGCGCGAACTGGGACGCGCATTGCGGGTGCTCGACGGGTTGAGAGCGGAGGACGCCGAGCTCCCGCTCGTTCTGTGGGCGGTCGTGCGGGCTTTGCGCACGCGCTGGTCGCGTGAGCTGGAATCGGGTTTGCCTCCCGCGCGAGCACGGGCCATTCGCGCTTTTTATCGACGACTCGTCGAGCGCGCCCTGCGCGCCGACGGGATGGCCAAGGGACGCCGGTCGGGAGATGCGTGGGATGAGATCGCGCTCCTCGCCTGCGATCTCGCGGGGCATGCGGTGCTGCCGCTTCCTCCGGCGCACGCAGCGTAAGAGCTTCGCATGCAACCGATCGGCCTCTTCGGCGGCGCTTTCGATCCCATCCACTACGGGCACCTGCGCACGGCATTCGAGCTCTGGCAATCGCTCGGGCTCGCGGAGGTGCGTTTCCTTCCGACCGGCAATCCGCCCCACCGGGCAGAATTGAGCGCGAGCGCCGAGACCCGGCTGGCAATGGTCCGCGCCGCCGTCGCGGGCGAGAAGCACTTCGTCGTCGACGATCGGGAAGTGCGCCGCTCCGGAGTGTCTTATTCGATCGACACGCTCACGGAGCTGCGTAGCGAGTATGCGGATCGCTCGCTTTGCCTGCTGCTCGGCATGGACGCTTTTCTCGGCCTGCCGAACTGGCACCGGTGGCGGGAGCTGTTCGATCTCGCGCACGTCGTGGTGGCCCATCGGCCGGGCTGGAAAGCGCCGACGCGCGGCCCGCTCGGCGAGGTCATGGTCGACCGCGGCACCGGCAGTATTCGCGAGCTGCACGAGCAGCGCGCCGGACGCATCTACGTCCACGCGGGCACTCAGCTCGAGATCTCCTCCACGGAGCTGCGGCAGCTGCTCGAGGCGGGGCGTGACCCGCTCTATCTGGTGCCCGATGCAGTCCGTCGCATCATCTTCGAGACAGGTTGCTATGCGCGCGAACGCCGCTGAAAGGTACGACGCCTGATGACAGCCGCACGAAGCGGAAAGCCCCGGCGCACCCGGGGCGCAGAGCACGGAACGCGAGGAGCTGCGAGCACCGAGTCCGTTCGTCGTTCGGCTGCGCAGGAGATCGTCTCTGCCGCCCTCGATGACATGAAGGCGGTGAACGTGGCAGTGCTCGACGTCCGCGGACTCACGGATATCGCCGACACGATGATCGTGGCCTCGGGCACCTCCGACCGGCACGTGCGCTCCATCGCGGATCGGGTGGTGGAGCGAGCGAAAGCCGCCGGGATTCGGCCGCTCGGAATCGAGGGCGAGCGCGAGGGCGAATGGGTGCTCGTCGATCTCAAGGGCGTGGTCCTGCACGTGATGCTGCCGCGCGTCCGCGAGCTCTACGGGCTCGAGCACCTGTGGGAGGGGCCCGATTCGCTTGCGCCCGCTGCGCGGCCCCCCGTCCCTCGCGAGGCGCGGCGGCGCCGATCGTCCGCATGAAAGGTGATGCGCGAGCAGCATGCGGTGGCGGGTGATCGCCGTCGGCACTCGCATGCCCCGCTGGGTCGACGAGGCGTTTGCCGAGTACGCGCGCCGGCTCGGGTCGCAGCATGCACTTGCGCTCGAGGAGCTGGCCCCGGCGCCGCGCACGGGCGGACGCGGGCAGGCCGCGGCGGTGCGCACGGAAGGGGAGCGGCTGCTCGCGAAGCTGCGGCCGAGCGATTTCGTCACGGCCCTCGATGAGCGCGGGCGGGAGCTGTCGACGCGCGAGCTCGCCGACTGGGTGGCCCTCCGGCGGCGTGAGGGCCGCGATATCGCTTTCCTGATCGGCGGCCCGGACGGCCTCGCGGAGGCGGTGCGGGAGCGCGGGGACTTCGTTTGGGCGCTCTCGCGGCTGACTCTGCCGCACGCTCTCGCGCGCGTCGTGCTCGCCGAGCAGCTCTACCGCGCGCACACTGTCCTCGCCGGCCATCCGTATCATCGCGAATGATGAGCTCCGCATCGCGCACCATACGGCTCCTCTGTCTCGCTTCGGCCTCGCCGCGGCGCCGCGAATTGCTTGCGCAGATCGGGGTTCCTCACGTGATCGTGCCCGCCGAGGTGGACGAAGCGCGCCTGCCCGGCGAGCCCCCGCGCGAGTACGTGCTGCGCCTCGCGCGCGAGAAAGCGGTCAGCGTTCGCTCGCGGCGGCCTTCGGAGCAGCCCGTGCTCGCGGCCGATACGGCGGTCGTGCTCGAGGAATCGGTTCTCGGCAAGCCGCGCGATGAGCAGGACGCGCTCGAGATGCTCGGCGCGCTCGGAGGGCGGACGCATCAGGTGCTCACGGCAGTCGCGCTCGCCGCCGGAGGCGCGCTGGCAACGGCGCTCTCCGAGAGCACGGTTCGTTTGAGAGTTGTCACCGAGGCCGAGCGGACGGCTTACTGGCGTTTGGGTGAGCCGCGCGACAAGGCAGGTGCCTACGCGATCCAGGGGCTCGGGGCCGTGTTCGTCGAACACTTGAGCGGCAGCTATTCCGGCGTGATGGGGCTTCCGCTCTTCGAGACTGCGCAGCTGCTCGAGGCCGCGGGAATTCCCTGCGGGCCGCGGGAGCGGATCGGGGCATGAACGATTTCGCCACACAACCTGGCGCGCCGGCCGGCAGTGCCGCTGGCCCGGCCGTGACAGAGCGCAACGCGAGCCCCGGGGCCGCCGCCTCTGTCACACCCGCGAGCGGGTCCGGCTCGGAGGTCTTCGTGAACGTCGGTCCCCGGGAGACGCGCGCGGCGCTCGTCGAGAGTGGCGCGCTGCAGGAGCTCCACGTCGAGCGTGCGAGCCGCCGCGGCCTCGTCGGGAATCTCTACAAGGGCCGTGTCTCGCGCGTGCTACCGGGCATGCAGGCCGCGTTCGTCGACGTGGGGCTCGAGCGCACGGCGTTTCTGCACGTCGCGGACATCGCGCTCGCTCGGCCGGAAGACACGATCGTCAACGTGCCCGCGGTCGATGACATCCGGGGCCTGGTGAGCGAAGGGGACGAGATCCTCGTGCAGGTCGTGAAGGACCCGATCGGCAGCAAGGGAGCGCGGCTCACGACTTTCGTCGCGCTCGCCTCGCGCCATCTGGTTTATCTGCCGCGCGGCGAGGGAATCGGAGTGTCCGCGCGCATCGAGGAGGAGGGCGAGCGGATGCGGCTCAAGTCCTCGGTCGCCGCCCTGGCCGAGCCGGTCGCGGCCGGAGGATTCATCGTGCGCACGGCCGCGCAGGGAGCCTCCGCGGAGAGTCTGCGCGAGGACATGCGCTATCTCGCGAAGCTCTGGCAGCACGTGCGAGCCCGCGCCGCCGAGACCGCACCGGGAGCGATCGTTCACGAGGACCTGCCGCTTGCGCTGCGCATCCTGCGCGACGAGCTCGCGCGCGGGGTCGGGAGGGTGCTCGTCGATTGCCCGCGCGAGCACGCCCGCATGTCCGAATTCGCGGCGGCGTTTCTCGGCAGCGGCGCTGCGCGCCTCGAGCTGTACTCGGGGCCGCGACCGATCTTCGATCTGCATGGCATCGAGGAGGAGGTCGTACGCGCGCTCGACCGCAAGGTGCCGCTCAAGTCGGGCGGTCATCTCGTCATCGATCAGACCGAGGCGATGACGACGATCGACGTGAACACGGGCGCGTACGTCGGACATCGCAATCTCGAGGAGACGATCTTCCGCACGAACCTCGAGGCGGCCGTCGCCATCGCGCGGCAGCTTCGCCTCCGCAATCTCGGCGGCATCATCATCATCGATTTCATCGACATGACCGATGAGTCCCACCGCCGGCAGGTGCTCGCCGCTCTCGAGCGCGCACTCGCAGCGGATCGCGCGCAGACGCGCATCGTGAGCCTCTCCCCGCTCGGCCTCGTCGAGATGACGCGCAAGCGCACGCGCGAGAGCCTTCAGCACCTGCTCTGCGTGCCTTGCCCGAGCTGCGAGGGGCGAGGGTTCGTGAAGACACCGGAGAGCGTCTGCCAGGATATCTTCCGGGACATTGTTCGGCAGAGCCGCCAGTTCTCGAGCCGCGAGCTGCTCATCCTCGCTCACCAGGATGTCGTCGACCTGCTGCTCTCGGAGGAGTCCGCGACGCTCGCGGAGCTCACCGGCCAGATCGGCCGGCCGATCCGTCTGCAAGTGGAGGCGCTCTACGGCGCCGATCAGTACGACGTCGTTCTCGTATGAAGGGTGCGCGGGCGTGAAGGTCGCCGCCTTGCAGATGACCTCAGGCCCGGAGGTGGCGACAAACCTCGCCGTCGCGCAAGCGCTGCTCGCGGATGCGGCGGCGGCCGGTGCGCGTCTGGCAGCACTGCCGGAGAACTTCGCGTTCATGGGGCTCGAGGACGCCGACAAGCGCAGAGTGGCCGAGGACGACGGGGAAGGTCCTATCCAGGCTGCGCTTTCCGAGGCGGCGCGCCGGCTCGGGCTCTGGATCATTGCCGGGACGATCCCGCTGCGCCTGAGCGGGGAGGGACGCGTCGCCGCCGCATGCCTCCTGTACGACAACCAAGGTCGCCGGATCGCCCGGTACGACAAGATCCACCTGTTCGATGTCGACCTTCCAGGACGGCAGGAAAACTACCGAGAATCGGCGAACATCGCGCCGGGAAATACCCCGATCATCGCCGAAACGCCTGCTGGGAAGCTCGGCCTGTCGGTGTGCTACGACGTGCGCTTCCCGGAGCTATACCGGGCGCTGAGCCGCGCCGGGGCGCAGCTTCTCAGCGTGCCCTCCGCCTTTACCGGTCCGACCGGACGGGTGCACTGGGAAACGCTGCTGCGCGCCCGTGCCATCGAAAATCTCTGCTTCGTCATCGCTCCCGCCCAATCCGGCATCCATCCGAGCGGCCGTGAAACCTACGGCGACACGCTGATCGTGGATCACTGGGGGCGTGTGCTGCGCCGGCTGCCGCGCGGCCGTGGAATCGTCGTGTGCGACCTCGACCTCGAGCGTCAGGCCGAGGCTCGCGCAGCCTTCCCCGCCCTGACGCATCGCGTGATGTAATCTGCCGGAAGGCCATAGGAGACACTCGAGATGGACAATGCGGGAAGCCCTGATCCGCTGACGATGGCGCGCGAGCTCATCCTGCGCCCGAGCGGACTCGACGAGACGCGGCTCGACCAGGTGGTGGGGCAAGTGCTCACCCATTCGGTCGATGCGGCGGACCTGTACTTCCAGCTCGCGCACGAGGAGTCGTGGGCGCTCGAGGACGGGATCGTCAAGGAAGGGACAGCGGCGATCGAGCAGGGCGTCGGCGTACGCGCCCTCGCCGGCGAGAAGACTGGGTTCGCCTACTCCGACGAGATCATGCTGCCGGCGCTCGAGGAAGCGTCTCGAGCCGCCCGCGCCATCGCGAATCGAGGCCAGGACCGCGCCGTGCAGGCGTGGCACCCGCAAGCGGGCCACCGGCTCTACCTTCCCGTCGATCCGGTCACCTCGCTCAGCGATGCAGACAAGGTGGCCTGGCTCGAGCGCGTGGACCGCGAGACGCGCGCTCTCGACCCGCGCGTGGTTCAGGTCATGGCGAGCCTCACCGCTGTCCAGGAAATCGTGCTGATCGCCAACAGCGACGGCGAGCTCGCGGCGGACGTGCGGCCCCTCGTGCGCTTCAATGTCTCGGTCATCGTCGAGCAGAACGGCCGGCGCGAACAGGGGTATGCGGGCGGCGGTGGCCGCTTCACGCTCGCCGAGCTCGTGGCTCACGACCGTCCGCTTGCGCTCGGGCGCGAGGCGGTGCGGCAGGCGCTCGTCAATCTCGAGGCGGTTCCCGCTCCGGCGGGCCTCATGACGGTCGTGCTCGGTCCCGGCTGGCCCGGCGTGCTGCTGCACGAGGCGATCGGGCACGGTCCCGAGGGCGATTTCAATCGCAATGGGACCTCGGCGTTCTCGAACCGCATCGGGGAGCGCGTCGCTACGCCTGCCTGCACGGTGGTCGACGATGGGACGCTACCGAGCCGCCGCGGCTCGCTCAACATCGACGACGAGGGCACCCCGACGGAGTGCACGACGCTCATCGAGAACGGCGTGCTGCGCGGCTATATGCAGGACAAGCTCAATGCGCGCTTGATGGGCAAGCGC
>Ga0134126_10009795_pt1 | contig 12075 bp, 8 predicted proteins | sample KB31752_FD_96881 | JGI IMG/M metagenome (GOLD analysis project Ga0134126, IMG submission 96881) | Terrestrial soil microbial communities with excess Nitrogen fertilizer from Kellogg Biological Station, Michigan, USA - KB3-175-2 | ecosystem: Environmental > Terrestrial > Soil > Unclassified ...
AGACGCCGCAGCGGCTCACTCTCCAGATCGTCTGCCGCGCCCATTGTCGAGGTGAAAGTCCGGTCTGTTTTGCCTGACTCCGTCTTGTAATGATTCGTCCACGCCACAGGCATCATAGGATCGTTTACTTTGCCGGGAACCGGCGGATCGTTCGGATGCAAGTCGGACAGAACCTGTCCAAGCAGCAGCGGGCGGCAGCTCGGCTTCATCGGTAGCGTCACTTCGTACACCTCTGTCGGCACCCAGATCTCGCCGTTGCCGATACCACGCAGAATGGGGCTGTCCGCCGCACCGGGCGCGTACCACGCACGCGTGCTTTGCTTTCCATGCTTGCCGTGATGGGCCACCCAGGTTTCGCCCAAAACCTGACGGCCGAATCCGCCTTCCCAGCCGGGAACCTTGCTGTTCCAGTTGTACTTTTCGTAGGTCTTGCTGGTCTTGACTTCAAAGGGATGAGTGCCGGTGCGGATGGCGATGATGGGGCGGCCGGATTGGATGTAATCGATCAGCTCTTTCATTTGATCGTCGGGCAGATCGCGCCAGCGCATAAAGAGGACCAGCAGGTCCGCTTTACGAAGCGCCTCGAGGCCAGGTGTGTTGCGGTTATAGGTGGGGTCGATTGTGCCATCGGCCGGATTGATGGGAAACAGGACTGTGCACTTGAACCCGTGGTGCATCGCAAGAATTTTGGCGAGCTGTGGAAGCGCTTCTTCCGAGTGATATTCGGCGTCATCGCCGGCCACCATCACCACATATTTACCGTGGCCGGGGCCATGAGTCCCTTCGTAAGTGACGCCTGCGGCGTGGATTTGGAGCGCTGCCAGGGACAGCAACGCGGGTACAACGAATAGTGATCGAAACATAAATCTTGAGATCCGCGAGCTAGAGCAGCATATGCTCTTCCTTTCGTAATGGCCGGCACGTGCTGCGCCGGGCGAAAACGGTCGGAACCGCCACCTCGCGATTCTCCGGGTGTTCGGACTCGATCTGCGCGATCGCCAACTTTGCAAGCTGACGTCCTACCTCAACCATATCGACGCAAACACTGGTCAAATTCGAACCGCGCGAATGCCCGATCTGGTGCTCAAACCCGATCAGGCTGACATCCTTCGGGACATCGCGCCGGTGCTGACGCAGACCTTCGCGCGCACCGAAGGCGAGCTCATCGGAACCAGCCAGAATTGCGGTTACGGGCCACTGCTCTTCGAGGATATAGGAGACAGCAGCCCGCCCGTTTTCAAACTCGTCATCCGAGAGTGCGATGGTATGGACGTGCGGCTCCAGGCCGAGATCGCCGATGGCGCGCGCGTATCCGCGATAGCGATTCTTGTTCCAAGGCCGCGCCGCATCACCGATGTACCAGATGTGGGTGTGGCCGAGCTGGGCCAAATAGCGCGTCGCTTCATAACACCCGGATTCATCGTTGTATTGCACGCGACTGCTGTGGAGCCCGTTTTCGCCGGGATCCACGACGTGATTCCCCAAAAGCACGTAGCGGAACCCATGTTTCGCGAACGCGGTCAGGATATTGCGGTAGACAGTGCCCGCGATGATGACGCAATCGGCCAAACCGGGCGTTTCGATCACGCTTGGGATCTGAATATTCTGCGCGCTTAGCTCGGGTGAAAACTGGTGACGCGCAAAAAGGAGGTAATAGCCGGCCTGAGCGCAATACTCTTCAATTCCGAGCAGGAGAAGCGATTGGGCGGAGCTCAAGCCGAAGTCATTACACAGGACCAGGCCGATGATCCGCGATTTCGTATGCACCACGCTGCGGGTTCGGGAGTTCAGCCGGTATCCCAGCTTGCGAACGACCGTTTCGACGCGATCGCGAAGCTTTTCGTCTACGTCCTCATGCCGGTTCAGGACACGCGAAACAGTCCCGATGGAGACATTCGCGCGCGCGGCGATGTCCTTCATGGTAGGAGATGAGGAGCGCCGCGGCATCGTTTAGCCTCGGCGCGAAACTGCGGGCGATTCCCTCGTGATCTCGGCAATGTCAATAGGCCGGCGTTCCCGCATGGACCGGTATCCCGCTTCGATCAGCGCCATGGTCCCCAGGTTGTCGTGCCCGCTCGTCGCCGGCTCCGTTTTTGAGGCAATGGCGTTCATAAGGTCGGCCATTGGCCCGCGAAAGGCGTCGGGAAACCAGACTTCCGGCCAGCGAGGTGTAACCCATACGCCCGGCTGAGCAAGAGTTGTGAAGCTCAGCGTGCTGGGCGCGCGATTCGGATAATGTGGCCAGCCGAGCGTCCCTTCCGCCAGACCCTCTGTCCATTCCACGCGCCATTTGATATATGGCTTCAGATCGTCGCGCTCGGTGCGCGGGCCGGCCCAGACGTCGTCCCATCCTGTAGCCCGGAAGCCATCCGCGTATTCGAGTATGTACAGGCAAATGCCGTCTTCGTGCGGAAAGCGCGTGCGCGGGTCCTTCCGGGCACTCACATAAATCGATTCCGGCTCGCCGAACAGATATCGAAAGCTATCCAGGTGGTGGATGCTCATATTTAACAGCGTCAGGCGGCCGTACTCGCGCAACCAGGCCTGCCAATGTGGAACCGCGCGCATCTCAATGGTTGCCAGAACCGGCGTGCCGAGGCCGCCTTGGTTCAACAGGTTCTTGAGAGCCCGAATGGACTGGTCATACCGCATGTTTTGATTCACAGCAAGGACCATGCCTGAGTGCTCGCAGAGGCGAACGATCTCGGCGGCATCCTCCAGCGTGACCGCCAACGGCTTCTGCGCCAGGATGCCTTTCAGATGATGACCACCTTGCAACGCCCGCCGGACAACATCGAGTTGTTTGTCAGGTGGAACCGCGATGTCCAGGATTTCAACCGCGGGATCCCACAGCATGTCTTCCAGCGTCTCGTAAACGCGCGGTATACTGCGCAAATCGGCGACTTCGCGAGCAATCTCGGGCGTCCTTGAGGTGATAGCAACGACGTTGTAACCGGCATCCGCATAGGCTTTCAACTGCACGTCGCGCATAATGAAGCCGGCGCCTACAGCCCCAATGCCGAAATCGCTGCGAAGCGGCTCAGGAACCGGGTAATTCAGGTCCAAATCCAAGAAAAGCTCCGATCATGAACTTAACGATGAACGTTTATGATATTATCGCTGCCAGCCAACCAGGTCAATCCATACCGCGCTAAAAGAGGAGGGATCGCGTTTGAAACTCGGGCTTATCAGTTCCGCCTGGCTCGGAACCCCGGTAGACACGGCACGCGGAATCGAGCTGACCAAGCAGATTGGCTTCGACACGATCGATGTCTTCGCCGATCCGCTGGAGATCACGCCCGTTGAGCGCAGGCTGATCCGGAAGACTTGCGAGCGATGCCATCTGCCGGTTGTCTCGACGGTCTGCTGCGCGCTAGGCATTGCCGATTTCAACAAGCCGGTTCGGGATTTCCACGTTCACCGCGCCAAGCAGTACCTGGACTTCTGTTATGAACTGGAAGGCAAGAACCTGCTGCTGGTTTTGGGCGAGTATCTCTGGCAGCAGGAAGTGATTGCTCCCGCCGATCAGTGGAAGTGGGCCGTCGAGCATGTGCGCGAGCTGGCCGAGTACGCCCGCGGCCTGGGCCTGGAACTTGCAATTGAGCTGGAGCCTTTCCACCTATCGCTCGTCAATAACATTGATGGCATGAAACGGTTTCTGGCAGAGGTGGACCATCCCGCGGCGAAGGCGAACGTCGATATCTCGCATCTGGCTCTGGCGCGAAACTCCGCCAAAGAGGTCTCGAAATTGGCAGGGCATATATCCCACGTCCATCTCTCCGATTGCGATGGAAAGAAGCATGGCGACCTGCCGCCCGGCCGCGGAACGGTTGACTTTCCGCCCTATCTGAAAGCTCTTGCGGATGCAGGCTTCGCCGGGACCGTCAGCATTGAACTCGAGTATTCACCCCAGCCGGATAAGATCGTCGATTGGGTGCGGGAAGCGTACGATGCAACCAATAGTCTGATGAATTCGCTTGGAATCCGTTCCTGACCCAGTTGGAGAACAGCAGAACAGAAAGGAGAGATGTTATGGCCGCTGGCCCGCTAAGCAACGACAAACTTCAGGAATACGAGCGCACGGGATTCGTGCTGGAACGAGGCATGTTCGACAAGGAAGAAATCGATCTCCTGCGCCGGGCCGCCAAAGAGGATCGCCAGCTCGATCAGCACTCGTTTGGCAAAGGAGATGGGGAAGGCGGCACGGTCCGGCTTTCCTTATGGAACCACCCCGGCGACAGTATCTACGGCATGTTCGCACGCTGCGAAACCATCGTCAACTCGGCAGAGAAGCTATTGGGCGGCGAGGTCTATCATTACCACTCAAAGATGATCATGAAGGATGCCAAGGTGGGCGGCGCCTGGGCTTGGCATCAGGATTACGGCTACTGGTACCAGAACGGCGTTCTGTTCCCACTGCTGTGCAGCGCATCGATTGCGGTGGATGCGGCCACGCGCGAGAATGGCTGTCTGCAAGTGCTGAGCGGGTCGCACCAGATGGGCCGTGTCGATCATATTCTCACCGGCGATCAAGCGGGCGCGGATATGGAGCGGGTTCGAGAGGCGGAGAAACGCTTGCCGCTGGTCTACGTGGAAATGGAACCGGGCGATGTGTTGTTCTTCCACGCGAATCTGTTGCATAGATCGGATCAGAACCGGTCGGACAAGCCCCGCTGGTCGATGATCTGCTGCTACAACGCTGCACGGAACGATCCGTACAAAGAAGCCCACCATCCGCGATACACACCACTCAAGAAAGTGCCCGATTCGGCCATTCGCGAAGCGGGTCTCCGGCGTTTCAGCGATACGAGCGCGGATGTTGCCTGGCTCGAAGCTTCAAAGGACGAAAGCGCAAGCAGCCTGGCGAATAAAACAGAGCAACCGGTTTAATGGATTCCGCCGCGAATGCCGGGTCAGCCCGCGATCCACAACTTCGCGTTTTCATGAACCTGATGGCGCTGGACTCGCTGCCGCGGAACTCAGTTGGACCGCGCGGCAGCTTTCAGCAGAAAATGGAAGCGCTCAAAGACGCGGGATTTGACGGCGTCCAGTTCGCGAACATTGCGAACAGGGAGCAATTGGATCGCTGCGCTTCGCTTGGCTTAGGTTTCGCGGGCAGCGGACGGATCAACACGCCGGAAGAGGCATCGCTATTTGCGGAAAAAATGGCCGGCGACGGTTACGCGTGCGCGACTCTCCATGTGGGCTGGGGCTTGGAAGATGACGGCCAAGCGGCGCGGCTGATTGAAAGCGTTCTCGACGCTGTCGAGCGCTGGCGCGTGCCGCTTTATATTGAGACGCACCGTGCAACCATTTTTCAGGACATGTGGCGCACGGTAAGTTTCGTGCGGCGCTTTCGGGAGATCCGGATCAACGGCGATTTCTCCCATTGGTACACGGGCCAGGAGATGGTGTACGGCGGATTCGAGAAGAAGCTTGCTTTTATCGAGCCGGTGCTGGAACGGGTCCGGTTCATCCACGGCCGCATTGGAAACCCGGGATGCATGCAGGTTCCGGTAGTTGCAGACGCGGTATACGTTGAACACTTCAAGCAACTGTGGACGGCCTCATTTCGCCGTTTCCTCGAATCAGCGCAAGCCGGAGACTCGATTACCTTTGCGCCGGAACTGCTCGCGCCAGACATCTATTACGCGCGCACCTTTCCGGCCGCCGACGGAGATAGCGTCGAGGAAAGCGATCGTTGGGAGCAGTCGCTGCTGCTAAAGCAGATGGCGGAAGATTGTTTTCGAAACGCGAAATGCTGAAACTGAGCCTGGGGCGTAACGGACCCGTTTTCATCCTGTTCTCCTGCATTAGCCTTCATTGCCTCTATGCCCAAGACGCGGCGGACGTGCGGCAAGAGCAGGCCAACAGCGCAGACGTTGCCGCCGGTAAGCGCCAGTTTTCTCAAACCTGCGGTTTTTGCCATGGCCCGGACGGCCGCGGCGCCAGCGGGCCGGATCTGATTCGCTCGCCTTTGGTCAACCATGACGTGAATGGAAACCTGATCGGCGAGGTAGTGCGGAACGGACGCCCGGATAAGGGCATGCCGGCGTTTCAGCTTCCGGACAGCGACATAAAAGCGATTGCCGCCTTTCTTCACGCAGAAGCAAAGCTGGCAGCTTCGGTAACGCAGAGGACTCCCTCCGAGTACCCACTTGAGAAGCTTCTTGTTGGAAATGCCGAAGTGGGCAAAGCCTATTTTGGCGGCGCGGGGAAGTGCGCCGAATGCCATTCCATAACGGGCGACCTGGCGCATATCGCGTCCAAATATAAACCCTTCGATCTGCAAACCCGGATTGTGTTTCCGTCGGGCGCAAAGCCCACCGTTACGGTTATGGAGAAGTCAGGAAAGAAATTCTCCGGCCAGCAGGTCTATTCCGATGAGTTTCTGATCTCTTTACGCGACTCGCACGGCTGGATTCACTCCTGGCATCGAAACGAAGTCGAAGTGGAGATTCACGATCCGCTCGCAGCGCACGAGAAGCTGCTGACGACGTATACCGATCAGAATATCCACGACCTGTTCGCCTATTTAGAGACGTTGAAATGAAGGTGATGCGCATCCCGGTCAGCGGGCTGATTCTTGTGCTGGGCGCGGCAGCGGTTTCGTATGCCCAAGGGCTGGATCCCGCTTCCCTGCTCCACCCGGCGCCCGACACCTGGCCGACGTACAATGGCGACTACTCCGGCAAGCGGTTCAGTCCCCTTAAGCAAATCAACAAACAGAATGTCGGCGCGCTCAGCATGGTCTGGGCGTTTCAGACGGACATACCAGCCGGTGTCGGGTTGAAGTCAACCCCGCTGCTGGTCGATGGCACCCTCTATTTCACCGAGCCGGACGATATCTGGGCGGTGGATGCGCGTTCCGGACGGCAGAACTGGCATTATCATTACCGCGCGAATGAGGGCCTGCATATCGGGCAGCGCGGCGTCGGCATGTATAAAGACCGGCTCTATTTTGAAACGCCCGATGCGCACCTGCTTTGCCTCGATGCGAAGAGCGGTGAGGTCCAGTGGGACGTAGAACTCGCCGATGTGAAGCTCGGCTACTGGGCAACTATGGCTCCGCTGATCATTGGCAATCATGTGCTGGCCGGAATTTCAGGCGATTTTAATGATCTGCATGGGTTTATTGATTCGTTCGATCCGGAGACCGGAAAGCTGCAGTGGCGCTGGGATTCTCTTCCAAAGCCAGGACAACCAGGTTCCGAAACATGGCCCAATGCGGAGGCTATGAAGCACGGAGGCGGGATGACCTGGATCACCGGCACCTATGATCCAGAGTTGAACCTGCTGTATTGGGGCACCGGCAATCCGAATCCGGTGTTGAATGGCGAGACGCGAGCCGGCGACAACCTGTATACGTGTACGATTGTCGCGCTGAACCCGGATACCGGAAAGCTGGTCTGGTATTTCCAGCCCTCGCCTCACGACGTTCACGATTGGGATGCGGTCCAAACACCCGTGATCGTCAACGCCGATTTTCGGGGCCAGCCGCGAAAGCTGCTGCTGCAGGCATCCCGCAACGGATATTATTTTGTTCTGGACCGGACCAACGGGAAGGCCTTACTGACGGTTCCTTTCGAACAGATCAACTGGAGCACCGGCGTGGATTCCAGAGGGAGGCCAATCGCGAATCGCGAGAAGAATCCCAGCCCGGCTGGAACGCTCGTGGAACCCGATGCCATCGGGTCGACAAACTGGATGGCCCCCAGCTTCAATCCCGATACTGGATTGCTATACGTAGACTCGCATCGTTCCTTTGGCCTCTATTATGATCTGTCAAATGGAAAACCAGAGGGGTTCGCGGGGACCAATCTATATGTGTGGTCCCGTTCAGCTCTGAATGCTATCGAATATCAGACGGGCAAGATTCGCTGGAGTCACGACCTTGGTCCGGGAAACAACTGGGCCAGTGTCCTGAGCACGGCCGGAGGGTTGGTATTCACGGCCGACACGCACGGCAATATTCTCGGCCTGGATGCGGATACGGGGGAAACATTGTGGCATGCCTACGGCGGCGGCGAGGTCAATGGCGCCCCAATCACTTACGAGTTGGATGGGCGGCAGTATCTTTTGGTTGGATCGCACAACGTTCTGTACGCTTGGGCATTACCGGAAAAGCGTTAACACGAGATTGGCTATCGAGACAAGCTATTTCTTCGCTCCAACCGGCTCTTCCGCTGTCAATTCGTTCAGCATTGCTTTCAGCTCATCGAGTACCTCGGCGGGGCCGCGGGACGCGCTCAACGGAAATTTCAAAACGCCGGCGGGAGTGAACTGCGCATTTTCTGTACTGCGGACCAATGCCATCAGCCTTAACGGGTCGATGTTCGATTGCTGGTGAAATTTGACGTTCGCGAATCCTTGGCGTCGGTCGACCGATTCAACTCCCGCGCGTTCCGCCATGCTCTTCAGCAGAGAAAATTTCACCAGGTTTTTGACCTCATCCGGCACCGGGCCATATCGATCGGCAAGCTCGGCAGTAAGCCTCTTGGCCTGATCTTCATCGCTGACATCGGCGATCCGCTTATAGGATCTAAGGCGCTGCGCTTCATCCGAGATATATGCCATCGGAATGCGTATGTCCAGCCCCAGATTGAGATTCGCATGAATCTCCAACGGCACTTCTTCTCCTTTGATCTCTCGTACGGTCTCGTCCAGCAGGCGGACATAGGTGTCGTAGCCGACCGCTTCGATATGCCCGTGCTGCTCTCCTCCCAGCAGGTTGCCGGCGCCGCGCAGTTCCAGATCGAGCGCCGCAATCTTGAATCCTGCGCCGAGATCGCTAAACTCCTTCAGCGCGGCCAGACGTTTTCTCGCCACTTCGCTTAACTGGGTGTCAGCAGGGACCAGAAGATATGCATACGCTCGCCGATTAGACCGGCCGACGCGCCCGCGCAACTGATACAGCTCGCTTAGGCCATAGCGTTCGGCATTCTCGATAATCATCGTGTTTGCAAGCGGGATATCGAGCCCGTTTTCAACAATCGTCGTGCACACGAATACGTCATATTCGTGACGCATGAACCCGAGCAGTACCTTTTCCAGTTCCGCTTCCCCCATCTGGCCGTGGCCCACGCCAATCCGGCACTGCGGAACCAGTTCTTGAATGGAAGCAGCGCGCATGAAAATGGTATCCACGCGATTGTGGACGAAATATACCTGGCCTTGACGGCCCAGTTCCTGCTCGATGGCTGCCTTGATCAGCTCCGGATTGAAATGCGCCACGACGGTGTTGATAGTTAACCGGTCCTTCGGAGCGGTTTCGATTACCGACATATCGCGCAGCCCCAGCAGCGACATGTGAAGCGTACGGGGGATGGGCGTCGCGCTCATCGTGAGCACGTCCACATCGTGCCGGAGTTGCTTTAACCGCTCCTTGTGACGAACTCCAAAGCGCTGTTCCTCATCGACGACCAGCAGGCCCAGGTCATAAAACTGAACGTCCTTCGATAGCAGCCGATGCGTTCCGATCAGCACATCGACTCTACCGGTTGCGAGGTCATCCAAAACCGCCTTGATCTCTTTCGAAGTGCGGAACCGGCTGACCAGCTCAACCCGAACCGGAAAAGAGGCGAATCGGCGTTTGAACGTTTCATAATGCTGGAAGGAAAGGACGGTTGTGGGCGCTAGCACCGCCACCTGCTTCCCGTCGCCAAGCGCTTTGAAAGCTGCGCGCATGGCCACCTCGGTCTTGCCGAACCCGACATCCCCGCAAAGCAGGCGGTCCATCGGCTGCTCGCTTTCCATATCGGCCTTGATCTGTGAAACGGCGTTCAACTGATCTTTCGTCGGCATGTATTCGAACGCGTCTTCAAACTCGCGCTGCCAGTTGCTATCGGCCGAAAATGAGAAGCCTTTGGACATTCGCCGCTGTGCATAGAGTTTCAGTAGCTCGTCGGCCATATCGCGCATTTTGGCTTTGACGCGCGATTTGGTCTTCTCCCAGGTGACGCCCCCCAAGCGGTCCAGGTGAGGTTTCGCTTCCCCCGCGCCGCGGTACTTCTGGATCAGATCCAGCCGGGCGAGCGGAACGTATAGCTTGGATTCCCCGGCGTACTCAATCAGCATGAAGTCGCCCGTCTGATCCCCCTGAGCCAGTTCCCGAATGCCCAGAAACCGGCCGACTCCGTGCGTGGTGTGCACGACAAAGTCGCCGGGCTTTAAATCGGCGATATCGGCGGCAAACGCTGCAAGTGGCGATTTTGCGGGCTGACGCGCAATCAGATCGGAGGTCTCGAACAGATCCTCCGAGCCGATAATTGCGAACTGCGAATCCGGTAATACTGCCCCCCGGCGCACGCTGCCTTTTACCAGGTAAGCGCTCGAAACTGCTCCCGCGTGATAGGCGCGCTCAGCAAGCGACGGGCGGGTACCGGCTGCCGATTCCAAACCAAGCTGATAAGGAACGGCGTATTCCTGCAGGACATCTGCCAGACGCTCCACTTCGCCAGTTGAGGCCGCAAAGAACACAACCCGATTGCCGGCCGCGATCAGGTTGCGCGCTTCGGCTACCGCCACGGGCATGTTGCCCTGAAATGCGAGCGAGGGCCGCGTAGGGATATGGAAGCGCGAGACCGCTCCGTTCGTTTCCGCGCCCGTAATGATATCGAGTTCCTGCAAGCTGACCTGAACGCTCGGAGCCAGTTCGTCCTTAAGCTCGCTCCAACGCTTGAAGTTTTTGCCTGGTTCAATGGGCGCCGGGCGGTCTGGATGCTCCAGTCTTTGCCACAGCCTGTCGGCTGCAGACTCCACCGCCGCGGGTTCATCAATCACAATCAGCGCTTCGCGATTCAAAGAGAACACGTCATGCGACCGTGCCCGCACCAGCGGAACCAGGAACTCCCAGCCGGGGAAGATTTCGCCTGGGTTGGACAATTCCAGATCCGCCTGCTCTGCTGCTTCGGCAAGCTGCCGGAGCAAAGGACGCGATCGCGGGTACTCGGCGAGCGGCAGCAGCGTCGTGGAAGAAATCTTCAGGACGGAGCGCTGCGATTCCACGTCGAACTGACGAATCGATTCGATCTCATCACCGAAAAACTCTACCCGAACCGGGCGCGGGGATTCAGTCGGAAAAACATCGAAAATGCCGCCCCGCACGGAATATTCGCCCACCATTTCGACCGGTTCGCGCCGCTCATAACCGATGCTGTCAAGGTGCTGAGTCAAATCATCAAGCGGAATCTCCTCGCCGGTCCGCAAGGTGAGCGCGAGCTGGCGGTAGAATTCAGCGGACTCGGTGCGCAGAAGCGCCGACGCAATCGGAACAATGGTGATGGGTATTTTTCGCGCCGAGAGCCTCCAGAGCGCAGCCGCGCGCTTCTCGGCAATCTCATTATGAGGCGAGAGCCGCTGGTGCGGAAGAATGTCGAGAGCAGGCAGGAGTTGGGGCGCCGGCAGATCGCGGCCCTCGAAGAGCATGCCAAAGAAGGCCTCAGTCGATTCCTGCAGACTCTCCGCCTGTTTGTTCCCGTCGACTACTACGAAGAGAGATTTCTCAGTGGCCTGATAAAGCAAAACCAGGTAAAGAGCCTTGGCCGTGTTAACCAGACCTGAGATGGAGAACGGTCCGTGTTCCCCGCGGGTGAGGTGCTGCAGCACCATCTGGAAATCAGCTTGTCTCGTTGCCGATTGCAGCAGATCGCGAGTCGCCGGGTGAATCACTGGGGCTGAACCGCTGTCCTGCGGATCGATTCGGCGTTGTGTTGCGCGATAATTCTATCCGCGATGCCCGTAGTCGAGTATCCCGGTTCTAGCGGAAGCGCGTACACCTGTCCGCCAGCAGCCTCAACCTCTTCACGGCCCGCGATGAAATGGACCCAATCCGCGCCCTTCACCAGAACGTCCGGCTGCAGTGCGGCAACGAGTTCCCGCGGTGTGTCTTCGCCGAAGAGAGTTACCGCGTCCACCGCCTCCAGATGAAGCGCTAGTTCGGCTCGAGTGTGCTCATCAAAGAAGGGCCGGGTGGGCCCCTTCAATCGCTGGACGCTTTCATCGGTATTGAGCGCCAGAATAAGAACATCCCCGAGCGAACGCGCGCGCTCCAGCAGCCGGATGTGCCCAGGATGC
>Ga0134126_10009796_pt1 | contig 12075 bp, 13 predicted proteins | sample KB31752_FD_96881 | JGI IMG/M metagenome (GOLD analysis project Ga0134126, IMG submission 96881) | Terrestrial soil microbial communities with excess Nitrogen fertilizer from Kellogg Biological Station, Michigan, USA - KB3-175-2 | ecosystem: Environmental > Terrestrial > Soil > Unclassified ...
TGATTAATCAGTCGAAGCAGGCTCGACTCCAGGAGCAACTGGCGCAGACGATGGAGTCGTTCCAGATTGGTGACGACGCTTCAACGTTTGACGAGATGCGCGACAAGATTGATCGTCGTGCCGCAGCGGCCGAGGCGAAGTTACAGCTCGGTTCCGCGTCAGTAGACAACCAGATGCAGGACATCGAACGCGAAGCGATGGATATGCAGTTGCAGGACAAGCTGCTCGCTTATAAGCAGGAGATGGGTCTCCTGCCGGCTGGTTCTCAGCAGGCGCTACCGGCGCAGGGTGAGACAAGTTCGAATGAGCAGAACGAAAAGGTTGTTAATAACAGTAATCGTATAAATTAAGGCCAGTGCCCGGCGAGTGGCAGGTTTTACCAGTTCTTCAAGGCTATGCCCGAGTTCCCAAAGATTGATCTCAAGTATTTAAAAGAGGCATTCAACGAACCCCTAAATTTTTTGGGATTGGTGAGCTTTGGCATTGTTGGAGTTTACACCGTTGCTTCCGCGGGTGATGTGATTCCCCTTGCTGCCGGCCTTGCCGCCGAAACAGTTTACTTAGTTACCGTGCCAGCCAGTTCATTCTATCGCCGCCTTGTCGACCGCCGCGAGAAGCAACGTCTGTTGAAACTTCGCGACCAGCAACGTGAAGCTTCTATCAAGCTTTTCGACCCGCGCGAACGCGAGGCAGTTGAGTATTTGCGCTGGATGAAGAATCAGATCTACTCAAACTACAAGAAGTTTACCAACGCCAAGCAAATCCCCTCCAACATTCTGAGTCTGGATCAGCGCTGGGAAGACTTTGTCGATTTATTGGACGTTTATCGCCGCCGGAAACACCATCTTCGATCAATCAACCGGCAGGCGGTGCAGAACCAACTAACCCAGGCGGAGCGCTCCGTCGCGCAATCGCGGGACGATCGCGAAAGAAGAATTCAGCAGTCGAATGTCGAGATTCTCAAAAGACGAGTGGCTGCCTTCCAGGACATTGAGCGCTCGGTGAAACTGGTTGAAGGACAACTGCAATCTATCGAAAACTTTTTTGGATTGGTTAACGATCAGGTGGTTACCTTACCCACGCCTGAACGCGTTTCTGCTTTGGATTTCGAGCAGCTCAGCGACTCAATCGCCATGACCAAACAGATGCTGGAAGAAACTTCCGATACGTTTGCCGCACTCGATAGTCACAATCGAGACATGGGCAAGTTTGAATTACTACTTTCCAATAGCTCTTCCTCGAAATAGCTCACAACTTCGTCCTACTCCAAGATCGATCTGATGCAGAACCGCGAGCGGTAGCGAGCGGATGCTAAAGTCGACGCGCGATTCCTGGCAAATGCGATAGCTATCTCTTGTCTGGATCAGGTGGTCAAATAAGTAAACAGAAGCTCGACTCTAGCATCCGCTCGCTACTACTCGCGGTTCTGCATTGGGTGTTTTTCATAGCCCTTCAGACAGTGCATAGCTTCGACTAGCTCCCAACGTTTTAGCCCCCCTCTGCTCGTGCTGCGGCTGCCAAACCGTCCGCTAGTCAGCACTTTAGTCCTTCATGTAGACTCTCAATTAACACACTATAAGGCGTTGAGAAAAAAGATAGCCACAACATATTGACATGGTGGTGGTGGTGGGTGTATAGTCCGCTCCGCTTGAGACGAGGCGGGTTGACTTGGAGCAGCGGCAGGCCCCCTGAGCTGCTTTCCCATGGGTTTTTTCGCCTTGAAATAAGCCAACCGGAAGTATCCGCTACACATGCTAAGAGATGGTGCGTCTACTATAATGTAGTCGTAGAACCGTCTTTGAAAACCGCAAAAGAAAAACTCGTGTCCCCGGCCACGAGAAAGGCAGATTAAGATGAGCGCAGCAATTGGCAAACAAACCCCCGCGGCAGCAGAAGTATCTTCAAGCACCACGACGCCGGCAGGAAGTCCGACAACATCCGTGCGTCGCAGGACCCAGCCCCTGGGACTGAACGCCAAACGTGTAATCAGCAAGCGCTATTCATTGAAAGATGCGAAGGGTCGTGCGCTCGAAGAATGGCCGGATATTGTCCGACGCGTAGTCGGTCATGTGTCGGCGGCGGAAAAGGATCCGCAAAAGCGGGACCAGTTTTTCGCGGCAATGAGCGAGGTCATGCTCGCGCGCGAGTTTGTACCCAATACGCCATGCCTGGTTAACGCCGGCAAAACCAACGGGCAACTGGCGGCGTGTTTTGTTCTTGATGTGCCTGACTCGATTACCGGAATCATGGATCACGCCAAAGCGGCAGCGACGATTCATCAGACCGGCGGCGGCACCGGTATGACTTACGAGTTCCTGCGGCCCCACGGTGCTTTAGTTGGTTCGACTCGTGGCGTTGCTTCCGGACCCGTGTCGTTCATGAACATCGTCAATCAGGTGACTGACGTGGTGAAGCAGGGCGGCGTGCGTCGCGGCGCCAACATGGGCATGATGCGCGTTACGCATCCCGACGTGTTGCGCTTCATTCACGCTAAAAACGACCAGCACTCGCTGACCAACTTCAACATCTCGGTAAACGTTACTGACAAGTTTCTGAAGGCCGTTGACGATAATGAATGGTTTCAGCTCGAGTTTGACGGCGAACCCTGGACTGACTCCATTTACGATCCCCTGCGCGATGACGACTACGTAGTCTATCGCCGTGCCGACGGCACCACCGTTACCTTCCCAGACAAGCTCGCCTTCCAGACTGCAGATTTGACGAACTGCACGATTGAAGAACCGCCGCGTCCGGGCATGGTTTACGCGCCCGACATCTGGAACCGCATCATCGCCAGCGCGCACAAGTATGCGGAGCCGGGCATCGCTTTCATCGATGAGGTGAATCGTCACAATCACATGATGAAGTCGATGGGACCGATCTACTCTTGCAACCCCTGCGGCGAGCAGTTTCTACACTTCTCAAACTCGTGCAATTTGGGCTCGATCGACCTGGCGAAATTCTATGATCCCGCTACTCGAGTCGACTGGGATCGCTTGCGCGAAGTTACGCATCTTTGCACGCGCTTCCTTGATAACGTGATCGATACCTGCGCCTGGCCACTGCCGGAAATTAATGACGTGGTCACGCGCACGCGTCCCGTGGGCCTCGGTATCATGGGCTTTGCGGATCTTTGTGTGAACATGAATGTGACTTACGGCTCGGCTGCGTCAATCGACCTGATGGAAGAGATGATGGGCTTCATTCGCCGCGAGTCGTGGAAGGCCAGCATCAAGATCGGCGCCGAGAAGGGGACGTTCCCTGAGTTTGAGCCGAATCGCGAAGCTTACGAAGACTTCCTTTACAACCAGGTGGGCATCCCTCGCGATGTGCCGCTCACGCCACGCAACTATGAAGTGACGACCATCGCGCCCACCGGCACGATCTCGCTGGTGGCGGAAACTTCTTCAGGCATCGAGCCGAATTTCTCCTGGGCTTATGTGCGCCGCGATACCCTGGGCACGCGCACCTATGTGCATACGCTCGCCGCACAGGCGTTGGGAATTGAAGTCGATCAAACTGACCAGGATTCGATCGACTACGCTTCCAACTATGTTTGTGAACACGAAAGCGAGTTGCCGCCGCAGTTTATCTCGGCGATGAACATCAGCGCCGAGCAACACGTTCACGTTTTGGCGGCAGCGCAACGAAATGTCGACAACAGCGTTTCCAAGACCTGCAACGGCGCGGTCGACGACACGATTGAATCGGTTGATAACCTTTACCGGTTGGGTCGCCAGCTTGGTTGCAAGGCCGTCAGCTACTACCGCGACGGTTCGCGTGATAATCAGGTGCTGACGTCGATGAAGGCTGAGGACAAGGGCGAGGTTGCGTGCAATCCGGAAGTTGGCGTGGAAGCGATTGAAGATGCCGCGCCAACGCATGCTGACGCCGGAATCATTGCTCCGATCGGCGCCGACGCCGAGCTAGCTGCGCGACAACAGGCAGACACGGCCGCTTCCAATCAGCCGGAACGGTCGGCAACTCCACCAGATCTAACCGCGATACGTATTGAACGTCCGCGCGAATTGAGCGGTGCGACCTGGCAGATTCCCTTTGACGGTCAGAACCTCTACGTCACCGTCAATCACGATGGCAAGATGATCCAGGAAGTGTTTGCGACCGGACCAATCAGTGGCGGCGTGGGGCTGTTGGCTTCGAAGATGCTGCGCGGTGGTTTCGATGCTGCTGAAGTTGCTTACAGTCTCAACAAAGTGACGGGCACTCACGCGGTCTGGTTCAACGAACGTCTGTTGACCTCACCGGAGCAGGCCGTTGCCGAGTGCATCATGATCACCAACCGCCGCGTGCAACACCTGCCCGACTCTGCGCGCGCGCTAGCGAAAGAACACCAGGCCACGGGCACGCAGCCTCCGGTCGGCGCGATCATGTCGAACATGATCGGCGTCTGCCCTGAATGCCACGGCCAGCTCGAGCATGCAAGTGGCTGCGATTTCTGTCGAGATTGCGGCTACTCGAAATGTAAGTGAGAGTGCACTAGCTCGGCCGTAATGGAGGGCTTCCGCTTTTAGCAATTTGGGGCTGCGTCCTTGAACCGGGCGTAGCCCCGAAATTATTTACGGTTGACGTAAGGCCGGAGGCCTTCCGCGGGGCGGCAGAGCCGTGACCGGACCGACGTCAGCGTTCACCCTTTTAGGTAACCAAATGATGTTCTGGCTCCAGAGGAGCCAAATGTTTATAGACTGTCCGATCAAGCACTGTTTAGCTCCGGCGGAGCGCAATGTGCTGGTAGATGAATTCGTCGAACCATGTGTTTCGCTCCGCTGGAGCGAAGAAATTTTATTAACGAGAGGCTTCTATAAACATTCGGTCCCTCCGGGACTGGGCGATTTGGTCAGGGATCTGACTTCACCTCTTTCCCATTGTTATATAGCCATGTCCTCAAAATGTAACTTGTCCCCGCCTTGACGTCAGGGTTAAGATTCCGGCGCAAATCCTCTTCCAAATTAACCGGAAATACCTGGACGGTGATCACAACCGTTCGCCAAACCAAAAGGAGTTTTAAAATATGAAACGCGCTATCTGTCTTTTCTTGCTCACCGGTGCTTTGATTGTTGGTTCCCTGGTCACTTCGCGTCGCGCGCAGGCGATTACTTATGGCTTCGTCGATTCCAACAATACCTACAGCAACGTGGGCGCGTTCATTGTTAAGTCGCCAACCACCGGCCAGATCTTTCCAATTTGTTCGGGCACTATGATCACTTCAAACGTATTTCTTACTGCCAGTCACTGCACCATCTTTTTTCAACAGGACCTCGCGCTCAGGGGCTTCACCGCATATGTCAGTCTCGATGGCTCTATTCCGTTTGGTGAATTGACCAGCAGTAAAACGAAATTATTTGCTGTTTCACAGGTGGTGACTAATCCGAACTACAACCAATCGCAAAGCGACTCGGGCGACATCGGGGCCTTGATCCTCCAATCAAACGTGCGCGGGGTTACTCCTGCAGTGTTGCCGGCTTGCAGCCTGCTCGACCAACTGGCCGCACAAAATGGTTTGAAGACAGCCGTGTTTACCAACGTCGGGTATGGGGTGCAGAATCGAGTGGTCGGCGGCGGAGTGCCTTTCTTCCAGGACATAAACCCGATACCTCGCATGTATTCGTTTTCGAGTTTCAACTCGCTCAACGGCGGCTACATTCGTCTCTCGCAGAATGCATCTACCGGAAACGGCGGCACCTGTTTTGGTGACTCTGGTGGGCCGAACTTCATGAATCTCAATGGCCAACAGATTATTGCAGCGATAACGATCACCGGAGACTCGGTGTGCCGATCAACCAACGTCGATTACCGCCTCGACACGGTGTCAGCGCAGGGGTTCCTGGCTTACGTGAATGCTGCGTATGGAACCGCGATTCCGATCAGCTGCTGACTGGCTTCATGGAAGGCGCGACGCGTGGAGAGGGCGATTTCCTTTTGGAGTGCGGTGACAGGTCACCGCTCTCCAAAAACAGCTCTATAAAACTGCAAGAAGATCGCAAGCTATTTGCAGCCGATGCCGGCTCCATCGGCATGCAAATTGAAACAACCTCCTGGTGTTCTGAGGCGTCTAATAGGTGTCTCATTGCAAGGAGGTGTTTGGAAATGAAAAGAAGATATTTGAAAAGAATCGGTGGACTCATTCTGGCGGCCCTGATGTTTTCAGGAGTTGCGTTTATTTCCCCGAGCACGGTTGAAGCACAGACCAGGCGCCGAGTGATAATCGTTAGAAGTTATCCTCGATTCTACCGTCCATTCGGTTATCGAAGGCCCTTTGGCTACGATCCGTTTCGTTACAGTCAGTACGTTTTCAACAGTACCGACTCAGCGGCGAACCATGGCTACGATCAGGGTTTTAAAACCGGAAGGGACGATGGTAAGAAGGCGAAGAGCTTTAATCCCGAACGCTCTCACTACTTTCAGGAGGCAGGTTTCGGCAACTTCGGTGAGGTTTACCGTACCGCTTTCTCAAGAGGATATCAGGAGGGTTACCGGGTAGGCGGCAACGATCGGGCCAGCTAAACCGGCGTTACGATCAATGACAAACTTCAAATGCCGCGATGACGAACATCGCGGCATTTTTGTTTGCTCACTGGTTAGTGCGTACGGGTAGTTCATAGGTTATCCTCGCGATTAGAGAAGGGCTGATGAAGAGATTTGGCTTGCAGCAATGGTTGGTTGTTCTGGCCTTTGTGCTGGTGGTTTCGTTTACGGGAATTTTTGCACTGCGCACCGTGCGGCGGGCCGTCTATTGGCACCGTCACCATGACGAAACAATCCGCCCGTGGATGAGCCTGGGTTACATTGCTCGTTCTTATGGTGTGCCGCCGTGGGTTCTGTATCAGGCACTCGGCCTACCTCCGAAAGCTGGCGGGCCTGACCGGCGCCCCATCAGAGAAATTGCCCGCGAACAACATCGTTCAGTCGAGGAAGTGATCGGCATTCTGCAGGACGCAATTGTTCATGCGCGTCCACCTTATCCGCCTCCTGGTCCACCGCCCCATCCCGAAAGAGAACCAACGCAGGGGCGATCCCCATGAGTATCACCGATCAGGTACTCTCCGCATTGCTTGTGTACGGGCTGCCGGTTCTCTTTGGCGTCATCCTGGTGTGTTCGGTTGGCATTCCTTTTCCAATCAGCTTGATGCTGGTGGCCGCCGGTTCGTTTGTAGAACAGGGTGAAATGAAACTGTGGCAGGTGATAGCGGTCGCGAGCGTGGCCGCGGTCCTGGGCGATCATATTGCCTATGGTTTGTCACGCTGGGGCGGACGTCGGGTGATCAATCGACTCAGCCGCAAGATTGGCGTCGAAGAGAATATCAAACAGGCTGAAGCGCTGACTAAACGATGGGGTGGCTCGGGCATTTTCTTCAGTCGTTGGTTAATAACTGCGCTGGGACCATGGGTTAATGTAGCGAGCGGTATCGCGGTTTATCCCTGGCGGCGCTTTGTGCTTTGGGATATTTTCGGCGAAGTGCTTTGGGTAATCCTGTATGTGGGTATTGGTTATGTGTTCAGTAACCGGGTTCAGGCAATTGGAGAAATCCTTGGCAACCTTACCTGGGTAGTGGTCGGGTTGATCGTAGCGGCGATTCTCGGTTGGCAGCTGGTGAGATATGTTCGTGTGAACGAACAAGTCGGATGAAGGTTGCAGAACCGCGAGCGGTAGCGAGCGGATGCGAGACTCAACCTCCTAATAACGGCAAATATTCTCAGGTTGAATCTCGCATCCGCTCGCTACCGCTCGCGGTTCTGTAATTAGTCGAGGTGGGCAATCACAGCAAGAATGGTGAGCAGCAAGGCCCCGGCGCCGATACCAATCCCGAGACCAAGGTTCCTCGCAGTTGAGTGTCCTCGGTTGCTTTCGACCTTCGCTACATCAGCGTAACGGATTGTTGTAGGCGCGTCGGTTTTTCGATCGCGCAGCACAAATTCATCTTCACTCGCCTGTCCAATGTAACCCTTGGTTTTCGTCCCGTTCTTTAGAATGACGGTGGCTTTAGCCTTCTCGCCAACTCCAAGCTTCGCCACCTTAGCTTTGATCTTCTCAACCGGTGTTGTGTCTCCTTGTTTGGCGGCGACGGGCTGCGAGATGGCGGCGAGCAGCAGCAAGCTCGCGAGTAGACATGTCAAATACGATTTCATTGTTAGTTCCTCAGTTTTCTGGCGCGATGGTGGCGATGAGTCAATCCAGTTCGCCGCCCGCCGCGGTTTTTGTTAGACCGATATGAATAGGAGCAATGAGGGTGCCACTTGGATGAGGCGGAATCTCACCATTAATGGCGCTAACTATTGGTTTGGAGGAAGATCGCGACGATCAAAATGTTTCTGATGCAGTAACAATCCGGCAGAGCAGTCAGGCGAACACACTTCAAACTATCCCGCGCCGATTGGTGAGGCGCGGCTCGCAGAGGTCGTAGAAACTCGTTCGGTTCCAGCTCGCTTTGCGCTTTCGCGCGGCAGAAACGTTTTCAGCCGGCCGGCTGAACGGCATTACTGTTCGCAGACCGTCGCATAACAGTTAACGATGCCTTGGTTGAACTGATCGTAGCAAAACTGGCTGACTCCGAACCTGGCCTCGCATCTTTCGAAGTCGTGCTGAACTTTTTGCTGGCACTTAACGCAAGGATCGGGCTGTTCAGCACGTGCCACGCCAGAGCGGTAAGGCGAAGAAAAAACGAGCGCCAGGACAAAGAGGATGAGCGTTGCGGTGAGTAGGAATGGTCTTTTCATGAGTGTCCTTTCAGACGGTCTCGGTGGCTTTTGGAGCGAAGGGCCATACCGAGATCCTGGTTCAGAATTGGAGTGTTTCGCGGGCCTTTGTTATTACAGATCGGAGTGGAAGTCAATATTTTTGCGGGCCAGACTGAACAGTGTACTGAACAAACGGCACCGCGCTTTCGTAGTTCAACTGGATTTGATTGATCTGGCCTACGCCTGAACGGCAAAATAAGCTTTTTCGCGGAGACCACTATGTACTGTCCGCAGTGTGGCACTGAATCTTCCTCGGGCCTGCAGTATTGCCGGGCCTGCGGCGCCAATCTCAAGGTGATCGGAAAGGCCGTCTCGCTGAGCGAGGCAATTGCCCGCAGCGACCGCGGTCCGTTGCCCAAGATCAAAGAGATGATGAAGAACCTGAAGGTTGAACAAGTGAGCGAAGACATTTCGCGCGCACTCGACCAGATGAATATAGAAATTGCTCGCAGCTCAGAGGAGCATCAGCCGCGGAAGATCACTGGCAAGAAGATGAAGACAAGGGAACAGCGGCGGGAGAAACACCTGACAACCGGTGCGATTTCCCTCTTCAGCGGAATCGGCCTCTCGATCTTTCTGTACTTCCTCAGTGCGGCCCTGATCTTAAAACTACCGCCGGATGTCGTCGCCAAGGTGCCCTTCGAAATAGAGCCGGTGGTGCGGATGATATGGCTGGTTGGTTTGATGCCGGCGCTTTCGGGCGTGGGCCACCTACTCGCGGGAATCCTGGTCAGGCCTGATCCTCCAGCGGAGATTGAGGCTGTGAGGCCGCCGCCCGTATTAAGCGAAGCAGAACCGATCGCTCGAGCTGCGCCGGTAAGCGTTACCGAGCGCACTACTAATTTGCTTGAGCGTCAAATTCGAGAAGGGCGTGAGTCCTGAGGTTTGAGTCTACCGCCCGATTAGCAGTTTGTAATATCCAGCGACGCCGTTGAGAACATATTGAACGGCAAGAGCCGCGAGGACGATGCCCATTACCCGCGTGGCGATGTGAACACCACCTTCACCGACCAGTCCAATCAAGCGCGCGCCCAAATAGAGCACCACAAAAGAAACCAGAAACACGATGCCGATTGCCACTCCGATGGCAATCAGCTTTTGCATCTCGCTGCCGGCCTGAGAAGTCAGCAGCAGAATCGTTGCAATCGTGCCGGGGCCTGAGAGCATGGGCATCGCCAAAGGAAAAACGGAAATATCTTCGCCGACCGAACCCTGTTCAGTTGGTTCTGCTGATTGCAAGCCGCCGCGATGACCAAACAACATCGGCATGGCCGCGATAAACAGCAGCACGCCACCGCTAATCGAAAACGCATGGACCGTTACCCCGAGATAGGAAAGCACTGTGCGTCCGGCAACCAGGAAGAACAACGCCACCCCGAAAGCGATTAGGACGGCGCGAATTAATATTTTCCGCCGGCGAGCGGGTTGTTCGTTACTCGTCAGCGCTACGAAGATCGGCACCACGCCCGGCGGATCCACTACCACCAGCAGCGTCACGAAAGCCGCAAGCCCAAATCTCATGAACTCCTGATCCATTGGGCGAGAGATTAGTACAGAATGGCTGGTGTGGCGAGCGGGCAAAGAGCGGGGGGAAAGAGCAGTGGGCAGTGGGCAGTGGGCAGACACAACTATTTGCTGGAGTCTGCGTCCCCCAGTGTTTTCATGTTCTGCCCACTGCCCACTGCCCACTGCTTCCCTGATGCAAAATATATAGTAGTGGGTCAGTTTGATGTCCGATAAGCTTTAGCTTGTCGTGGTGCTGCGACAAACTGAAGTTTGTCGGACATTTTGTTGAGACTGACCCACTACCAAAATATATCCTGCATTTGACATATACAGATGCTTAGCGTAGGGTGAATAGCGAACCGAGTCCAGCTTACTCCGCTCTCAGCTCCTCTGGGATCTTCCAGATCACCTGATAAATCCACAGCTCAATTACTTAAAGCATCAGGGCGTCATACGTTCACCAACTGGTCTGCGAAAGCGAACAGCAAACAGCAGGCAGCGTTTATCTTAGGCGCGCACTAAGCTGTTTTGGTGAAGGTAAACACCGAAGGAAAATAATCAGATTATGACAACGAATATTACACCATTGCATGACCGCGTCATCGTGAAGCGAATTGACGAGGGTGAGCAGGTACGGGGCGGCATCATTATTCCGGATAGCGCCAAAGAAAAGCCGCAGGAGGGCGAAGTAATTGCTGCGGGGTCAGGCAAGTACAGGGAAGACGGCACCCGCCAGCCGCTGGACGTTAAGGCCGGCGACCGAATCCTCTTTGGCAAGTACACCAGTTCTGAAATCAAGATCGACGGCGAAGAGCTATTGATCATGCGCGAGGACGAGATTCTGGGAATCATCACCCGCGCCGGCGCTGCTGCGGGCGGAAAAAAGCGGAGCTAAGACGGCGGCCACAGATGAAGCTGAAACAGGCAGGGTCAAGTTTTTAGTCGCCCTTTGATCCACGTCCTCGGCGTTATCTGTGGCCCAAATCTCTGGAGTTAACAGAAAGTTGGAGAAAAGAAAAAAATTATGGCAAAGCGAATAGTTCATGGCGAAGAATCGCGCGCGGCAATTCTGCGCGGAGTTAATCAGTTGGCTGACGCAGTCAAAATTACGTTGGGTCCCAAAGGACGCAATGTGGTTCTTGGCCGCTCATATGGCAGTCCGACGATCACCAAAGATGGTGTGACGGTGGCCAAAGAAATTGATCTAAAAGACGGGCTGGAAAACATGGGCGCGCAGATGGTGCGCGAAGTCGCATCGAAGACCAGCGACATTGCCGGCGACGGCACCACTACCGCCACTGTATTGGCGCAGGCGATTTATCGCGAAGGTGTGAAAACGGTCGCGGCAGGCGTCAATCCCATGTCGCTCAAGCGCGGCATCGATAAAGCGGTTGAGCGCGCCACGGTAGCCATCAAGAAACTTTCGAAGCCGGTTGCCGGCGACATGATTGCCCAGGTCGGCACGATTTCGGCGAACGGCGACGCAACGATCGGCGAGTTGATTGCCGAAGCAATGAAAAAGGTCGGCAAAGACGGCGTGATCACTGTTGAAGACGCGAAGACAATGGAAACAGATCTCGAGTTTGTCGAAGGTATGCAGTTTGATCGCGGCTACTTGTCTCCCTACTTCATCACTGACTCTGAAAAGATGGAAGCAGTGCTGACGGATCCATTGATTTTGCTGAGCGAGAAGAAGATTTCTTCGATGCGCGACTTGCTGCCCATCCTCGAGCAGGTAGCGAAACTAGGCAAGCCGATACTGATCATTGCCGAAGACGTCGAAGGCGAGGCGCTGGCCACTCTGGTCGTCAACAA
>Ga0134126_10009799_pt1 | contig 12071 bp, 11 predicted proteins | sample KB31752_FD_96881 | JGI IMG/M metagenome (GOLD analysis project Ga0134126, IMG submission 96881) | Terrestrial soil microbial communities with excess Nitrogen fertilizer from Kellogg Biological Station, Michigan, USA - KB3-175-2 | ecosystem: Environmental > Terrestrial > Soil > Unclassified ...
GTGGGGCAAATTCGCCTGGCGCACGCCTACAAGGAGCTATTGGACGCGCATGAAATCACCGTCGCGCAAATACTGTTGACCATCGGCGACACGGAACAGCGGCGGCGGTACCTGAAGGCGCGCGGCACCCTGAATACCCTGTTGTCCCTGGGCGCGGTGCCGGTGATCAACGAGAACGATACCGTGGCGACGGCAGAAATCCGTTACGGCGACAATGACCGGCTGGCAGCCCGCGTGGCGCAAATGGTGGGCGCGGATTGCTTGATCCTGCTGTCCGATATCGACGGCTTGTACACCGCCGACCCCAATGACGATCCGGACGCGCAGTTCATCGGCCGGGTTCTCGAGATCACTCCTGCGATCGAAGCGATGGCGGGCGGGTCGGGGTCCATGGGTTCCGGGGGCATGCAGACGAAAATCGCCGCCGCCAAGATTGCCATGGGCGCGGGCTGCCATTTGTGCATCGCCAAAGGAGCTTTGCAGCATCCTCTGCATTGCATCGAGGAGGGCGCGCGATGCACTTGGTTCGTGCCCTCCTCGACGCCTCTGGCCACCCGCAAACAGTGGATAGCGGGCACGCTGAGACCCGCCGGCGCCATCGTCGTCGATGACGGCGCGGTGCGCGCCCTGATGGGCGGCAAGAGCTTGCTGCCGGCGGGAGTGACGCGCGCGGTGGGGCGATTCGACCGCGGCGACACCGTGAGCATCATCGGCCCCGACGGGTCGGAGGTGGCGCGCGGCATCTGCGCCTATTCGGACAACGATGCGGCGCGGATCATCGGCCGCAAGTCCGGCGATATCGAGAAGGTTCTCGGCTTTCGAGGCCGGGATGAGATCGTGCATCGCGACGATCTCGTATTGATCCGTGCGCACGTGACCGGCTCGTTATGACATCCGAGACGACAGCGAAATCCGAGACTGTCGCGGCCGAGCCCGCGGCGCCTGGGACGGTGGCGGAGCTCATGCGAGACATCGGCCGGTCGGCGCGGGCGGCGGCGCGGGTGCTGGCGCTGGCCGATACCGCGCAGAAGAATCGCGCGCTACGGGCGGCGGCCGCCGCGTTACGGGCGCAGCGCTCGAGAATCTTGGCGGCCAACGAGGCCGACATGCACGAGGCCGAGGCGCGCTCGACGTCCGGCGCGTTGCTCGATCGCTTGCGCCTGGATGATCAGCGCGTGGACGCCATGGCTCGCGGGCTCGAAGACATCGAGCGTCTCGGCGATCCGATCGGCCGGCATTTGGCGGATTGGACGCGGCCCAACGGGCTCGAGATCGCACGGGTATGCGTCCCCCTGGGCGTGATTGGAATCATCTACGAGAGCCGGCCCAACGTCACCGCGGATGCCGGCGCCCTGTGCCTGAAGGCCAGCAACGCCGTGATTCTGCGCGGCGGCTCGGAGAGCGCCGGATCGAGCGCGGCCATTCATGCCTGTCTCGCGGCGGGACTCGAGGCCGCGGGCCTGCCGGCAGCATGCATTCAATTGGTTCCGACCACGGACCGCGCGGCGGTCGGGCACATGCTGGCCGACATGGCCGACAGCATCGATGTGATCGTGCCGCGCGGCGGCAAGAATTTGATCGCGCGTGTACGCCAAGAGGCACGGGTGCCGGTGATCGGCCATCTCGACGGCGTGTGCCACGTGTACGTCGATCGCGGCGCGAATCTCGACATGGCGCAGAGCATCGTGTTGAACGCCAAGATGCGGCGCACGGGAATCTGCGGATCGGCCGAGACCTTGCTGGTGGACAGCGCCTGCGCGGCAACGCACCTGGCGCCACTGATCAAGACATTGCTCGACGCCGGTTGCGAAGTTCGCGGCGACGTAGCCGGCATGCGCGCCGACCCGCGGGTGAAGGCGGCGGTGGAGCAGGACTGGTACGCGGAATATCTGGACGCCATCATCGCGGTGCGCGTGGTGGAGGATGTGGACGCGGCCATCGCGCATATCGGCCGCTACGGCTCGCAGCACACGGAATGCATCGTGACCGACGACGCAGCCACGGCAGAACGATTCCTTGCCCGGGTCGACAGCGCCATCGTCCTGCACAATGCGTCCACTCAATTTGCCGACGGCGGTGAATTCGGCATGGGTGCGGAGATCGGCATCAGCACGGACAAGCTGCATGCTCGCGGGCCCGTGGGCGTGGAGCAGTTGACCAGCTACAAGTACGTGGTGCGCGGCGGCGGCCAAATCCGCAGTTGATTAAGGACGGGGCCGCCGCGGCCCCGTTGATAGGTGCGCGCAGCGCCTTAAAACAGCCTTACGACCGCGAATCGTGCAGCGTGGCTATTTCTTTGAGCCAGCCGCGCACGGCCGCGGCATCCTCGAGACGATATTGACCGCGGACCCGATCTCCCACGGCGATGGATATGCCGCCTTGGTCCTCGACGGTTTTGAACCCATCCAGGTCGGTGAGATCATCGCCCACGAACACCGGCCGTCTGCCCGAAAACGGCGGCTCCTGCATGAATGCCTTGATGGCGGAGGCCTTGGTGAATCCGCGCGGCTTGAGCTCCAGCATCATATTGCCGCCCTGGATGTGATAATTGGTGCCGAGCTGGGCCGCGATGCCGCGCACCGTCTCGGCGATGGTCGCTTCGAATTGCGGCGCCATGCGAAAGTGCACGGTGACGCTGCGGCCCTTGTCCTCGAACAGAGTGCCCGGATGCGCCTCCACCAAGGCCTTGAGGGCGATGCGCGCGCGATCGAGCTGGGAATCCACGAAGGTTGCGCCGTGCATCATCCCGGACGCCTTGCGCCGTTCCACTCCGTGCAATCCCGCGGTCGGCAGCCGCAATGGGGCGAACAGCGCATCGAGATACTCGACGGTACGGCCGCTCACCAAGGCCAGCGCGCCCCCGAGGCGCTTCGCGACGCTGCTCAGCAAGGTCTTGATTTCGTCGTCGGCGAAGGTTTCCAGCGGCGAGTCGGTCAGCTCGATCAAGGTTCCGTCGACGTCCAGGAACAGGCACCAATGAAGCGAGACAGGAGGCGGTGTGGGCATGGGCATAGCCTACAGCACGCGGCGACGCCGGGGCGGCCTCGCGATCGGGACGTCGCGGGGCCGGCGTCGCGGGGCTGGTGTCGCGGGGCCGGCAATGTAACTTTTACACGAGAATCGTCGTGGAGATCGAGACTGCCCGGCCGAATTTCGGTATTTTGCTAAGGAGATGTTTCGCTCAATCATGTTGCGTTTCGTATTGCCGGTGGCTCTCGCCTCGTGCGTGGTGGCGTATTTTGGTCTGCCCTACATCGAACGGCTGCTGGCCGAGTGGTTTCGAGCCGACGTGGAGCTGCGCGCGCAGCTGGTGATGCAATCGATGGAGGAGCCGATCACCGACCTGGTCGAGAAGGGCAATGAGACCCGGCTGCGCGCTTATCTGGCCAAGATAACCGCCGACGAGCGGCTGCTGGCGATTCTGGTCTGCCGCCCCGATGGCTCGACGCTGTTCAAATCCGAGCGCGCGCCTGCCGCCATCTCCTGCGCCGTCAGCGGTGATGCGAAATCCGCCGCGTCGCACATCGTGCAGCTGCCGTCCGGGTCGGTGCAGGTGTCGCGCTTCGATTTCGATACCGCGGAACCGACGCCGTTTCGCGTGCTGATGCTGCACGACCTGAGTTTCGTGGACCGCCGGCAAAGGACGGCGCGGGACTTCGTGCTGGTGTTCGTCGGCATCTCGATTTTGCTGCTGGCGCTGCTCATCGTGCTCGTGGCCTGGCTGCAATTGCGGCGCTGGGCGGAGGTGCTGATCGGCGACATCCGGGGCAAGCGCTTTCTCGACGATGCCAAATCGCCGCGCTCCTCCCTGCCCATCCTCACTCAGGTGCGCAAAGTTCTGGCGGAAGCCGAGGAGAAGCAGCGGCTGGAGATCGATTTTCGCGAGAACTGGACGCCGCAGGCGCTGCGGCAGGTGGTGCGCGATCATCTGCATTCGGCCCAGGTGATCATCGTGTCGAATCGGGAACCCTACATCCACAATTTCGATGCCGGCGGAAACCCCGTCGTGCAGGTGCCCGCCAGCGGCATGGTGACGGCGCTCGAGCCCATCATGCGGGCGTGTTCGGGCGTGTGGGTGGCGCAGGGTACCGGCACGGCGGACCGGGTGACGGTGGATCGATACGATCAGATCAGGGTGCCGCCCGACGATCCCTCCTACACCCTGCGCCGCGTGTGGCTGACTCCGGAACAGGATCAGGGCTATTACTACGGCTTTTGCAATGAGGGCCTGTGGGCGCTGTGCCACCTGGCCTATGTGCGGCCGGCATTTCGCGCCGGCGATTGGCACTCTTACGAGGAAGTGAATGCGAAATTTGCCGAAGTGGTCGCGGCCGAATCCAACACCGACAGCCCGGTGATCCTCATCCAGGATTTCCACTTCGCGCTGCTGCCGTACCTGATCCGCAAAAAGATTCCGAAGGCGACGATCGCTTTGTTCTGGCACATCCCATGGCCGAATGCCGAGACCTTCGGCGTGTGCCCATGGAAACGGGAGATGCTGCTGCAAATGCTGTCGGCCGACATTCTGGGGTTTCACACACGGCATCATTGCCGCAATTTCCTGGATTCCGTGGACCGCTTCGTCGAGTGCCAGATCGATCACGAGCATATGACCGTCACTCTGCAGGGGCACGTATGCCGGGTCGCTCCGTATCCGATTTCCATCGAATGGCCGCCGCGCTGGCTGCGCAGTCTGCCCGATGCAGCCACCTGCCGCGCCACGGTGCGCGAACGGCACGGCATCGGCGAGGGCGTGACCATCGGCTTGGGGGTGGAGCGCTGGGACTTCACCAAGGGCATCATCGAGCGCTTCCACGCCCTGGAGTCGTTGCTGGACAGAAACCCGCGGCATCGGGGGCGGATCACCTTGCTGCAAATCGCCGCGCCCTCGCGCGGGCAGCTGCCGGCGTACCAGGCGCTGCAGCAGCACACCTACGGTGAGGTGCAGCGGATCAACGCCAAGTTTGCGGAAGGCAGCTGGCGCCCCATCGTGCTGATCGATGAACATCAGGAACCGGCGAAGGTGTTCGAGCTGTATCGGGCGGCGGACTTTTGCCTGGTGAACAGCCTGCATGACGGCATGAATCTGGTGGCGAAGGAGTTCGTCGCGTCGCGCGACGACGAAGACGGCGTGCTGATCTTGAGCACTTTCGCCGGCGCGTCGCGGGAATTGGTCGAGGCGGTTCTGATCAATCCCTTCGATGTCACTGAAACGGCCGAGGCGATCGAGATCGCCATGCGCATGGGCCGCGATGAGCGGCGCAATCGCATGAGTCTGATGCGCCGCACCGTCAAGGAGAACAATGTCTATCGCTGGGCCGGGCGCATGTTGATGGACGCGGCGCGAATACGGCAGCGGCAAAGCCTGCCGTCCGCGCTGTCCCGCCATGCGAGCCCTGATCGCTAGAGATTCTCAGGGGAGCGGCCTGCCGCGAACGCGCACAGGCGATCGGCCGCCGCTTCGAGCGTCGCATCGTTCTTGGCGATGCACAGACGCAGCAGCGTCATTTTCGGCGGCGCCGCGTAGAAGGGCGACAGCGGTATGGCCGCTATTTTCGCTTCGCGAATCAAGCGGTCGGCGAAGCTCATGTCATCCTCGCCGCTGAGCGCGCCGTAGTCGACCAATTGAAAATAAGTGCCGGCGGCCGGCACGGGTTCGAATCCCGAACCGCGCAGCCGTGCCGCGAGCAGATCGCGCTTGGCTTGAAAGAATGCCGCCAAGCCGGTCCAAACGCCGGGATTGGCGGCGAGATAGCGTGCAATGGCATATTGCAGCGGCGAGACGATGCTGAAGGTGTTGAATTGATGCACCTTGCGCAGCTCGCGGGTGAGCGGCGGCGGCGCGACGCAGTAGCCCACCCGCCATCCGGTCGCATGCAGGGTCTTGCCGAAGGAGAATACCGCGAAGCTGCGTTCCCGCAGTTCCGGATGAGCCAGCACCGACGCATGGCACCGGCCATCGTAGAGCACGTGCTCGTACACTTCATCGGACAGCACGGTGATCCGCCGGTCGCGGATCAATTCGGCCAGGGCGTCCAAGTCGGCGCCGTCCGCCGCCGTGCAGCTCGGATTTTGCGGGCTGTTGATGATGATCAGCTTCGTGCGGGCGGTCAGGGCCTGGCGCACGCGGTCCCAATCGAAGCGAAAGTCCGGCGGCGTCAGGGCGACGCGCACGCAGCGCCCGCCCGCCAGGCGCACGGCCGGCTCGTAGGCATCGTAGGCGGGGTCGAAAATCACGGCTTCATCGCCGGGCCCGACCACGGCTTGGATGGCGTCGTACAGCGACTCGGTGGCGCCGCAGGTCACGGTGACCTCGGCGTGCGGGTCGACACTGCGGCCGTAACTGGTCTGAAGTTTCGCGCAGATCTGTTCGCGCAATTCGACCACGCCTTCCATGGGCGCGTATTGATTGCGCCCTTCGCCGATCACATCGACCAGCGCCGCCGTCAGGCGCGGATCGATGGGATAGTCCGGAAACCCCTGCCCGATGTTCAGCGCGCCTTCTTCCAGCGCGCGGCGCGACATTATTGTGAATATGGTGGTGCCGACGTCGGGTAGTTTGCTGTCGAATTGCAAGGCTCAGCGCTCCAGTTTTTGCAGGCCGCCGGCGAGCGAGCGCGCGGCGAAACCCAGTTGTCGAAGCTTGCGCGCCGCGGCGAGACTACGCTTGCCGGAGGCGCAGGCCAGTATAAATTCGCCCCCTGGCGAGAGCACGTCCGGCGCCGCCAGCAACGCTCCCATCTCGATGTGGCGCACCCCGGTCGGGGCCGCCGCATATTCCTCCGCGGTACGGATGTCGATCACGTCGAGGCCGAGCTGCGCGGCTTGCGCCAATGAATGCAGCGTGATCTCGATGCCGGCATCCTCGTCGGCGATTTCGCGGATGAGCGCGCAGTCGGGAGCGAGGCAGGCGGCGCTACGCGGCGCCTTGAGCTTGAGGCTGGAGAAATTATTGAAGTCCAGCAGCAGCAGTTCGCCCGCGAGCTGCCCGGACAAACCCAGGAGGATCTTGATCGTGAGCAGGGCCTGCAGGGTGCCGAATGCGCCGGGAACGGGGCCCAAGACTCCGGCCTCGGCGCAGTTGCCGACCACCCCGTCGGCGACCGCGTCGGGCCAGAGACAGCGCAGGCAGGCGTGGCCCGGTTCGGGTTTGTAGACCTGCAGCTGGCCCTCGTACTGGTACACGCTCGCGAACACCGCGGGCCGGTGCGCCAGCACGGCGGCGTCGTTGATCAGATACTTGGTGCGAAAGTTATCACTGCAATCGACCACCACGTCGTAAGCGCGGACCAAGGCGAGCGCATTGCCGGCATCGAGCCGGACGGCATGAGTGTCGACCTGCACGGTGGGATTGATGCGCTCGATCGCGGCTCGGGCCAGGGCGGCTTTTTGACGGCCGACTTCGCCCAGGGAGAAGATCGGTTGACGATGCAGGTTGCTGGCATCCAGGGTGTCGAAATCGACTACGCCTAAGCAGCCCACCCCGGCGCCGGCCAGGTATTGCAGCACCGGGCTGCCGAGACCGCCGGCGCCGACCACGAGCACCCGGCTGCGGGCGAGGACCGCCTGGCCCCGCGCACCGATTTCCTTGAGCAATACCTGTCGTGAATAGTCGGGCTGCATCGCGCCCTACTTGCGGGCGCTATGTGCGATAGCCTCGGCGCCAAGTGCGGCAGCCTCGGCGCCAGGTGCGGCAGCCTCGCCATGATGATGGTGTCCCTGGGTGGGCGCCGTGGAGGAGGGCGCCGCGGCACAGCGCTCGCAGTTCACCCAGCCCGAGTCGCCGCTGCGGTAGTGCTCTTTCTTCCAGATGGGCACGCGGTGCTTTACCTCGTCGATGATGAAACGGCAGGCGTCGAAGGCTTCGCCGCGGTGGGCGGAACTCACGCCCACCCACACGGCCATGTCGCTCACCTCCAGGGCGCCGACGCGATGAATGCACTGGGCGTGCAAAACCGCGAAGCGCTGCAGGGCCTCGGCCACGATGCGCGCGCCTTCCTTGACCGCGAGTTCCTGGAAGGCTTCGTATTCGAGAAGGGTCACCTCCTGCCCCTCGTTGTGATCGCGAACCCAGCCCTCGAAGCTGGTGAAGGCGCCCGCGCCGCCATCCAGGAGTTCGCGGCGCGCCGCGTCCGTATCGATGGCGGTTTGAGTGAAGCGGAAGTGCATCAGCCGCCCGCCACCGGGGGAATGAAAACGACGGCGTCGCCCGCGCTGAGCGGTCTCGACCAGTCGCTGAACTCGCTGTTGACCGCCACTTTGAGCTGGTCGCGCGTGAGCGTGAAGCCGTAGCGCTGAGCCAAATCGTCATATAGGCGCTGTGGCGTCGCGGCAGCGGTTTCGAGCCACTCCTCGGAGCGGCCGGCCTGTTCGCGCATCAACGCGTAATACTGAACTTTCAATTGCATGTGGGGCCTTGCGCGGAGTGGTCGAGAGTGGTCAGCGCCTCGGTATACTCCTCGGGCGTGTTGACATTGTCGAGCGCGCGGCTGTCGTCGGGTTCGAGCAGTCGCGCCGGATGGCGAATCAGAAATTTTCGCGGGCAGGTGCCGCCGCCGGCCTGGTAATCGGCGAGGGCCGCCGCCGCCGCGGGCTCCCAAATGGCGCAGAGCGGCTCCGGCAAGCCGTCGTGGGCGCTGCGATAGGCCGTGGCCAGTACGGAGCTGTCCCGCTCACGCAGCAGCCGGGATAGGGCGGCATCCGAGAGAAAGGGCAGGTCGCAGGCAATCACCAGCCAGGCGTCGCCGGGAAACTCGGCGAGCCCCGAACGGATGCCGACGATGGGGCCAGTGCCCTCGATCGAATCCAGGATCATGGCATGCTGCGCCCGCGTCGGCTCGGCGACCTGGTCGGCGCGCACGGAGACGAATACCTCCGCGAGGTGCCGCTGCGCCAGTTCGAACACCCGATCGAGCTGGCTCTTGCCGCCGTAGCGCAGCGCCGCCTTGTCGCGATGCATGCGCGAGCTGGATCCCCCCGCCAGAATCAAGCCGCGCACGCCGACCGAAGCGGCGCCTGCCGAAGCGACGCCCGCCGAAGCGGCGCTCGCCGAAGCGACACCGGCCGGGCCGTTCGCGGTGGAAATACTCTTGGACTGGGTCACGGCGCCGCCTCGAGGGCGTAGCTGCTGCGGCCGCCGTCCTTGGCGAGCAGGCGCAGGTCGCCGATCACCATGTCGTGCGACAGGGCCTTGCACATGTCATAGATGGTGAGTGCGGCAACACTGGCGCCGGTCAGGGCCTCCATTTCGACGCCGGTCTTGTGATGCACGCTCACCGTGCAGCGGATCACGGCGGTGTCGCCCTTAAGATCGATGCTGATGCGGCAATTCTCCAGGCCCAGCGGATGGCAGAATGGAATCAGCTCGTGGGTGCGCTTTGCGCCCATGACTCCGGCCACGATGGCCGTATCGAACACCGGGCCCTTCGGTGAGCGCAGACCGCTGTCGCGCAACGCGGCGGCCACCGCCTCGGGAAAATGCACCCGCGCTTCGGCCGTCGCGGTTCGCTTGGTCACCTTCTTGTCGCCGACATCGACCATGGTCGGAGTCAGATTTTGGTCCAAATGGCTAAAGGTCATAGGGGTCAGCCGCCGATGTAGTTCATCTCGATTTTCTTAGGCAAAGAATCGGTGCGCCGCAACTCCTCGCGCAGCTCGCTGTAGCGATCGGTTCGATTGCCCCAGGTGCCGCGAATCAGCGCCAGCACGTCCGCATCGCTCGCGCCGGCGCGCAGCGGGGCGCGAAGGTCGAGTCCCTGGGTCGCGAACAGGCAGGTGTAGAACTTGCCTTCCGAGGACAGCCGGGCGCGGCTGCAGGCGCCGCAAAACGGCTGCGATACCGAGGAAATGAAACCGAGTTCGCCGCCGCCATCGTCGAAGGCCCAACGCTGCGCGACTTCGCCGCGGTAGTTCTGCGAGATCGGGTGAATGGGCCATCGCTCCTGGATGCGAGCCGCGAGTTCGCGCGACGGCACCACCAGTTCGGGACGCCAATTGTTGCGGCTGCCCACGTCCATGAATTCAATGAATCGGACGATCACCGGGGTACCGCGGAAGCGTTCCACCAAATCGAGCGCCGTGTGATCGTTCAGGCCGCGTTCGATGACGGTGTTGATCTTGACCGGCGTGAGGCCCGCGGCGATGGCGGCATCGATGCCGCCGAGGACCTGATCGAGAGCGCCGAATCCGCCGCTCATGCGCGTGAAAACTTCTTTGTCCAGGGTGTCCAGACTGACGGTCACCCGCCGCAGGCCATTGGCATGCAAATCCACCGCGTGCTGTCCCAGCAGCACTCCGTTGGTGGTGAGTGCAATGTCCTCGATGCCGGGAACGTCGGTGAGATCGCCCACCAGATCGGCCAGATTCGTGCGCAGCAGGGGTTCGCCGCCGGTGAGGCGCAGTTTGCGCACCCCCAAGCTCGCGAACAGCCGCGCGAGGCGCACGATTTCCTCGAACGACAATCGTTCCTGCGACTTCAGGAATCGATAGTGTTCGTGGTATTGCTCCTTGGGCATGCAGTACGGGCAGCGGAAGTTGCATCGGTCCATGACCGAAATGCGCAAGTCGTGCAGGGGCCGTCCCAGCTTGTCGATCGGGTGCTGCGCTGCCCGAAGGTGATGAAGGGTGGAACTCATGGCGCGCGGCTACCAGCGGTACAGGGGGGCGACGAAACCCTTCGGGAAGGTGTTCGGGCCGGGCGGCAGTTCGACGAAGCCGTCCGTGCCGGTCAGGCTCAAGAAATCTCCCGATCCGTTCGGCCGGCGAGGATTGGCCCAGGGGCGGCCCCAATCGTCGTGTTCGACGGCCACCGGCAAGAAATACGCGAGCGCATGCTGAAAGGTGACGGGGGCGGCCAAGGCCAAGCGCTCGGGCGGCGCGCGCTTGGTCCCCATGGCCGCGGCGATGGCCGGAATGACATAGCGGATCAGGCAGACCAGGGTGGAGACGGGATTGCCGGGCAAGCCGAACACCGCCTGGCCCTGGGGTCCGATGCCGAACCACATGGGCCGGCCCGGCCGCTGTGCAATTTTGTGAAACACCTCGTGTACTCCAAGCTGTTCCAGCACCTTGGGCACGAGATCGAACTTGCCCATGGAAACCCCGCCGCTCAAGATCACGACCTCATGAGTGGTCAGATGTAAGGCCAGTCGCTCGCACATCAAGTGTGCTTCGTCGGGAACATGATCGTCGCCGACGCGGCCGAAACCGCGCGTGCGCAAGGTGGCGGCGACCGCATAGGCGTTGGAGCGGCGCACCTGGTAATCGGCGATCGGATCGCCGGGCTCGATCAATTCGTCGCCGGTCGATACCACCATGACCGCCGGTTGGCTGCTGACGCGCACGCGCGCCATGCCGGCCGAAGCGGCCACCGCGATTTCCGGAGGTCGCAGCAGGGTGCCCGCCTCGAGCAACAGGGCGCCCTGGCGGCTGTCGTTGCCGCGCCGATCCACGTTGTGGTACGGAGAGTTCACCACGGTGGTGTTGAGCGAGGCGTAGCCTTGCGCGACGTCGAGCTGTTCGATGGGGATGACGCAGTCGCTGCCCAGAGGCAGAATCGCGCCGGTCATCACTTCGATGGCGTCGTCGCCGCCGTCGAGTTTGAGCTGGGGGGCGCCCGCCGCCTGAATCGCCCGAATGCGGAAGCGCTTTTGGCCGCGGCGCAATGCTTCGCTGTCCACCGCCATGCCATCCATGGCGACGCGATCGAAGGGCGGCTGGTCACGCTCCGCGTAGATGTTTTCGCGCAGCGTTCCGCCGACACATTGAGTCAGGGGCAATGATTCGATGGGCAGACACGTCAGCCGAGAGTGGATGGCCTCTTCGGCCAGACGCGGCGTAATGGGCGTTCCGGCCTGCATTTGGAAGCAGCGGCGGAGTTACCCGCCGCGCTCGAAATTACGATTTCGCCTTAGCCTTGAAAATCTTCAATTGTTCATTGAAGCGACCGACCACCGCCTGCAATTCATCGACAGCGGCGTTGTTCTTTTGCACCAGGATCTTCTGCTGCGCCTCGGCCTTCTTTTTCTCGTCAGGCGTCAGCTTGGTGGGATCCTTGGGCGCCGCGGCGTCGA
>Ga0134126_10009800_pt1 | contig 12071 bp, 9 predicted proteins | sample KB31752_FD_96881 | JGI IMG/M metagenome (GOLD analysis project Ga0134126, IMG submission 96881) | Terrestrial soil microbial communities with excess Nitrogen fertilizer from Kellogg Biological Station, Michigan, USA - KB3-175-2 | ecosystem: Environmental > Terrestrial > Soil > Unclassified ...
TCCAAGCCAGTATAGACGACGCGCTCGCCCGTCTTGGCGTGTGGCATGCACTGCTGGGGCTCTCAGGGGCACGGGGAGACCTCCAACCGTTTCTTGCGCAGTTCCGCAGTACCATGCGGGAGTCCTAACAGGCTGTCCTAAAACTCGCTCGTTCACCAGGTGAAACCGTAGAAAGCCCGACTTCCTTCCGGCGAGGTGAGGTGCCCCTCAACCTGGGCAGTTCGCCTGTCGCATCTTAGCACCTGTATGTAACCTCTGCGGAACTCGGAGCGACTGGAGAATAGAAGGAAACGACTGGATTCCAGGCGCAGCCGTTCGGTCGGTTGACTCGGTAGTTCGATTCAGACGCGAGGTGGTATCATGAGCCGCATTGTCGATCCGAGAGGTGCCGGCAATTTCGGGAATTCACCTGTTGATGGCAGACGGCTCGTCATTCAAACCTTCGTCGGATGAAAAGAATCTTCTCCGACGTATCAAGCAGGGAGAGACCGAACGATTTGCCGATCTGATCGGTCGGTATCAACCCCATGTCATCCGCATCGTGGGACGACGGGTACCCGCCGATCAGGTCAAAGAAGTGGTCCACGACGTCTTCGTCAGAGCATACTTCAGCCTGACGCATTTTTCGGAGTCGGTCGCCTTCGATCATTGGCTTGCGGGTATTGCCGTCCGAACCTGTTACGATTTCTGGAGAGCAAAGAAACGGGACGAAGTTCCCGTCAGCGTTTTGGCTGATGGGCATCATCGCTGGATTGAGCAGATGCTGGCTGCGCAATCGGAGGACCAATTCCGTGATCAGGTACAGAAACGAGAGGCGGCGGAGGTCTTGGAATGGGCGCTCAAACGACTATCGCCGGAGAATCGAGCTGTCTTGACCTTGGTTCATCTCGAAGGTCGCTCGGTACGCGAGGCGGCACAGTTATTGGGATGGAGCGTGATCAATGTCAAAGTTCGAGCGCATCGTGCCAGACAAGCGGTGCGCAAACTTCTTGCCGGCGGTTGAAAAGGAACGTCAACAATGTGCTCGTGTCGCTCGCCGAATGAGAACGCCTGAAGGTTTCCGGAGTCCAGTCGGGGGAATCAATCGGCCTTTTAAACGGCCCGCTAGGCAACAGTGGGGGAGGGAGCACCTCATGCAAGACGACGAAGTCCTAAAACTCGAGCGCGCGCTCACGGAGGTTTATCGGTCACAGTCGGAAGCCTCATCCGGTTCTGTCGAAGTGACGCAGGAGGTGATGAGGCAAATCCGTCAATTGACGAGCAGCAAAAACAGTGTGTGGGTGCAGTCGTCTGTCCTTGATCAGCTTGTCTGGCGGACAGCGGCCATCACCGCCGCAGTCGTGATGATTGTGACGATCCTCACCGTGGAGACACTCCGGACGACTGCGGATGAGAGCGGAGTGTTGCTGGCAGACGAGTTTGAATCGGCCCCCCTATTTGGAGACTAGTGGCTGGGAAAGAGAGGAGCCATGTCACGACTCAAACTATGGGTCGGCCTGATTGTCTTATTCGGCGCGGGGGTGGCGACCGGGAGCGTCGGAACCTTCCTGTACGCAGATGCCGAGCGGATGCATCGGGAAGAGAGGGGCCCGGCCGCTCAGCACGACCGGATCATGAAACGTCTCACGCAGGGACTGTCGCTCACGACCCAACAGCAGCGGGAAATCGAGCCGATCCTCAGTCTCGCTCATATCGCACTTCTCGAGTTGCGCTTTTCGCATCAAGGGGAAATTGAACGGATCTTGAGCAAGGGAATGGCGGATATCAAAGGGAGGTTGTCATCAGAGCAGCAATCGAAACTGGACAAGATGTATGTGGAGCTACAACAGCGTTGGCGACTTTCACATGACTATTTGGAAACTCACAAAAAGAGCGCAAAGCTCTAGCTGGCACCGCCATGTCTGAATCGATTCACTTTGCGGCCACACTGAAACGTTGGGTGCTCGGCCTGTCAGCGGCCTGTCTCCTTGCACTGGGAGGGTATGCACTCTTGGCGAAGTCTGATGAGAAACCGTCGCGCGCCGGTCAGGCGTCGGCAGGCGCGCGTGCATTTCCGGTGGTAGTGGCGGAGGCAAAAACGGGCGACATCGGTATCTATCTCAACGGACTCGGATCGGTTGTATCCTTGAACACCGTCAATGTGAAGAGTCGGGTCGATGGGCAACTCATGAAGGTGCTGTTTCAAGAAGGACAGGTCGTCCGGACGGGCGACCTCTTGGCAGAGATCGACCCGCGACCATTCGAAGTGCAATTGCTCCAGGCTGAGGGGCAGATGGCTCGCGATCTGGCGCAATTGAGCAACGCGCGGCTGGACTTGCAGCGGTACAAGGAGTTGTATGAACAAGGCTATGTTCCCAAGCAACAACTGGATACCCAGGATGCCATGGTGCGTCAATTGGTAGGGATCGTGAAGGCCGACCAAAGCCAGATCGACAATGCCAAGCTGCAACTGAGCTATAGTCGCATCACAGCGTCCATCAGCGGGCGGGTGGGGTTGCGTCAGGTGGATCCCGGCAACATGGTCCATGCAAACGACAACAATGGTCTGCTGATCATTACACAGCTTGCGCCGATCGGGGTCGTCTTTTCGATTCCGGAGGATAGTTTGCCGGGAGTTTTGGAACGACTCAAAGCGGGCGAACGACTGTCCGTGGACGCGTTCGATCGGGAGCAAAAGAAAAAACTGGCCACCGGCGTTCTCCTGACGGTCGACAATCAGATTGATCCCAATACGGGTACCGTCCGGCTGAAGGCAGTGTTCCCGAACGAGGACGGCGCGTTGTTTCCTAATCAGTTCGTCAACGCCCGCTTGTTGTTGGAGATGAAACATGGAGTCACGATCGTGCCGTCCGTCGCCGTTCAACGCGGAGCAACAGGGACCTTCGTCTATGTGGTGAATAACGACCGGACAGTGGCTGTCCGGACCGTTGCGGTCGGTGCATCTCATGGCGAGGACACATCGATTACCTCCGGTCTCTCGCCCGAGGAATTGATCGTGGTGGACGGCACCGAGAAACTTCGTGAAGGCAGCAAGGTCGAAGTGCGGAACCAGAACGACCAACCTGTCAAAGGTCCTGACGCTCTCCCAACCGGATCCGAGATGCCGCAGCAGGGCACCAAATCGTGAATCCGTCGCGGCTCTTCATCATGCGGCCTGTGGCGACTGCCTTATCGATGGTCGCCATTTTGCTGACCGGAGTGCTGGCCTATCGGCAATTGTCGGTCTCGGCCCTTCCCCAGATTGATTACCCCACGATACAGGTCTCGACTTTTTATCCCGGAGCCGGTCCGGACGTCATGGCATCGTCTGTGACCGCGCCGCTTGAGCGACACTTCGGGCAGATGCCTGGTCTGAATCAGATGACCTCAACGAGTTCGAACGGCTGTTCAGTGGTGACGCTGCAATTCAGCCTCGATCTGAGCTTGGATGTGGCCGAGCAACAGGTACAGGCTGCGATCAATGCCGCCTCCACATTCCTCCCGCGTGATCTTCCGAACCCGCCGATCTATAACAAGGTCAATCCGGCCGATGCGCCGATCCTGACGTTGGCTCTGACGTCAAGCACGTTGCCGTTGTCTCAGGTCGAGGACCTGACCGAAACCCGGCTCGCGCAGAAAATCTCCCAGCTCTCCGGCGTGGGGCTCGTCAGCATCAGCGGTGGCCAGCGGCCGGCCGTGCGTATTAGGGCGAATCCCAGGGCCCTGTCGGCCTACGGACTGACGCTGGAGGATCTGCGCATGACCGTGGCCGCCGCCAACGTCAATCAGGCCAAAGGCGCATTCCATGGGCCGCAGAGAGCTTCCATCATCAACGCGACCGATCAGTTGTTGTCGAGCCGCGAGTACCGGCCGCTGATCGTCGCCTACCGCAAGGGGGCACCCGTCCACTTATCCGATGTCGCCGACGTCGTCGATGACGTAGAAAACGTCAGGCAGGCGGCCTGGATGGACGAGACGCCGGCCGTCCTCATCAATATTCAACGGCAACCCGGAGCCAATGTCATTGAAGTGGCGGATCGAATCAAGAAGATCCTGCCGCAACTCCAGAGCGCGTTGCCGTCCTCCGTGCAGGTCACGATGCTGACAGACCGGACCACCTCCATCCGGGCATCCGTCCGCGACGTGCAGTTCGAGCTGATACTTGCCGTTGCCCTCGTGATCATGGTCATTTTTCTTTTTCTTCGTACCCTGTCGGCTACCGCCATTCCCGCCGTGGCGGTTCCATTGTCGCTCGTGGGCACCTTCGGCGCGATGTACCTGATGGGGTTCAGCCTCAACAACCTGACTTTAATGGCGCTCACGATTTCAACCGGTTTCGTCGTTGACGATGCGATCGTCATGATCGAAAACATCTCGCGATACATTGAGCGGGGTGAGTCACCGTTTCAAGCCGCGCTCAAAGGATCGGAACAGATCGCGTTCACGATTCTCTCGCTGTCCATCTCGCTCATCGCGGTGTTAATCCCGCTCCTATTCATGGGTGACGTGGTGGGGCGCTTGTTCAGAGAATTCGCCGTCACGCTGAGTATCACGATCGTGATTTCGGCCGTCGTCTCGCTTACGGTGACACCGATGATGTGCGCCCGGCTGCTGCGCCGCCGCCGTGCGACGGAACAGGGAACCTTCTACCGCCGGACACAACGGGCGTTCGACCGCACCATCGCGGCCTACGGGAGGACGCTCCGATGGGTGCTGAACCATCAGCCCGCCACGCTGGCAGTGGCGGTCGGGATGCTCCTGGTCACGATCGTGCTGTACGTCGCCGTGCCCAAGGGCTTCTTCCCTGTGCAGGATACGGGGGCTATCCTGGGCATTTCCGAAGCGGCCCAGTCGATCTCATTCGCCTCCATGGCCGAACGGCAGCAGGCGCTGGCCCGCGCCATCCTCACCGATCCGGCCGTAGCCGGCCTGTCCTCCTTCATCGGCGTGGATGGGATCAACACGACGCTCAACAGCGGACGGATCCAGATCAACCTGAAACCCATAGCCGAACGCCGGGTCGGCGCGCAGGACGTGATTGTTCGACTGCAAGATCATGTAAGGAAAGTGGATGGCATCACCTTGTTCCTGCAACCAATGCAGGATTTGACCGTCGAGGATCGTGTCAGCCGCACCCAGTACCAATATACGTTGGAAGACTCGGATTCGGAGGAATTGAGGCGATGGGCTCCCACGTTGGTTGAGGCGCTGCAGGCTTTGCCGGAATTGCGCGATGTGGGCAGCGACCAACAGGACAAGGGGCTCGCGTCCCTCCTGGTCATCGATCGCAGTACCGCCTCGCGGCTCGGCATCACGCCTCAGCTGATCGTCGATACCCTGTACGACGCGTTTGGGCAACGGCAGGTCTCCACGATGTTTACCCAGCTGAACCAGTATCGCGTCGTGCTCGAAGTAATGCCGGAATTCCAGAACGGCCCGCAGGCCCTCCAGTTTCTCGACATCCGGTCGTGGACCGGAGGCCAGGTGCCGCTGAACGTATTTACCCAGTTCTCCGAAACGACGACCCCGCTGGCGATCAGTCGTCAGGGGCAGTTTCCCGCCGTCACCCTGTCATTCAATCTGGCCCCGGGCACCTCTCTCGGTGACGCCGTGACGGCGATCGAACGAGCGACGCAAATGATCGGGCTGCCGGCCAGCATCCGGGGGAGTTTTCAAGGCACCGCTCGGGCGTTCCAAGCATCGTTGGCGAATGAAACGTGGCTGATTCTTGCGGCGCTCGTCACCGTCTATATCGTGCTCGGGATTCTGTACGAGAGCTACATTCACCCGCTCACGATCCTGTCCACGTTGCCGTCGGCGGGGGTCGGCGCACTGTTGGCGTTGATGCTCTTCCACACTGAATTCAGTGTGATCGCGCTGATCGGGATCGTTCTCTTGATCGGAATCGTGAAGAAGAATGCGATCATGATGATCGACTTTGCGCTCGATGCGGAACGCAAAGAAGGAAAACCGCCGGTAGAGGCGATCTACGAGGCTTGCCTGTTACGCTTCCGTCCGATCATGATGACGACGATGGCGGCTCTGCTCGGGGCGCTGCCGCTGGCCATCGGGTCCGGAGTCGGATCCGAACTGCGGCATCCGCTCGGAATCGCCATCATCGGCGGGCTCGTACTGAGCCAAGCGTTGACGCTGTACACAACGCCGGTTGTCTATCTCGCGTTCGACCGACTGGCGCGCCGACTCCGTTCGCGGCAGTCTTCGATACCCAGGACGGAAACAATGACTCCCGGCACGAGATGAATATTTCTGCACCATTCATCCGGCGCCCGGTCGCCACAACCTTGCTGACCGTCGGCGTGACCCTCATCGGCGTCGTAGCGTTCCGGTTCCTTCCTGTCGCCGCTCTGCCGCAAGTGGAGTTTCCGACGATCAACGTGTCGGCCGGGTTGCCCGGCGCGAGCCCGGAAACCATGGCGACTTCGGTCGCGGCGCCGCTCGAACGCCAGTTCACGCGGATCGCCGGCGTAACGGAGATGACCTCCACCAGCATGCTCGGCTCCTCGAACATCACGCTGCAGTTCGAACTGAGCCGCGATATCGACGGGGCTGCGCGCGATGTTCAGGCTGCGATCATGGCGGCGCGCAGCGATCTGCCGGCCAACCTCCCGAGCCGTCCTATCTATCGCAAGATCAACCCGGCCGATGCGCCGATTCTCATCCTGTCCTTGACTTCAGAGATCGTGAGTCGCGGCCGGATGTATGATGTCGCTTCCAGTGTTCTTCAGCAGAAACTGTCGCAGATCGACGGGGTGGGGCAGGTCTATGTGGGAGGGGGCTCGCTTCCCGCTGTGCGCGTCGATTTAAACCCGACGGCGCTCCACAAATACGGGATCGGACTGGGCGACGTCCGTCGGATGTTGAGTGAGACGAACGTGAATCGCCCGAAAGGTCAGCTCTCCGATGGGAAACGGACATGGGAAATCCGGACGAATGACCAGCTCCACGAGGCCGAAGATTATCTGCCGCTGATCGTGAGTTATCGCGAAGGGAGAGCCGTACGACTTTCGGACATCGCGACCGTGGAGCACTCGGTCGAAGATCTACGGACCATGGGTGTGGCGAACGGGACACCGGCAGTGCTCATCATTATCAGCCGACAGCCGGGAGCGAATATTATCGAAACGGTCGACCGGCTGAAGGCCATGCTTCCGCAGCTGGAAGCGTCCATTCCCGGGACGATGACGCTCTCCGTCATGGGCGACCGCACGCCGGCCATCCGCGCCTCCCTGCATGACGTCGAACGGACGCTGGCGATCTCCGTGCTCCTCGTGATCCTGGTGGTGTTCCTGTTTCTTCGGGACGTCCGTGCCACGCTCATTCCCTGTGTGGCAGTCCCTGTCTCGCTGATCAGCACGTTCGGGGTGATGTACCTCCTCGGGTACAGCCTCGACAATCTTTCGCTGATGGCGCTCACGATCGCGACCGGATTTGTGGTAGACGACGCGATCGTCGTCCTGGAAAACATCAGCCGATATCGTGAGCAGGGCATGGCTCCCATGGAGGCTGCTCTGCGTGGCGCGCGGGAGATCACGTTTACCGTCCTGTCGATGACGTTGTCGTTGGTCGCCGTCTTTGTCCCTATCCTCTTCATGGGGGGGATGATGGGTCGGCTGTTTCGGGAATTTGCCGTCACACTCTCGGTAGCGATTCTCGTTTCGCTCGTCCTGTCGCTCACCACGACGCCCATGATGTGCGCGAGGGTGCTGAGGTCCGACCAGGGACAATCTCACGGGTGGTGGTACCACCTGAGCGCGCGGTTTTTCGAAAGTATGCGCGCCGGATACGCCAGGAGTCTCTCCTGGAGTCTCCGCCATCCGCTCGGAATGCTCGCGTTCACGCTGGCCACCATGGCCTTGAGCGTGTATCTCTACACCGTCATTCCCAAAGGATTTTTCCCACAGCAGGATACCGGTCGCATGTTCGGGAACATTCAGGCGGCGCAAGATATTTCGTTCCAAGCCATGCGTCAGAAGCTTACCGAAGTTGTGGATATCATCAAGAGCGATCCGGCAGTAGAAACGGTGACGGGATTCAGCGGCGGCAGCGGGAGCACGAACTCAGGCCGCATGTACATTACATTGAAACCGCTTCAGGAGCGGCAGCTCAGCGTGGATCAAGTGATCGCGCGTTTGCGTCCCAGGCTGGCCCAGGTGCCGGGCGCGCCGACAGTGCTGCAGGCGATTCAAGATCTGCGCATCGGCGGTCGGGTCAGCAGCGCGCAATACCAATATACCCTTCAAAGCGTGGACCTAGCCGAGCTGAATACATGGACGCCCAGAGTAGAGCGCCAACTGCGCACGCTCAGCGAAATTGCGGATGTCAATAGCGATCAGCAAGACAAGGGGCTGCAGTCGCTGGTGGTGTTCGACCGGAGCACCGCTTCGCGACTCGGTCTCAGCCCACAGCTCATCGACGATACATTGTACGATGCATTCGGCCAGCGTCAGGTTTCCATCCTGTATACGACGCTGAACCAGTATCACGTCGTGATGGAAGTGGCGCCGCAATACTGGCAGAACCCGTCCACGCTTCAGGAGATCTATGTGCGGTCTCAAACAGGGGAACAGGTGCCGCTGAGCGCGGTGACGCGGTATGAACCTACGAACACGTTGCTGCTTGTCAACCATCAGGGACAATTTCCCGGCGTGACGCTGTCGTTCAACATGACCCCCGGCGTTTCGCTTGGTGAGGCGGTGGAGGCCATCGAGAAGTCGCTGCGGGAGATCGGACTGCCGGCCGATATTCAAGGCAGTTTTCAAGGGACAGCCAAGGCGTTTCAAGCATCGGTCCAGAATCAACCCTTGCTGATTCTTGCCGCGCTCCTGACGGTCTACATTGTGTTGGGTATTTTGTACGAGAGCTATATCCATCCGCTGACGATCCTCTCCACGCTTCCGTCCGCCGGCGTCGGCGCCTTGCTCGCGCTGCTCCTCTTCAAAACGGAATTGAGCGTGATTGCCCTCATCGGCATCATTCTGCTCATCGGCATCGTGAAAAAAAACGCCATTATGATGATCGATTTCGCCTTGGATGCCGAGCGCAAGGACGGCGAACGGCCGGAGGAGGCGATCTACCAGGCATGCCTGCTGCGTTTCAGGCCGATTATGATGACGACGCTGGCGGCCTTGTTCGGCGCCTTGCCCTTGGCCATAGGAATGGGCGTGGGATCGGAGTTGCGGCGGCCACTCGGGATCGCCATCGTCGGCGGCCTGCTCGTCAGCCAATTGCTCACTCTCTATACGACGCCGGTCGTCTATCTCTATCTCGATCGAATGCGCCTGCGCTTCTTGCGAATCTACTCGAGAACAGCGGAGAGCAGGCCGCTTCTCAAATCATAATAGTCGGTCCAGACCGTACATCCCCCTCCATGCCGTGGCTGTGTCCGCCACCCGGCATAGCCGGTTCTTTCTTCTCCTCGGGGAGTTCGGTGACCATGACCTCGATCGAGAGCCAGAGCAGGCTCCTCTTTCGCGCCGCTCTGAGCCACATGGGATAATCCGATGTTTGCTTTAGGCACCCCATGCCGACGGTTGTTTAAGGCGTGTCATCAATTAGTGGTTAATTATTCGTTCGATTCACAAGCCCAGATCTGCACCTGAGTTTTTGCGGTCTTTCGATCAAACGTTGCCATTCGCCTCTCGGCAATATTGGCCAACATCCGATCTTCTCAATCTCCAGCGCGTCTTTTGTCAGATTGCGGACTTTCATTTATAACGAGATGCCATCATGTGTGAGACCTGATCGACTGGAATTACGACAAGCTTTCCAGCAACTCTAAGTCCCTTTTGAGCAATTGATTTACCAGATCTGTCACTGGCTTTCCTTTTCTCTTTGCCAGGCGCTCTAGACGCTTGTGCATGGGGCCATCCACATAGATGGGAAAATTCAGCTCTGCTCCCTTGCGGAAAAACTTTCCTCGAACTGCCCGTGAAAAGTCGTATTCTCGTTTCATATCATTCTCTCCGATAATACCTCGTTTCACTCTTTGTCGGTTTGCGCGCAGAAATGATACGAATTGTGGCGCTCATCTCAGAGGTCTCTTCATATGTATGTGCCCAGGCCGGCTAAACCCAGTGTAATCCATCGGTCCTCTCTGTGACTATGTTCTCCATCAAATTCAGATAGCGCCTCCGGGTCTTGGAAGATTGTCGCGGCATGATCAAACGCGACTCCATGTTTGCGGAGGTTCTGCCTGGTTTTCACCGGATCCCATGTAAAGTGGTACTGAAATGGCTTTGGCACAGGCTGATTATTTCACAATGGTTAAGGGGTTCCAAGGGGATACGAAAACACAAAGGGCCCGGTGGTTTCCCGCCGGGCCCTCATGCTTCTTCCAAGCTATCGGCTCTAGGCCATCAGCTCTTCAGTTCTTAGTACATCCCTTCCATGCCATGGCTGTGTCCGCCGCCCGGCATAGCCGGCTCTTTCTTCTCCTCGGGGAGTTCGGTGATCATGACCTCGGTGGTGAGCATCAAACCCGCCACGCTGGCGGCGTTCTGAAGCGCCGTCCGCGACACCTTGGTCGGATCGATGATACCCGACTTGATCATGTCGACATACTCGTCCGTGGCGGCGTTGTATCCACCGTTGGTGTTCTTTTCTTCCCGAACCTTCCCGACGATGACCGAGGCTTCTGCACCGGCATTCGCGGCGATCTGTCTGATCGGCTCTTCGAGCGCGCGCCGGACAATGTCGAGTCCGACTTTCTGCTCCACCGGAATATCCTTGAGCCCATCGATTGCTTTCACGCAGCGCAGATACGCCACGCCGCCTCCGGGGACGATTCCCTCTTCCACCGCCGCCTTGGTGGCGTGCAGGGCGTCCTCGACGCGAGCCTTCTTCTCCTTCATTTCGGTCTCGGTTGCAGCGCCGACGTTGATGACGGCCACGCCGCCCACGATCTTCGCCAGCCGCTCTTGCAGCTTTTCACGATCGTAGTCCGATGTGGTTTCGTCGATCTGAGCCTTGATCTGTTTCACCCGGCCTTCGATCTTCTTGGAATCGCCGTACCCTTCCACGATCGTGGTGTTGTCCTTGTCGATCGTGACGCGCTTGGCGCGGCCGAGATCGGTCAGCTTGACGTTCTCGAGCTTGATGCCGATGTCTTCAGAAATCACCTGACCGCCGGTGAGGATCGCGATATCCTCGAGCATGGCCTTGCGGCGATCGCCGAATCCCGGCGCCTTTACTGCGGCAACATTCAAGGTACCGCGCAGCTTGTTCACTACGAGGGTGGCCAGCGCTTCACCTTCGACTTCTTCTGCCAGAATCACGAGCGGTTTGCCCATCTTGGCCACTTGTTCGAGCAGCGGGAGCAGGTCCTTCATGCTGCTGATTTTCTTTTCGTTGATCAGGATGAGCGGTTCCTCCACGGAGCATTCCATCCGCTCCGCATTGGTGACGAAATAGGGAGAGATGTAGCCGCGATCGAATTGCATGCCCTCGACCACGTCCAGCGAGGTGGTCATCGACTTGGCTTCTTCCACGGTGATGACGCCATCCTTACCGACTTTTTCCATGGCTTCCGCGATGAGATCGCCGATGGTCTTATCGTTGTTGGCCGAAATGGTCCCGACCTGCGAGATTTCGGTCTTGCTTTGACATGGCTTGCTGAGTTTCTTGAGTTCGGCGGTGACGGCCTCGACGGCCTTGTCGATCCCTCGCTTGATCTCCATGGGGTTGGCGCCGGCGGTGATGTTCTTCGCACCCTCGCGGAAGATGGCTTGGGCTAGTACCGTCGCGGTGGTGGTCCCATCGCCCGCCGTGTCGCTGGTCTTACTGGCAACTTCGCGGACCAGCTGGGCGCCCATGTTCTCATACGGGTTCTTGAGCTCGACTTCCTTGGCAACGGTGACGCCGTCCTTGGTGATGGTCGGTGCCCCGAATTTCTTATCCAGAATTGCATTTCGACCCTTGGGGCCGAGGGTTGCCTTGACGGCGTCTGCGAGCTGATTCACCCCTTTCAGGATGGCGGCTCGTGCTGTATCGCCGTACATGAGTTGCTTGCCATTTGGATTCCTCCTGTTATCGTTTTTTATTGAATGAGTTCATCGGCATTGCCAGGGGTTCGA
>Ga0134126_10009802_pt1 | contig 12071 bp, 7 predicted proteins | sample KB31752_FD_96881 | JGI IMG/M metagenome (GOLD analysis project Ga0134126, IMG submission 96881) | Terrestrial soil microbial communities with excess Nitrogen fertilizer from Kellogg Biological Station, Michigan, USA - KB3-175-2 | ecosystem: Environmental > Terrestrial > Soil > Unclassified ...
CGCAAGCGATCGACGACGCGACGCTCGCCGACATCCGCAACCAGATGTCGCAAGCGAACATGGAATCGGTGCCGCTGGAGAAAGCGCCGCGCATTGCGGTGTACACCGCGCCCTATTCGCCGCCGTGGGACGACGCCGTGATTCTCGCGCTCCGCTACGCGGGGATTCCGTACACGCCGATCTGGGATGAAGAGATCGAGCACGGCGACCTCGCGAAATACGATTGGGTGCACCTCTTTCACGAGGACTTCACGGGGCAACTCGGCAAGTTCTACATTGCGTACAGCGGCGCGTCGTGGTTCGTGGACATGCAGCGCACCAATTTGGCGATGGCGAAGAAGCTCGGTTTCCCCAACATTCCCGCGCTCAAGAAAGATGTCGCGATGAAAATCCGCGAGTACGTGAACAACGGTGGGTTCCTGTTCGCGATGTGCGGCGCCACGGAGACCTTGGATCTCGCGTTGGCGGCGCACGACGTCGACATCGCATCGGTCTTCGCCGACGGCACGCCGATGGACGCCAGCGCCGACGCCAAGATGGATTGGAACGCGAGCTTCGCCTTCCGCGATGCGCATCTCGAGATGTCGCCCTACGTGAACTCGATGAGCGACATCGATGGACACCAGGCCAACGTGCCGGGCCGCCGCCAACCGTTAGGCACATTCACGCTGTTCGCCTTCAGCGCCAAGTTCGATCCCGTGCCGTCCATGCTGGTGCAGGATCACCGCACGGTAATCCCCGATTTCTACGGCGTCACGACGAGCTTCATGAAGAACCGCCTCAAGCCGGGCGTCACCGTGCTGGCCGACGAAGCGGGAGCGCCGTGGGTGAAGTACGTCCACGGCGACTACGGCAAAGGCAGTTGGACGTTCCTCGGCGGACACGACCCCGAGGATCCGCAGCACGCGATCGGCAATCCGCCCACCGACTTGTCGCTCCACCCCAATTCTCCGGGATACCGGCTCATCCTGAACAACGTGTTGTTCCCGGCGGCAAAGAAGAAACCGCTGAAGACATAGGGAATGGGGAATAGGGAACGGGGAACGGGGTGCGCGGTGAGATCCGATGCGCTTCCAGCCATCCGAACGCGATGACGGCGCAGCGCGCGGCGGCGCCTAACGGCGCCAACATGGAGACCCGCCTCGCCCCGCGCGCGGCGGCGGCGCTGCGCGCGTCGATCGCGTTGGCCGGCGGCCGCGAGGTGTGCTTCGTGGCCACGCTCGATGCGGCCGGCGTGGTGCAGAGCGTGCGCGTCGTGGCGCGCGGCGGCGTCGACAGCGTGCTCGCGCTTCCGGGGTTCGCCGAGCGCGGCGAGATGATGCTGCACAACCATCCGAGCGGAAATCTCGAACCGTCCGACGCCGATCTCGCCGTGGCCGCGCGCATCCACGACGACGGCATCGGCTCCGGCATCATCAACAACAGTGCGACCGCCCTCTACGTGGTGGTCGAAGTCCCGCAGCAAAAACGGGCCGTTAGGCTGGTACTCGACGACGTCCGCGGCACGCTCGCGCCGGATGGGCCGATCGCCGCGCGGCTCGCGCGGTACGAAGATCGCGCGAGCCAGCGCGACATGGCGGCGGCCATCGCGCGCCTGTACAACGGCGGCGGCATCGGCCTCTTCGAGGCCGGCACCGGCGTCGGCAAGTCGCTCGGCTACCTCGTGCCGGCGCTCCGTTGGGCAGCGGCCAACGGCGAGCGCACGATCGTGTCGACCAACACGATCAATCTGCAGGAACAGCTGGTCGGCATAGACTTGCCGTTTCTCGCCGGCGCGCTCACCGACCAGTCCGTGCGGTTCGCGCTGCTCAAGGGGTGGCGGAACTACGTGTGCCTGCAGCGGCTCGAGCAGGCAGCCGCGCACGGCGCATCGTTGTTCGACGGCGCCGTCGCCGACGAAATCGACACGCTGCGCGCCTGGGCCGCGCGGACCAGCGACGGCTCGCTCGCCGATCTCACATCGCCTCCCAGCCCCGACGCCTGGGACGAGGTGGCGGCGGAGCCCGACCTCTGCGGCCGTCTCACGTGTCCGCACTACGCGAAGTGCTTCGTGTTCGCGGCGCGGCGACGCGCGGCGGATTCCGACGTGATCGTGGTGAACCACCACCTCCTGCTCGCGGACCTTGCCGTTAGGCGCGCGCAGCAGAACTGGGGCGACGCGGCGGTGCTGCCGGCGTATCGCCGGTTGGTGGTGGATGAAGGCCACCACCTCGAGGATGCCGCGGCGGCGCACCTGGGCACGAGCGTCACGCGCCGCGGCGTCGAGCGCCTGCTCGGGCGCCTCGAGCGTCGCGGCGGACGCGGCTTGCTCGCGCTCCTCGCCGCGCGGTTGGGCGGCCGCGAGGATCTCTACAGCACGGCCAGCCACGACCTCGTCACCGCGCGTCTCGTGCCCGTGGTCCCGTCGGCGCGCGACTCGGCGGCAACCGTGTTCGCCCTGCTCGACATGGTGCTCCAGGAAACCGGCGAGCCGGTGTTCCGCCTAACGGAAGACTTCGGCGCCCACCCCGTGTGGCGCGGCGGACTCGACGCCGCGTTCACCGACCTGCTGTCGCAGATCGGCCTGCTTCGCGATGGCCTGCGCGTGGTGCGCGACCGCCTGGAGGCGGATGTCGACGGCGGCGATCCGGCCGCGGCGCTGGTGCGCGAGATCAGCGGCGTCGTGCGCCGCCTCGAGGCGTTCGGCGATGGACTGGCGCACGCGCTCCGTCCGCCGCCCGATGGCGCACCCACCGTGCGCTGGCTCGAATCCCGTGGCCGCGATCGCAATCTGGCGGCCACGGCGGTCCCGCTCGACCTGGCGCCCATCCTGCGCGCCGACCTCTTCGCCCGGCTCGAGACCGCGATCGTCACCAGCGCCACCCTCGCGGCCGGCGACGACTTCACCTATCTCATCACGCGCCTCGGCCTAACGGAAGACCGGGTCGAGCCGGAGACCGCCATTTTCCCGTCGCCGTTCGACTTCGCCGAGCAAGCACTGCTGGTGGTGCCCACCGACCTGCCCGTGCCGAACGTCGATCCGCCGGCGCACCTGAGCGCGTGCGTCGGCGTGGTCCGCGACCTCGCCCATGCGTCCGACGGCGGACTGTTCGCGCTGTTCACGAGCCACCGCGACGTACGCGCGGCCGCGGCCGCAATCCGAGCGTGCCCCGACGGTACGCGGTGGCCGCTCCTCGTCCACGGCGAAGAGGCGCGCGACACGCTGCTGCGCCGCTTCCGCGACTCGGGGCGCGCGCTCCTGTTAGGCACGGCGTCGTTCTGGGAAGGCGTCGATGTTCCGGGCGACGCCCTCCGCGGGTTGGTGATCGCGAAGCTGCCGTTCCGCGTGCCCACCGACCCGCTCACCGCCGCGCAATGCGAAGCCATCGCCGAGCGCGGCGGTGATCCCTTCGTCGAATACATGCTGCCCAACGCGGCGCTCAGGCTCAAACAAGGTTTCGGCCGGCTCATTCGCGCCCAGACCGACCGCGGCGTGGTGGTGCTCTGCGATCCGCGCGTCGTCACGAAAGCGTACGGCGAATCCATGCTCGCAACGCTTCCCCCGGCGACGCGCGTAATCGACACGTGGGCACGCGCCCGCTCCACGGTGAACCACTTCTATGGGAGGACTCGGTGACCGATTCGTCGCGCCCCGGCAAGATCGTATGCGTGGGCCGCAACTACCGCGCGCATGCGAAAGAGTTGGGCAACGAGGTGCCCGCCGAGCCGTTGATCTTTCTCAAGCCGCCCTCGAGCGTGATCCGCACCGGCGGCGCAATCGAGCTCCCAACAGTCTCGTCGCAAGTCGAGTATGAAGGCGAGATCGGAGTGGTGATCGGAGCGCGCCTGTCGCGCGCGGACGAGTCCGACGCCAAGCGCAGCATCCGCGGGATCGTCGCGTTGAATGACGTGACGGCGCGCGACCTGCAGCGCAGCGACGGACAATGGACGCGGGCCAAAGGATTCGACACATTCTGCCCCATAGGCAGCGAAGTGCCCGCCCCGGCAGACCTCTCCTCGCTCGAGGTCACGACACGCGTCAATGGCTCCGTTCGCCAGCACGCGTCGGCCAGTGAGATGGTCTTCGCCATTCCCATGCTGCTCGCCTACATATCGAGCATCATGACCCTGGAACCGGGCGATGTGGTCGCTACGGGAACACCGGCTGGTGTCGGCCGCTTGGAAGTAGGAGACGTTGTCGAAGTGCAGGTGGCTACAAGTCTTGTCCGGAACTCCGTGGCGAGTGCGGGGTGATCACACGGGATCGAACGGGCGTTTTTTTTGTGCGTCGCATCCCGGTAGTCGCTTAAATTGAGGGTTATGCCGCCCAGGTCTTCGCGTTACGCCCGATTGCCGGAATACCTCCTGGCGTCGATCCCGCAGAAAAAGCGCGAGCTCGCGGCCCGGGGCGTTGACGTAATCGATCTGGGCGCCGGAGACGCCGACTTGGCACCGCCGCCCGAAGCGGTGGCGGCACTGGAGCGCGCGGCGCGCGATCCCGCCATGAGCCGGTATGGATTCGGCGCCGGGCTTCCGGCCTATCGCGAAGCGGTGTCGCGCTTCATGCAGCGGCGCTTCAACGTGGGCGCCGACCCCATGCGCGAAGTGGTTCCGCTCATCGGATCGAAGGAAGGCATCGCGCATCTGGCGCTCGCATACCTCGACGAGGGTGATGTCGCCATCATTCCCGAGCCCGGCTACCTGGCGTATCTCGGCGGCACCCTGCTCGCCGGGGGTTCGGCGCACGTTGTGGCGCTCGATCCGCGCGCGAATTTTCTCATCGAGCTGGACGACGTGCCGCGCGACGTGCTGGCGCGTACCAAGCTGCTCTATCTCAACTATCCGAACAATCCGACGGCCGCCGTCGCACCGCGCGACTACCTCGAGCGCGTCGTTAGGCAGTGCCGCGAGCGCGACATCCTGCTCGCCTACGACAACGCGTACTCGGAGTTGGCGTTCGATGGATACCGGCCGCCCAGCATCTTCGAGATTCCGGGTGCGCGAGACGTGGCCATCGAGTTCCACTCGCTGTCCAAGACGTACAACATGACGGGCTGGCGCTGCGGCTGGGCGGTGGCGCGTCCCGAGATCGCGAGCGTGCTGGCCAAGGTGAAGTCGTTCGTCGACACTGGTGCGTTCATGGCGGTGCAAGCGGCGGGTGCGGCAGCGCTCGATGCGTGGGAGCGTTTCGTGCCCGGCAACGTGCGCACCTTCGCCGAGCGACGCGACGCGGCCGTTGACGCGTTCCGTGCGGCGGGGTTCGCGTGCGAGACGCCGCGTGCGACGATGTATCTCTGGATTCCGTTGCCGGCGGGCGTCCCGAGCGCGGTGTTCGCGGAGCGCTTGCTCAACGACGAGGGGGTGGTGGTGCTGCCCGGTTCGTCGTTCGGTGCGGGTGGTGAAGGATTTTTCCGCGTGTCGTTCATCACGTCGCCGGCGCGCATCGCCGAAGCCGCCGGTCGGGCCGGGCGCGTGCTCGAGAGCCTCGAGGCGGCGGTCGCATGAAGCGCAAGCCGAGCGGCGCGCTCGTTCTGTCCATCGGACTGCACATCGTCCTGATCGTGGGATTGGTGTGGATCATGGCGGTGCCGCTGCCGTTCCAGAAGTGGCTGACGGATCACAAGGATGTGCCCGTCGAGAAAATCGGGTATTTCCAGGTGCCTAACGAAGGCGTGACGCGCCAGGGCCGGAACGGCGGCAACAACATTCCGAAGGAGCGCACGCAGGCGAGGCCGTTCGTCGCGCCTTCCACGACGCCGACCACGATTCCGAGAGCGCCGTCGCAGGCGTCGTCGCCGACCGGCGGGCAGGGCACCGGACCCAAGGTGGGCGCAGGCGGCGCCGAGAGCGGCATCACGCCGTCGTTTTCCGATCCGCGACTCTGGCTGCCGCCGGGACCGGTGATGGGCGTGCCGCGCTCGCAAAGCCAACGGCTCGACTCGGTGATCATGGCGCGCTTGCAGCCGCACCTCGACTCCCTCGAGGCGATTGCCGCGCACCAAGGGAAGGCGCCAGGCGATTGGACGTTCACGAAGGATGGCAAGAAGTGGGGAATGGACCCGAAGAACATCTACATCGGGGATCACGCCATTCCGACGGCCATCCTCGCGCTGCTGCCGCTCAACAAGGGCGCCAACCCGATCACATCGGGCGAGAACAAGGCGTACGCGTACCAGCACCAGGACATTGCGTTCAACGCGCAGCGGGCGATGAACGAGGAAGAGTTCAACGAGGCGGTGAAGCGCATTCGCGAGCGGAAGCAGCGCGAGCACGACGAGGAGCAGAAGGACCGCCAGCGCCACAAGCAGCAGGCGGACAGCACCATCGCCCAGCCGTAGTTCCGTTAGGCGTCGCCCGCCGCCGGCGGCGTCTCCTCGAATTCACATAACGGACGGAACACGCCGCACACCTTGCCTAACACGGTGCCCGCGGCGTGCGCGCGCGCGCCGTCGGCGAGGCGCAGCGTGACGGCGCCGCCGGCGCCTTCGCGCTCGGCGTACAAGTCGCCCGGTCCGGCGTTGGCCACCGGATCCACGAGCACGTAATCGCCGTCGAGGATGCCGCCGCCCGGCGCGGCCGTGCCCGCTTTTTCGACGCGCACGTAGAACACGCGCTCGTTGGGCACGAAGCGCCGGTCGATGGTGAGGTACGTACCGCGCGTCGAGGTGGCCGGCGGCGCGCCGGCGGCCGAATACGGCGGCACCGGGATCGTGCGTCCTGCGCCTTGATAGCCTAACAATCGCACGCCGCGCGAACGCGACGGGTCGCGCTCGATGAATCCTTTGCGCGCCAGCGACTGCAATATTTCCGACACGGTCTTCGTGGATTTGATCCGGAACTCCCGCCCGATTTCACGCACGCTCGGCTGATAGGTGTTCTGGGTGAGGAAGTCGAGCAAGTAGTGGTAGACCTTTCGCTCGATCGGCGTCAGCGACTCGGGCATGGCATCCCCCCGATGATGCGAAACCGGGAATCCATACGCGTGTGAATTCCCGGTAAGCTTGCTCTGCGCAACAATAGTGTATACCCAAGAGCTCGGTCAACTGCTATGTCAACAAATGTTGATCGACCTCCAGGAAGTGAATCGCATCATCGATACGACGCAACGACAAGTCGCGACCCATTGTCACTAAGACGTCGAAGATCCCGGGGCTCACTGTCATTCCTGTGAGCGCCAAGCGAAGTGGTTGAAAGATCTTTCCCGCGGCGACGCCGCGTGTTTCCGCGAGCGTGCGCAGCCCTTCTTCCATCGTAGCCGAGTCCCAGTGCGCGAGCTCCGACAAACATTTGCGTACCGCGGCGAGCACATCGTGCGCGGACGCGCGATCCTTCCATTGTTTGGCGATCGCGTCCTCGTCGTACGCGAGCGGACCCGGAAAGTACGGACCAGCTTGACGCACGATGTCGTGCACCGTGCGCGCGCGCACCTTGAGCAAGTCGAGCAGCGACAAGTACCACGCGTGCTTCGCGGAGAGATCATCCGCCGTTGCGAGCCCCGCCGCGATCACGTCCGGGGTGACGCGCGGCTCGAGCTCGGCGGCCGGCGTGAGACTCAGATGCTGGCCGTTCATCCACTCGAGCTTCTTCGTATCGAATACCGCCGCTTTCTTCTGCAGACCGTCCACCGAGAAGAGAGCGATCATCTCATCGAGCGCCATCACTTCGCGATCGCCGCCCGGCGACCAGCCCAGCAGCGCGAGGAAGTTCACCATCGCGCTCGGCAGAATTCCCTCGTTGCGGTAGTCGGCCACCGCGGTCGCGCCGTGGCGCTTGCTCAACTTCTTGCCGTCGAGACCGTGGATCATCGGCACGTGCGCGAAGCGCGGCAGTGCGTGGCCTAACGCATCGTACAGCAGGATCTGCTTGGGCGTATTCGAGATGTGGTCGTCGCCGCGCATCACGAGGGTGATGGCCATCGCGATGTCGTCGGACACCACCGCCATGTTATAGATCGGCGTGGCATCCGACCGCAGAATGACGAAGTCCTCGATGTCCTTGTTCGGGAATGCGATCGGTCCGTGGACGACGTCGTCCCACGACGTGGTTCCGTTAGGCACGCGGAACCGCACCACGAACGGGTCGCCGGCCGCGAGCCGCTGCTGCACCTCGTCGGGCGACAACCGGTCGCACCGGCGGTCGTACCGAAAGCTCTCGCCCCGCGCCGTGGCCGCCGTGCGCTGCCCGTCGAGCTCCGCCGCCGTGCAGAAGCAGCGGTACGCGAACCCGCGATCGACCAGCGCCTGCGCGTCGTGTTGATGCCGCTCGAGCCCCTGCGCCTGATACACCACCTCTTCGTCCCAATCGAGGCCGAGCCACGTGAGGCCTTCGAAGATCGCGCGCGTGCTGTCGTCGGTGCTGCGCGCCTTGTCGGTGTCCTCGATGCGCAGCAGAAACTGTCCGTGGTATTTGCGCGCGAACAGCCAGTTGAAGAGCGCCGTGCGCGCCCCGCCGACGTGGAGATAGCCGGTGGGAGACGGCGCGAAACGAACGCGGGCGGAGTCGGTGAGAGAGTTCATTACGAGGGGAAAGATAGTCGGACAGGGGAAGCGCGCGCGTGCGCGCGCTGAGGGAAGGGGGAAGCGGCGCCTGATGGCTCCTGGGGGAAGAGGGCGCGAGCCACCGTCTACGCTCCGTCGTTAGGCGTAGGGCTGGACTGGCCCTCTTCCCCCAGGCGCCGCCAAGCGCCGCTTCCCCCTTCCCTCAGAGCGCGCAAGCGCGCGCTTCCCTGAACGGAGTGGGAGGGATTCGAACCCTCGATAGGGCTTTTCAACCCTATAACGGTTTAGCAAACCGCCGCCTTCAGCCTCTCGGCCACCACTCCAGCATACAGCGTCGAATCGACTCGAAGTGCCAGACCAGGCGGAGGGCACAGGATTCGAACCTGTAAGGGCTTGCGCCCGGCGGTTTTCAAGACCGCTGCCTTACCAATTAGGTCTAGCCCTCCGGACCACAAAACATCACTCATCGCCGGCAGGCACGCAACCCGGATGGGTGTGCACCGGCCCACGACCAATCACGGTTTCTTTGGCGTTGCGGTCTTTTTCCCGGTGTCGAGGAGTTTCGTGATGTTCGACTCCGGTTGAGGCGGAACCGGCGGCTGTGGCTCGGGTGCGCTGAACAATCCCTGCAGGTCCGTCGCCTTGGAGATCGCCTGGACTTGCTCCATGATGTGCGCCGCGTCCTTCGCATCGCTGCCCGCCGCGAGCTCGGCTTCGGCGAGCGTGTAGCCGGTGGCGATATAAAGGTAGGGGATACCCACCGAGGCGCGATCCACCCACATCGTGCGACGCGCCAACGACGCGGGCGCTTGGAAGTCGTGATTCCAGAGCCAATCCGATGTCTTGAGGTCGAGCATCCCTTCGCCGGGAACCGAGAGCGTGTCTTTACCGGGCATCGGAATGTCGGGCATCAGCTTGCGTGCCAATCCTTGCCCCAACAAGTGCGAGTCGAGTCCCAAGTCCGAGGGATAGCCGCCCGCGGTGCGGCTGAAGTACACCGGCCGGTCGGGGAAGGCGTCGCGAATCATGCGCAGCACGACGATGTCCGCGCGCGCGAGCACCTGTGGTTTGATCGTCGCCGTGAGGCCGCCGCCGGCCTTGAAGATCTGCGGCTGAGAGATCTCGACCGACGGCGGCAGTGCATTCGCTTCGTCGATGGTGAGATGCAGCGGCGATCCAGCCGGTTTGGGCCACGCGCGGCCCCGATAGATGGCGGGGCCGGCGAGGCTGTCGTAGGGATACACGGGGCGCTGGATCAACTGCCTAACGTACCAGTCCGTGTTGAGCAGCGACGTGTTGGCGACGGTCACGTCCTTGCGGATGCCTTCCACTTCCTGCGCGTACCAGAGCGGGAAGGTGTCGTTGTCGCCGACGGTGACGAGAATGCCGTACGGCTCGACGCTGTCGAGCAAGTCGTGCGCGAAGTCGCGCGTGTCCGTTTGTCCGGCGCGGGAAGCGGCGGTCCAGTTCATGGCCAGCGGCACGAATGCGACGGCGAGCATCGGCGAGAGTGCGAGCCAGCCGTTGCGCGTGGCGAGCGTGACGTACTCCTTGCCGCGCTTGATGCCTTCGGTGCCGACGAGCGACGCCAGATAGCCCCACACGCTGACCAATCCGAGTCCCACCCACACGCCCCACGCCGAGAAGCTCACGATGAAAAAGTAGTCGCGGTCGCGCACTTCGCACGGAACGCCGGGCGGATTGCCCATCGCCGTGCACTGGCTGTAGCCGTACTTGAAGTTGAGGTAGAAGATGAGGAGCAGCGTGAGCGTGAACATGAACGTGCCGAAGTACCAGAACGACTTCCGGTCGCGCTTCCAGTGCACCCACCCGCCTAACGCGCCGAGCGCCATGTACACGAGCGCCATGAGCGCCTGGAAGAACGGATAGTGCTCGCCGGCGTCTCGCACCCACTGCCACTTGAAGTACAACCAGTACATGCCTAACTGGCCGATGAACGGCGCCTGCCGGTCGAGCGCCGACGGCTTGCCGTACTGGCCGCGGTTGAAGTTGTACCAGAACGCGGACCACGTCGTCGGCTCTCCCTCGTTGATCGCCGGGTGGTGCAGCGAGCGGATCGGCTGCGTGAGGAACGGCGTGTTGCCGAGGAGGAATGCGCCGATGATGGCCGCCAGGAGCTTCCAGCGCACCAGCGTGTCGGGCCGCCGCACGAGCACCGCCACCACGACGGCCGGGCCGGCCAACAGGCCCATCATGTGATTCGCGTTGCCTAACCCGAGCAGATAGGAGATCAAAACGAGCGTCCGGTCGGCCGCCGGTCCGTCGGGATCATCGCACCAGCGCACGGTGAGCCACGACACGATCGCCAGCCCCATGAGCGAAACCGTGTACACCTTCTCGTTCACCACCGACTGATTCCACACCGTGAACGCCGTCGCGCCGGCGAGCGCGGCCAGCGCTCCGCCCGTGATGCGCTGCCACCGGTCCGGCAGCCACGACACCAGAACTCGCTCGGCGACGAGGAACCACATGCTCGCGGCAATCGCGCTCGTGAGCGCGGCCAGCATGTTGATCTTGACGGCGACGCTGAGCGAGCCCAACGGAAGCACGGAGAAGAAACGGCCGATGAGCACGAACAACGGATTGCCCGGCGGGTGCGGCAAGCCGAGCGCGTAGGCCGCGGAGATGTACTCGCTCGTGTCCCACATCGCCGTCGACGGCGACAGCGTGAGCAGGTAGAGCACGAAGATGAGCGCCCCCGCGATCGCGGCGGCCAGATACGATGGTTTGTAGTCGAGCTCGGTGTTGGCCATGCGTGTCGTGAGAAGGAAGGTCGCGACGCGTCCGTTAGTCTAGTGGCGGAAGAGCCGTTTTCCGGTCAGGACCATCGCGATGCCGTGTTCGTCCGCGGCAGCAATCACTTCATCGTCCCGCACCGAGCCGCCGGGCTGGACGATGGCGGCGATACCGGCTTCGACTGCCTGATCGATGCCGTCACGGAATGGAAAGTAAGCGTCGGAGCCCAGTACCGCTCCGTGGGTGTCGTGTCCCGCGCTCCGCGCCTTATGGACCGCCAGGAAGGATGCATCCACCCGGGACATCTGTCCGGCGCCGATTCCGATGGTGGCGCCGTGTCGCGCGATCACGATCGCGTTGGACTTGACGCTCGCCACCGCCCGCCACGCAAACTCGAGGTCGGCTTGCTCCTCACGCGTCGGTGCGCGCTTGGTTGCAACGGTCCACGAGGCGAGCTCGTCGCCCACCGTGGTGCGGTCCTGCATCAGGAATCCGCCGCGGACGCGCTTGAAATCGAACGCGTCCTTGTCCCACTGGGCGCGGCCCTCGAGCACGCGCAGATTTTTCTTGCGGCCGAGCACCTCGACCGCGGCGTCGCTGAACGCGGGGGCGACGAGACATTCGACGAAGAGCCGCGCGATGGCCTGTGCCGCCGGTTCGTCCACGGGAACGTTCACCGAGATCACCGAGCCGAACGCGGACATCGGGTCGCACGCCAGCGCTTTCTCGTACGCCGCGAGCGCCGTTTCGCCTAACGCAAGGCCGCACGGCGTGGTGTGCTTGATGATGGCGCAGCAGGGGCGATCGGTAGCGAAGAGATCCGTGGCGACGAGCGCG
>Ga0134126_10009803_pt1 | contig 12069 bp, 11 predicted proteins | sample KB31752_FD_96881 | JGI IMG/M metagenome (GOLD analysis project Ga0134126, IMG submission 96881) | Terrestrial soil microbial communities with excess Nitrogen fertilizer from Kellogg Biological Station, Michigan, USA - KB3-175-2 | ecosystem: Environmental > Terrestrial > Soil > Unclassified ...
TGGTGCTGGTCGGCCTCGTGGGCGGGGTGTTCTTCCTCTACCGCGACGGCTTCAAGCACCGCGGCGAGGCGCCCGCGCTGGTCGGCGCGCCGGTCGCCGACGCGCGCACGCCGGCCGCGCCGCCCCCCGCCGCCGACAACGCGGCCGCCAGCCTCGTCGTCGACAAGTCGACTACCCCACCGCCCGCGCCAGCCTTCGCGCCGCCGCCGGCTCAGGGCCTGCCCGCGCCGCCGACACAGGTGGCCACAGCGCCCCCGGCGGACGCGCTTCCGGCGCCCCCGGTCGTGGCGTCAGCCAGCCCGCCGGTCGCCGCCAAGCCCGCGTCGCCGCAGGTGGTCATGCTGGCCCCTGACGCGTCGTCGAAGCCTGCCGCGCCGCCCAAGCAGGTTGCGGCCGCGGCGCCTCAGCACGTCGTCGCCCCGACGGCGCTTCGGCAGACAGCCGCGACAGCGGCCGCCGAGCACCCGGTCGTGCGCCATCGGACCATGACCATCGCCAGCCTCACCGACGATGCGCTCGCCCACCGGCCCGCGCGAGCGGCCCGCGCGGTGCGGGACGACAGCGCCATGCGCGACGATGGCGCGACGCGCCAGATCCGCGGGTCCAACGTCCGCTTCATCGACGCGCCGCCACCACCTGCGACCGCCGTGCACCGTTCCAACGTCAGGTACATCGACGCGCCGCCGCCCGCAGCGCCGCCCGCGCGCCGCACCATGGTCGCCGCGCGCATCAAGGGCTCGCAATTCGCCGGCGCCGCGTACGCCCCCGCCGCGCCGGCCCGCGCCGCCGCCGGCCCGGGATCCGGCTGGGTGCAGATCGGCGCGTTCTCCTCGCCATCCCTGGCCGACCAGGGCTGGCGCGACATCGCCCGCCTCGCGCCGGGCGCCATGGCCGGCAAGGGCAAGATGGTGCAGCCGATCGACCGCGACGACGGAACCACCCTCTACCGTACCTACGTCACCGGGTTCGCCAGCGTCACGGCGGCGCAATCGTTCTGCGCCGAGCTGAGGGCGTCGGGCAAAGCCTGCATGGTGAAATGAGCCTGGGTGAAGTGAGTTGAGCGAGAGCTTCCAGCCCGACCTGGACTTCGACGCTGCCCGCGGCGCGGTGGAGACCGGCGAGGCGCTGATCGTCGACCTCGACGCCTACGAGGGCCCGCTCGACGTGCTGCTGGCGCTGGCGCGGCAGCAGAAGGTCGACCTGCTGCAGATCCAGGTGGACAAGCTCGCCGACCAGTACCTCGGCTTCATCCGCGAGGCGCGCCGGCGGCGCTTCTCGCTGGCGGCCGACTATCTGGTGATGGCGGCCTGGCTGGCGTGGCTGAAGTCGCGGCTGCTGCTGCCCAGGCCCGAGCGCGGCGAGGCGGGCGAGATGGGCGCGGACGAGGCGGCCCAGCACCTCGCCTTCCGGCTCGCCAAGCTCGACGCCATGCGCAAGGCCGCCGAGGCGTTGCTGGCCGGCCCGGTGCTCGGTCGCGACGTCTTCGGGCGCGGCGATCCGGAAGCAGCTCGGATCGTCTCATCCAGCCGCATCGCCGGCGACCTCTACGAGCTGATGGACGCCTACGTCAGCCAGCGCCGCCGCGAGTCGAAGCGCCACTACACGCCGCGCCCGCCGTCGGCCTGGCCGCTGGAGGACGCGCGCGAGCGGCTGCGCTCGATGCTGCCCGACCTGCAGCGCTGGACGCCGCTGACCGGCGTGGCGCCGCTGGCCGGCAGCGGTGGCGACGGGCCGAGCCGCGCCTCGTTCGTCGCCTCGACCCTCTCGGCCACCCTGGAGTTCGTCCGCGAAGGCGACCTGGAAGCGCGCCAGCTCGACCACTTCGCCGAGATCTACCTGCGGCGCCGTCCCTCCCCCTCGCGGGGAGGGTCGCCGATGCGCAGCATCGGCGGGGTGGGGGAGTCTGACGCCGCCACTCTGCCTGGTGACTATCGTTGACGCTTCACACATCCCCACCCGGTTTCGCTGCGCTCAACCACCCTCCCCATGAAGGGGAGGGACAAGACGAGCGCTCTGCCCACGAGAGGGAGGGACAGGTCGAGCGCATGGTCGAGGCGCTGCTGTTTGCGGCGGCCGAGCCGCTCAGCGTCTCCGACCTTGCCCGCCGGCTGCCCGGCGGCGCCGACATCCCGGCCGCGCTGGCGGCGCTCGCGGGGCGCTACGAGGGCAGGGGCGTCCGGCTCGCCGAAGTGGCCGGCCGCTGGCGCTTCCAGACCGCCGACGACCTCGCCTTCCTGATGACCGAGGAGCGCGAGGAGCCGCGGCGGCTCTCGCGCGCCGCCCAGGAGACGCTGGCGATCATCGCCTATCACCAGCCGGTGACCCGGGCCGAGATCGAGGCGATCCGCGGCGTGCAGGCGAGCCGGGGCACGCTGGACGTGCTGCTGGAGATCGGCTTCGTGCGCCCGCGCGGCCGGCGCCGTACGCCGGGCCGGCCGGTCACCTACGCCACCACCGACGTCTTCCTCGAGCACTTCGGCCTCGCCACCCTCGCCGACCTGCCGGGCGCGGCGGAGATGAAGGCCGCCGGCCTGCTGGGCCTCGACCTGCCGGCGGACTTCGCCGTGCCCGATCCCTCGCAGGCCGAGAGCGACGAGGACGCGATCGAAGGCGCGGAGGAGACGGGCGCGGAGTTCCACACCGATTACATCGGGGATGAAGCGGGCGCCGAAACAAGCGGCAAAGGGGCATAAGGCCGCGTGGGGCCGCGTCATGTTGGCGTGGCTGCGCGGGCGGGCCTATATAGCGCCCGACGGACCGCCGGATTCGCGCTGGTTGAAGGCGCCGGGTCGGGCGAGAAGCTTTGGAGACGTTGCCGATGGGCACATTCGGTCCCATTCACTGGATCATCCTCGGGGCCATCGCGCTGCTGCTGTTCGGCGGCCGCGGCAAGCTCTCGGCCATCATGGGCGACGCGGCCAAGGGCGTGCGCGCCTTCCGCGAGGGCCTGAAGGGCGAGGACGACAAGCATGAGGCGGCCCCGGTCGCGCAGCCGCTGCCGTCGCCGGCGCCCGAGAAAGATCCGATCGTCCGCTAGCGAGAAACCTGGCCGCCAGCCTTGCGACGCCGCGGGGCGGCCGGCCCCTCCAGCCAGGGCCCCGAGCTGAACTGAGATGTTTCCCGAAGGCCGGCTGTTCGATTTCCTGATCGTCGGCGCCGTCGCGCTCATCATCGTCGGGCCGAAGGACCTGCCGGTGCTGATGCGCAAGGTCGGCCGGTTCATGGCGCGCGTGCGCGGCATGGCGGCCGAGTTCCGCGCCTCGTTCGACGAGCTGGCGCGCCAGTCCGAGCTCGACGAGCTGCGGCGCGAGGTGCAGGCGCTGCGCAGCGCCCGGCCGATGGACTTCGCCGCCACCCACCTGGGCGCGGGTGAAGTGTTCTCCGGGATCAAGTCCGACCTCGCCGACACCCAGGCCGAGATCGAGGCCCATACGGCGTCGCCGTTCTCATCGCCGGCCCTGCAGCCGCCGGCGCCGCCGGCCGAAACCCCGCCGGCGCCGGACGCCGAGCCGCCGGCCGAGCCGCGCTCCGACGCCGCGCCGGCGGATGACGCCGCCCCTAAGGCGCCCGCCTCTTGAGCTACGCCGACGACGAAGCCGAGATCGAGGCGTCGCGCGCGCCGCTGATGGAGCACCTGGTCGAGCTGCGCCAGCGCCTGATCGTGTGCGCGGCGGCATTGGCGGTCGGGTTTGTCGTCTGCTTCTACTTCTCGCAGGACATCTACTTCCTGCTGCTGCGGCCTTTCGAGGTCGGCGCGCGGCTGCTGGCGGCGCAGAAGGCCTCGGGCGGCCACGGCTCGCTCGACCTCCTGATGACGCTGTTCGGCCTGAAGGCCGCGCCGGCCGCGACGCAGCATCTCAATCTGGTCTTCACCGCGCCGCTGGAGTTCTTCTTCACCAAGGTGAAGCTGGCCGGCTTCGGCGCGGTGGTGCTCGCCTTCCCGGTGCTCGCCTGGCAGCTCTACCGCTTCGTCGCGCCCGGCCTCTACAAGCGCGAGCGGCACGCCTTCCTGCCGTTCCTGATCGCCTCGCCGGTGCTGTTCGTGATGGGCGCGGCGCTGGTCTACTTCGTCATGCTGCCGTTCGTGCTGTGGTTCTCGCTGAACCAGCAGGTGACCGGCACGGGCGCGATCTCTGTCGAGATGCTGCCGAAGGTCTCCGACTACCTCAGCCTCGTCACCACGCTGCTGCTGGCCTTCGGGCTCTGCTTCCAGCTGCCGGTGGTGCTCTCGCTGCTCGGCATGGCGGGCCTCGTCACCGCCAGCATGCTGCGCGCCGGCTGGCGCTATGCGGTGGTCGGCGTCTTCGCGGTGGCCGCGGTGGTCACGCCGCCCGATCCGATCAGCATGCTCTCGCTCGCGCTGCCGATCTGCCTGCTCTACTTCGTCTCGATCCTGTGCGTGCACCTGATCGAGCGGGGCCGCGCCAAGGAAGACGCGCTCGCCGAGGCGCAGACGGCGTAGCGTCGCGCCCAGGCGCTTAGGGTTGGCGCCTCAGCCGACGCGCCTTAAGGGGGGCGCTTCCCGACTTTCCGGCGCTTAACTTCCATGCACGACATCAAGGCCATTCGCGATGATCCCCAGGCGTTCGACCGCGCCTGGGAATCGCGGGGCCTTGCGCCCCAGACGGCCGAGCTGCTGCGGCTCGACGCCGAGCTGCGCCGCGTGCTGACCGAGGCGCAGGAAGCCCAGGCGATCCGCAACGACCTATCCAAGCGGATCGGCCAGGCGAAGGCGAAGAAGGACGAGGCCGAAGCCCAACGGCTGATGGCCGAGGTGGAGAGCTTCAAGGCGATCCTGGGCGAGGGCAGCGCGAAGGAAGCCGTGCTGCGCGCGCAGCTGGACGAAAAGCTCGCGGCCTTGCCGAACGTCCCCGATCCCGACGTGCCGGTCGGCGCGGACGAGCACGGCAATGTCGAAGTCCGCCGCTACGGCGAGCCCAACACGATCGCCAACCCGAAGGATCACGTCGACCTGGGCGCGGGCCTCGGCATGATGGACTTCGAGGCGGCCGCGCGGATGTCCGGCTCGCGCTTCGTCGTGCTGAAGAGCCAGCTGGCGCGGCTCGAGCGGGCGCTCGGCCAATACATGATCGACCTGCAGACCCAGGAGCACGGCTACACCGAGGTCTCGCCGCCGTTGCTGGTGCGTGACGCGGCGGTCTACGGCGTCGGCCAGCTGCCGAAGTTCTACGACGACCTCTTCACCGCGGCGCGCTCCAGCGTGCGCAAGTACCTGCTGAACAAGGCCCTGCAGCCGCTTCCCACGCTGTTCGACGATCGCGGTCGGCGCGCCGAGCATCTCGTCGACCTGGTCGAGGAGGTGCTGGAGGTGGCGATCACCGAGGAAGACCTCTGGCTGATCTCCACCGCCGAGGTCTCGCTGACCAACCTGGTGCGCGAGCAGATCGTAGGCGAGGAAGAGCTGCCGCTGCGCTACACCGCGCTGACGCCGTGCTTCCGCTCCGAGGCCGGCGCGTCGGGCAAGGACACCCGCGGCATGATCCGCCAGCACCAGTTCTACAAGGTGGAGCTGGTCTCGATCACGTCGCCCGAGCAGAGCCAGGCCGAGCACGAGCGGATGATCGAGTGCGCCGAGCAGGTGCTGAAGCGGCTGGAGCTGCCGTTCCGCACCGTGCTGCTCTGCACCGGCGACATGGGCTTCTCGGCGCGCAAAACCTACGACATCGAGGTCTGGCTGCCGAGCCAGGGCATGTACCGCGAGATCAGCTCCTGCTCGAACTGCGGCGACTTCCAGGCCCGGCGCATGGATGCGCGCTATCGGAAGAAGGGTGAAAAGGGCGCGCGCTTCGTCCACACGCTGAACGGCTCGGGCCTCGCGGTCGGCCGCACGCTGGTGGCGCTGATGGAGAACTACCAGGACGAACGCGGCCGCATCGCCATCCCCCAGGCGCTGCACCGCTACCTGCCGGGCCTCACCCACATCGGTGGGGAAGGGGCGGCGTGAGGATCCTCGTCACCAACGACGACGGCATCAACGCCGAGGGCCTGGCGTCGCTCGAGCGGATCGCGCGGCGGCTGGCGGACGACGTGTGGATCGTCGCGCCGGAGTACGAGCAGTCGGGCGCCTCGCGCGCGCTGACGCTTTCCGAGCCGCTGCGGGTGCGCAAGCTTGACGAGCGCCACTTTTCGGTCACCGGCACGCCTACCGATTGCGTGATGCTGGCGCTCGAGGAGCTGATCAAGGACCGGCGGCCGGATCTCGTGCTCTCCGGCGTCAACCGCGGCCACAACACGGCCGAGGACGTCACCATGTCCGGCACCGTGGCGGGCGCGATCCAGGGCATGGCGCTGGGCGTTCCGTCGATCGCGCTGTCGCAGTCGCTGGCGGTGTTCAACGACGACGTGGTCGCCCACTGGGAGACGGCCGAGGCCTTCGGGCCCGGCATCGTCGAGCGGCTGCTGGAGAGCGGCTGGCCTAAGGACGTGATCATCAACATCAACTTCCCCAACCTGCCGCCGGACGAGGTCGAGGCGGTGGAGGTGACGCGGCAGGGCTTCCGCGACATCCACAACATGAAGGCCGAGAAGCGCACCGACCTGCGTGGCCGCGACTACTACTGGATGGGGTTTACCGCGCGCCGCCCGGCGGTCGACGAGGGCACCGACCTTGCCGCGGTGCTGGCCGGCCGCATCTCGGTCACGCCTCTGCACATCGATTTGACCCACATGCCCACCGTTCACGCCCTAAAAAGCGTCCTTGGCGGCGCGCCGCCGAAGCTGCGGGCGAGCGCATGACCAAATCGGCCAGGCAAGCCGAAACCCATGAGACCCAGCTCGCGCGCCTGGTGCTGGCGCTGCGCTCGCAGGGCGTCACCGATCCGGCTGTGCTTGCGGCGATCGAACGCACCCCGCGCGACCTCTTCACGCCGGAGCTGTTCAAGGAGCGCTCGTGGGAGGATTCGGCGCTGCCGATCGCCTGCGGCCAGACCATCAGCCAGCCGTTCATCGTCGGCCTGATGACCCAGGCGCTGACCCTGGAGCCGCGCGCCCGCGTCCTCGAGATCGGCACCGGCTCGGGCTACCAGACCAGCGTGCTCTCGCGCCTGGCGCGGCTGGTCTACACGGTCGAGCGCTACCGCACGTTGAAGCGCGAGGCCGAGGCCAGGTTCGAAACGCTGGGCCTGACCAACGTGATCACCAAGTTTGGCGATGGGGGACAGGGCTGGCCCGAGCAGGCGCCTTTCGACCGCATTCTGGTCACGGCGGCGGCGCCGTCCGAGCCGAAGGTCTTGTTGCGCCAGCTGAAACCCGCTGGCGTCCTGGTCGCGCCGATCGGCAAGGGACCGGTCCAGCGACTGATGCGCTACGCCGGCGACGGCGCGGGGGGGTTCCCGGCTGAAGTCCTATGCGAGGTCCGGTTCGTCCCCCTGCTGGAGGGCGTGGCGCGGGAGCTGTAGGCGCGCGATCACAAGCGCGCGCCTGTTCGGAGGCTTAACGGATGATTAAGGGCGAACCAGCGACTCGTGTGCACAGTCGAGACAAGGGTGCGTCGATGAGCAGGCTTTGGCGGGAAGTGGCCGTGGCGGCGCTCGTATGCGGCGGCCTGACGGCCTGCGAGACGACGCCGCACTATCCAATCGATGCGAACGATGCGCGCGGGCCCGCGCCGCTCTCCATAGCCAAACCGCAATACCCGATCGACGCCGGCCAGGCGCAGGCCGCGGACGAAGCGCCGCGCGCCGCAGCGCGGCCCGCCGCGCCGGCCGACGCCGCGCCGCCAGGGGCTGCACAAGATCGCCCGTCGTCGTTCACCGCGCCGGCCGGCCAGGTCGACAGCCAGCCGCTGCCGCCGCCTGGCCCATCGGCCCGCGCCGACGGCGCGCACCTCGAATTCGCTTCGACCGCGGGCGAAGCCGTTCCAGGCCCGCAGCCTGCGACCATGCCCGCTGCGGCCCCGGCCGCCGCGCCTGTCGCCGCCGCGCCTGTCGCCGCCGCGCCGCCGCCCGCCGCCCCGCCGCCGCCGGCAGGCGATGCGGCGCTGACGCCCCGCCAGGTGATCCACGACCAGGCCGCCGCGCCGAGCTCGCCCTACAGCGGCGCGCCTTACAGCCGCCCGCCCGCAAGCGCGCCGCCGAGCGCGCCCTACGTGGCGCGCCAGTCGACCACGCTGCCGCCCACCGCGGGCGGCGGCAGCGGCGACCTCTTCATCACCGGCCCGGTGGTCAGCGCCGCCGGCAACATCTTCGAGAACTATGAGGTGCAGCGCGGCGATCACGTCGACGAGCTGGCGCGCAACTTCTCGACGACCCGCGATGCGCTGCTGGACGCCAACCACATCCGCTCGCCGTTCGTCATTCGGCCCGGCCAGATCATCAAGGTGCCGGTGGCCAAGGCCTACGTGGCTCGCACCGGCGACACGCTGGCCGGCGTCGCCCAGCGCTTCTCGGTGAGCGCCAGCGAGCTCGCCCAGCTGAACCACATGTCGGAGCGCGAGGTGCTCACGGCCGGCCAGCAGATCGGCCTGCCGTCGTCGATGCGCGACCGGGGCCCGCAGCGGTTGATGAACACGCCGTACACCCAGCCGCGCTACGCCTACGCGCCCCCTCCGAACCGGACCTACACCTCGCACGGCTACGTGACGCAGGTCCCGCAGCAGCCGACGATGGTGCCCGACGCCGGCTACCACGCGATGCCGCAGGCGCCCGTCGCCGAGGCCGCGCCGACCTTGACCGACGCCCAGGTCACCGCCGCGGCGCGCGGCCGGTTCGTCTGGCCGGTGCGCGGCGACATCGTCAAGAAGTTCGGCCCGCTCGGCATTGGCCAGCGCAACGACGGCGTCGACATCAAGGCCGCCCAAGGCACCGACGTTCGGGCCGCGGCGCCCGGCGAGGTGGTCTACGCCGGCAACCAGGTGCCCGGCTTCGGCAACCTGGTGCTGATCAAGCACTCCGACGGCTGGGTGACGGCCTACGCCCACCTCGAGAACGTCAGCGTGCAGATGCGCCAGCAGGTGGCGCAGGGCCAGACGGTCGGATCGGTCGGCATGACCGGCGGCCTCACCGAGCCCGAGCTCCACTTCGAGGTCCGCTACGCCCCGACGGCGCAGGACAAGGCGCGGCCGGTCGACCCGGTGCTGGTGCTGCCGGCGGCGTAACGCTGCAGGCGGGCCGCTACAGCGGCAGCGGCTTGCCGAGTTCCCCCGCCAGGTCCCGCACGAACTGCCATGCCACGCGGCCGGAGCGCGCGCCGCGCAGGTGCGACCATTGCAGGGCGCGGCGGTCGAGGTCGGGGGCGATCAGGTCGAAGCGCACCGCGTAGGCGCGCACGGCCGCCAGGAACGCCTCCTGGTCCATCGGCGGGAAGCCGATCCACAGGCCGAAGCGGTCGGAGACGCTGATCTCCTCCTCGGCGTCCTCGGCGGCGGCGATCGCGCCGCGGCCTTCGGCATGGTCGCGCGGCATCAGGTGGCGGCGGTTGGACGTCGCCACGAACAGCACGTTGCCCGGCGGGCCGGAGACGCCGCCCTCCAGCGCCGACTTCAGCGCCTTGGCCGCCGCCGCGCCTTCCTCGAAGGACAGGTCGTCGCAGAGCACGACGAAGCGTTCGGGCCGCCCGCGCAGCTCGTCGAACAGCGCCGGCAGGTGCGCGACGTCGTCGCGGTCGATCTCCACCAGCTTCAGGTCGGCGTGGCGCTTCGCCACGTCCATGAAGGCCGCCTTGGCGAGCGAGCTCTTGCCGGTGCCGCGCACCCCCCACAGCAGCACGTGGTTGGCCGGCAGCCCCGCGGCGAAACGCCCGAGGTTCTCGGCGAAGCGCAGCTTCTGGCGCTCCACCCCGACCAAGAGGTCGAGCGCCAGCGCGAAGTCGGGCGCCGGCACGAACGCGCCGCTCGCCGGATCGTGGCGGAAGAGCCGCGCCGCGCCGAAGTCGGGCTTGGCGGCCCTGGCTGGCGCCAGCCGCTCCAGCGCCGCGGCGATCCGCGCCAGGATGGAGCTTTCGGTCGAGCCCTCGTCTTGCATGGCCGCCTCATACGGGAAGGCGCTCGCATTGCAAAAGCGGAAGCGAGCAACTAGCTTCCGCGCGATTTTGCGCCGGGCGCCTCGATGGCCGCCCGCGCGACGCTTTTCTCGGAGCCCGAATGCTGCTTCCCACCGCCCTCGTCCTGGCCGCCGCGGCCCCAGCCGCCGGCGGGGGCGGACTTCAGGACATTCTCCAGAGCCCGCTGCTGTTCATCGGCGTCATGGTGGTGCTGATGTACTTCATGCTGCTGCGCCCGCAGCAGCAGCGCCAGAAGCAGCACCAGCAGATGATCGGCGGCATCAAGCGCGGCGACACGGTGGTGCTGTCCAGCGGCGTGATCGGCAAGGTGGTGCGCGTCGAAGACGCCGAGCTCGGCATCGAGATCGCCCAGAACGTCTCCATCAAGGTGATCAAGTCGATGGTCTCCGAGGTGCGCACCCGCGGCGAGCCGGCCGCCGCCAACGACGCCAAGAAGTAGCGCGGCCGCTTAAAGCCGATGCTCGAGCTGTCCCGCTGGAAGATCTTCGTCGTCGCCGCCTCGCTGATCTTCGGCATCCTGTTCTCGCTGCCGAACGTGCTGCCGGACTCCGTGCTGGCGCATTGGCCCGCGTTCCTGCCGCACCAGCGGCTGAACCTCGGGCTCGACCTGCAGGGCGGCTCGTCGCTGCTCTATGAGGTCGACACCGACGCGCTGAAGAAGGAACGGCTCAACGACCTCTCCGAGGAGGCGAGCCAGGAGCTGCGCGACGCGCAGATCACCTTCCAGAACCTCAGCATGGCCACCGGCGTCGTCTCGCTGAAGGTCAACGATCCGACCCAGATCGACGCTGCGGCGGCGGCCCTCGCCAAGGTCGGCGGCTCGACGGCTGGCGGCGGCAAGGAAGTCGTCCTCACGCACGACGCGGCCGGCAATTTCCAGATCGCGCTGACCCCCGCCGCGGTGCAGCAGATGACGCACAACGCGGTCGCCCAGTCGATCGAGATCATCCGGCGCCGCATCGACCTCCTGGGCACCAAGGAGCCCGACATCCGCCAGCAGGGCGCCGACCGGATCACCATCGAGGCGCCTGGCGAGAGCAATCCGCAGAAGCTGATGGCCGTGGTCGGCCAGACCGCCAAGCTGACCTTCCAGATGGTCAATGAGCAGATCGGCCAGCGGGGCGAGGTGCAGGATCCCACCACTGTCGTGCCCCCAGACACCGTCGTGCTGCCCTACACCGAGACCATCGGCGGGGGCGCGCCGCACTACCTCGCGGTGATGCGGCACGTGGCGGTGGACGGCGCCATGCTGACCCATGCTGCGCAGGGCTTCGGCCAGGACGGCACGGCCGTCGTCGAGTTCCGGCTCAACGGCGCCGGCGCCCACCGCTTCGGGCAGGTGACCACCGAGAACGTCGGCCACCCGTTCGCGATCATCCTCGACAACAAGGTGATCTCGGCGCCCAACATCCAGTCTCCGATCGTCGGCGGGCAGGGCGAGATCACCGGCAACTTCACGACCGAAAGCGCCAACCAGCTGGCGCTGCTGCTGAACTCCGGCGCGCTGCCCGCGCCGTTGAAGGTGATCGAGCAGAACACCGTCGGGGCCGACCTCGGGGCCGATGCGGTGCGCGCCGGCGTCATCGGCCTCGGCATCGGCGCGGCGCTGATCTTCGGCTTCATCATCCTCGCCTACGGCCTGTTCGGGGTCTTCGCGGCGATCGCGCTGATCGTGAACCTCTTCATGATGTTCGGCGCGCTCTCGATGACGCAGGCGACGCTGACCTTGCCGGGCATCGCCGGCCTCATCCTCACCATGGCGGTGGCGGTCGACGCCAACGTGCTGATCTACGAGCGCATGCGGGACGAGGCCAACAGCGGGCGCGCGGCGATGGCTGCCGCCGACGCCGGCTACCGGCGCGCGATGAGCTCGATCTTCGACGCCAACGTCACCACCCTGATCTCGGCGCTGATCATGTTCTCGTTCGGCGCAGGCCCCGTGAAGGGGTTCGCCTGGACCCTGTCCATCGGCGTTCTCACCTCGGTGTTCTCGGCGATCCTCGTCACCCAGCTCTTGATCGGCTGGTGGTTCAGGGTCACGCGCGCCAA
>Ga0134126_10009804_pt1 | contig 12068 bp, 11 predicted proteins | sample KB31752_FD_96881 | JGI IMG/M metagenome (GOLD analysis project Ga0134126, IMG submission 96881) | Terrestrial soil microbial communities with excess Nitrogen fertilizer from Kellogg Biological Station, Michigan, USA - KB3-175-2 | ecosystem: Environmental > Terrestrial > Soil > Unclassified ...
ATATAAATCATTTTTGAAATATCTTTTTTGATGAAAATCAAATCCCTTTACCCTTAAAATAAAGGTGATTTTAAAGAAGATATCAATAATATAATTTTTAAACGCATACAATTTGAATACTAAATTTTAATATAAATCATATGTTCAATAATACAATTTAAATAAATAAAATGGGTTTAAAATATTCTTTAAAGGATTTACTCTTAAAAATATGCAGTTAAAAAGTGAACTGATGTTATTTCAAAGTGTTGAAAATTGAATTGTCCAAAATTAATTATTGAAATTAATTATGATTTTAAGAAAACAGAAAACAGAAAATATCAACCAAGTATCTTAGAATAAAAGAGTATCAATACTTTTAAGCTATCTTCTGATAAGACCTGCATATAAAATATAATAAAAATTTCTAATCTAATTGTTTTTAAGATTTAATGGAATTACAAAAATTATTGCAAATTATTTTTTCTTTAATTTTTATAATTAAGTTATTTCAAATGTTTTATATATGAATTAAATGTCTTCAGATTCATATATTATTAATGCAGTATATTCTGTGGATGATATAGAGTGGTTTACAGATATTATATTATGAACAAGAGGATTCAATTTTTCTAAAGACTTTTGTAACTCTTTGCTAAATATGTTATAGCTTTCATTGCGAACAAATATTGAATGATATGATTTTTTTTTATTATTTTCCATACTACTATCTAACATTTTCTTTCTAATAGGTATTAAAATGCGTTATTATTTTGTAAAATTAATATATATTTTATACAATAGAGAAAAGCAAAGTTTCCCTCACCAACAATATATTTTTTTAACTTTAAAAAAAACTAGGATCTCTGGTTTCAATAACTTAATTATTCCTAGTATAATAATGACCGCCACATTTCTTTATGCAGACAAAATGGCAACCGGTAGAACATAAAATAACTTTTAACTTTGGAATGGTTTTGAGTAATTTTTTATTTTCTTGCTTAGCCAATATTATCAAAATTGACAAGTGATTTCCACAAATACCATGTAGCTATACTTCTAAAAGGCGTCCAAGATGAGGATATTTTTAAAACATAATAAGAATCTGGAAGTTGTGATAAATTGTATAATTTTTGCATAGCTTTTCTTACACCCAAATCTCCCAAAGGCATTACATCTGGTCGTCCTAGGTCGAAAATTAGAAACATTTCTGCAGTCCATCTGCCTATACCCTTTACTTTGATTAGTTCTGCTATAATTTCTTTATCTGACATGGTTGGTAAAAGTGATAAATCAAGTCTTTTAGTGGAAATTCTGCAAGACAAATCCTTTATGTATTCTATTTTTCTATAGGATAATCCAATTTTAGTTCTAAAAAGTTCATCGGCTGTTGTGATTATTTGATTAGGTTGTGGAATTTTACCATTATAATAGTTCAAAAATCTCATATAGATTGCATTTGCCGACCTTCCTGAAAGCTGTTGATATATTATTGCTTTTAATAATGATTCAAAAGGATCATGATGCAATTCTATTGAATATTTGCCTATAGATTTTATCAAACCAGCTAATGTAGAATCCTTTTCAGATAGAAAATGCAGAGGGTAATTTTCATTCATGTTTGTTTCTATTTGTAAAAGATGAAATTACTTTGATCACTAGATAATTATAAAAAGAAAAAAAAGTTACATTGTACATTAGTTTGGATTAATGTTAAAATGATATTTAAATATAATAATATATATCATCAAAATTTTGATCATATGCTTCACCAATAATTTTAAAGGTTTTTTGAAAAAATAATCTTATTTTAATGCAACAACTAAATAGTAAAGAAATTTAATTTACCAATATTCTAATTTTAACGATAGTAACAATTTATTTTTAATATCTTTGGTGTTATTTATCATTAAAGTACTCGATTCCATATACTATATTATGTTTCCAATTTATGTATTACTACAATTAGAAATAGATTTCAATCATCTTCATTTTAATAACTAGTATTTTTGTTTATAGTAACTGTGCTTACAGTTTAAATAACATAATAGGTACAGATATTTTTTTATAGTTTATCAAATAATAAGAAAATAAATTAAGATGAATAACTAATCTAGTGATAGATATCATTAAAATGAATTTAATTTTATATTAAATCTTTATACATTTATCTTATTTCTTTTATAGAATTGAAAACCTAATTCCTTTGGTGCGTTAATTTTATCAAAATACCTCCCGCTATATCCTCCAGCAACACTTGAAAGTATTGTTTGATTAGTAGAACATAATTTTACTCCAAATTCCTTTGTAGTCATTATATTTTCAACTGTGGTTTTATTTGGACCTAAATAAACCGCAATTAACCCAAGTCCATATGAAAGATGATGTGTCCATTCACAGGCCATAATGTTTTGCTTATTAGGATTATCTGAAGTTATCAAACCGATTGTAGTTGCAAACTTATTAGAACGATGATCATCCCAAGGCAAATCCATCTTAATAGATGAAGATAATTAAAATTTTAATTTATCTAAATGTTTTTAATTAATTAATCAATAATATATAAAATATATCTTGTACCAAAAGTTTTCCTTTATACTCTTTAATATATTACAAAATTAAATTAATAAAACTATAATTTAATCTATTTTTTTAATTATTATCAAGAAAATTTAGATATAGAATTAATATGAATTTTTTTGGAATAATAGTTTATCTTTATCTCATATATATATGACAGGGTAATAAAAACCCGCTTTCTTGTCGAAGATCGTTTAGTTAAATTAGTAGATTGTTTGAGAATTATTTTTCAGGCATTAAAATTAAAGAAAAGATATTCAAAAAAATGGACCATAGCAGATTTGTTAATAGTAATATGGATATAATTACCTCAATAATGATCATTTACAAAAAAATACAAGAATAACAAATAAGCGTAACAGATTATTCAAAAAATATTAATTCAAAGATCTTGACCTAACTCGCCTAAACAAAACTTTAATCCTTGGATCTCTCCTTGCATTTCCTCAAGTGTATAATCTTCCTTTTTGCAAAAGTCTTGGAGCTCCTTTAGTTTTGCCCTTATTTCTTTTTCAGACTTCAGTAATAAGTTATATCAAAGAGGTTAATAAACCCATGTAATTGATTTGCCAAATATTGTTTTTATGATTATTTTGATAATATAAAAATATTCTAAAGGTGCTGAAAATGTAATTTTCAGCACCTTTAGAGAAATATGGTTCTTATGTTATAGTGTTAATTTATCATATTATCGATACTTTGATTCAGATATAAGTTGTAAATCCAATCATATAGAAAACTGTTAATCTCATTGCATGTCCTTTTATACAAATTAAAATATTGGAATTTGTTTTAAAATAAAAATAATTTTGCAAAATTTTATCTATACTCATCACCACAATCTCCAATTATCTCAAATAAATTATTTGATCTTTTGCATACATTGTCTATAACTTCAAAATCTGATTTATCCAACCTAAAGTTAAATACCCTAGCATTGTCGTTTATGTGATCAACTATTCCAAGTCTAGTACCTATAATAACCCCTGCTACTGCAGATGATTTGTCAAGAATATATCTGGTTGCTACATTTGCAATACTTACATCATACTTTTGTGCAATTTCTTTTAAAATCACCAAAAGTGCTTGAAATAGACTCCATCCACCCCATGCATCGACCATACGTTTGTATTTGCGCAAGCTTAATGTATCCAATTCAGCAGCAGATGGCTCTTGTGCTCTTCCAAGGAATCGTTCTGACAAAAGCCCTCCACAAATGCTTCCATAAGCAAGTAGATTAATGTTGTATTTTAAGCAAAATGGTATCATCTGTACTTCAGGTCTGCGGTCTATAATAGAATATTGCACTTGATTTGATATAATTGGTATATCCGAATCTATGATTATCTGCATATGTTCGGTATCAAAATTTGTAAGACCGATATGTTTGATTGTGCCTTTATTCTTTAAATCAGACAGGTATTTGAGAGCGTCTATATAATATGGATTATTATAATCCCACCAATGAAATTGAAGTAGGTCCAAAGAGCTAACACTCAATCGGCGAAGTGATCTGTTTATATTTTCATTAACGATTGAAGATGTAATTATTTCTGGCTGAGATACCCATTTTGTTAATGCCTTAACTCTATCAAGCTCTTCTTTTCCTTTTAGTATCGATAATTCATGTCTATACTGCCCAATAAAATCTTCTGCTGGTCCATAAATATCGGCTAGGTCCCAAGTAGTAAAACCTGCTTGATGGTATTTTATCATATCTTTGATTGCTAATTCATCATTAATCCTTCCATGTCCTCCTGCAACTTGCCACATGCCATTTACTATTTTACATATTGTCAAATCAGGAGCCATTTGATAATATTTTTCACTGTCATCATTCATTGTATTTCTCTCAACTTCTTTTTCATATACAAAATATCAATTAATGTTCTTAAATCAATTGTTTTTTAGCCTATGTAGATATAAATTAATACAAAAATACAAAGATTGCTTTTAAAATAACCATTAATTAAATAGATTAGTAAACTGGAGATTGAAATACTGTATTAATTTTATAATCAATGTTAAAGAGATTTATCATATATTTAAACGTATTTCTTGTAATTACTAGCCCAAATAATATTTGCTAAACATAAAAAGTTAAATAAAAATCATCTTTTCAAAAATGATTAAATGATATATTTGGTATAGATATTTGTGATCTTTTTTTATGTTTAAAGGAATTATCTTATAATATGTTAACGACAAATTCTCTGCAAGTTACTTGGTATTCAATACCCTATTTTACAAGCAGGTATGCCTGGGTAAACAACCGCCGAGTTGGTAGCAGCAGTAGTAAATAATTCTGGCGGTTTAGGATTTTAGTCTCTATATGTATGATCCCTTATCAGATATTAACAATAATAAAAAAATAAAGGAAAATACGGTAAAGTCATTTGGTGTTAATCTATGGATTACACCATTTGAACATAATGAAAATAAAGGTAAAAGTTCTGTTCAGCAATTTTTAAATAAGAATATTCGACAACATAGTGGCATTCCTTTACAGTCCCAAATATTTTAAGATAACCAAAAATTAAATAACAATATCAAAATAATTTTTAATATTTGTAATATGAATCTAAAGTAAAGGAACAATTACAAATAATATAGGAAGAAAAAGTCCCAGTTCCAATTTTTGCTATGGATGATACTTCCAAATATATTGATAAGATTTATGCCCAAGAAGTAAAGGTAATTACTATGGTTACAAATGCTACAATATGCAATTACCGTGGCTAAAAATGGTTTTATTTTATTATCGTACAAGGATCTGAAGCAGGTGGTCATAGATTTGTATTTAACAATAATGAAAATAATCAACATATCCCTTTAATAGGAACTATATTATTCGTTCCTCAAATTGTAAATAGTCTAAAAAAAGAAATAAAAGATAAAGCAATATCCCCTGTTGTTGTTGCAGGGAGTATAAATGATGGAAGAGGGCTTGTTCCGGCTTTGGCATTAGGAGCCCCAGGTGTTGTAATTGGAACTCGATTTTTGAAACAAAAGGAACGCTGTATCTTCCAAGGACATAAGGAACGATTACTTTATGCAAAGAAAACAGATACAACTATCACTAAAGTTTTCACAGCGCATCCTGATAGAATATTACGAAATAGGTTTGTAGAAGAATATACAAATGCTGCTACAGTTTATAGTAAAAGCGGTCAATTGGGCATAATAGGAATCGGATTAGTTCATGTTTTCGTTCTGATCGCCATAGTATTTGCAATAGGCTATAAATCAGGAGATCATGTAAATCCAGCAGTTACAGTTGCATTTATGATAACTAAAAGAATGAATGCCATTGATGGAATATTCTACATTATTTTCAAATAATAGGTGGTATACTGGCAACATCAGTTGTTTTACAATATTCGGCTCGTCAATCTCCTCTAGCGTAACACTTCCTTCTGATGGTAATATATCAAGGGCATTTATACTTGAAACAGTGATGACGTTTACATTAGTATACATTGTTTTAACAACTGGTGAAACTGCGAGTAATAAAATTGCCCCATTAGCTGGGCTTGCCATATGTATTACATTGGGATTCAATGTGATATTTGGTGGATCGATAAGTGGAAGCTTTTTAAATCCTGCAAGATCATTTGGTCCTACATTGATAAGTGGATATTTTAGTTATAATTGGATTTATTGGATAGCTCCTGTTATTGGAAGCTTAATTGCAGCAGGCATTCATAGATTACTGCATGCAGAACAGGATAAATGAGTAAAAAATACTGTCCAAGATTTGATATATCTTTGTAGTCTCCTTCATTGACAAGTATTATTTCTTGTTCTTCTTCTTCTTCTTTTTGAGTTATAATGTTATATTTTTTGTTAGAATTTGTTTTATGGCTTTCGAATTTAATTAATTTAGTATTAGTAAAAAATTTGGATTCAATTTTAGTTAAAATCGTTTTTGGGTAATTAAGTATATTTTATATGTGTAGATGACATATTCTATTATCTTTATTTTTTTGGGAAAGGTCAAGAGCGATATAGGCGTAGATAATAAATCTTTTGTATAATTAGAATAAACATCTATATATGATGAGGTTCATCACTTTCTTGTTTTTCCTTTGCTCTCATATTATAGATTTTCCAAAAGGCCATTACTTATCAGATCATTTCATGGACTCACAGTAGTAGAACTTGATAGTATTTACGATTAAGAAATAACAAAAAGATACTACAAGCATGAGATGCAGCGTTTATCAAAAAGAAAGACTATGGAGCGATCTATAGGTGCTGTCTGAAGATCTTAAACTGGATGTTAAAGATAGATTTCTAATGCTTTTATTTTAATATCGTCTTGACATAACCTATACCATATCTGGTGGTTTTCTATTTAACATAGGCTAAAGTAATATTTGCAGATATTCAAAATATAGAGCCACTGATTGCTGATAGCAGATAAAATATTATATTATTATGGCTCAATAAGTAAAAAGAAATCTTTCACTTTTATTAATTTTAAATATTTGCACCAGTTATCTGAATAGCAATTAATAACTTTTTTATTGTCTCTAAACAGTTGGCTCAAATAAAAAAAAGATATAAAGAATGGTGTATAATATATGTTAATGACAGATACAATTGATGATGCAACAAAGAAAGTAAAAAATGCAGAACAAGATGCTAGAGCAAAAGCAGAAACTACAGAAGACCATGCAGAAGGAAAACCAAGTTCAGAAACATTGAACAAGGCAAAAGAAAAAGTAAAAGACGCACTCACATAACATTTAAATCAATATCACTTTCTAACAATATTATTAATTTTTTTATTAATTCTTTTAACTTATTAATCAAACAATTTTTAAGCCTATGATGAGTGCTTAAAAATATTTTTTACAACTAATCATTAATGTTATTTTTTATATAGGTGCAATTTCTTATAATTTGTTTTCTTGTATTTAAAAAGTCATAGAATTTAATAAAAGGCAAAAATCCAAACTTTTGGTGATTTTTTAAAAAAATATATTTTAATGAATAGTTTCTGCTATTATGAACTATCTGATTTGATTGTTTTCAGTTTTTCTTACCTGTGTTTAATTTTAGCATTTTCAATTTTTAAGCTTGGCTTATTCTATTGAAATGCATATTTATTATTTGACATGATGAGTTTTTATTTTGTTTATCTCTTGTATGTCTTATGAATAAACCGCAGGTGTTTGGCTCTATTGTTGCGATCCATCAAAGCCATTTCAATTTGTAACCGATTTGAGTTCCATTATCAATACAATGAATTCTTCAATTCTTCTTCTTTTTTTAGTTGAAGATAGTAGTAGTTTCTCTGTAGGTTTGTATTTCTGAATCCAATTTCATATAAAGACATGGTTTCGTTTAACAAAACATATGATGATAATCTACCGTCAGATGATGCTTTTCTTAATTACAAACCAGAAAAATAAAAATACAAAGAGCATAACCAACATACACCATAAAAGTGTTCTGTTTCTGAATATCACAAATGAAACAGAGAGCATCTTCAAGCTAAAGGCTTTTTGTTAAATGAACAGAGTCGAAGAAATTATAGAAAAGTTTTAATGATTCAGATGAATGTGCATTACCTTGACAGTCTCCTTAATTTTACACAGATACTTTAAATTCAATAGTGCATTTCATCTATTACATCTAAATAATAAAATACAAAATTATGAATTTTAAATAAAATAATAATAATCTTTTTAGATCATATCAATAAATGCGTAAATACCGAACTATAATATTTTATAATTAAACAATGCTCTTTTGATATATGGCATCTTGGATCAAATACAGAATAAAAACTCTAAGATGACAATAGAATACACTGTATTTTATCATCGGTCGAAATTTTTGTAAAAATATCAAATTCTACAACTGCCACTAGTGTTTTTGATATCCAGGATTCTACTATCATTGTAAAATGAGTTCAGGCAATACTCTGGTGGAAATGGTATGTTTACAAGACGTGATAAAATAGAAACAGGTAACAGAATAATCATACCAAAATAAAATAAACTATGAATAACCACAAAAAGTAGATGAACAATCAGAAAATATCGAGGTGAAATTTTGAAGAGACGTGTATTAGTTTCTTTGCCTGAAGGTATATGGAATATTATTGATAATGATTTAAAAGGCCTTATTGGTGATGAGGATTCAGAAGTAATTCGAAATATGATTATTTCGTATCTAATAGAGAAAGGATATTTACTAAAATGCAAAAAAGGTAATGATCAACAGACAAATAGAGAACAGATAACATCAGAGCTGGATGTTCATGATTCAATGATTACTGCTTTAACAGAAATCCTTGAAGAGAAAGGACAGTTAAATCCAGAAGAATGGGAGAAAAGAGTTCAAAAGAAACTACACTCTCAATAGTTAACTATATGGAAAAATACTTTTGATTTTATCTTTTAGTTTAGAATTCTGGAATAACAATTAATTTCTTCCTGTAAAGTCATGTCTATGACCATAATCATCAATTCGTCCTTTGAGCTCTTCCACCACATTTGGGTGTTTTTTCCAATATGTCAATGTAATTACCTGCATGATAACGAAATGTGTAGCAAGAACTTTTTGGTATTTCCAATTTTTTTTGCTTCTATTCAACCTCTTGATTTAAATCCAGAAATTGTCATCTAAATTGTTAACGGGATAAATTAAGATTAGATCCTTCTTTTTTATTTGATCAGCAAGTAAGAGTTATGGTGCTTTATTCTTTCGTGATCATGATGGTCATCTAATAGAATATTTAGCCATGTTAGATGAAGAACCAAAGCCTGATCTTGGAATAATTCCTTGGAACAAATGGCTTGCTAGTAAAGAATAGACCAAATACAAATAGTATTATATCATAGTCTTTGAAGAAGAAGAAGAAGAAGAAGGAACCATATTATTTCAACAATTCTTTCTTCATGAATGTTCTACCATGTTCTAGATGTTTAAGGTCTATTGAATCAATAATAAAGAAATGGAATACTATCTAAAGTGTCAACTATTTTCAAACATATTTACAAGGTATAAAATAACTATAATAATATAATAACATCTAGACAAGAATTTTTGTAAAATTTATTTTTAAACTCGTCCTCTATATAATTATATTATGGGAAAATCTTACACTTTTGGTATCTTTACAGATACACACAATATTTCCATACAAAAGACAATCTATGCAAAATACTATAATCAAATTTATAGATAAAGAATCACAAACAAAATTATTAAACCATGTAAATTTGATGAGGGTTCGACGGAAACAACTGCAAATTTGTGTAATTATGAAACATTGAAATTTTTAAAATTCAAACCGGATGACGGATTAAGTTATGTATACGGAACTATTAATTTGCTAGAAGGATTTGTATATTAAAACAGTTTTTACAATATAGTTCGATTAAAAGATATTGTTAAGGTACATTATATTAAAATCAATCACTGAAGGAGCAAACAGAGAATTCGGATAGTTTAAGAATACTAATATATAGATATAGTCCTCGCTACCTTTCAAAAGATAAATAGAATTAGGATCATTAGTGGAAAGAGTACATCAAAGATATAAAAATTGATAGACTGAATATAAAAAATACAATTACGAAATACAAAACAATTCACAATCTATTCAGTTACTGCGAATTTTATCTTCTTTTATTAATGGTAATAAGGATAGAATTAAGCACTTTCAATAAGAATAAGAAATTCAAAAGAAGTATTGTCTAATCCAAAAAAATTATACTATTAATATTCTCTGTCCTTACAAAGATGAAAAGCAGTGTCATATATCTACGGTTAAAGAAATGATTTTGGATGAAGAAAAATTATCAATCATCTGTTAATGTTTTATGAAATAATTACTAAATCTCAAAATTTGCTGTTTGGAATTGTACTAAAAACCCCCATTTCGATAATCCGTAAATGCTCCATCAATCTGCTCTTTTGCATTCATTACAAAGGTCCATAAGCAACCACCGGTTGATGTAATGACTGTCCTGTTTAAGGTAAAATTGCAGGGGCAATTTTTCATCTGCAACCACAGTCAAATTTGTTGGACCTTCATTTTTACTGGTTTTGGAAAGATGACCTATTTGTCCTCCTTTTATAGACTTCACATCATTCCCAAACTTACCCTTTCTAGAGCGAACAAGGACAGTTTCTTCTTAAACTGCAGGTATTTCATGTATAAATCGTGTTTTCTCTTTATCAATAATAACCCCAGTATAGTTATTGGAACATGAAATGAATGGAATATCATAATAGGTTACGTTTTAAAAAACAAAAATGATAAAAAATTATTTGCTTATTCTATCTTTATATTTTATTTTATCAAGTTTGTTATATTGCCAAGGTCTCCTATTTTATTTAATTCATCTGGTTTTACTATATTTCCGCATCCTGTTGATCCTGCAAGAAAGTTTAACCCTCTTGTAACTATATCTGCAGGTAATCCTATAGAAGAAGATGCAACACCAAGAGCTCCGCCAGTTTTAAAACATTTTAATACAGCTTCACCATCTTTTGTTAAAGTATTATCAGGATTAACATATGAGCTACATGGTTTATAAAATGCTGATTGGAGTTTAATGCATATATCTATCCAATTTATTCCATTGCTACTTTGAGCATAAGAATATCCTGGAGCAAAAATTAAATTAGAAGAAAATATCAAGATCATAGAAATGGTAATGACTGCATATTGTATGTATGACAAATTCGTATCTGAATTACAATCAGAGTATTATATAAATGATAACTAATAATATGTTATTAACTAAACTAAACTATTTGCAAATATATTAAAATTTTTATGTTTTTGATTATATCTTTTGTATAAAGTTATGATAAACTTAAGGCAATTTTTATACCCTATCAAAAACGGGCTGAAAGAAAATTGATGAAATGCTTTTCTACTAAAAGATAACATTTGCGTTGGCTCAGCTCACTTAACATTCCAGTCCCTGTTATGAAAATCCACAAATAATTTTAACCAATTGATAACATGTTTTAACTTGCATTTTGATTTTCTTCTGTTGCAAGAAAAATAGTCATCAAAGCATAATGTAGTTCTATCTTTATGTATTGCATAGTCCTTTCAATAATGATGTTTTTCTCATAAGCAGAATATGATATATGATGTTGTAGTTTTAGAAACTAACATGCTTGAGATGGATACCAACAAGTTCCACCATCCATGTTGATACCTCGGATGCTTGCAATACTCATCTCTGCATTTTCAGATAAAAATTTCTCTGCAAATATGAGTATTACAATACATAACCAGCGAAAAGACAAAATAAAAGATGGACATTTATTGCAATATTGAATCTATCATTAAATTCAAAAGATAACTCTATCGTCTTTTAACTTGTCCATGAACGCATCTTCCAATGGCTGGTTTGGATATTCATGAACTTCTTCTCTTACCTTCACTTTCTCTTTTCCATATTATTTTGAATAGATACGATGCAGGACATTCAAGCTATCCTCCCAGATAATATAAAACTCCCCGCCTG
>Ga0134126_10009805_pt1 | contig 12068 bp, 14 predicted proteins | sample KB31752_FD_96881 | JGI IMG/M metagenome (GOLD analysis project Ga0134126, IMG submission 96881) | Terrestrial soil microbial communities with excess Nitrogen fertilizer from Kellogg Biological Station, Michigan, USA - KB3-175-2 | ecosystem: Environmental > Terrestrial > Soil > Unclassified ...
AATAGGCCCAGAACCAGGCGACGAAGAACATCACTTCGGAGGCGATGAACAGCATCATCCCATAGCGGTGGGAGATCGCCACGACCCGGGTGTGGTCACCCTCGAGCGATTCGTGGATCACGTCCGACCACCACGCATACATGGTGTAGACGACGCCGACCGCCCCGATCAGCAGGATCCAGGGGTTCCGCTCCGGCGCCGTGTGCATGAAGACGATCGCGCCGATCGCCAGCACGAAGGCAGAAACCGACCCCACGACGGGCCACGGACTCGGGTTCACGAGGTGGTAGTCGTGGTTAGGTCGGGCGTGGGCGACGTCGGCCATTGCTCAGCTTCCCTGTTTATCTACTGGGTAGAAGGTGTACGAAAGAGTGATGTTGCGGATCGTATCCAGATCGTGATCCTTGGCAATGTCCGGATCGACGAAAAACACGACCGGCATATGCACGGTCTGGTGCGGCTGGAGCGTCTGCTGGGTGAAGCAGAAACACTGTATCTTGTCGAAATAGGCGCCAACGCCTTCCGGCGAGACATTGAAGCCGGCCTGACCGGTCACGGCATGGTCGGCGTTGTTGGTCGCGACGAAATCGATGGTCTGGATTGCCCCGATCTTCCCCGTGACGGGCGAAGCCGGTGTCACCGTCCAGGGGATGCCCGCGGTGACGTTGGAATCGAAACTCACCGTCATGGTCCGGGCGATCACGCCCTTGGCATTGGCCGCGGCGCGTTCGGTGGTCCCGCCATAGCCCGTCGCCTGACAGAACAGCCTGTAGAGCGGCACCGCGGCATAGGCCGCGCCAAGCATCAGCGCGACGAGGATCGTCAGCACGTAGGCCAGCCAGCGATTGCGATGCCGCGAGATGAACGGCTCGTTCGTCACATTGGTCATAGCTGGTGATACATCCCCATCTTCACGAAGGTCAGGATGTAGATGATCACCACGAACGCCGCGAGCGCCACCGCCATGGCGATCGACCGCTGTCGCCGGCGCTTGAGAGAAAGCGCCCTGTTACGCTCGTCGATTTCGAGGGGCATCAAATGAGGCCCCCCAACCTGAGGGCATGATCGAGGATGAAGGCGAGGAAAATCACGAACAGATAGGCCGACGAATAGGTGAAAAGCTTGCGGCCCAGCTTCTTCATCGGAACGCCGTCCGCCCGGTAGAGCCGAACGGCGAGCACCATGAACCAGAACCCGGTCGCCGCCGCGATCGCCGTATAGACGGGACCGGCGAGCCCCGTCCACTGCGGCAGCAGCGTCGACGCCACCAGCAGCACGGAATAGACGACGATCTCGAGCTTGGTGTGCGCCTCGCCCTTGACGTTGGGCATCATCGGCACGCCGGCGGCGCCGTAGTCGCTCTGCTTGTAGAGCGCCAGCGCCCAGAAATGCGGCGGCGTCCAGAGGAAGATGATGAGGAACAGCAGGAGCGAGGAGGCGTCGATGCCACCGGTCACGGCGGCCCAGCCGACCATGGGCGGGAAGGCCCCCGCCGCCCCGCCGATGACGATGTTCTGCGGCGTCGAGCGCTTCAGCCACATGGTGTAGATCACCGCGTAGAAGAAGATCGTGAAGGCGAGCAGCCCCGCCGCAACCCAGTTTGCGGCAAGCCCCAGTGTCATCACCGAGAAGCCGGAAAGCACCAGCCCGAGCACCAGCGCGTCGTTGCGCTCGACCCGCCCCGCAGGGATCGGTCGGTTATGGGTGCGGCTCATCACCGCATCGATATCGGCGTCGTACCACATGTTGAGCGCGCCCGACGCCCCTGCCCCGACCGCGATGCAGAGGATCGAGATTGCGGCGATGATGGGATTGATCCCGCCCGGCGCGAGGAACATGCCCACGAGCACTGTGAAGACGACGAGCGACATCACCTTCGGCTTCAACAGGGCGAGGTAATCCTCGACCCGTGCGCCGCCCGCCACTGCGGTGATGCTTCTGGAGTCTTCGAGATAGGCCACGCGTTATGCCTTCAGTCGCAGGACGCCCTCGGGCGCCATCCCGGCGACGCGCTCCGGGACAATGGATCGAAAGACGGCCCGGGCCTTACGCCCGGACCGGATTGCTAACTCAATGCGCCGTGTCGTTGCCGATACGCGGCAGCGTCGAATACTGGTGGAACGGCGGCGGCGAGCTCAGCGTCCATTCCAGCGTCGTTGCGCCTTCGCCCCAGGGATTGTCCGCGGCCTTGCGCTTCTTCGCGGCGGCTTCCCAGAGGATGTAGAGGAACAGCAGCATGCCCGCGAAGGTGATGTAGTAGCCGATCGAGGAGACGCGGTTCCAGAAGGCAAACGCATCCGGATAGTCGATATAGCGCCGCGGCATCCCCGCCAGCCCGAGGAAGTGCTGGGGGAAGAAGATGACGTTGACGCCGACGAAGGTCAGCCAGAAATGCCAGGTCGCGAGCCGCTCGTTGTACATGTAGCCGAACATCTTCGGATACCAGTAGTACCAGGCGGCGAAGATCGCAAAGACCGCTCCCAGCGACAGCACGTAGTGGAAGTGCGCGATCACGTAATAGGTGTCGTGCAGCGACCGGTCGACGCCGGCATTGGCGAGCACCACGCCGGTGACGCCGCCGACCGTGAACAGGAAGATGAAGCCCAGCGCCCACAGCATCGGCGCCTTGAAGCTGACCGAGCCGCCCCACATCGTGGCGAGCCAGGAGAACACCTTCACCCCCGTCGGCACCGCAATCACCATCGTCGCCGCGGTGAAATAGCGCTGCACGTCGAGGCTGAGGCCGGTCGTATACATGTGGTGCGCCCAGACGACAAAGCCCACCGCCCCGATCGCGACCATGGCATAGACCATGCCGAGATAGCCGAAGATCGGCTTCTTCGAGAAGGTCGAGACGATCTGGCTGATCATGCCGAAGCCCGGCAGGATGAGGATGTAGACTTCGGGGTGTCCGAAGAACCAGAACAGGTGCTGGTAAAGGATCGGATCACCGCCGCCCGAGGGCTCGTAGAAGGTCGTTCCGAAATTGCGGTCGGTCAGCAGCATGGTGATGGCGCCAGCGAGAACCGGCAGCGACAGCAGCAGCATGAAGGCGGTGACGAGCACGGCCCACGGGAACAGCGGCATCTTGTGCAGCGTCATGCCGGGGGCGCGCATGTTGAAGATCGTCGTGATGAAATTGATCGCGCCCAGGATCGAGCTGACGCCCGCCAGGTGGATCGCCAGGATCACGAAGTCCATCGCCGGCCCCGGCGAGCCGGTTGTCGACAGTGGCGGATAGAGCGTCCAGCCATTGTCCGCACCGCGCAGCGTATCGCTGGCGCCCGGCACGAAGATCGAAATGATCAGCAGCAGGAAGGCCGGCGGCAGCAGCCAGAACGAAATGTTGTTCATCCGCGGGAACGCCATGTCCGGCGCCCCGATCATCAGCGGCACAAACCAGTTGCCAAAGCCGCCGATCATCGCCGGCATGACCACGAAGAAGATCATCACCAGGGCATGCGTGGTGGTGAAGACGATATAGAGCTGCTTGCCGGCGTCGAGCAGCTGAGTGGGATCGGAGATCCCGTAGATCATCGAGGCGAGCCCCGGGAAGATCTGGATACCCGGCTCCTGCAGCTCCAGCCGCATGACGCCCGACAGCGACGAACCGATGACCCCCGCGATGATCGCGAAGATCAGGTACATCGTGCCGATGTCCTTGTGGTTGGTGGAATAGAGATACCGCCGCCAACCGGTGGGATGGCCGTGGGCATGCGCCTCATGCGGATGGTCTTCGTGCGTGGCGTATGCGTCAGCCATGGCAGCACTCCGTCGTCAGAATCTCGGTCTTTTGGGTCTCGGGCGCAGTCATTCTGCCTTGCCTCACGAATTCGTCTCGAGCGGCGGCAAGGTCGCGTTCGCCTTGTCGACATTGCCAGCGGCCAGCGCCTTCGACCACGCCGCGTACTGGTCCTTGGTCACCACGCGCACGGCAATCGGCATGAACGCGTGGTCCTTGCCGCAGAGCTGGCTGCACTGGCCGTAATAGATGCCGGTCTTGCGGACGTTGAACCACGTCTCGTTGAGCCGCCCCGGCACCGCGTCGATCTTGACGCCGAAGGACGGCACCGAGAAGGAATGGATCACGTCGGCGCCTGTCACTTCGACGCGCACCGTCGTATCCACCGGCACCACGAGATCATTGTCGACGGCCAGCAGCCGCGGCTCGTCGGGCTTCAGCTTCTGCCGGTCGGCTTCGGCCAGGATGTTGGAATTGTAGTGCTTCTTGAGGTCCGGATATTCGTAGCTCCAGAACCACTGATTGCCCGTCGCCTTGATCGTCAGCGACGCCGCGGGGACGTCGACCGCTCCAAAATTGTAGATCGCGCCGCCCAGATATTTGCGGGCGCCGTCCGGTATCGTCTCCTGGTCGGTCAGGATGCCGAAGGACGGGATCGCGATGATCACGAGGATGAGGATCGGCACCACCGTCCAGGCGACCTCGAGCGCGGTATTGTGCGTGGTCTTTGACGGGACTGGATGAACCCTGTCGTTGAAGCGGACGACGATGACCGCCAGCAGCACCAGCACCAGGAGGACGATCGCGGCGATAACCCACAGCAGCAGGTTGTTGTAAAAGCTCTCGATCTCGTCCATGAGCGGGGTCACGGAGACCTGGAAGCCGGTCTGGTTCGGCACCGGGCGGCCGGCGACCGCTTCTTGCGCAAATGCCGCGCCCGACAGCACCCCGAGGAGCGGCAAAGCCACCAGAGTGCGGTAAATCAGTCCCTTCACCTATAAACCCCCGTTCAGTCGCCGCGGGCCCTAAGGTGCTCTGCTCTGCACCACCCCGGCAGCTCACTTCCTCTTCGCACGATCAAGACGGAAAGTCTTCTCTTTTCGAGACCGCACGACACAGGCCGCCAAGGCCCCGCCAGAACCCGGCCGGCACCGTCGACGCCTCGACCGACTCATGGGTTTGGGAAGCGCTTGACGCGCGCCTGTCCTAAACCACATCCGGAACGGTAACGCAATTGAACAACGCGTCGCGGCGGCGGCCGAAAACGGCATTCGCCGAGGCTTTTCCGAAAGCCCGGCGAGGCGCCGCGGACGCCTCACGCTTGCCGCAGTTGCCGCGCCTTGTCCGGCCTTGACGGTTGACAAGCGACCGCCGCTAACGGAGATAGGGTCGGGCTGATCGGCCTGTTGGGGCGGCTGGGAGAGTACACGAGTGATGCCGGGTTTACTGAGGGCGCTCGGCGCCCTGGCTGTGGGGCTCAGCATGCTGGGTGCCGGCGTAGCGCCGGCAAGTGCGCAGGGCGTCGTCAAGGCGACCTTCGGTGACTGGCAGGAGAGTTGCGACACCCCTCCCGGCGCAAGCTCCCAGCAATGCGCCATCATCCAGAACGTCACGGCCGAGGATCAGCCCAATGTCGGGCTCTCGGTCATCGTGCTGAAGACCGCCGACAAGAAGGCCAATCTGCTGCGCGTGCTGGCGCCGCTCGGCGTTCTGCTGCCCAACGGGCTTGGCCTCAATGTCGATGGCAAGGATATGGGCCGGGTAGCCTTTGTCCGCTGCCTGCCCAATGGCTGCGTCGCCGAGGTGGCGATGGACGATTCCCTGATCAAGACACTGTCGACGGGCAAGAGCGCGATCTTCGTCGTCTTCAAGACGCCCGAGGAAGGCATCGGCATTCCGGTTTCGCTCAAGGGCTTCGCCGACGGGTTCGCCCAACTCCCCTGATCAGGACGCCAGAACGACTTCACCGTCCTCCTTGACGAACCGTCCGATATGCGGATTGGGCAGGATTTCCAGCACCACCTCCGACGGCCGGCATAGCCGCGCCCCCCTGGGAGTCACCACAATCGGCCGGTTGATGAGGATCGGATGCGCGATCATTGCGTCGAGTAGATCGGCATCGTTCAACGTCGGGTCGCCGAGGCCGAGTGCATCGTAAGGCGTATCCTTGCGCCGCAACAGGTCGCGCACCGGCATCGCCATGGCCTCCAGCAGCTCGATCAGGCGCTCACGGCCAGGCGGCGTTCTGAGATACTCGATGACCTGCGGCGTCTCCCCGCTCTGGCGGATCATCGCCAGCGTGTTGCGCGACGTGCCGCAATCGGGGTTGTGGTAGATCACGATCATCGGTCGAATATCGGCGCCCTTGACGACGTTTGCGTGACAAAAAAGGCCGGGCAGAGCCCGGCCAGTCGTCAGGAACCGTGTCGAGTGCCTCTAGCGCGGCGGCCAGACATCGAGCGAGCGCCGCCAGTCGCGCACGAGGTCGACGTTGAAGGCGTCGGACCTGATCACGCCCCGGAGATCTTCCCGGGCAATGCCGATGTCCCACAGCCGGTAGTCGTCCATCTCGAGCAGAACGGCAAAGGCTTTGCGGCGGCGTGCGGCGGCTCGGGCCTGTGCGAGCCAGGATCCGAAAGCGATGAAGGGACGGACAGGCCAGGCGGCACTGCGCGGCCGCTCGCCCGAAAGCGCGTACGCCATGATTTCTCTCCAGTGTCGGGGCGCCCGGGAGGGAGGTCCCGGCGCTGAACGCGACGCAAAGGCTGCGTCGTCACCATCTGAAATGCGCGCTTGCCTTCGATAAATCCAACAAATAGATTTCATCCCCGGCATCAATTTCAATGATGGGCCTGGCGATGAGCACCCCCCTCGATCTCGACCAGTTGCAGAGTTTCTGCGCCATCGCCGACTGCGGCAGCTTCACTGAGGCGGCGCGGCGGGTGAACAAGACCCAGTCGGCCGTCTCCATGCAGATCAAGCGGCTGGAAGAGCGGCTCGGCGCCGAGCTCTTCCTGCGCGACGGCCGCCGCGTCGTGCTGACGGCGGAGGGCGAGGCGCTCTATGGCCAGGCGCGGCGCATGCTCCGCCTCAACGCCGAGATCGTCGACGCCTTCTCGCAGGACGACCTCGCCGGCTCGATCCGCTTCGGCGTGCCGGACGATTACGCCGTGCGTTTGCTGCCGGTGATCCTCTCCAGCTTCCAGAAGACCCATCCGAAGATCGTCGTCGACGTCCGTTGCCAGCCCTCCGAGGAACTGCTCGAAGGCATGCGCACCGGCCGCTACGACCTCATCGTCTTCACCCAGGGGACGCGTCACGAGTTCGGCGAACTGTTTCGCACCGAGCGGATGTTCTGGGTCGCCTCCCAGGGCGGCGAGTCACTCGCGCAGGAGCCGCTGCCGATTGCCGGCGGCATCAATTGCTGCTGGCGCGAAAACGCCGTCGAAGCGCTGAACCGCATCGGCCGCGACTATCGGATCGCCTACACATCGTCGAACGCGACGGCGATTTCGAGCGCCGTGCTGGCCGATCTGGCGATCGGCTTCCTGCCCGAAAGCGCGCTGCAGCCCGGGATGCAGGTGATCAGCGAGGCGCCCGGCCTGCCCCGCCTCCGCGACGCCCAGATCGCCCTGCTCCGCGCCAGCCATGCCTATGGCGGCATCTACGACGCGCTGGCGCGGCATATCGTCGAAAACATGGGCAATTTGGACGACGGCGAGCCGACGGCTGCGGCTGCGGCTGCGGAGTAGCTGCGCCGCCGCAGGAACGCCCGGCACTGCGTATAAGGCCTCTTAGTCGTCCCCCACTTCGGGATCGGCGAAGTCGCGCGGCGGATTGCCTTCGCGAATCTGCTCGGCAATGCATTCCGCCAGCCGCCTTGCCTCCGCCGCGAAAGCTGCTGCCTCGCGCAATCTCTCTTCGGCGTCGGCGGCGCCCCCTACCACGTGCTCCTGCAGCAGCGCGGCCCTCTGGCGGTTGATATAGGCCGAAACCTCCATGTACTCGACGATGGCGTCGATCTGCTCGCGCGAAAAGCTCTCGAACAGCGGCATCAGCACGATGCCCAAATGTCCCCAGATGTGGACGTCGAACTGGCGCGTCCGCTCCGTCGTCTCGATCCACACCTTGCGCCGGTCGGCCGTGTCCCGGACACGGCGCAAATAGCCAGCCCGCTCCATCCGGTCGACCAGGGCGGTCACCGCCCCCGTCGTCAGTCCGCTCTCGGCTGCGAGCCGGCCCGCCGTGCAGCGCCCGAGCCGATCAACGATGTCGAGGCAACGCCCATCGGAACGGCTGACGCCCAGAAACTCGACAACCGTCTCGTCGAACATGTCGTCCGCGGTCTGGGCCAGGCGAACCGCATGTTGCAGGCGGCGGGCAAGGGCGGCCGAGATTCCGCTTGACGATTGATTATCTTGATCCATAAGATAATTATATATCGAGACACCATTGAGATCAAGACAACAGGCGATGCCGATGTCGACTTCAGCTGACCTCATCATCGAAGCCAGGGGCCTGCGCCGCACCTATAAGGCGAAGAAGCGGGTAATCGAAGCGGTGCGCGGTGTCGACCTCGAAGTTCGCCGCGGCGAGATCGTCGGGTTTCTTGGTCCCAATGGCGCCGGCAAGACGACGACGCTCAAAATGCTCACGACCCTGCTCGAGCCGACCGGCGGCAGCGCGACCGTCGCCGGCAGCGACCTCAGGCGCGATTCGGTCGGCGTGCGTCGCCGCATCGGCTATGTCAGCCAGGCCGGCTCGACCTCGCCCGAAGCGCTGGTCGGCGAGGAGCTGGTCGATCATGCGCGGCTTTACGGCATCCCCCCGGCGGTCTCGACGGAACGTGCCCGCGAGCTCCTCGCCGCGCTCGACCTCGCCGACATCTGGGACCGCAAGTGCGGCTCGCTTTCGGGCGGCCAGCGGCGCCGGCTCGACATCGTCATGGGGCTGATCCACCAGCCTGAGCTGGTTTTCCTCGACGAGCCTTCGACCGGGCTCGATCCACAAAGCCGCGCCAATCTCTGGACTCACATCCGCAAGCTCCGCGACGAGCTCGGCACAACGGTTTTCATCACGACGCATTACATGGACGAAGCGGATTCGCTTTCCGACCGCATCCTGATCATCGACCAGGGCGAAATCGTCGCCGAGGGAACGCCTGCCGAGCTCAAGAAGCGTGTCTCCGGCGATACGGTGACGGTGACGCTGCGCTCGGAGGCCGACGCGGCCCGCACCGCGGAAGCCGCTGCCAGGCTCGCCGGATCCGATACGCCTGTCGTCGATGCCAACGTCGTGCGCTTCCACGCGCCGGACGGCGGCGTGGCGCTTCCTGCCCTGCTCGGCGAACTGGTCAAATCCGGCATCGAGGCGATCGGCGTCGAGGTCAGCCGGCCGACGCTCGACGATGTTTTCCTGACCCTGACCGGGCGAAGCCTGAGGGACTGAACGTGGCGCGCTACCGAATTCTCGTTGAAGACACTGCGCATCTGACAGCGCCGGACCATACCGAATATGGCAGCTACGCCAGCGAGGCCGAAGCCATAACTGCGGCCCGTGGCTTCGTCGACGACCAGCTGGCGAAGCTCTACCGGTCGGGCATGTCCCCCGACATGCTGCTCGCGGCCTATTTCGATTCGGGGCGGGACCCGGTCGTGATCGGCCCGGGCGATGCGCCGCGCGTCAATTTCTCGGCCTGGGACTACGCGGCCAGCCGGGCTGCGGCCCTGTGTGCCGAAAAGGAGACCTCGCTATGAACCTGCTGGCCGATACCTGGGTGATCTTCACACGGGCGCTGCGCCTGTCGGTGCGCCAGCCAATGTGGGTGCTGATCGGGCTGTTGCAGCCGATCCTGTACCTCGTGCTGTTCGGCCCCCTGCTGCAGACGGTGGCCAAGACCTCCGGCTTCGAGGGCGACGCCTGGCAGGTCTTCGTCCCCGGTCTGCTCGTGCAGCTGGGCATCTTCGGCGGCCTGTTCGTCGGGTTCGGCATCATCGCCGAGTGGCGCGCTGGCGTCATCGACCGGCAGATGGTGACGCCGGCGAGCCGGGTCGCGCTGATCGCCGGCCGCACCATGCGCGACGTGCTGGTGATCGTCGTTCAGGCGATCGTCCTCACCATCTGTGCGTACTTCTTCGGCCTGCGCGTACCGCCGCTGGCACTCGTCGCCGCGATGATTCTCGTCGCCCTGCTCGGCGCGGCGTTCTCCTTCATCTCGAACGCCATCGGTATCGCCACCAAGAGCGAGGACGCCCTGGCCCCCATCGTCAACATGCTGGCGCTGCCGATCCTGCTGCTCTCCGGCATCCTGCTGCCGATGTCGCTGGCGCCGCAATGGCTGCAGATCGTCTCGGACTTCAACCCATTCAAACATATCGTCGAGGCGTTGCGCGCCGTGTTCCGTGGCGATTTCGGTGATCCGATCATCGCCGTCGGCGGCCTTCTCGCCGTGATCCTGGCGCTCCTCGGCGCCTGGGTCGGCGCGCGCGTACTGAAGGCGCAGACACGCTGACCCTAGAGCGCCGCCGCCTCGAATATCTTGCTGAGGTCGCCGGCCCATTCGCCCCGATAGAGGTCGAGCCAGCGCTCGGCCTGCGTCCGTCCTGAATCGACGATGCCCTGCAACAGGGCGAGGTGAACGGTCTCGTCGCGGCCCGCGGCATCGCGGCGGGTGCGATTGGTGAGGCCGGCCGTCGCGATCGCCAAAACTTCGCGGGCGACCTCGCGGACGCTTCCCTTGCGGAACGGCGTCTTGAGCGCCGTGCGCGGCACCTCGTCGCGCAGCGCCTGCCGCTCCGCCGCCGTCCAGCCCTTCACCAGGTCCCAGGCGGCATCGAGCGCGCTCTCGTCATAGAGCAGCCCCGTCCATAGCGCCGGCAGCGCCACGACGGCTTGCGCCGATCCCATATCGGCGCCGCGCATCTCGAGGAACTGCTTCAGCCGGACCTCGGGGAAAAGCGTCGAGAGGTGGTTCTCCCAATCCACGATCGTCGGCTTCTCGCCTGGCAATTGCGGCAGGCAGCCCTTGAGGAAGGAGCGGAAACTCTCGCCCGCCGTATTCACATAGCGGCCATTGCGGATGACGAAATACATCGGCACGTCGAGGGCATGATCGACATAGCGCTCGAACCCCATGCCCGCCTCGAAGGCGAAGGGCAGCATGCCCGTGCGGTCCCTGTCGGTATTGAGCCAGATATGCGAGCGGAAGCTGAGATAACCGCTGTCGCGGCCGTCGATGAAGGGCGAGTTGGCGAAAAGCGCCGTCGCGATGGGCTGCAGCGCCAAGCCGACGCGCAGTTTCTTCACCATGTCCGCCTCGTCGGCGAAGTCGAGATTGGCCTGCACCGTCGCCGACCGATACATCATCGAGGTGCCGAGCGTGCCGACCTTCTCCATATACGGCGTCATGATGCCGTAGCGGCTCTTCGGCATGGCCGGAATGTCCTTGACCGCCCAGAGCGGCGTCACGCCCAGCCCGAGAAAGTTGATATCGAGCGGGCGGCCGAGCGCCTTGACCAGCGTGATATGACGAGCCGTCTCCTCGGCGGTCTCATGCAGCGTTTCGAGGGGCGCACCGGAGAGCTCGAACTGCCCACCCGGCTCGAGCGAGATTCCCCCCTCCCCGGTTGGCCCCTTGAGCCCGATGATCGCCGACTGGTCCCAGACCGGCGCCCATCCCGCCTTCGCAATGATGCCATCGAGCAGGGCCCGCACGCCGTGCGGCCCGCTATAGGCGACCGGGCGCAGCGGATTGCGGTGGAAGATCGGCTTTTCGTGCTCGGTGCCGATGCGCCAGCGCGCCCTGGGCTTGCCGCCCCGCGCCAGCGCCTCGATCAAATCGGCACGGCTTTCGATCAGGGGCGAGGTGGAGTCGGCGCCGGCCATGAAATATCCTGGGGGAGAAAAGGTCGGCGGACAATATCGCCGGCCAAGACGAAAGCAATCCCTTTATCGCCAATCGCCGATGATTGCCTGGATCAGCGCCAGCGCCGCAACGGCGGCCGTGTCCGCCCGGAGTATTCGCGGGCCCAGGCTTATGGGCACGACGAAGGGTTGCCGCAACAGCAATTGCCGCTCCGCCTCGTCGAACCCGCCTTCGGGACCCACCAGCAGGCCGGCCGGTCGCCGGGCGATCGTCGTCAGCGTCTCGACGGGCGAACCGGAGGGCGCAGCCTCGTCGGCGAAGACCAGCAACCGATCGCCTTCGCTTTCGGACCAGTCCGCAAGCAGCTTTTCGAGACCGATCTCAGGGCGGACTTCCGGGACGTTGAGCACCTCGCACTGTTCGGCCGCCTCGATCGCGTTGGCGCGCATTCGCTCGACCTGC
>Ga0134126_10009806_pt1 | contig 12068 bp, 12 predicted proteins | sample KB31752_FD_96881 | JGI IMG/M metagenome (GOLD analysis project Ga0134126, IMG submission 96881) | Terrestrial soil microbial communities with excess Nitrogen fertilizer from Kellogg Biological Station, Michigan, USA - KB3-175-2 | ecosystem: Environmental > Terrestrial > Soil > Unclassified ...
CATCGAGGTCGTGGTCAAGCTCGAAGCGTGGGACAAGGCGGACGCGCTCGATCGCACGGGGCTCGACAACGCCACCACGACGATCCTCGACGTCCCGATTCCGACGGCGGTGATTCCGCTCAATCCGGGAAAGAACATCACGGTCGTCGCCGAAGTCGTCGCGATGACACACCTTTTGCGCTTCAGCGGCGTCAACACCGCGGAAGCGTTCAACGAGCGGCTGATCGGTCGCATGCGGACGGCCGCGAACGTGCGACAATATCTGGCGGAAGACGATGAGTGATCCAGTATCGATCGTGCTCGCGCACGGAGAGCTCGCGGCGGGTCTCGTGTCGGCCGTGGAGCAGATTACGGGAATGGGCAGCCGCTTCGTCGCGATGTCGAACTCGGGGCTGAGCGGCGCGGAGCTCGAGGTGCGCCTGCGCGCGCTCGTGGACCAGACGGCCGCGCGAGTGGTGTTCACCGATCTCCCGGCGGGGAGCTGCAACATCGCGGCGTTCCGGCTGCTCCGCGACCGCGACGTCATCGTCGTGAGCGGCGTGAATCTTCCCACGCTGCTCCACTTCGTGACGCACCCGAACCTCTCTCCCGAAGAAGCAGCTGCGGAGTCGGTGGAGCGCGGCGCGCCAACGCTCAAGGTGACTCTCGGGACCGCTCGTGGCCATTGAGCTGTATCGCATCGATGACCGGCTGATTCACGGGCAGGTGATCGTCGGATGGGGACAACCGATGGGGCTCGGCTTTCTGATCCTCGTGGATGACGAGGTCGCGCGCAGCGAGTGGGAGCAGGAGCTCTATCGCATGGGCGTGCCGCCCGACCTCGACGTCGTATTCGCATCGGTCGCGGACGCGGCGGCGAAGCTCGACGAGTGGAACCGCGATCGTCGCCCGGGAATTCTGTTGACTACGGACATCGACACGATGACGCGATTGATCGACGCAAAGAGCTCCATCCGCGCCGTCAATCTCGGGGGGATTCACCATCGCGCCGGCAGAGTGGAGCGCCTGCGCTACCTGTATCTCACCGCCGACGAGCTGCGCGCGCTGCGCGCGCTCGAGCGTCGCGGAGTGGAGGTGACGGCGCGCGACGTGCCGGCGTCGCGTCCGGTGTCACTCAGCACCCTGATGGATGGTAAAGGAGAAGAGGGCGCCGCATGATCCTCACCACGATCCTCGAGTTCGCCCTGCTCGGAGCGCTCCTCGGACTCGACGTCGTGAGCTTTCCGCAAGCGATGCTGTCGCGTCCGATCGTGGCGTCCACCATCGCGGGCGCGCTCGGCGGGAGCGCCAGCGATGGGCTGCTCGCGGGCGTATTCCTCGAGATGATGGCATTGGAGACGCTGCCCGTGGGGGCATCGCGGTATCCGGAGTGGGGCACCGCGTCCGTGGTGGGCGGTGCACTCTACGTGTCGCGCCGCGGAGACGCGACGAGCGCGCTCTTGTTCGCGATGCTCGGCGCGATGCTCACCGCGTGGGCCGGCGGCTGGAGCATGTACGCGCTGCGACGGCTGAACGGGCGCTGGACCAAGCGCGCCCTCCCCGCACTCGAGGCGGGAAGTCCGCACACCGTGAGTGGACTGCAGCTGCTCGGCCTTTCCGCGGATTTTCTTCGCGGATTCGCGCTCACTGGTGTCGCGCTCGCGCTCCTGCTCCCACTCACGGCGCTCGCCGTCGCCAACGGGCACGGCGACTCCGCGCGCATTCGGGCCGTGCTCGTCGCCGTCGCCGTCGCCGTCGCGGGGAGCTCGGCGTGGAAACTTTCGCACGGATCGAAACACGGACCGTGGTTCTTCTTCGGAGGGCTCGCGATCGGATGCGCGATGCTGCTGAGCTCCTGATGGAAGCCAGCATGGCGCCTCCAATGCCGGCGCGCACCGCGAGCCTGATTTTCCTGCGCATGCTCGCGGTTCAGAGCTCGTGGAACTACGAGACGATGCTCGGCACCGGAATCGGATTCTGCGTTGAGCCGGCGCTGCGCCTGCTCCCCGGCGGACGCGGGGGAGAGCCGTATCGCGCCGCGCTCGCGCGCGAGACGCACTACTTCAACGCGCATCCGTATCTCGCCGCGGTCGCGGTGGGCGCGCTCGCTCGCGTGGAGCTCGACGCCACGATGCCGCCGGCGCAGATCGAGCGCTTTCGCATCGCGCTCTGCGGACCGCTCGGCAGCGTTGGCGACCGGCTCGTGTGGGCGGGGTGGCTCCCGTTCACGGTGCTCATCGCGCTGCTGGCGTACGGGCTCGGAGGCGGGCCGGTGCTCGTCGTGACGCTCTTTCTCGTGCTCTACAACGTGGGGCATCTCGGCCTGCGCGCGTGGGGTCTGCGCACCGGCTGGACGCACGGCATGCGCGTCGCCGGGTCGCTCGCGACGCCGGTGCTCCGCCGCGGGCCCGAGTATCTGGCGCGAGCGGTGATGGGATTGTGCGGGCTCGCTCTGCCGCTCGCCGCGGCGCGCATTCTCGGTCAGCGCGCCGTCACACAGCTGCACTTCGATCGCGCGACGATACTCGGCAACCACGCGCTGGTGTTTCTCCTACTCGCTATCGCTGCGCTCCTCGGCCTCGCGCTGGTTCGGCTGCACGGTCGTCTCGACGGCTGGCGCGTCGCGCTCGTGATCGTCGCTCTTCTCGCTCTTCACTCGGTTGTCACATGATGATGGAACGCACCGTTGAAATCGTGAACAGGAACGGGCTGCACGCGAGGCCCGCCGCCGAGATCGTGAAGCTCTCGTCCAGATTCCAGGCCGAGATCACGATGGTTCGCGATGACCTCGAGGTGAATGGCAAGAGCATCATGGGTGTGATGATGCTCGCCGCCGAATTCGGCTCGACGCTCCTCGTGCGCGCCAACGGTCCCGATGCCGAGCAGGCCGTGAACGCCATCGCGGATCTGGTGGCCGCGAAGTTCGGAGAGCGGTAGTGGATCAGCGCCTCACCGGAATCTCCGCCTCCCCCGGCATCGTCGCCGGCCCGGTGTACGTGCTGCACTGGGAGGTGCCGGAGGTGCCGCAGCGCATCGTGGCGGATGATGAGATCCCCGCCGAGATCGAGCGCTTCTCCGCCACACTCGGTCGCGCGCGCGAGCGCCTGGAATACGTGCGCCGGCGCGCCGCCAATCACGCCGGCGAGGAAGAGGCGCGCATCTTCGACGCCCAGATGTACATCCTCCAGGACACGGACATGATCAACCGTGTCGACGGGCTCATTCGGCAGAATCTCGCCGCCGAGTCGGCGTTCGAGATCACCATGCTCGACTGGCGTCACCACTTCGCGCGCCATTCGTCACCGATGATGCGCGAGCGCGTGGGCGACCTCGCCGACGTGCAGATTCGCGTGCTCTCGCTCCTCCTCGGCCTGCCGGACCACGATCCGGTGGACGTTCCCAAGGGCGCGAACGCGATCCTGGTGACGCACGATCTCACGCCGAGCCTCACCGTGCAGCTCGACCGCGAGGCGATCGCCGCGATCGCGACCGATGCCGGCACGCGCGTGTCGCACGTCGCGATCCTCGCACGCTCGCTCGGCCTGCCGGCGGTGGTCGGCCTGCGCGATGCCACCAGCCGGCTCAAGACGGGCGAGATGGCGATTCTCGATGGCGCCGCGGGCACGATCTCGGTGAATCCGACGGCCGAGGAGATTCATCAGTTCAACGAACGCTCGCGGCGCGAGGCGAAGCTCACCGAAGAGCTCGAGCTCCTCCGCAGCGCCGAGCCGATCACGACGGATGGCCAGCGGCTCGTGCTGCGCGCGAACGTCGACTTTCCGGAGGAGGCCGACTTCGCGGCGCGCAGCGGCGCGGACGGGGTAGGGCTCATGCGCACGGAGTTTCTCGTCGTCGGTCGCACCACGATGCCGGACGAGGAGGAGCAGTTCCGCGCGTACAAGCGAGTCGCGGAGTCGTTCGACGGTGCGCCGGTCGTGATCCGGACGTACGATATCGGTGGCGACAAGCTTCCCGTGGGCGGTCACCCCACGGAGGCGAATCCATTCCTTGGCTGGCGCGCGATCCGGATGTGCCTCGACGAGCCGGAGATGTTCAAGACGCAGCTGCGTGCGCTGATGCGCGCCGCGTCCTTCGGCGACGTTCGGATCATGCTGCCGTTGGTGGTGTCCACCGAAGAGGTGCAGCGCGCGCGTGCTCTGATTCACGAGGGATCGCTCGAGCTCGACGCGCGCGGTATCGCGCACCGGCGCGACCTCCCCGTGGGCGTGATGATCGAGACGCCCGCGGCGGCAGTGGCGGCCGACAGCTTCGTTGGCGATGCGTCGTTTTTCAGCATCGGAACGAACGACCTCACGCAGTATACGCTCGCGATCGATCGCGGGAATGCGAACCTGGCGCCGCGGTTCACGCCGCTGCACCCCGCGGTGTTGCGGCTCATCCAGCGCACCGTAGAGGTCGGCGCGGCCAACGGGATCGAGGTCACGGTGTGCGGCGAGATGGCATCGCAGCCGCTCACCGCATACGCCCTGATCGGGCTCGGCGTGCGCACCATGAGCGTCGCACCGCGATCGATGACGCTGGTAAAGCGGCTCGTCCGCGGCACGGACGCACGGGTTGCCGCTCTGTGCGCCGACGAGGCGATGAAGGCGCGTACGGCCGCAGCGTCCGAGGCGATCATCTTCAAGTCGTTCGCCGCCACGTTCGGCGACATCGCGGAGCTATTCGACGGCTTGCCGTAGCCGATGTGAAACCGGTAAAATGCTCTCGAGAGTCTGCGTCTGCCGGAGTCGAACGGTCAGACCGGGCTGAGTCGCGCGCGCACCCTCCTCGCCCCCAATGACCAGCTTCGTCTTTACCTCCGAATCGGTGACTGAAGGTCACCCAGACAAGATCGCGGATCAGATTTCCGATTCCGTGCTGGATGCCATTCTCGCCGCGGATCCGGATGCGCGGGTCGCTTGCGAGACTCTGGTCACCACCGGACTCGCCTGCGTGGCCGGCGAGATCACCACCAACACCTACGTGTCGATTCCGGACATCGTTCGGGGCACGATCTCGTCTATCGGCTACACCGATGCGAGCTTCGGCTTCGACGGAAAAACCTGCGCCGTGATCAGCACGATCGATCGCCAGTCACCCGACATCGCGATGGGCGTCGACACCGGCGGAGCGGGCGATCAGGGGATGATGTTCGGCTACGCCTCGGACGAGACACCCGAGCTGATGCCGATGCCGATCCAGCTCGCGCACAAGCTCACGCAGACACTCGCCGAGAAGCGGAAGTCCGGCGTGCTGCCGTGGCTGCGGCCGGATGGCAAGGCGCAGGTCACCGTCATCTACGAGGATGACCGTCCGGTGCGAGTGGGCACCGTCGTCGTCTCCACGCAGCATGCGGAAACGGTGTCGAACGAGGAGTTGCGCGCGTCGATCATCAAGCACGTGATCGAGACCGCGATCCCCGCGGAGCTGCTCGCGGGCGACGTCACGTATCACATCAATCCAACCGGTCGATTCGTCGTGGGCGGTCCGCAGGGCGATGCCGGACTCACGGGCCGCAAGATCATCGTCGATACGTACGGTGGCACCGCACGCCACGGCGGCGGCGCGTTCAGCGGCAAGGATCCGTCCAAGGTGGACCGGTCGGCGGCCTACGCCGCGCGCTGGGTGGCGAAGAACGTCGTCGCAGCCGGTTTCGCCAAGCGCTGCGAAGTGCAGCTCGCCTACGCGATCGGCGTCGTCGAGCCGGTGAGCGTGATGGTCGACACCTTCGGCACCTGTCTCGTGCCCGAGGAGCGCATTCGCCACGCGATTCGAAAGGTGTTCGACCTGAGCCCGCGCGGCATCATCAAGGCGCTCAAACTGCGCACGCCCATCTATCGTCGCACGGCGTCCGGCGGACACTTCGGCCGCGCGCCCGTCACCGAGCGCGTTGGCAGCACGGAGCTCTCGTACTTCTCGTGGGAACGCACGGACCGCATCGACGATCTGCGCTCCGCCGCCGGCATGTCGCGCGGCTGATCGCACCGAATTCGACTCTTACACGGACTCATTGATGGCTACGATCACGCAGAGCGCTCCCGATTCCATTTCGTACGACGTGAAGGATCTCTCGCTCGCCGAGGGCGGGCGGAATCGCACGGAGTGGGCCGAGCGCTCGATGCAGGTGCTGAGGCAGGTGAAGGAGCGGTTCGCGAAGGAGAAGCCGTTCGCGGGGAAGAAGGTTTCCGCGTGCCTGCACGTCACGGCCGAAACGGCGAACCTGATGATCACGCTCAAGGCGGGCGGTGCGGACGTCGCGTTGTGCGCATCCAATCCGCTGTCGACGCAGGACGACGTCGCCGCGCACATGGTGAAGGACCACGGGATCAAGGTCTTCGCGATCAAGGGCGAGGACAACGAGACGTACTACGAGCACATTCGCGCGGCGATCGCGCACGGGCCCGACATCACGATGGACGACGGCGCGGATGTCGTTGGCGCGCTCCACATGATCGCGCTCGGCCGGCTCGATGATCTACCGCCCGCCGTACGCCACTGGGTGGAAGGGCTGGACGCGAACGCGCGCAAGGCGCTGCTGGCGAAGGTGATCGGCAGCACCGAGGAGACGACCACCGGAGTCATTCGACTCAGGGCGATGGCGAAGGAGGGTATCCTCCGCTTTCCCGTGATCTCGGTGAACGATTCGTTCACGAAGCATCTCTTCGACAATCGGTACGGCACGGGCCAGTCGACGATCGATGGCATCATTCGCGCGACGAACCTGCTGCTCGCGGGCTCGACGTTCGTGGTGGCGGGCTACGGATGGTGCGGCCGCGGCGTCGCGATGCGCGCGCGCGGACTGGGCGCCAACGTGATCGTTACGGAGATCGATCCGCTCAAGGCGCTCGAGGCCTGCATGGACGGCTTCCGCGTGATGACGATGGAGGATGCGGCGCCGATCGGCGACATCTTCTGCACGCTCACGGGGAACATCGACGTGCTGCGCAGCGAGCACTTCTCGGCGATGAAGGATGGCGCGGTGATCTCGAACTCGGGGCACTTCAACGTCGAGATCGACATTCCGGCGCTGGAGAAGCTCTCGGGCGGCGCGAAGCGCAGCGTGCGACCCTTCGTCGAAGAGTTCGTCGTTGGCAAAAAGCGCATCTTTCTTCTGGGCGAGGGACGACTGATCAATCTCGCGGCGGCAGAGGGGCATCCGGCGAGCGTGATGGACATGAGTTTCGCGAACCAATCGCTGGGCGCGGAGTATCTCGGGAAGGAGCGTGCGTCGCTGTCGAACGACGTGCATCGCGTGCCTGAGGCCGTCGATCGCGAGATCGCTCGCCTCAAGCTCCAGGCCATGGGCTCGCACGTGGATGTCCTCACAGCCGCGCAACAGAAGTATCTTGCATCGTGGGACATGGGAACCTGACGGCGCTGCGGCAGGGTACGGCAGCAGCGTGAATCGGCCTCCGGTGGGAGTTGAGATGATCGAAGTGAGCGTGGCGCGACTGGGACTGGACAGCGTTTCGAGCTCGTACGTGGTCATCCTCCAGGAGAAGGGCGGCGACCGGCTGCTCCCCATCTGGATCGGCCAGCCGGAGGCCGAGTCGATCGTGATGGAGATGAATCACATCCATCCGCCGCGCCCTCTCACGCACGACCTCTGCAAGCGGCTGATCACCGGCATGGGCGCCTCGCTGCGCCGCGTGCAGATCACGAAGGTTCAGGACAACACGTACTTCGCCGAGCTGCACCTGCTGCGCGGCGAGGACGTTTTCCACATCGACGCGCGACCGTCGGACAGCATCGCGATCGCGCTTCGATTCTCGGCGCCGATCTTTGCGCAGGAATCGCTGCTCACCGCGATAGAGGTGGAAGAGGCGGAGGGCGCCACCGACGACGACGAGAACGACGTGCCGCTCGTCCCCGAGGATCCGCGCGATTTCAGCGCGGAGCAGCTCAAGGAATATCTGGAGAAGATGCGTCCCGAAGATTTCGGCAAGTTCAACTTGTGAGCGCACCGCCGCGTGCGGCGTCGAAAGTGCCGGGGGCGGTCGCGCGAAGCGGCCGCCTTTCGCTTGCCGTATTGGCGCTGGCGGCGACGACGTTCGCCGTGCGCGCCCAAACGCCCGCGCCCGCACCCGCGGCTGCGCAGGCGCCGACGGGTCCGAGTCGCGTCGACGGAAGCATCCTGCGCCCCGGCAAGCGGGATCTGATTCCAGTGGGCAACGTCTGGGTGACCATCCATCGTGTAGGCTCCGATACCGCCGGGCCGATCGACTCGATGCTCGTGGGTGCCAACGGCCGCTACCATTTCCGCTACGACCGCACCGGTCGTACCGACGCCGTGTATTTTGTGTCCGCATCGTACGATGGCATCGCGTACTTCTCGCGCCCGCTCACGACCACGCGCGTGTCGGGCGACGACGCTGCGATCGTGGTGTTCGACACGACGTCGGCGCACTTTCCGCTCTCGATCAAGGGGCGGCACATCATCATAGCGTCACCCAACGTCGATGGGTCGCGCGAGATCGTCGAGGCGTACGAGATCGCGAACGACAGCGACCGCACGCTCATCTCGGCGGACGACGCGCATCCATCGTGGAGCGCGCCGCTCCCCGCGGGCGTCACGAACATCAGCGTGGGCGAGAGCGACATCTCGCCGCAGGCCGTGAGCGCCGGGGGAGGACGCGTGCTCGTCACCGCACCGTTTGCACCGGGCCTCAAGCAGCTCTCCTTCTCGTATCGAGTGCCGCAGTCGTCGTTCCCGCTGCGCGTGCCGGTGGAGCACGGAGCGACCGTGCTCGAGGTGCTGCTCGAGGAGCCGAAGGCGACGGCGCAGGGCGCGTCGCTCAAGATCGTGGCACCGGTGACGATTCAGGGCCGTCCGTTCGTGCGCTACCTCGGCGCGGACGCACCGGCGGGTGCGACCGTGGAGGTGACGGTGCCCGTGATTCAGGCGACGGCGAACGAGCGCGTGTACCGCGAGATCGCGATTGCGCTCGCCGCGCTCATGATCGCCGGCTTCATCGCGTGGGTCGCGCGAGCGCGCTCTCGCGCCGCGCGACCTCTGCCCGCGCGTGCGCCGCGCGAGCCCGACCCGACCGAGACGCTCGCGCGCGCGATCGCATCGCTCGATGCGGAGTTCGAGCGCAGCGCGCCCGCGGATGCGAGCGCGCGCTCCGAATACGAGGAGCGGCGGCGCGCTCTCAAGCGCGAGCTCACGAGCGCGCTTGACTCGCAGTCCCGCTCCGCCTAGCTTCGTTTCCAGAAGTCGATTTGCGGATGCGGGTCACGGAAGCCGGTGCAACTCCGGCGCGGTCCCGCCACTGTAACGGGTAGTAGTTCGCGCTCGGAGCCACTGGCACATGCCGGGAAGGCGAGCGCGATCCCGAAGCCAGGAGACGCCTCGCGTCCGCGCCACACGTTCAGTCCCTCGGAGCAAGGGCTGGTGGCGATGAGCGCGCGCGTTTCGCGTAATCCATCGCAGCCGGGCACGTCTCTTCGGGAGACGGGTGCCCGCTCTTGCATTCAACCGCACGTCCGTTCGCTCTCGTTGCGCTTTGCGCCGCACTGCTCGCGTGCGGCGAGTCGCATCGCGCAGCGGCCTCGCCGGACGTAGATGATTTCGGCTCGGTCATTCGCGCCGGCACGCGAGTTGTGCCGGCGCGAATAGCGTCGCTCAACCCCGCCACCACGGAGCTCCTCTTCGCGCTCGGCGCTGGGCCGCGGCTCGTGGCGCGAACGACGTGGGACGTGTGGCCAGACGCCGCGCGCGCGGTGACCGACGTCGGACCGGGGCTGCGGCCGAACGTCGAGGCCGTGCTCGCGCAGCATCCCGATCTCGTAGTTCTCTACGCGAGTGCGGAGAATCGCCTCGCCGCGCAGCAGCTGAGCGCGGCCGGCATAGCGGTGATCGCGTTCCGCACCGATCGGCTTTCGGATTTCGTGCGCACCGCGCTCGCGCTCGGCCGCGCCGTGGGCGAAAGCGCGAACGCGGCGATTGTCGTCGACACGATGCAGCGTACGCTCGCACGCGTGCGCGCGGCCACGCGCCCGCTGGAATCGCCCACGGTATTCTGGCACGTGTGGGATTCGCCCATCTACACGATCGGGAAGGGGAGCTTTCTCGATGAGCTCCTTACCATCGCCGGCGGCACCAACATCTACGGCGATCGCACCGAGCCGTCGCCGCAGGTGTCGATGGAGGACATCGTACGGCGCGACCCGCACATCATCCTCGCCGGCGCAGACGGCGCGCGCACCATCGCTGCGAGTCCGCTCTGGCGCGGCGTGCGCGCGGTGCGCGAGCATCGCGTCTTCGTCGTCGACACGAATCTCGTCGGGCGTCCCTCCGTGCGCGCGGGCGAGGCCGCGGTGTCCATCGCGCGGCTGCTGCACCCCGGCATCGCGCTGTGACGAACCCAATTCGCACCACACTTCTTTGGGCCGGCGTCGCGCTCGTCGTGCTCTTGCTCTCGCTCGCGGCCATCGCGTACGGTGCGGTGCCGCTTGGCGCGCACGCCGTGGTGGGTGCGCTCGCCGGGCATGGCGACGCCGTGACCGTTGCAATCGTGCGCACGCTGCGCCTTCCGCGCGCGGTACTCGCGCTACTCGTGGGCGCTGGACTCGGCATGGCCGGCGCGGCGCTCCAGGGCGCGCTACGGAATGCGTTGGCCGAGCCGTATCTGCTCGGCGTGTCGGGAGGCGCGGCGGTGGGCGCGGTGGCGGCCGTGGCACTCGGTGCGACCGGAGCGCTGGTGCTGCCGCTCGCGTCGTTCGCTGGCGCGGCGCTCGCGATAGCGGTGGCGCTGCTGGTTGCGCGCGCGAGCGGCGGCCACGCAGACCCGCGCGTGCTGCTCATGGCGGGCGTGATCGTGGGCGCGTTCGCGAACGCCGCGATCATGGTGCTTCTCTCCAACGCGCCGCCCAACGCCGTGCGCAACGCGCTCTGGTGGATGATGGGCTCCGTCGGCGACGCATCCTGGATCACAGTGTGGTGGCTCGCCGGATACGTCGCGGTGGGTGGCGCGCTGTTGTTCTGGCTCGCGCGCGACATCGACGTGCTCTCGCTGGGCGAGGAGTCCGCGGCGGCGCTCGGCGTCGATTCGGGACGCGCGAGCCGCCGCATCTTTCTCATAGCCGCTCTGCTCTCGGCGGCCACGGTCGCGGCGGCGGGGCTCATCGGATTCGTGGGGCTCGTGGTGCCGCACCTCGTGCGCAGCCTCGGCATTCGGCGGCATCGTGCGCTCATAGCGGGGGCGGCGCTGATTGGCGCGGGGCTCGTCGTGGGCGCGGACCTGGTGGCCCGCCTCGCGCGGCCGCCAGCCGAGCTGCCGCTCGGCGCGGTAACGGCGCTCCTCGGCGTGCCGTTCTTTCTCGTGCAGCTCAGGCGGCTCTCGTGATCGCCTACGAGGGAGCGGTGGTGCGATACCCGCGCGCGACGATCGCTGCCGTGAACGACGTGACGTTCAGCGCGCCGCGCGGCGCGGTGACGGCGGTGGTGGGGCCGAACGGCAGCGGCAAGAGCACGCTCGTGCGCGCGCTGCTCAGGCTCGCTCCGTTGACGTCGGGACGCATCACGATCGACGGTACGTCCATCGCGCAGCTGGACCGGCGTGCAATGGCGCGACAGGTCGTGGTGGTGGCTCAGCGGGAGACTCTGGTGTTCGCGCTCCCGGTGTGGGAATACGTCGCGCTCGGCCGGCACCCGCACGCCGGGCCATGGAGCCCGGTGCCCGGGCGCACTGACTTCGCCATCGCCGATGCGCTCGACCGCGCCGGAATCGCATCGCTCGCGGAGCGGAGCACGCACGAGCTCTCCGGCGGCGAGTGGCAACGCGTGCGCATCGCTCGCGCCCTCGCGCAAGGTGGGAGCGCGTTCGTGCTCGACGAGCCGACGACCTTTCTCGACATCGCGCACGAGATGTCGATGTTCGAGCTCTTCGCGCGACTGGCGAAAGACGGTCTCGCGGTTCTGCTCGTGAGCCACCAGCTGAATCTCGTCGCGCGATTCGCGGACACGATCGTATTGCTCAATCGCGGGCGCGTGGCAGCAGCGGGGACGCCCGCCGACGTCATGCGCGCCAGCGTGCTCGAGGATGTATACGAATGGCCGCTGCTCATCACGCGCGATCCGGCGGTCG
>Ga0134126_10009809_pt1 | contig 12066 bp, 9 predicted proteins | sample KB31752_FD_96881 | JGI IMG/M metagenome (GOLD analysis project Ga0134126, IMG submission 96881) | Terrestrial soil microbial communities with excess Nitrogen fertilizer from Kellogg Biological Station, Michigan, USA - KB3-175-2 | ecosystem: Environmental > Terrestrial > Soil > Unclassified ...
GGATTTCCGCGCGAATGCACAGCATCCGCAACGACCTCTCGTTGGCCGCAACATCGCCGCCGTCCGCTCGGGCGAGCTCCTGTTTAATGGATTCCAGGCCACCCTTGGGCCAGCGAGTCACCGCGGCAAGGTGCTCCTCAGCTGACTTGAGCAGGGCATCGCGTTCCGAGTCATCCGCCTCGCGCACGACCGCCAATCGATAGGCGCGGACGCGATTGGCCGCCTCGAACAGGTCATTCCAACTGTGCTCGACGTCATCTGCCCGCTGCCGCACGACTGCCTTTGCCACTCGCTCCACCGCGCGCTCAAACCTGCCGTGCAGGGCACGCGAATCGGCGCGGGGAAACTCCCCTATCGCCTCGAACGCTGCCTGCAATTCGGCTATCCGTCCTGCTCCGGCGAGTAGCTCCGCCCCGGACTGTCCTGCGAGATGCTCGAGCTGGGCACACAACTCCAGGGCCTTCGATTTGTTGGCCTCGAGTCCTGCGTTGTATTCAGTGTTTTCCTGCTGCCGCTTCTGGAACACGGCATCACAGTGCTGCCGAAACTCCTCCCACAGACGCTGGTCCTCATCGCGCGGCACCAGGCCAACAGCCCGCCACTCCTGTTGCAAGCCCTTGACTTCCTCTATGGCCCTGCGGCTGTCTTCGCTCGCGAGCAGTCGCTGTGTGCGCTCGATCAGCGTCCTCTTTTGCTTGACGTTGCGACCATACTCCGCATCCAACCGCCCTTGCAGACCAGCGGTCACCGCATCGAACTTCTGCTGCAGAGCCTTGCCGGCGGCACGGTCGACCGGAGAGTGTTGACGCCACTCCTGCTTGGATTCGCGCAATGCAACGATCACCGTGCGCCAGTCGGGCTGCTCCCAGTCGTGGCCCGCCTCGAATGCGGCCAACCGGTCCAGCAAAGCGGCGCGGCGCTCCAGGTTCTGCGTGCGTAACTGACTCTGCGCCTCGAAATATTCGCGACAGGGCTGGTACGCCTTTTGTGCCGCCTCGTGAAAGCGTTGCCACTCGGCTTCGAGATTCTCCCCGGCCCCTTTGGAGAGCGTGCGCCATTGATCCTGCAGGCTCTTGATACGCTCGGCCAGGACCGGAGGATCCAGCTCCGCTGCAACCAGAGACTCCATCTCCTCCATCAACTCCTGCCGCTTCGGGCCAACGGTGAAGCTCTTCCAGTCCTTGAGCTCGGCCAGCTTCTGGTCGAGCTTCTCGAGTTGATTGACCAGATGTGGTGGCAGCGCGGGCGAGCCGGGGAGCTTCTCTTCAATGGCCCGCCGTAAGCCTGCGGCGCGCCCGGTGCTTCCCTCGTTCAAAGCACCCTGCGCCTTGCGGATCAGGCCGCCAATCTGGCGCAGGGCCACAGCCTCGGCCTCTCTTTTTTCAGCGACGACCTTGCGCTCGGCCTCTTCTACCTGGGCCCGCTCAGCCGCAGCCGCAGCCGCGGACTTTTCTGCCAATTCACGCAGCCGCTGTGCTTCCGCGGCAGCATTGGCCTGCGCCAATTGACGTGAGGCCTCCACCGCAATCTGGCGCAGATGCTGTGCGATCACTTCCCGAGAGCGATCAATCGCACTTTGCACCTTCTGCTGAACGTCCGGTCCGGCATCGGCCGCAACCGCCTGCCAACGACTTTGTAGCTGCTCCAGCGTCGCCGTGAACGACGGGTCGAAGGGTCGATGGCTGTGGCGCTCCAAGGCTGCGGAAGCCGCACCGATTTCGGCCCGCAGCTGCTCGAGCTGACGGGCTTGCGCGAGCTGGGTGTCGCGCTTGCCGGTGAGAATCTTGTAAACGCTTTTGTCGTTGCCGCCGCGGACCTCTTTGATGAGCTGTCGCAGCTGAGCCGGATCCTCAATGGCGTGCGCGGCTTCCTGCCGCAGTTTCGTCGAGCCGCCCTTCAGCACCAGGCGGCCGATGGTTTGCACATCCCCATGCTGAATCGCGGCCTTGAGCTCCTCTTCCTCTTTGGCGGCGAGCAGCGCGCGGTCGGGCGCGCTCGGGGCGGCAGGGCGCGCAGCGGCAGCGCTATTCTCGAGCGGCTTCTCGACAGGGACGACGGGCGGCGGCGCTTTGCGAAAAAAGCGCGAGAACAGTGACATCGATGAAACCTCGGCACTTTTCTGGTCAGGGAAACCGTTTATTGTACTTGAACCCCGCCCGACTGGATGCGCACTCACTAGTGCCGTCGGCCGACACCTGCCGGTGAAAAATGGCACTCACGGCGCGTATCTAACGAACATCACACACTATCAGGGGACGCGTCATGCAACCACGACAATTTGTGGCAGGCGTATTACGCCGCAGTGCCCTAGCAGCAGGATTGAGCCTGTTAACCGCTTTCGCCACGGCGCAAGCCGACGAACAGGCGTTCATTCCGCGCCTGATCAACTCATCGACGATTCCGGCCAACGGGGATGTCAACCCTATGGAGTTGCTTTCGTGCCGGCAGGGGTTCCCCAGCGGCGGAAAAATCGCCGCTGGCGACATGCTGGTCAGCAACTTCAACAACAGCGCCAACCTCCAAGGGACCGGCACCACCATCATCCAACTCAGACCGACCGGAGCGTTGGCGCCGCCTGGGAACGCGGTCACCTTCTTCACCCGCCAGCAGCCGGGTCTGAGCACGGCCTTAGGAGTACTGCGCAGCGGATTTGTCATTGTCGGCAACGTGCCCACAAAGACGGCAGCTTCGCACCATCGGCAAAGATGCGCTGCAGGTACTCGACCGTAACGGCAAATGGCTGCAGACCTGGACCGACCCGGCGCTTCTCGACGGCCCCCGGATCTCGCGCTCGATGATGACGGCGCGCCGGCGCACATCTTCGCCTCCAACATGTTGAATGGCACCGTGGCGCCTCTGGATGCGGCAGTGAGCGGCAAAGGCGTCACGCTGCTGAAGAAACCAACTCGCGCCACCGGCTGCGGTCACATGCAGAACATGGCCGAGTTGGTGTTGAGTCCAACTGGCTTGCCTGCGACGAGCGCTCCGACTCGTTGTATGTTGCCGCGACCGCGGACAACGCCATCCACAAAATCTCCGCGGCGGCCGTCAGCATCAGAGCGGTCAGCCGCGGCGAGCTGATCTGCCTCGATCCTGAGCGCCTGGGTGGACCACTGGCGCTGCGCTTCGCCCCCAACGGCAATCTGCTGGCCGCCAACGGCGATGCGGTAAACGCCGCTCCCGAGCACCCGAGCGAGATCGTGGAATTCACCAGACGTGGGGAGTTCGTGCGCGAGTATCCGCTGGACGCCAGTCAGGGCGGCGCCTTCGGACTGGACACGGCGAGCGGCAGAGGCGCACGATTCAACTACGCCGCGATCGATGACGTCACCAACAATCTGTCGGTTTACCACCTCCCGGTGGACTGAAAGACCGCTCGAGCTCTGGGACCATTTCAGTTTCGGGCCGGTTCGGGTAACGTCTTGGGTTCCGATGCCGGCCCGATCCAGACCTTTCCATGTCCCACGCACCGCGTTCGAGTCATAGCCTGCTTGCAGCGGATGAGCCAGCGCCTTTTACGGCCACCCGGCGCCAGGGGCGCGGGAATTTCGTAATCGTGGTCGATCATGCGAGCCCGAGGATTCCGCGAGTGTTGGCGGACCTGGGGCTGCCGGCGCAGCAGCTGCAACGACACATCGCCTGGGATATCGGAGCGCTGGGTGTCGCCAGCCAGGTCGCCGCAGCGCTCGATGCGCCGCTGGTGGCGCAGAACTACTCGCGTCTGGTGATCGACTGCAATCGCGACCCGGCGGTGGCGAGCTCCATTGCCACCCTCAGCGAAGCCACCGAAATCCCTGGCAACAAGGACTTGACCGAGGAGCACAGGCTGGCGCGCCGCCGGGACATCTTCGATCCCTACCACAACCATATCCGTGAGCTGCTCGACGAGCGAGCCGCTGCCGGGCGCCCAACCATCCTGGTCGCGCAACACAGCATGACGGACATCTTCCAGGAAGCGCGACGCGAGATGCATGCCGCCGTCCTCTACAACCGCGACCGCCGCTTCGCCAGGTTGGTCCTGGAGGGGCTACGGCACGAGCCCGGGGTGGTGGTCGCCGAAAACCAACCCTATTTTCTCAGCGACGCGACTGACTACACCATTCCCCGCCATGGCGAGGCGCGCAATCTGCCGCATGTCGAGATCGAGATCCGCCAGGACCTGTTGCTGGATGAAGCCGGACAACGGCAATGGGCGCAGCGGATCACCCGAGCGCTGCAAGAGGCCGAACGAGCCTTCTACGAGTCTCCGGGATGAGTCAACGCATCGGCCGCAAGGTCGACTGCACGGCCGCCCTCCTCCGGCTTGGAAGCGCCCGCCTGCGGATCCCGATGCAAGCTGGAGCGATCTTGCCAAAAGCGCGGGCGACGTTGGAGGATGATCCGGCGCCGGGCCGGGCGCAAAGCGCCATCATCGCTGCGGACAATCTCCCTCTCGGCCATAACTGCTAGAGCATTGCGGCGCGTTCGGAAAGTGACGATGTATCGTCCTGTTGGGTCATGTTATCAATACGCTGCCGCCATCGCCATTGCCGCGGTGGCCGTGGCTTTGCGCTGGCTGCTCATTCCCTGGCTCGGACCCGATACGCCCTATGCCACCGTTCTGGCCGCGACAGCCATTGCCGTGTGGATGGGAGGTTGGGGGCCGGCGACGGTTGCCGCGATTGGCGGTTTTCTCGGCACCGGGCTGGCAATCGGCAGGCCGCTCGGGACTCTGCCTGTCGATCACGTGCACGCAGCGTTGGGAATTGCGCTGTACACCTCCACCTGCGCCCTCATTATCGGACTCGGCGAGGGCATGCGTCGCTCGCGTGATGCCTACCGTCGGGCACAGGAGCGGTTTCTGCGGTCGCAGGAAGCGGCCATTCAGGGCTATGGGCTGTTGAAGACACTCCGGAATGACGCCGGCGCCGTCGTGGACTTCGAGTTCGAGTACATCAATCCGCTCGGCGCGACCATCAGCCGTTCAAGCCCGGAGCAGATCCTGAGATTGCCGCTATCGAGGGCCATGCCGGGCCCGTGCGCGGCGGGGCTGTTCGATGCCGTGCGAGCAGTGCTCGAGACCGGTGAGCCGGCGGACCTGGAGCTCACGGACCTGAGCGGCTCATCGGCTGTGTGGCTGCGCTACATGATTGTAAGAGTCGAAGATGGCGTCGCCCTGTCGTTCTCCGATATCACCCAAACCAAGCAGCTGGCCCTGAGCCTGAAACAGCGTGCCGCCGACCTGCAGCAGGCCAACGCGGCCAAAAGCGTATTTCTGGCCGCTCTATCCCACGAGTTACGCAATCCGCTCGCCCCGATCCGTAACGGGATCGAAATCCTCAAGGCACGCATACCCAAGGAATTCGACGGTCTGCACGCCATGATGGAGCGTCAGGTGCGGATGGCCACGCGATTGATCGACGATCTGCTCGATGCCAGCCGCATCGATCGGGGAAAGCTGCAGCTGCATCGGGAAAACATCACAGTCGAGTCCTTCGTTCAAACCGCGATCGAAACCGCCTGTCCCAACATCGAAGCGAAATCCCACCAGCTGCTGGTGCACCATGCCCCGCGCCCATTGCACCTGGACGGCGACCCGACGCGGCTTACGCAAGTTGTTGCAAACCTCTTGAACAACTCCGCCAAATTTACCCCTGCCGGAGGCCGTATCGAGCTCTGGATGCATGCGAGGGCGGAGCACGTCGTCATTCGCGTACGCGATAACGGGGTCGGCATCGCGCCCACAGATCTGGAGCGCATTTTCGACATGTTCGTGCAGTTGGACTCCGGCCCGTCGGCTGCCGCCGGACTGGGTGTCGGGCTCGCGCTATCCAGGGAGTTGATCCGGCTCCACGGCGGCGAAGTCACGGCACACAGTGCCGGACCCGGACGAGGCAGCGAGTTCCGGATTCGCCTTCCCCTCACCGCCGCGCCCGCGATACCGCGCGGGGAAACCGCAGTCACTCCGCTTTTTCCAGACAAACGCCGCCACGTTCTGATCGTCGACGACAATGTCGATGCCGCAACGAGCCTGGGCACGCTCCTGGAATATCGCGGGCACTCCGTTCGCACCTGCTTCGACGGCTCCGCGGCGTTCGAGGCGGCCTCGCGAGCGCCGCCGGACGTGGCCTTTATCGACTTGAACATGCCGCATCCGAACGGCGCCGAGCTGGCTCTCATGATCCGCGGGCAACCGTGGGGCGAGAGCGTAAAACTCGTGGCGCTCACGGGCATGGGACAGCCGGCCGATCTGGAGCGAACGCGCATCGCCGGGTTCGATGCCCACCTCACCAAGCCCGCCAATCCGGACGATCTGTTTAGAGCAGTCGCGACCCTGCGCTAAGATCCACATCCATCCGGCGTGCACGCAGCAGGCGTGCGCCGGTGAGGATCATCATGGCCGTCGCGCCCACGGCGGCACCGACGAGAACAGGACCCAGCCATCCAAGCCACGCCAGGGGTCCCATGAGATAGAGCGCATCGTCAGGATCAAAGCCCCACTTCCCCGAGTAAGCCTTGGTTCCGGCCGGACGCCGCAGCTCCAGCCACTCGCAGAACAGGCTCGCCAGGAGTATGGACAGGCCGCTCAACACCCCGAGTGGAATCGCCCAGGAGCCCAGCCAGGAGTGCCGCAGTCCGAAGCCGATGCACAGGAAGAACAGGCTGTTGACTCCGGTGTCGCAGCAGTAGTCATAACGATGGCCGCCGGGACTCATCATGTTGCCGATGCGGGCCAGCTCGCCGTCGGCGCGGTCGAGAAAGGCGGACACCAGCCACAACCCTCCACCCCACCACATACCGGCCCGGGTCCCCGGGATGAAGGCAATACAGGCTGCGACTCCGGTCAACAGGCGCAGCGTGGTCAGGTGATTCGGTCGCACCCGTGTACCAATCAATGGCCGTATCAACGGCCGCGCCAGCAGGTGAGTCCAAGTCGTCGCCATTACCTGTTGCCTCCAGGAGTGTCAGTCAGGCTCCAGGCCGGCTGCGCCTCGCTGCGGTGCCACAGAATCAATCCCGGGATGCCCAACACAACTTCCCGCAAGCGCTTGACCAGAGAGAGCGCGATCGCGACGTCGGCTTGGATACCCAACGCGCCGCAGACCACGACATACCCGCCTTCCTGCACGCCTATCGCTGCGGGTACGGAGAACCCCAAGGCTTTGGCCGCCTGTCCCAGGCTCTCAATAATCATTCCGGGGCCGATACCGACGTCCCGCCCGAAGAAGTGCAGCGCCAGACACACCTCAATGCCACCCAGCAGCCACGAAACCAGGTGCCAGAGCGAAGCCAGAGCGATTCGTCCCGGCGAACGGAAGCAACCAACCAATGCCGCGTGCAGACCGCCAATGCGCGCGGTTGCCGGCCAGCCGAGCGACCGACCCAGGTTCATGACGGCTCGCTCAATGACTGCCGCCAACCCAAACCACAACGCGGCAAAGGCCACCGCGACCCCCAGCGCTGCGATGAGCAGTCCTCGTGTGACGAGCTCGGACACCTGTGTGTGGCCGACGAGTTGAACAAGGAGCACGACGCCGAGCACTGTAAACAGCACCTGGGTCGCCATCTCCAACATCAGGTCTGCGATGGTGCTGCCAATGGCCGACGCTAGCTGGACCCCGCGACGTTGCAGCAGCCGGGCGGCGGCAAACTCGCCGCCGATCTGCGCCAGCGGCAGCAGATTGTTGACCCCCTCGCGAATCCAGCGCAGCAACACGTAGGCGGCCAACCGCGGCCGCGGACCCTGCCCGCCGGAAATGACCTCCCAGCCGAGGGCCGAGAACGCCATCTGCGGCAGGTGAAACAGAATCAGCGCGACCATGCCGAGCCAACCGACGCGCACCAGCGCAGCGAAGATCTGCAGGACGCCGTAGCTCTTCAGCAGCCAGACAGCCAGAACGAGTCCGACCAGGCCGCCCAGGACCGCTCCGAGTTTCAGTCGACGTGGGCTAGACACGGAAGACGTAGGTTTTCTCCCGATCGCGGTCGACATCAGGAGGAAAGGAGGCATGCTTGTCAGCGAAATAACGAGCCCGCTGGTCCCCGTGACTTGCCAGGTTGTAGGTGAGGTACAGGATCCGGCGCGGCTGGTTAGTCAGGTTCGGCTTCGAAGCGTGGGGTGCGAAGCTGTCGAAGAAGATGACGTCGCCCGGGTGGGTCGGCACCGGCTGGAGCTCAAGGCCCTGCTCTTCCAGCGGCACCCACTGTTCGCCAATGAGCCCTTCCCGGTGGCGCCCGGCCGCGATCTCCAGGCAGCCATTTTCAAGCGTCGCCGCATCGAGACTCACCATGGCAGTCACGAATAGCGGCGCGTACACGCTCCAGCCAGCCTGCTGATCCTGGTGGGCCTTGAATCCGGCGCCGCCGGGCATTTTGAAATTGATCTTGTCCTTGAAGAGCACCACCGCGCCGCCCATGAGCGCGCTCGTCCATCGCGACACCGCGCTATGGCGAATGAGCCGATCGAAGCCGGCGTGGTACGGACAGAAGTTCTCAATCCGTTGGATCACCCGCTGAACCGGCGTGGTCACGCTGTCCTCGCGGTAAACCCAGTGGCGACCGGACACTTCCGGCGCCTTCTCGAGCTCAACTGTCCAACTGAGCACCTGGCCAACACTGTCCGGGTCAAAAAAGTCCCGGATCAGCAGGTACCCGTCACGCTGCAGGCGAGCGACATCCTGAACGGTCGCAGTCCGATCGATCATGGCGAGGTCCCCTCCCTTTTAGTTGGATTTCGGGACACGCACGTAATTATGACGGGAAGATTACGATTGAGCGTCACTCGAAAGAGGCACCTCTGGATAGCCCTGGGGGACGGGCTTTGCCTCAGCCGAAGAGAGCCACGGCCGGCGGACCGGCAGCCTGACCTGGCTCAGGGCGCTCAGACTGTCCCGATCACGACACACCGCCTCCACACAGCGGCCTGCGGGCCCAACACCCCCAAGTGACGCCCCAACTTCAACAGAAGTTGTTCTCATTCAGAGACAGCGCCTGTCCGTCCATGCTTTGTGTTTGTTCAGTGTTGCTCAAACTCAATGCAGGGACCATCACTCCTTTCACCTTCTTCTGTCAAATCTTTTCGACCCATGACGCCAATACCTCAAACTCTGGCCAAAGGTGACCAAGAACGCTAAATTACGTTTAACAACGTCGAAGGACCTTTGTGATGACGTCACCCGTCAAAATCACACGCGCTCAGGCGCGGAATATCTGGTTGCATGCGCAACGGCTCGACACGGCCGCGCCTTTCGGCAACGGCCCGGCTGCGACACCCGCGGCCATACGGCATCTCGGCTACGTACAGATCGACACCATTCACGTCATTGAGCGATCGCATCACCACATTCTCTATACCCGCATTCCCGACTATCGCCGCGAGCACCTGCACCAGGCGCAGACCATCGACAAAACGGTGTTCGAATACATTGCACATGCGCTGGCTTATCTGCCTACTGACGATTTCGGCCACTTCGTGCGCGATATGCGGCAGTACACGCCGCACCACAATCCACTCCTCGGACCGATCAAAGATGCGGATCTGCGCAGGATGCTGGGGCGCATCCGGCGAGGCGGTGCGCTCACGATCCGCGACATCAAGGACGAAGAGCTCGTCGAGAAAGCGCACGCCTGGTCGAGCCGTAAGCCCTCCAAGCGAGTATTGCAGACGGCCTTCTACAAAGGCTTACTGACCGTCAGCTCGCGCGCCGGCATGTTGAAAACCTATGAGCTCACCACGAGGCACTTTGGCTGGAAGCGGCTGCCGCCCGCAGCCACAGGCACACAGACCGGCAACTATCTGTTGGACCGTGCCCTGCGTTCGCAGGGTATCGTGAGCATCGAGTCGGCATGCTACATGGATGCGTCGAGCAAACCGCTCCTGCGACGTCTCATCGACTCGAGGGTCCGGCGTCGAGAACTGGTTCCGGTGGAAATCGACGGATCGGACAAGCTTCAACATTGGGCGCGTCCCGATGTACTGGAGGAGCGGCTGGATCAGACGCAGGAGACAGTTCACATACTGTCCCCGTTCGACCCACTGATCATCCAGCGCAAACGGCTCGAGCTGTTCTTCGGGTATCAGCATATTTTCGAGGCCTACGTACCGAAACACAAAAGGCTGTTCGGGTACTTTGTATGTCCGGTGCTGGCCACAGACGAAATTGTTGCCGCGCTGGATCTGAAGACCGATCGGGAGCAGCGCCGGCTGTTGGTTCAAAAGTGGACCTGGGTTGGCCGCGGCTCAGCGCGCCGTCACAAGCGCGCGATCGAGGAGGCGCTGCACGCGTTCGAACGGTTTCAGTTGGCGATGCCGCCTGAGTAATGTCGCCGCACCGAGACAGCGGCGCGGAGTTATGTCCGACGGGCCAGATTGTGAGTCCTGGCGCACTTCATTTCATGATGGGGTTAACCAAATGCGCGGCCGTCGCCGCGCGCATAACCTTGTAGTCTTTCGGTGGAGCGGGCTTTGGACGCGCTCTCCACACGAAGGGTCTCACGGAAATGCAATCCGCTCATCGCATCGCCCTGGTTTGCGCGGCGGCTCTATCCATCACCGCCTGTCAGGGTGGCGGCGAATCAGGCAGTAGCAGCGGCATATCCCCGCTCACGGGTGACTCGACTGCCGGCGGCAGCGGCAGTGCCAGTGGCGGCAACGCAAATTCCGGGGGTTACGGAGGCGCCGCACCCGCCCCTGCAGGCACGAAGAATACCGTGGTTGCAACGCCCTCCGTGCCAGGCACAGTGTCAGTGACAGCCGGCTCCAATCAAACTGTCACTGTGACCTTCACTTCCAGTGACGGATTGCCGATCCACGGCCTCGAGATCACCAGCACCACACTGCCCACCAGCTGGAGCGGCACGGAAAACTACGCCTGTACGCTGGTCGGCGCCGGGAGCAGTTGCGTACTGAATCTCAACTACGCGCCGAAGACCGCAGAGAGCGGCTCGCTGACCGTCACATACCTCTACATCAATAACGCGAATCAACCCATAACGCCCGGCGGTACGATTACCATCCCTTACATCGCCACGGCACCGGATAATAACGTCGTCGCGACCAGCTCGCCTTCCGGACAGATCATCGCCCCTCCCGGCTCGAGTCCACAGTCGGTCAGCGTCAATTTCACAACCGACGATGGCAATGCCGCCACGGCTCTTACATTGACCACCGATCTTGGCTCGCTTCCTCCGGGGTGGAGCAGCAAGGCGCCGGGCCTGGCTTGCGCCATCGTCAGCTCCGGCAACGGCTGTCAGTTAATTCTGAGCTACGCGCCCACCACCGCAGCGACTGGAACTCTGGTACTGGACTATGCCTATACGGATGATTCCGGCACCGCGCGCACTGGAACGTTGAACATTCCCTACTCAACGACCACCAACGGCACGGTCGTGGCGACGGCCTCACCGGCCGGCCAGATCAACGCAGTGCAGAAAGGCGGCAACCAGCCGGTTACTGTCACGTTCACCACCAACGACGGCAAGGCGGCAAGCAACTTTATGCTACTGTCGGATCTGACATCGCTTCCTGCCAGCTGGAGCAGCGCGTCGGGCAAGCTGGCGTGCAGCAGTGTGAGCACCGGGAACGCGTGTCAACTCAAGCTCAACTACGCACCGGGCGCTATTGAGAGCGGCACCCTGAGTCTGACCTACAGCTATAACGACGCAGGGGGCACATACAACGTCGGGTCGCTCAATATTCCGTATGCCGCAACCACGAATGACAATGTGGTTGGCACAGCAGCACCGTCCGGTCAGATCAGCGCTATTGTGGGATCAACCAGCCCGACCGTAACTGTCAGCTTCGCGACCGACGATGCTCGACCGGCCACCGCATTAGCGGTGACTACCGACGTGACTACCCTAGGGCCCGACTGGGTCGGCACCGGCAGCTCATTCACATGCAGCGGCGTAAATGGTGGCACGGGCTGCCAGCTATCGCTGACGTACACGCCAATGGCTGCTGAAAGCGGAACACTCACGCTGCCTTATCGGTATATTAATGACGCCGGACAGGCCAAGACCGGCACAGTCAACATCCCTTACCGCGCCACCACGAACAATAGTGTGGTAGCGATTTCAAATCCCACC
>Ga0134126_10009810_pt1 | contig 12065 bp, 9 predicted proteins | sample KB31752_FD_96881 | JGI IMG/M metagenome (GOLD analysis project Ga0134126, IMG submission 96881) | Terrestrial soil microbial communities with excess Nitrogen fertilizer from Kellogg Biological Station, Michigan, USA - KB3-175-2 | ecosystem: Environmental > Terrestrial > Soil > Unclassified ...
ACGCCGCCTCGTTCTATGCATATGCTATTTGGATAGGATTAGGGGTTTTATTTTTATACGACTTTTTGGTTAAACGCATGAACGCTAAAAATGCAGCCATTGCTGCAACTGCGGTAAGTTTAGTTGTACCAACTTTAATGGCTGCCGATGGTTGGGATGACCATAACCGTTCGCACAAAACTATGGCGAGAGATTTTGCTATTAACTATTTAAACTCATGTGCGCCTAATGCCGTGTTATTTACAAACGGAGATAACGATACATTCCCGCTTTGGTACGCGCAAGAGGTTGAAGGAATTCGTACTGATATACGTGTAGTTAACTTAAGTCTGTTTCAAACTGATTGGTACATTAACCAATGTCGTCGTGCAGCTTACGACTCTAAAGCATTGCCATTTACTACAAGCATGACTCCTGATAAATATGAAGCTAGCAAGCGTGATATTGTTTATTTTATGGATAAAAATATTGGCTACGTAAACATTAAAGAATTAATGGATTATGTTGCCAGCGATAACCCTGAAAATAAATACAACATGGGTGGCGATTATATTGATGTTTTACCAAGTAATAAATTTAGTTTACCGGTTGATTCGGTTAAAGTAATTCAAAATGGAACGGTTTCTAAAGGTTTAGAAAACCGTATGGTAAAAAGCATAGACTGGCAATTGAAACGCAACTACATCACTAAAAACGATTTAATGGTGTTAGATTTATTAGCAGGCTTTAATTGGGACAGACCAATTTACTTTGCTGTTACAACAGGTAGAGAAGCTTATATTGGCTTAGAAGACTATTTGCAATTAGAAGGTTTAGCTTATCGTTTAACGCCAATTAAATCTACTAAAGAAGAAATGCAAAATGGTGCTCGCATTAACTCAGACATTATGTATAACAACATTATGACTAAGTTTCAGTGGGGTGGCATGAGCAATCCGGGTGTTTACTTAGATGAAAATGCCATGCGTTTTGCATCTAACATGCGTATACAAATTGGCGGCTTAGCTGCACAGCTTGTACAGGAAGGTAAAAAAGATAAGGCAATTAAAATATTGGATAAAGCCCAAGTTGAAATGCCTGAATCGACTATTCCTTATGATGCAACTATGTACTCTATTTGTTTAGCTTATTTCCAGGCAGGTGAAAATAAAAAAGCAGCCGCTATTGCTGAAAAATTATTTACCATGTTTGAAGGCGACTTACGTTTTTACAATAAACTACCTGGCATACATAAAGCTGCTTACGGCTCAGAAATTAGCCGTGCACGTCAGTTAATGATGGCATTGGTAAGTGTTTGTTATAACTACAAAGAAAATGATTTAGGCAAAAAGTTTGAGCAACGTTTGCCGGCTGTTATTCCGCAAGAAGAAATGCCGGGTTATAAAGAACAAATACAGAGATAATGCGTTTGCCGGCTCGTCCACCTAAATTGCTGCAAAGTTTATTGCCGCAGTGCCATTGGAGTTTGCCAAACAAACAGAATAAAATTTACCTAACCTTTGATGACGGGCCAACACCAGAAGTGTTGCCAGTTATTTTAAAAACACTTGATACATATAAAGTACCGGCCACATTTTTTTGTGTTGGAGAAAATATGCAAAAGCATCCTGATTTAGTTAAGGAGATGCTTAAAAGAAATCACGTAATTGGCAATCACACATTTAATCACGTAAGTGGATGGCGAACCAAAAACAAAACTTATTTTGAAAACATAGAGGCTTGCCAAAAGGTTTACAAATCAAAATTATTTCGCCCACCATATGGTAGGTTACGTGCATCGCAGGCAAACGAGCTTAAAAGAAAGTATAAAATAATTATGTGGGATGTTTTGAGCTACGACTATGATAAAAAATTATTACCCGAAATTTGTTTTAGAAATGTAATTGACGCAACTAAAAGCGGGTCGGTAATTGTTTTTCACGATAACGTAAAGGCATTAAAAAACTTAGAGTACGCCTTGCCGCGCAGCATAGATTTTTTATTAAAGAAAGACTTTGTGTTTGACGTGATTAAGTAAAGCTACCTTACCTGTCATTTTAATCGTTTAGGAAAATCTAATGCCAAGCAATTTTATGGCTTTACATGCGTTTAAACCAAAACAGATAATCAAAATGATTATAAAAAAAACAGCGTTAATAACCTTCTTTCTTATACTTAACCACATTTTTTTAGCGCAAATAAATAGCGATAAAAAAGAAAAGCAACAGGCAATACTTGACACGTACTTAAAGCAAGGTGCTTATCAGTATCATTATTTATTGCAAGGCTGGCAAACATGGATAGACAAAGGTTTAAACGAAGACTCAACAATTGCTTATCTGTGGGAAATGAAGGCTCTACCCTATTGGAAAACGCAAAAATATGATTTAGGCATAGCTTGTTACAACAAAGCAGTTCAGTTTGATAGAGAAAGAAACTTAGGTAGAAGGGGGTATTTGAGATGTATTTTTCAAAAAAATTACGATGAAGGCATAAACTACTCTAATAAAAGCATTGCTTCATATAAACAATTCTCAGACGCAAAATATTATAAAGGTTTGTGCCTATTAGAAAAAGGAGATCGAGCTTCAGCAATAGTACTAATGACGGAAGCAAAAAAAGATTTTGAAAATGGATATTCAATTAACGAAGACGACTCGTTTTACGAACCGTATCCTTACAAAGTAAATTGGTATATGGCAAAATGGACTATCCCTGATTATAAAGAATAAACAAATGCCCGGCATACCACTAATAAATAAAAAGGAAAATCTACTTATTTTAAAACAGCTATAATTTTTTCAGCTAAAAACTCAGCTAGTTTAATGTTTGATTCTTTTGTCCAACCGGCAATGTGGGGCGAAAGAATAACCTTGTCGGATTTTATTAATGACTGCAAAGGTGGGGGCATTTCTTTCACATCTATTCCTTCAAACGATACTGCTTCGTATTCCAGCACATCTAAACAAGCACCCAACACTTTTCCGCTTTCTAAATTTTTAACTAGGTCAGCCGTATTTAAGCATTTACCACGCGCAGTATTAATGATGTAAATGCTTTTTTTGAATTGCTTTATAAACGCATCGTTAATTAAATAATTTGTCTCTTCGGTTAAAGGTGTGTGCAAACTAAGTACATCTGCCTGCTCAAAAATATCTTCTACCCTACTCTCTTTCACAAACTCGTTGCCAAAATTTGTTTTGTATTTATCAAAGGCAAGTACTTTTACACCAAAGCCTTGAAGGCGTTTGGCAAAAGCAGCACCCATGTTACCGTAACCAATAATGCCAATGGTTTTACCACACAACTCAATGCCACGGTTTTCTTCACGTAACCATTTACCCAAACGTACTTCGGTATTTGCTTTTATTAAGTTATTAAACAAGGCAAGCAACATGCCTAATGCATGTTCGGCAACGGCATCTCTATTTCCTTCGGGAGAGTTTACGCAAGCAATGCCTTTTTTTTCAGCATAAACTACATCAATGTTTTCCATGCCGGCACCTACGCGTGCAATGCATTTTAAATTGGGTGCGCTATCAATAATGTCTTTGGTGATTTTAAATTTGCTGCGTAACACAATGCCATCATAGTGCGGAATTAATTTTTTTAATTCATCAGCCGGTTTATCATAAAACAAATCGCAAATAAAGCCCTGTTGTATAAGCATCTCATGCAAGCGCGGGTGATTAGAATCTATAAACAGAATTTTTTTTGGCATTATTTATTCAGCGAATAACTTTTTCTACTAAACTGAAACAGCAAAAATAAAAATACAGCCACTAACATAAACGCAACCGTTTGATGCAGCACACCTAATACAACCGGCACGTAATATAGCAAGGTAAAAATGCCTAAAATTATTTGTAGCGTGGTTAAGTAAACTACCCAGGTAACGCCATTATATTGTTGCGTATTTAATTTGAATTTGTTTGAGCGAATCCAGATAATTGAAATTAAGGTGGCTACAACCCAGGCAAAAGTGCGATGTACAAATTGCACACCAGCAGGGTTTGCGGTAAAGTTGAAAATGAAAGAATCTGTCATTAAAATGGTATCGTTAGGAAACCACTCATCGCCCATTTTAGGCCAGGTAGAATAAATTAAACCTGCTTTTAAACCTGCTACAAAAGCACCATAAATTATTTGAAATATAAGCGCTACAAAAGCAAAAAGGGTTAGGGCGAATAATTTTTTACCCGGATTAGCTTCTTGTTTTTCTTCGGGGGTTTCGTAAATAATTTCTAAAGCAAACCAAAAGGTAAATGCAAAAGCAGTAAGCGCAGTTATTAAATGTGTGGCCAGCCTGTAATGACTAACATTTGGGTTTTTTACCAAACCGCTTTTTACCATCCACCAACCAACTAAGCCTTGCAAGGCACCTACGCATAATAAAATAATACTGCGTATCAATAATTTTTTGGTGAATTTTTTTGTAGCTATAAAATAAACAAAGCCTCCAAAAAACACAAAGCCAATTAAACGCCCTATCATACGATGCGACCACTCCCACCAAAAAATATTTTTAAACTCGTTTAATTGCATCGAGTTGTTTATAATTTTAAACTCGGGGCTTTGCTGGTATTTGGTAAAATGCTCCATCCAGCTTTGCTCACTCATAGGCGGCAGGGTGCCCATAACGCTCCAATCGGTTATAGATAAGCCCGAGTGTGTTAAGCGGGTTATGCAACCAATAACCAGCATTACGTAAACCAAAACGCAACCTGTTAGCAGCCAGTAAATAATTTGCTTGTGTGGATTGTTTTTTATCATCCCGGAAAAATCTTGGCAAATGTACATAAGGATTGTGTGTAAATAATATAATTTAGCAACAAAATATATGGACTTTATACTGCCCTTTCCTCTTAAAAAGCTACCTCAGCAGGTAAATATACAGCAAGCCCAGTTGCTGGTAGGTTCTTGCTTTGCCGAAGAAATAGGCGCCAAACTAGTTGAGCGCAAATTTAACAGCCTGGTAAACCCGCATGGCATATTATATAACCCCCTTAGTATTTGCAGTGCAGTAAGCGATTATATAGAAAATAAAAAATACAGCCAAGCCGATATTTTTTTGCATGATAAATTATGGCGCAGTTTTAGCCACCACGGTAAATTTGCGGATGTAAATGCGGATGCCTGTTTACAAAACATTAACCACAATATTAGCGAAGCACACCAGCAATTAAAAAATGCCAAATGGCTGGTGCTAACTTTTGGGTCTGCATTTGCTTATACTCATAATGATATTGTAATTGCTAATTGCCACAAACTACCTGCAGCGCAATTTAAAAAAGTGCTTTTAACTAAAGAGCAAATTGTAACCGAATGGCAAAAACAGATAACAGCTTTAAAAGCCTTTAACCCGCATTTGCAAATTATATTTACCGTTAGCCCTGTGCGTTATGTGCGCGATGGGGTTATTGAAAACAACCGCAGCAAGGGCATTTTGTTAGATGCTGTACACACTTTAGTTGAACAAAACACAAATTGCTTTTACTACCCTGCTTATGAAATTGTGATTGATGAGCTACGCGATTACCGCTTTTTTAAAGAAGATTTGGTACACCCCAACCACTTGGCTATAAATTATGTGTGGCAAAAATTTGTGGATGCCGCCTGCGACGATGAAACTAAAAACTTTATAGCCGATTACGAACCCATTATGCGCAGCCTGCAACACAGGGATTTACAGCAAGAAACAAGTGCATCAATAAAATTTAAAAAAACTTTAGAGGAGAAGCAAATTGCGTTTAAGAAGAAGTATCCTTTTATCACTTTTTAATTTCTTTTTTATCAACAAACACAGGGTTTTTATACAAAAAGTAAAGCCCATGTGTTATCAATAATTATTTTTGGTGGAAAATAATTTCTTTATGTCAGACATTAAACAACTTACACAACTTTGCACACAGGTTAGGCGCGACATCGTTCGCATGGTACATAATGTTGCTTCGGGTCACCCGGGTGGTTCTTTAGGTTGTACTGAGTATTTAGTGGCTTTGTATGGGTCGGTTATGCAGCATAATCCACAAAAATTTACGATGGATGGTCATAACGAAGATTTATTTTTTCTGTCTAACGGGCATATTTCTCCTGTATTTTATAGTGTTTTAGCCCGTACGGGTTATTTTCCTATTAAAGAGTTAAACACCTTTCGTAAACTAAACACACGTTTGCAAGGGCACCCAACCACACACGAAGGTTTACCGGGTGTACGTGTTGCATCGGGCTCTTTAGGTCAGGGCATGAGTGTTGCCATTGGTGCAGCACTTGCTAAAAAATTAAATAAAGAAAACAATATTGTTTATTGCCTGCATGGTGATGGCGAGTTACAAGAGGGGCAAATTTGGGAAGCCGCTATGTATGCCGCAGCACATAAAGTAGATAATTTAATTGCTACTATTGATTATAATGGCCGCCAAATAGATGGTGATGTAGATAAGGTTTTACCTTTAGGCAACCTGAAAGCTAAATTTGAGGCTTTTGGCTGGCATGTATTAGAAATTAACAACGGTAACAACCTCCAAGAAGTAATTGATGGTTTAAATCATGCTAAAACATTTGTAGGCAAAGGCAAACCCATTATGAATATTATGAAAACCGAAATGGGTCATGGGGTTGATTATATGATGGGCACCCACAAATGGCATGGCAGTACGCCAAACGATGAGCAATTGGCAAAAGCCCTTGCACAAAACATCGAAACAATGGCTGATTACTAGGCTTTTAAATCAGTTTTATATACATTTTAGCGTGTTAAAACTATTTCTTAGTTTTACTGGTCGAAAAAAATATGAAATTGAAAAAAATATCCTTAGTCGCTTTTTTACTGTTAACGGCGTTTGCTTTTTCTCAAACATTAAAAGAGGCAACTAAGCAAGCCAAAAAAGATTTTAAAGCAAAAAATTATCAGGCAGCCGTTACCGGTTATACTAAAGCTTTAGAGTTAAAACCGGGCGTTTTTGGTTTTTTGGTTAATCGAGCTATATCGTACGAAAAACTATCGCAATATAAAGAAGCAGTTGTCGATTACCGACAAGCCATCGCCTTAAAAAAGACAGCCGAAAAATTGTACATGAAAGTTGGTGATTTATCTATGAGTATAGGTGATTATGCAACAGCCGTATTATATCTAGATATTTTAAGTGGTTACGATAAAAAAAATATTGATGCGCTGCAAAAATCTTCTTTCTCGTATTTAAAACTAAAACAATTTACCCTTGCATTAGATAGAGCCAGTACCGCATTAAGCATACAACGGTACAATTATACAAACCACTATTATAAAGCCTTGGCTTTAGATAGTTTAAAAGATTATGTAAAAGCTAATGTAGATTATCAATCGGCTATACGCTTGGTGTTAAATGAGGCCCCTTCAGGCAGTAAGCCACTGCCATGGTTTAAGCCTTACTATGCAAATTCTGCCTTGGTTTTATACAAATTAGGTTCTTACGACGATGCCATTAAATATTATGATGAGGCAATGGCTTTAGATGTAAACGATAAGGAAGAACCTCATCATTATTATGTACAATATTTAGAGAGTCAGGCTTATTTAAAGAAAACTGATTTTACAAATGCCATTGGCTACTTAAATAAATGTATGGCGCTAAACCCAAAATTTATTGAAGGTTTTTTTGCACGTGCCGAGGTGTATATGAAAACCAGTCAGTTTCAGAGTGCTATTAGCGATTACACTAAGGTTTTACAAGTTGAAAACAATAATGTAAACGCATTACACAGCAGAGGAAAATGTTATTTAGAATTGGGTAATTATAGTGCAGCCATCGGAGATTTAAGACAAGCCGCAAAACTTGCACCTAACGACGATGATATAAAAAATTTACTAAAAGACGCTACTACTAAAAACTATCAAGCCAATAAAGAAAACGATGCGCCCGTGCTTATTATTACTAACCCTACGGTAGATAATAATGGCTTTGCCAATATATTAGATAATCAGCTTGATGTTTTGGTGGATGGCACTATTACCGACAAAAGTTTGATTAACGAAATAAAAATTAACGATCAAAAAATACCTTTTACCGAAGCAGAAAAAAATCCTTCATTTAAATATAAATTAGCTGCAAATAATATTAGCAAAATTGAAGTAAGTGTTAGCGATATTTATTTTAACACCACTACTAAAACAATTAAAATTGGAAGAATTATAGATAACTCACGTACTAAAGTTGATTTTGCCGGAAATATTTTAAGTGATGATGCTAACCGACGTCCCTATGCAAACCGGGTAATTTATATTACAAATGAAAAAGGTGAAGTTTTATATCAAACAAAAACAGATGCAATGGGGCATTTTAAATTTGATAAACTACCATACGATAAAAAATATTTACTTACACTTGATGTACAAGACGCTTCGTTTGCGGGTATCGAAAAATTTATGGTTACCGATGCTAATGGAAACACCATACTGGTATCAAAAATTTCAGAAAAAGGAAAATATAAATTTGAAATTATTCCATCAGATGCCAACGTAATGAGCTTAATGACTGTAGAAGATCAACCTATTAGAATTGACGTAAAAGGAAGATTGATAGCTGATAATCCCGAGAAAACTCCCATTTCAAGCGTTAAGTTTTTATTGATGAACGAACGCAACGAAATTATTTTATTTCATGTAACAGATTTAGAGGGGAATTTTGCTTTCCCGGGTTTGTTGCCATCAGGTAAATATAATTTTGCGATAGATGTTTTAGACAGTAAAAAAATTGCCTTCAATAAAATTTTTGTAACTGATGAAAACGGAAAAATTATAAAAGAGATTGTAAAAGACGCCGAAGGTGTTTTTAAATTTAAATTACTGGAAAGCGAACGCGCTTCTTTATCAACGCTTGCAGCCGAAGATTTTGACCCTTGGGCTAATTTAAAATTTACAGCAGCTAAAAAGGAAATAGAAATTATTGAGAACATTTATTACGAGTCAGGTTCGTTTAAAATACCTGTTTCTGCCGAGCCAATTTTGGCTAAAGCCATTGAGGCTATGAAACAAAACCCAACTTTATTATTAGAAGTTCAATCACATACCGATGCTACTGCGGGAGATGAGTACAATATGGATTTATCACAAAAACGCGCTAATGCAGTGGTAGATTATATAGTAAGCAAAGGCATAGTAAAAAAACGCCTTACCGCTAAGGGTTTTGGAGAAACACAACTTACCAATAAATGTGCTAACGGTGTTGATTGCAGTGATGAAGAACATCGCCAAAATCGCAGAACAGTATTTAAGTTAAGCTACCCTTAAGATTTTAAAATCGTTTAGGTTTGTATAACCCCAACGTTGTATTGCTTAGTTATAGGTGCATGATTTGCAGCCTCTATACCCATGCTAATCCATTTACGTGTATCTACAGGATCTATAATGGCATCTAACCACAAGCGAGATGCAGCATAGTAAGGTGTGGTTTGTGTATCGTAACGGTCTTTTGTTTTGTTATATAACTCAGCTTCGTTTTCAGGCGTAATTACTTCACCTTTTGCTTTTAATGAGGCTACTTCTATTTGTACCAAAACTTTTGCAGCTTGTGCGCCACCCATTACAGCCACTTGTGCTGTTGGCCAGCCCACAATTAAACGTGGGTCGTAAGCCTTACCGCACATGGCATAATTTGCTGCACCAAACGAGTTGCCCATTATAATAGTAAACTTAGGCACCACACTATTTGCCATAGCGTTAACCATTTTAGCGCCGTCTTTAATAATGCCGCCATGTTCACTACGACTACCTACCATAAAACCGGTAGCATCTTGTAAAAACACCAAAGGAACTTTGCGCTGGTTGCAATTCATAATAAAACGTGCAGCTTTATCGGCACTATCGCTATAAATTACACCGCCAAATTGCATTTCGCCTTTTTTGCTTTTCACCACTTTACGCTGGTTGGCAACAATGCCCACTGCCCAACCATCTATGCGCGCATAACCGCAAATAAGTGATTGGCCATATAATTCTTTATACTCATCAAAATCGCTGTTATCTACAATACGGTAAATTATTTCACGCATGTCGTATTGTTTATCACGTGTTTCGGGCATAATGCCATAAATTTCTTTTACATCCTTTTTAGGTGCAACAGGCACTTCACGATTAAAACCCGCTTTTTCAAAATCGCCTACTTTGCTAAATATATTGCGTATGCGTGTAAGGCAATCTTTATCATCTTTACATTTATGGTCGGTAACACCCGAAATTTCGCAGTGTGTAGTTGCCCCACCCAAAGTCTCGTTATCAATAGTTTCGCCAATAGCAGCTTTTACTAAATACGAGCCGGCTAAAAATATACTGCCTGTTTTATCTACAATCATAGCTTCATCGCTCATAATCGGCAAGTAAGCTCCACCAGCCACACAGCTACCCATAACAGCAGCAATTTGCATAATTCCCATACTGCTCATTACAGCGTTATTTCTAAAAATGCGACCAAAGTGTTCTTTATCCGGAAAAATTTCATCCTGCATAGGCAAGTAAACGCCTGCGCTATCAACTAAGTAAACAATTGGTAATCTATTCTCTATAGAAATTTCTTGTGCTCGTAAATTCTTTTTTCCGGTAATGGGAAACCATGCACCCGCTTTTACTGTAGCATCATTAGCTACCACAATAGCCTGCTTGCCTGATATATAACCAATAACAATTACTACTCCCCCACCAGGGCAACCGCCATGTTCGGCATACATTTCATAGCCGGCAAAAGCACCCATTTCAATACGTGGAGAATCTTTATCTAATAAAAAATCGATTCGCTCACGCGCACTCATTTTACCTTGCTCGTGCAACTTATCTATACGCGATTGACCGCCACCTACATAAATTTTATTTAAGCGTTGCTCCATCTGCGAAATAAGCAAGCGCATTTTATCGTCGTTTTTATTAAATTCAATATCCATAACCCATTTTTTAAACGGCTTAAATATACAATTTAATGAGATTGCGAAGGAATCTCATTATTGTTGTTTGCCCAAAAAGTAAGGAAACCCGATACCTGATAATTTTTGTACTTTTGATGGACTAAAACCAAGATTATGGAAGAGAATAACCAAGAAAATCAACTAAATATAGAACTAAGCGAAGAAGTTGCAGAGGGAATTTATAGCAATTTAGCTATCATAACCCACTCACCATCTGAATTTGTTATAGATTTTATAAAAATTATGCCAGGTGTACCTAAAGCACGCGTAAAATCGAGAATATTGCTAACCCCACAACACGCAAAACGCTTGATGATGGCTTTAAGCGAAAACTTAATGAAGTACGAACAACTGCACGGAAAAATTAAGGAAGCAGACATTCATGCTTTACCTTTAAACTTTGGAGGCCCTAAAGGGCAGGCGTAGTAGGCCTTTTGAGCTATCGATAAAATGATGAAAAAAAGATATTCGGTATCTATTGTAAAATATACCAATACATTGCCTTTGCGTTATGGTATAAATAACAGTAAAGTACTTGATGAGATTGATTTACAGCTTGATATACCGGCTGTGTGTGCCCAAAAATTATTAGAAGATAAAGTTGATATTGGTTTAATTCCGGTAGCGGTTATTCCATTACTTAAAGAGTATCACATTATAAGCAATTATTGCATTGGTAGTAACGAAAAGGTTGATACAGTTAAGCTGTACAGTAATGTACCTTTAAACGAAATTGAAAATGTGTATTTAGATTATCAATCGCGCACATCTATTATGCTAGCAAAGGTTTTGTGTAAAAACTTTTGGAAGATTAACCCAAAGTTTATAAACGCTGAGGCCGGATTTGAAACAAAAATATCTAACAAAGATGCTGCCGTTGTTATTGGCGACCGCTGTTTTAGCTTGAACAGAACGTTTACTTACGAGTATGATTTAGCTTTTGAGTGGAAAAAATTTACTACCCTACCTTTTGTATTTGCAGCCTGGGTAAGCAATAAAAAAATTGATGCCGGTTTTATAGAAAAGTTGGAAAGTGCCATGGCATTTGGCATTGAACATATTGACACAGCTATTAAAGAGGATGCGAGTATAAAAGACCCAGTAATGATTAAAAAATATCTTACTGAGCGGATTAATTATAATTTGGATGAAGC
>Ga0134126_10009812_pt1 | contig 12064 bp, 10 predicted proteins | sample KB31752_FD_96881 | JGI IMG/M metagenome (GOLD analysis project Ga0134126, IMG submission 96881) | Terrestrial soil microbial communities with excess Nitrogen fertilizer from Kellogg Biological Station, Michigan, USA - KB3-175-2 | ecosystem: Environmental > Terrestrial > Soil > Unclassified ...
CCGTTCGGCTCTCCGCTGGTGCCGTTCGTGAAGGTGCTGTGCGCGATCGACTTCGAGCACTCGATGAGCTTCGCGACCGCCGCCGACCTCGGCACGTGGGGCGTGACCGACGAAGAGGCGCTGCGCACCGCATCGGCCAACCTGGCCAGGATGCCCTGCCAGGTGCAGCGCGGCGGCCCGGCGGCCTTGATCACGGGTCCTGACGGCTACGCCTCATCGTGGCTGGCGGTGCCCGCCGTCCTTGCCCGGGTCGCGGCGGACATCAGCCCCAGCGTGATCGCGGTCGCCGCCACCCGTGACCAGCTCATCCTCGTCGATGCCGAGCACCCCGAGGCCGTGGTCCGCCTGCTTGAGTCGGCGCTGGAGGACTATCAGACAGGCGCCAGGCAGCTGTCGCCCGTGCCTTACCTGGTGAACGACGCGGGAATCGAGCCATGGACGCCGCCGGGCGACCATCTGGCGTACCCGCTCGTGGACAAGGCCGCCCGTTTCCTGGCCGCCTCCGAATACGCACAGCAGCAGGCCAAGCTGGATGACCTCCTCCAGAAAGCCGGCGAGGACGTCCACGTCGCCAAGCACACGCTGATGCAGCGGCCGGACGGGACGTTGTGGTCCTGGTCGGCGTGGGTGAGGCAGGTAACCAACGGCCTGCTCCCGCAAGCGGACGTCGTCCTCTTCGGCGACACCGACCACGCCGACGACCGCTTCGCGGTCCCATGGAACGGCACATTCCGCATCGCGGGCGCCGCCCTGCGCGAGGAGGCCGAGTACGACCCGCCGCTGTGGCGGCACCACGGCTGGCCAGACGACAACGCGGTGGCATCGCTGCGGGCACAGGCCGTGCCCCTCCCACCGCCCGAGTAACGCTGACCCGTGCACCTCAACGTTGCCCGGCCCCGGTCACTCGTCGGCTGTGCGGGCTGAAGAGACAGCGGGGGACATTCGGCTGCCGTCGCGCTGCGCCCCAGGGATAGTGACCGTCGCCTTGGCCCGGACCGCGCGGCAAGCGATCAAGGCGGCGACTAGGGCCAAGAGGGCGAACGCGCCAGTCACCATGCCGAACGCGTGCGACGCTGACAGTTCGCCCGGGCGGCTGTCCTGGCTGAGGTACAGCGTGCCGAATGCCGCCACTCCGATCGAGCCGGCGATCTGCGTGCAGGTGGTGAACACGCCGCTGAGATCGGCGGCGTAGCGCGGCGTCGCCGCCGTGGTGAGATGTGTCAGGATCGAGTTGAAGGCGGTGCCCAGGCCGAAGCCGCCCAGGGCGAGCATGGCGAGCAACGGGACCCCCGGCCGCTCGCCCGTGTAGGCACCGGTGCTGATGAGGGCGTAAGCAGCGGCGAGAATCAGGCAGCCGAGCCACGGCAGCGGCTGCCGCCACCGGGCAGGCAGCCGTGCCATGACCCGTCCGGGGACCGCGAAGGCGGCCACCCAGGGCACAACGATCAGCCCGGAGAATAGCGCGCTCCGGCCCAGGCCGCGCTGCAGGTAGAGCGCGAGCGTGAACAGCAGCGCGGTATACGTGCTGACCGCTAGCACATACGGCCACAGTCCCCAGGCGATCGCCGGGCGCCTGATCACGTGCAGGTTGACCAGCGGCGCCCCGCCGCTGGCGGTAAGCCGCCGCTCGACCAGCAGGAAGGCGGTGAACAGCAGCGGGCTGGCCCCGAGGCAGATCCAGGTCCAGGCCGGCCAGCCGGTATCGCGGCCCAGCGTCAGCGGCAAGACGATCAGCAGCACAGTGCCGGAAAGGGCCAGGCTGCCGGGAACGTCCAGTCGCTTGGCGGAGTCAAGGCGACCCTCGTTCGGGAGGACCCGAACGGCGGCGATCAGCGCCACGAGCGTGACCGGCACGTTGACCAGGAAGGCAGACCGCCACTGCAGCCCGAACAGGTCAGCCGAGACGAGGAGCCCCCCGAGCGACTGCCCGGCGACGGCACCGCCGGCCAGCGCGATCGAGTACAGGCTGAGCGCGCGGGTGCGCGCAGGCCCCTCCTCGAAGTGCACCTGGATGCTCGTCAAGACCTGCGGGAACGCGAGCGCCCCGCCGATCCCCTGCACCACCCGCGCGGCGATGAGCACGCTCGGGTCGGGGGCCAGCCCGCAGGCCAGCGACGCGGCCCCGAAGATCCCCAGCCCGGCCAGGAACACCGGGCGGCAGCCCCGCAGGTAGCCGAGCCGTGCGCCGGTGATGATCAGCATCGCCGACGCGAGCAGGTACCCGCTGATCACCAGCTCGAGCTGAGCGCCCGACGCATGCAGGTCCGCCCGGATCGACGGGCTGGCGACGTTCACGATCGTCACGTCAACCTGGTACATGAACAGCATCGTCAGCAGGACCACCAGCAACCACTGGCGATGCGTTGTGATCGGTGAACCGCTGCTCATCGTCCCTCCACCGGCGCTCGATCGTCCTTTCTCACGCAGACGCCCGCAGACGCGGTTACGTGAGATGCGATGTTCGAGGCTGGCGGGTGCTTTCCTGACGCGGACTGCGTGCGGGTGCGGCCTGGCTAGGCCTCAGCCCGCCGTTGGCGCAGCAGTTCGGCCGCGATTGAGTAAGGCGGCGCGGCTGCCGCGGAGCGGGAGGCGTGCGCGACGATCGCATCCTGCAAGAAGCGGTTCCCGACGGGCCGCGGGTACACGGCACCGACCTGCAGCAGCTGGGCGTCCGCGACGCCGCCGTAGCCGCCGACGTCAATGAAAACGCCCCGGTGGGTCAGGCAGGTCAGCAGGCCCCGGCGGTCCGCGATGCCCACCGAAGAGTGCAGGGCGATCGCCTCCCAGACCCGGTCGACGTCTGCGGCGGCGACGCCGTGCTTGGTCAGCAGCGCGGCCGCCAGGTCGGCCCCCTCCACCTCGAACCTGGCGGCGCCCGGTGCGAGGGTCCCCAGTCCCAGGTCGTGCAGCACGCAGGCGGCGAAGAGCAGGTCCTCGTCGTAGGCCGCGTCATCCAGGCAGCCTTCCTGCGCGGCGAGCAGGCGGGCGAACAGGAAGCTGCGGATGCTGTGGCCGGCGATCGGCGCGCTCTCTGTTGCCTGGGTGAGGGAGAGGCTCGCTGCGGCCAGTTGCCCCGTGGGCAGGGCGAGTATGTCGTTCATGCGTCGACCGTACGGACTCGGGCGCGGCAGCCGACAGTGGCCCGAATGCCAATCACCGCTATAATCGGGCCATGACGGTGACGCCGGATCGGCATCGGGTCGCGGTCCTGGTCCTGCCCGGCGTGCTGCCGCTGGAGTTCGGGATCGCGACGCAGGTCTTCGGGGTGGACCCGCACTACGAGCTGATCGTGTGCGCGGACCGCAGGACCGGTCCGGTACCGGGTTCAGGCTTCGCGATCACCGCGGCGGCCGGCCTCGACGCGCTGGCCGACGCGGACACCGTGATCGTTCCGGGTTACGAGGACGTCAACGCGCCGCTGGGGGAGGAAGTCCTGGCCGCGCTGCGGGCGGCACATGCCCAGGGTGCCCGGGTCGTGTCCATCTGCTCGGGCGCCTTCGCTCTCGCCGCGGCCGGACTGCTCGACGGCCGCCCCGCGACCACGCACTGGCAGCACACTGATCGCTTGCGGCAGCGCTACCCGCGGGTCAAGGTGCTGCCGAACCGGCTTTACGTAGACGACGGCGACATCCTCACCTCGGCGGGCGTGACGGCAGGGATCGACCTGTGCCTGCACCTGATCCGCGTCGACCAGGGCGCGGCGGCGGCCAACCGCCGGGCGCGGGCCCTCGTCGCCCCGCCGCAGCGCGCGGGAGGCCAGGCGCAGTACATCGAACGGCTCCGCCCCGAGGCACGCGGCGACCTGCTCACCCCGTTGCGGGACTGGATGCTCAACAACCTCGCGGACGATCTCAGCATCGACGTCCTCGCGCAGCGCGCCCACATGTCCCGGCGGACGCTCATCCGCCGGTTCCGCGAGGAGACCGGCACCTCGCCGATGGCCTGGCTGGCCGGCGCGCGCATGGACCGCGCCCGCGAACTGCTGGAGACGACCGACGAACCCGTGGAGAACATCGGCCGCCGCACCGGACTCGGCGCGCCCGCCTCCGTCCGGGCGGCCTTCCACCGGCACATCGGCACGTCCCCTCAGGCATACCGAGCCCTCTTCCGCCACCAGCCCCCGGCCGCGACGCCCAAGTCATACGCTGCCGCAGTCCCCGTGTCCCGTTAGGCCGGTCAGAGTCGGCCCAACGGGACACGGGGACGAATGCGATCGCGACCGGGGCATCCGGCCCATGCATCTTTCCTGCCGTTCCCAGCGCAATACGACCGGGCGATGTCGGCAGGGCTGGAATGTCAGACGGAAATGCCAGAATGGCCGCGAAAGGCCCGTCCGTCCGCTGAATGTCCGGTTCCCTTCTCGGTCCGCAGGAGTCAGGCATGGTACGCCGCACCGTCGGATTCACCTACGTACTGAGCAACCCGGCGATGCCGGGAATGGTAAAAGTCGATTATACAACAGCACAGGCAGAAGACCGTAATAAGGAATTGAATTCGACCGATGTCCCGCTTCCCTACGCCGTGGAGTTCGGGGCCCTGACGTCTTTTCCCGAAGAAGTCAAAGCCAGGTCGTACAAGATGCTCGACTGGCACCGCGTTTCCAAGGACCGCACGTTCTTCCAGGTCGCGCCGCACCTGGCGATCGAGGCCGTGCGCGATGCCCTGCTCGACGCGGCAGGCCTCGAGGCCTGGAGTGCTGGCAAGGTCCACCAGGTGCGGGACAAGGACCGCATCGCGCTGACCGTCCGCGAAGGCGACATGTTCGTTGTCCTCGCCTACCCGTCCCTGCTGGCCGAGCGCGCCGTGCCCTTGGATCTGTGGGAAGCGCACTCCGACGGCGACCTGCTTGAGCTGATGGCAACCGACATGCCAATAGACATGACAACGGACATGCCAACCGTCCCGGCCGCACGCGAAAGCCTCGACAGCCAAGCAGCAGCCGACCCCGCCCTGTACGAAGACCGCGACGAGGCCCTGCCGACCGGGGTCATGAACGGACGGGAGCGGCTCGTGCCCGGCGACCGCCTCCTGTGGCTGCGGCCCAGCCCCGACGGGCAAACCTGCGTGCGCACCGCCTTCGAGTTCAGCACTTACTGCCAGGTCGTCAGCCGCACCTGGGAGCCCAAGGTCACGATGGACGGCATGCCGCTGCTCCTGGCTTTCCCTACCGCCGACGAGCAGCCAGAATGCGTCATCAAGTCGACCCTGGACGCCCTCGCCCTGCCGCGCCCCCGTGCCTGGGCGCCCCGCGACCCCGACCCAGAAGACGGCTGGGTCGCGGAAGCGGAAGCGGTGGCCGAAACTCCGCCGGAGGTCTGGCTAACCCAGCTCGGCAAGCGCCGCCGCTCCCGCGCGAAGAGCGCGGCGGCGCACCGGGTCTCCCCAGATCAGCTCCCGCTCTGGTAGCGCACCCAAAAGCGCACCCAAGAGCCAGGTCAGCCGAACTCGCAGTCAACGCGCTTGATGCCGTTGATGAAGCTCGACAGCAGGTAGTCGGGCTCGCCCGCGGCGCGGATGTCCGGCACGCGGGTCAGCAGCTCACGCAGGATGACGGAGATCTCCCGGCGGGCCAGGTGCGCCCCGAGGCAGAAGTGCGGGCCCGCCGAGCCGAATCCGACGTGCGGGTTCGGGGAGCGGGTGATGTCGAAGCGGTCCGGGTCATTGAACACGGCCTCGTCACGGTTGGCCGCTTGGTAGAACAGCAGCAACTTGTCGTTCTCCCGGAAGGCGTGCCCGTTCATGACCGTGTCCTGGGTGACAGTGCGGCGCATCCAGATGACGGGGGAGACGTAGCGGACGATCTCCTCGACCGCCGGGCCCATCCGGGTGTCGAGGTCGGCGAGCAGGAGTTCCCGCTGGTCTGGGTGCTCGGTCAGCAGGCACAGCGCGTGCGAGATCGCGTTCCGCGTGGTCTCATTGCCCGCCACGACGAGCAGGACGAAGAACGACGCGAGCTCCGCGGGAGTGAGTTGCTCACCGTCGATGTTCGCGTTGGCGAGCGAGGAGACCAGGTCGTCGCGCGGCTCGGCTTGCCGCTGCTCGGCCAGGCCGCTGACCAGGGCGGCCAGGTCCCCGCCAGCGGTGAGGATCTGGGTCAGGGCCTGGTTGATGTCCTCGCTGACGAACTCGGGGTCCGCGCCGGACAAGATGATGTTGGTGTTGCGCAGCACCATGTCGAAGTGCTCTTCGCCGAGCCCCATCATGTCGCAGATGATCTTCAGCGGCAGCCGGGCGGACACATGCCGCACGAAGTCGCACGGGCCGGTCGCGAGCAGCTCGTCGACGATAATGCTGGCAGCGTGCCGCACGTCCTCCTCGAACTTGCTGATCATCTTCGGGGTGAACGCACGCGAGACAATCCGGCGGAGCCGGGCGTGCCGCGGGTCGTCCATGTTGATCATCGAGCCGAAGTACTCGTTGAACTCCACTGGCAGGTTTTCGACGCTCGTCGCCCCGGCGGCCGACGAGAACAACTGCGGGTGCCTGCTGACCTCGGCCACGTCGGCGTGCCGCAGCAGCGCGTAGTAGCCGCGTTCCTCGACGCCGAACGGGGAATCGGGCGCTTCGAAGAACGGCGGCGCCTCAAGCGCCCGCAACGTCCGGTAAGCGGCGAAACGCCGTGCGGGCGGCTGCCCCCAGAAGGCGTTATCCGAAAAGTTGAGGTCACTGCTCCAGGTTTGCTGGTCCGTCATCGCACGCTCACCTTCCGAACTACTGTGACCCCTTCTTCATAACCCAACAGGGGCTAGCGTGCACAGCTCAAGTTCATATCGGTGGTAGGCAGCGCAGCACCCGCAGGCGCCCGTCGAGGGTCGTCGGGCCAGCGGAGTACGGCACCAGCACCGTAGTGCCCGGCCGCACCGCCAGGCGGCCCGCGCCGTAGCCCAGTTCGCCATCCCCGGCGACCACGATGAGAATGGCGTAGCCGGGGGTGAAGGTCACCGGTCCGGATCCGGTCACGAGTTCAGCAATAAAGAACGGTTCCGCGCGCTGCGGGAAAAGCCGCGTGATGCCCGGTCGCGCGGCGGCGTCTGGCCGTGCGTCGCCCAGCTCCGCCAGCCTGCGCGAATCCCAGCCGCTGTAGTCAAGCGCGCTGAGGGCCACGTCGAACCCCAGGCCCAGGTGCCCTTCTCGCGGCCCGTCAATCGCGAACCCGGCCCACTCCAGGAGAATCGAGAAGTCCGTGGGTTCCTGCAGTTCCACCAGCGTGATCCCCGCGCCGATCGCGTGCGGCACCCCGGCGGGCACGAGCCAGGCGTCGCCGGGCGCGACGGGGATCTTGTTGAGGGAGCCGAGGATGGCAGCCGTGTCCTGGTCATCGACCCAGCGCCGGATGACGGCAGGATCGGCGTCTTCCTTGAAGCCGAGGTATACGCAGCCCGAGTCGTCGCCGGAATCCCGGGTCTCCAGGATGATCCACGCCTCGGTCTTGCCATAGCGGGAGCCGAGGCGGCGGGCGGCGAAGTCGCGGCCGGGATGGAAGTGCACGACCAGGCGCTGGTCCGTGTCGAGGATCTTCACGAGCAGCGCCGGATCGGCGCCGTACCGCGCGACATGCGCTGGCCCGAGGAAGTCAGCTGGCGCCGCCGCGATCGCGTCGCGGAGCGTCTCGCCGCTGGCAAGCCGGGTCAGGCCGACCCCGGGCCGGGAGAACAGCGAGGTGGTAGAGCCGACCCAGTCTTCGGGGGAGTGGTCGGAAGGCTGCGGGGTGCCGCGGAAGCGCGAGATGCCCGCGCCGCCGCGATAGAAGTGCGCGGGCTGGTTCGGCCCAAGCACGATCGGGGCGTCCAGCACCGTCAAGTCTCCTCTGCGACGGGAAAGGTGGCCGCGGGCGGCCAGCGCCGCCCGCAGCCACACGGCCTACTCGAGCTGGGGTCAGCAGCTAGAGACGTAGATGTTCTTCTGCACCGACGGCGAGTTCACGTTCTTCTGGGTGATGGCAACCAGCGGGGTCCCGATGTTGTCGGTCACCGTCTTGCCGGAGAGCGCGTTGACCGCCTGCTCGACGCCGTCCTGGCCTTCGAGGTACGGGCTCTGCGCGACGGCGAGCTGGATGGTGTTCGACTTCAGCGCCGTGATCTGCTGCGGCTCGGCATCGAACGTAGCCACCTTCACCTTGCCTGACGCGCCCGCGTGCTGCACGCCAGTGGCCGCGCCCTGCGCGCTGAGCACGTTGGTCGCGAACACGCCGGACAGGTTCGGGTGCGCGGCGATGTCGGCCTCGACCTGGCTGGCCGCGGTCGAGGAACTGTCGTTGTCGTACTGGACCGGGAGGACGGTGATGTTCGGGTACTTGGCCTTCATCTCCGCGTTGAAGCCGGCGATGCGCGCGTCCGTGGTGCTGATGCCGGGGTTGACGTTGATGACGGCCACGGTGCCCTTGCCACCGATCTGCGAGGCCAGGCTGTCGGCGGCGAGCTTGCCGCCGCCGGTGTTGTCGCTGGTGATGTGCGAGACCGCGATGGACGGGTCGCTCGTGGTGGTGTCGACGAAGACGATCTTGACGCCCTCGCCGGCGATCCGCGACAGCTCAGGGTTGAGCGCCTTGACGTCGGTGGGCGCCACGATCAGGGCGTCCGGCTTGCTGGCCGCCACGGCGTTCAGGATCGGCGCCTGCTCGGACGCGGAGAAGTCAGCGGGGCCGGTGACGGTCAGGTTGGCGCCGAGCGCCTTGGCCTCCGCCTGGGCGCCGCACTCCATCGTCACGTAGAAGTCGTCGCTCTTGGTGCCGACGACGAGCTCCAGGTTGTAGCTCTTGCCCGCGGCAGCGGCGGGGGAACTCGACGAGGCGCCGCCCGTCGCTGAACTGGCGGCCGCAGGCGTGCTGCTCGAACTGCTCGAACTGCTACTGCACGCGGCCAGGGCGAGCGGGACCACGGCCGCCACCACCGCGATGCCTGCCACCCGTGCGGAATATCGGTATGCCATCTGATCCTCCTGAATTCTTCCGGTTCGCACCATCGAAGAGGTCGTTAAGCGCGCTCGCGGAGCCGTCGTCTGATCTGGTCGAGGTAGACGGCGGCGCCGAGGACGAGGCCGGTGAGGATGTACTGCCAGTACTGGTTGACCCCGACGATGTTCAGCCCGCTTAGCAGCAGTACGGGAATGAACACGCCGATGAACGTCCCGAGCATCGAGCCGCGCCCGCCGAACAGGCTCGCCCCGCCGATCACCACCGCCGTGATGACGGTGAGGTTGTCCAGCGGGTGGGCGGAGATCGTGGTCGTGCCGAAGTAGGCGAGGTTCACAATGCCGGCGACCCCGGCCATCAGCCCGCTCAGCGAATAGACCTTGATCAGGTGCCAGTCCACGTTCACGCCAGCCCGCAGCGCGGCCTCGGGGTTGGAGCCGATCGCGTAGGTGTACCGGCCGAACCGGGTGTACGCCAGGATCAGCCCGAACACCAGCGTGACCAGGAACGAGATGATGATGACCCACTGCACCCCGGCGAAGTAGCCGGTGCCGATGGAGCTGACCAGCGTGTTCGGCACGGCGCGCACGTCGGACCCGCCGGTGATCAGGTAGGAGAGACCCTCCGCGACGCCGAGGCCCATGAGCGTGGCGATCAGCGGCGGGATCTTGAGCTTGGCCACCGCGAAGCCCTGCAGCGCGCCGAACGCCGCGCCGGTCAGCAGGCCGAGGATCGCCCCGAGCCAGATGGTGCCGACGCCCGCGTCCGGGCCGCCGTTGCTGAGGTAGAACTCGCCGGCGACCACGCCGCACAGCACCAGCACGAAGCCGACCGACAGGTCGATGCCCGCCGTGAGGATGACGAACGTCTCGCCGACCGCCATCAGCAGGAAGGGGGCCGCGGTCTGTGCGTTCAGCGACAGGTTGTTAAGCGTCAAGAACTTGCCGGGCGCGAGCCCGGTGAAGATCGCCATCAAGATGATCAGCGCGGCGAACACCCATGTCTCGCCGGCGGACAGGGCGCGCCGCACCACGAGGGGACTGCGGGCCATCGCCCGCGCGGGCACGTCGGGTGCCAGCCGGGTCATGCGGACTCCTCTTCGGTGGTCAGCGCGCCGGTCATGGCGCCGACCAGCTGCTCGATCGTCGTGTCGGCGGCGATGAACCGCGCGACGCGGCGGCCCATGCGCAGCACTTCAACCCGGTCCGCCACGGCGAGCACTTCGGGCATGTTGTGGCTGATCAGCACCACGGTGATGCCGCGGTCGCGCACCCGCCTGATGTTGTCGAGCACGCGCTCCCGCTGGACGACGCCCAGCGCCGCCGTCGGCTCGTCCATGAAGATGATCCGGCTGGCGTACGAAACCGCCCGCGCGACGGCGACGGACTGGCGCTGGCCACCGGACAAGGTGGCCACCGGGGCGGTGACGTCCTTCAACTCGACCCCGAGGTCCGCGAACGCGGCCACGGCCCGGCGGCGCATCTCAGCCTTATTCAGCACGCGCAGCGGCGGCCACCAGCGGTAGATCTCCCGCCCGAGGTGCAGGTTGGCGGCCGCGTCCAGGTCCGGGGCGAGTGACAGGTCCTGGTACACGGTCTCAATGCCGTGCGCCCGGGCGTCAAGCGGGCTGCTGAGGTTCACATGTTCACCGCCGACGAGGATCTGCCCCTGGTCCGGCCTAATCACTCCCGACAGGGTCTTGACTAGGGTGCTTTTCCCCGCGCCGTTGTCCCCGATCAGCGCCACGACCTCGCCGGGGTAGGCACTGAAGCTGGCCCCGTCCAGGGCCAGCACGCTTCCGTAGTGCTTAACAAGCCCCCGCGCCTCAAGCAGTGGCACTGCCGGTCGTTCCGGTTCAGCCACCTGACCCAATGCCGCACCCTCCGCTCACCGTTGAACACAGTGTTAAACGATTCAACTCCCTTCAATCATGATCCTTTAGCCAATCAATGCCAAGAGACCAATTGCTACTGATTAACAACAGGCATGTCATCAGACCGCAATAGTCACATTTGACACTCAACGATGGTTTTTGTGTACTTCGCACCGTGTAACTCGGTAGATCACTCGTTCAACACCCCTGCCTGTGCTTCGCGCCTCCGGCCGAGACCCGGTCAGGAAGCTCTAGCCGTGATGACCGATTCGTTGACCGCGCTATTTGCCGACGCGAACTGCTGGACGTCGACCACCGCGCCCATCCCGGAACTCGACGTCATCCGCATGGCGACCTGGTATCCGCTGCCGCCCTGCTGGACGGTGCCCTCGATGACGACCGTCCTGCTGCCGACGGAGGATGTCACGGTGTGCGTGCCGTGAAAGGTGACGCTTCCGGCCGAGGCCGTGTAGGTGCCGGTAACCGGGAGCAGGTCCTGGGCCATGTCAGCGGTGTCCGTCGTCGTCCACGAGAAGCTGCCCGACGGTCGGAAGGTCCACGAGGAACCGGCTACCTCACGTTGCTCGCCGGCCGCCCAGCCGGGCTGACCCTGGGTCAGCTGAAAGCTCGTCACGGCGGCCGCCGTCAGCTGTCCTGGCACCTTGAACCCCGCCGCGGGCGCCTGAGCGGCCGGGCTTGTGCTGCCCTGGGTGGCTGGGGCAGCCGGTTGGCTGGGCGTCGCTTGCGTTGGGGTGCCTTGGCTCGCCGCACTGGTGTGGTCCGGCCCGGCCGGGGTCGCCGTGCGGCTGGGTGCGGCCTGGGTCGCTGGGCTGGTGGAACCCTGGCTGGCGGCGGCTGTGTGGCCGGGCGTGCCCTGGCCTCCCGATCCGCAGGCGGCGACCGATAGCGCCGCGATCCCGGTCGCCAGCGTCAGTGCGGTGCGCAGGCGAGCGCCAGCCGCAGCGTGACCGGCGGGTGCGTGATAAGGCCGAACAGCCAGCGCGTCCAGCTGCCGGACCGTTGCGTCTGGAGCGCATAGGTCAGCGCGGCGGCACCCGCCTGCTTGGCGGCCTCGTGATCGGCCGCGAGCTCAGCGCTCCACGACGCCGCGACCGGCAGCGTGATCGCGGCCAGCAGTCGCGTGGTCGTGGCGAGCAGCAGCCACAGCAGGCCGGGCAAGATCAAGGTCAGGAACTGCGACGCCTTGTGCTCCGCGCCCGCCGCGCCCACCTGGCGGAGGAAGTCGGTGGTCTCCGCTACCCAGGCGACCAGGGCCGGCA
>Ga0134126_10009813_pt1 | contig 12064 bp, 14 predicted proteins | sample KB31752_FD_96881 | JGI IMG/M metagenome (GOLD analysis project Ga0134126, IMG submission 96881) | Terrestrial soil microbial communities with excess Nitrogen fertilizer from Kellogg Biological Station, Michigan, USA - KB3-175-2 | ecosystem: Environmental > Terrestrial > Soil > Unclassified ...
CAAACCAATAAATATCCGCACGTTTAGGTTTTCGGTTAAGAATAGAATAAACTATTTTATGCTCAATTTCTTTTGGGTTGTTAGCGCTCGTTAAATATACCACGTGAGTGGCATATTTCGGGATAGTCATATCATTGCTGAGTTCCTGAATCATGGGCAAATATTGATCAAGCCGAACAAATTCAACATAACGGTTTTTAATTTTTCGGGCTCTGAACCAAACATACATTATAGTAAACAAGCCTCCGCCAATAATCAATGTAACAAATCCGCCATGAGGAAATTTTTCAAGATTAGCGATAAGAAAACTAAGCTCGATAGTAAGGTAAACGCCGAGATAGAGATAAACGAGAAACCTTGGCGTTCTTTTAGAAATGAGGTAATTAGCAAAAAGCATAGAAGTAGCCAACATGCATAAAGTGATAGCAAGGCCATAAGCTGCTTCCATATTGGATGAGGTCTGAAAATAAATAACTACACCCAGGCAACCCACGAGTAATAAGGAATTAATACCCGGAATGTATAGTTGCCCACGTTCTTCTGTGGGATAATTTATTTTCATCTTTGGCCAAAGATTTAGCCGCATACTTTCACTGATTAGTGTAAAAGACCCGCTAATCAGCGCCTGGCTGGCAATGATAGCCGCCACTGTAGAAATAAAAATTCCGATGATTTTAAAACTGTCAGGCATAATTCCAAAAAATGGATTGAATCCGCTGTCTATCACTTCTTTGGATAAAACCTGCCCTTTATAATTTGCTAAAAGCCACGCACCTTGCCCCAGGTAATTTATGATCAAAGCTATTTTAACATAAACCCATGATACCCGTATGTTTCCCCGCCCGCAATGGCCAAGGTCGCTATATAAAGCTTCCGCTCCCGTAGTGCAAAGAAAAACTGCTCCTAAAATAAAAAAACCTTTGGGATAAATTGTCAATAGCCTGATGCCATAATATGGATTAAAGGCTTTAAAAATATTCACATTATCCACCAAATGAATAGAGCCCAAAATCAGCAACATCAAAAACCAGAAAAACATAACCGGGCCAAAAAGCTTTCCAATGTTAGCAGTTCCAAATTGCTGTGAGAAAAATAAAGCAAGTAAAATAATGATTACAATATAGATAATAGCCGAACCGCTAATGTTGCTGAAAAAGGGAATTTGCCTTAGCCCTTCAATAGAAGAAGTAACAGTAATAGGCGGAGTGATAATTCCATCAGCCAGGATAGCTGCACCACCAATCATTGCAGGGAATACCAGCCATTTTTTTTGCCGGCGTATCAGTGCATATAAAGAAAAAATTCCGCCTTCGCCATTATTATCCGCTTGTAAAGTTAGCGTGATGTACTTGATAGTAGTTTGCAGCGTAAGCGTCCATATTACGCAGGAAAGGCCTCCTAAAATAAGCTCTGGAGTAATTAGCCTGTCCCTTATAATGGCATTCAATACATAAAGTGGGGAAGTACCTATATCTCCGTAAACAATTCCTAATGCGATGATTAATCCCAGGGGCGTAGCCCTATTCATGTTTTTCTTCACGCTATTACTTTAAATGTACTACTATCCTCACTATATACGCGTTCACAATTTGAAATAATCTGCAAATGTATAGGTAAAGAATTTATTTGCCATTAATTTATTTAGGGAGTTTAAAAATGGATAATTCCGAAAGTTTTAATGGTTCTGAGAGTTTAGGAAAATTAGTTAATCCTTTTATGGGGCCAGAATTCCCATTCCACTTTAAAGTTGAATTTTGGTTTTAATTTTTAGTGGAACATTGCATTTAATCTTGTTATAAAAAAAGATTTATCTTTTTGCGCCACAATCATTCAAAAAGGAAGGTTCAGTTTAGCCTCTTAATATTGATAATTTTTATAGGCGGATTAAAATTCGTTTCATAGTCGGGCTGGCTATGGATTTGTTTTACATATTTCATTCCGCTAATCACACGGCCAAATGTAACATAACCTTTTTTATCAGGGCTGGCGGCGCCGCCATAATCATAATCTGGTTCATCATCCATGCAAATAAAAAATTCAGTATTCCCCGAATTAGCTTCTTCTGACCTGGCTAAAGAAAGCACTCCTTCCTGGTGAAGGATTCCTGTTTGCTTCGTAGTTTCTAACGGTATGCCTGGAATGGTTTGTTGTTTTTTAAATTTTGACTGCCAAAGCCCACCTTGTATTAACTGTGTTTTAGCAGCGTTCATAGGCTGGTCGTCTTTTTTTAAAACCCTGTAGAATGTGGTGTTTTTAAAATAGCCCGAATCAATAAATGAAAGAAAAGCAGCGACAGTTTTTGGTGCCTTGTCCGGGTATAATTCTATAATAATATCTCCATAATAAGTTTGAATATCTATTGTTGGCTTGGTATATTTTTTTTCCTGGTTACAACCTGCCATTCCAATGAAAGCCAGGAAAAAAAGGTATTTGAAAAAATTGGAAAACATGGAAATTTACGTTCAAGAGTGTTTAAAATGCAAAAGAAAAGTGAAGATAATAAAAGTTAAACGCAGGTTTTGGAAAATTGATTAAAAAATTTGTTTTATTCTTCTAATTCCTTTTCTTTAATATTTGCTTCCATTTTTTCGTTCTTCATTCCGACCCTAATAAAACCAAAAATGCTCATATAAAAATTAGAAATCCAAACAAGCGCAAAACCTCCAATCAGGTATCCTCTCCAATCAGTAAATATTAGATGATATTCTGTAATTAATAAAAACAGAATAGTTATATAATGTGAAAAACAGTATTCACACGTAAACACATAAAAGAATTTTCGTGCCAAAGCATTTTTCGCATGATGTACTTTTCGTAAACAAAAATCACGGGGTTCCTTAAATATTTCTTCATGTGTAACCGTCCATGAAATGCAGGATATTGCCAGGGGCAATAAAAAAAGATCGCGTATCTGGGTAGATAAATCCATAATTATCGATTATTATTTCATTGGAATAAAGACAGTGATTAACCAATAAAATACATGCCAGATTTGAACTCCTATTTCGAGATGAGAAATTTTCCTATTCTTTCATCAAATGTTTATCAAAGCCAAGAGTTACTAATTTTTCCAGCGCATCCCAAACTTCAGCAGGGATTTCCTGGTAAATTTGAAAGCCTTTTTCTGGATAAAATTTAATTCTTTGCAAATCTCCCACCATAATATTTATCACTTTTTCCATGGAAATTTCTTCGTTAGGATAATCTTCAAACGAGATTTGAGGAGAGGTAACCAACAGTTTTTTTTCTGGCCAGTTTTTTTTAAAAGTAGCATAAGCCCTTCGTTCCATGTAAGGCTTTTGCACTACAATAAAACTTTGTGGGTTTAGCTTTTTTTCTTTCAATAATTTTTGGGTAAACAGAATATTTTCACCGGTATTGGTAGAATTATTTTCTATCAAAACCGCTTCTGCCGGAACGCCTTTCTTGATAGCGATAGCGGCAAATTTATCCGCTTCTTTTTCGTCCCATATATCCTGTGTAAAATTTCCCAAACCACCAGACATTACCAATAATGGCGCAAAATTTTGTAAATATAATTCCGCAGCACGTTCAGCGACCCTTAAATCGTGGCTACCCAAAGCAAGGATACAATCTACTTTTTCTAATTCATTATTCAGGAGATGATAATCCCAAAGTTTTTTGGCAAGCAGCAGAGTTTCGTTATTTAACATGGCAACAAAAATAGAAAAAGGGAATTGATTATAGTAAATCAATAAATAACCCTGAATTCTGATTTGTATAGCGTTGGTAATAAAAAACCCCAGCTATTTAACTGAGGTTTGCGGACCGGACGAGAGTACATCTACCTTCTGTAATTAATTCCTACACTGCATTACATAAACAAGTATTAATTAGGACACCTATTAGGACACTTTAATTTTGTTTCTATTTGTTTGATTTTATTGCAGAAAGTACTTCACCTATACTTCAGATGGGAGGAAAATGGCATAACCACCTAACTAATTTTTTAAAAAGTCTTTTATTGATTCATGGGGTAAACCTGTGTATTCACAAAACTCAAAAACGCTAATGAAAGTACCATTTTCTTTTTTGTATTTCTTCCTGATTTTGGCAATTAGCTTTCTTGCGGCGCGCTCTTTACGGCCGGTAATATTGGTTATGTCTTTTGCATAAATGACTATGCGGTTTGGTGTCAATTGAGGCATATACGTGCGCTTTAGGAACGTTTGCTTTTTTTGTTGAGACTGACATTATATTCTTGTGGTGTTATTCTGTAAATATAAATAATTATTCATTACTAACGGTAATGTATAAATGTATTTTCAGAAAATTTATTAACCCAAAAACCAAGACTATGTCAAAACAAAAAGGCTTAATTAAATTAACCGGTTCTATGGGAGGTATTACCTTCTATAAAACCACAGTAGATGGTTACCTGGCCCGTGAAAAAGGCGGGGTGAGCAAAGAACGAATTGCAAATGACCCCAATTTCCAAAGGACCCGCGAGAATGGCGAAGAATTTGGAAGGGCCGGCAAGGCAAGCAAACTTTTACGCAATTCTATCAGGGGATTGTTGCAAAATGCCTCTGACAGCAGAATGTCTAACCGCCTGACGCAGCGTATGGTAAAAGTGATACAGGCTGACGCTACCAGTGACCGCGGAAAAAGGAATGTAATTGATGGTGAAGCAGAGTTGCTTACAGATTTTGAGTTTAACAAAAAGGCTAAGCTCGGCACTACTCTGTATGCTCCTTTTATTTCTGCTATTGACAGAGTAACCGGAAAACTTACTGTTGACCTGGCTTCATTTATTCCCGGGAATATGATTGCAGCACCTGCAGGCGCTACCCATTTTAAAATCATTTCAGGTGCAGCAGAAATTGATTTTGAAAATGAAACTTATGTGGTGTATACCAATGAAAGCATAAGCTTACCATGGGATCAAACTGCAACTGCTGCTATCAACCTGGACAATTCGGTAACTGCGGCCAGCACGCATCCTTTGTTCCTTGCTTTGGGAATTGATTTTTTCCAGGATGTAAATGGTGTTTTGTATCCGTTGAAAAATGGAGCTTTCAACGCTCTATCACTTATAAAAGTTAGTGGCACCTAAAGAAAACCCTCCCTTTCGTTTCTATCAAACTCCATCATCATATCTATGATACAGGACACAAATAGTTAATGGAGGGAGGTTTTTTCAACTTTTCAAAACATGGAACTGATTCTTACCAGAAAATATTATCCCCAGGGAACGAATGGAGAAATTTTCCATGAAGGAAAATTGTTGTGCTATTCCATTGAATTGCCCTGGAAGGAAAATAGCCGTGGGATTTCCTGCATTCCGGAAGGAAGATACCTGATATTAAAAAGGTACAGCCAAAAGTTTAACTGGCACCTGCATATAACAAATGTACCAGGACGAAGTTTCATTTTGATTCATCCGGCAAATGATGCACAGAAAGATTTAAACGGTTGTATAGCACCGGTAACTGGTTTGACTGGCCACGGAAAAGGAAGCCTATCCAGATTAGCATGTGAAAAGATAAAATCAATTGTTTTTACAGAGCTTGAAAAAACCAATCCTGTTTACCTGATTGTAACCACTTAATATTTCTTAAGCATGCAGGATAACGCATTTAATAAAAAGAATTTTTTACACTTTTAAATTTAAAATCATGAATGAAGTAATAGAAAGAATAAAAGCGCCCACTCCAAAATTTTTCAGAAAGCTAAGGACTATTGGCATTGGCCTGGCTGCCATAGCCGCAACTGTTTTAGCTGCCCCTATTGCATTACCTGCAGCCGTTATACAAATTGCAGGCTATTTAGCTGTCGCGGGAGGGGTGTTGGGGGCCGTAAGCCAAACCGCAATGGAGGATAAGAAATGAATCCTTTCTTTGATAAAACCACAAAAGCCGGAACCCTTTCAGGAACCTTACTCTCTATTTTGGGGAACCTAACGCACGAAGATTTGTTCAAAACAGCTATACTTGCGGCGATCGGCGCTTTTGTTAGTTTTTCAGTGACATTGGCAATGAAAGCGATACTAAAATATTTTAAAAAATAGTCTCTTAGAGTTGTGGTGGCTTTAGGAGTAAAAGGGAACATTAGTGTTCCCTTTTTTAATTCTCACGTTTTCCATAAAGGTGGTATTAAAGCTCATTAATAAGCTTCTGATTTTAAGTAGCAACGCAAAACTAAAACAACTCCAAAGCACATGAGCAATAAATGGAGGGAATATGTAAAAGAAGGGCTAGGAATTGATATTGATTTTTATTCTTTAAAATATTTGAATCTGGATGAAGTTGCCGGGCAACTGGACGAAGAAGCGACCGCAAGAATGGCCGGCCATACTTCTACAGTAATTACTTGGAAGCATTATTTGATTAATGAGAAAGAAAGGAAAATGGAGAAGCTCAAGAGGGTGAATAATGATTTTGCATAACGTTTGGGCTACATGAAGTGCTGGAATTCATAGCATGATTTGCCGAAACTGCAGATCGCATTTATAGTTTAATGGTGAGGCTAAGAACAAATGCCCAATGGAAGAATCCCATGTTTTTTTAGTTTTAGGTTTTTTTTAAGGGTCAGTCATCAATTTCAATTTCTATCCTTTTTGTATCTTCAGCAATTCTGTTATTGACTATAAATTGAGCTCTTTTGAATAGTTCGTCAAACGTGACTATTTCTGGATTTTTAATATTTCTTCTTAAACTTTCAAAACAACTTGCAATACTTTCTTCTTTCATAAGTTCGCTCGTATTGCCAATTATTAAGATACCTTTTGGCTCAATTGTAAAAGTGTTTTCTTTTTCAAGTGGTCTTACATTTTCACCTCTTTGTGAGTCAATACTCCAAGTTCTACAGTTTACTTGGATTTGTGAGATGGCTCCTAGTAGTTCAGAGCTAAGGAGCCAAACGTCGTTCCTAGGATTTTTCACGTGACGTGGTTCCGATTTAGTATAACTAAGTAATGGTGTTGCAGGCGTTTTGATTTCAACTAACACCGTAAAATGTAAATCCGCGACTGTTCGCATTAAATAATCTCCTTTCTGGCTTCCTGTACCAGTAAAATTTCTGCCACCAAAGTCGGGCTGTTCATTTAATAAATGAAGGAATTGGTAATTTAATCCGTAACCAAAAATCCATTCATTTTCTGTAAAAAATGATTGCCAGAAACTTTCATCTGAATTGTTTGCCTTCAAGTTATTTTGAAATATTTCTAAAGAATTGAAGCGGTCTGTTTGAACTCTTGCAAAAGCTAACTTTGTCGCCAAATTAGGGTTTGAAGAAATCAATTCTCCCCAAACCTCTTCTCCATAATTTTCTGATAAAAGTCTTTCAATAATGGTTTTTCTATCTTTTGATACTTTTATTATTTCGTCAGCTTTTGCAACAGAAAACTCTTTAATTCCAAATTGAACACCTTCTTTTTTAACGAGTGCATAAAGTTTTGTAAGTTCTTCAAAAATAATTTTGGTACACTTGCTATCGAGTTTAAGCTTAACTCCTTCACCTCCTTTTAATGAACTAAGAGGAAGACTTTCTATGTCTTCCCATTTGTCATTCAATTTTTTCCTTTGATGAACTATAGTGATTCCAACTGTTTCACCTATGTCCCTTTTTTTGTCATTCAAGTCAACGACAAGAACTTTTCTGGTCGAACCAGTTTCTTCAATAATTATTGGGTCAACTAGCCGAGCAGAATTTATTGAAGTGCTTTCTGTTTTATAAACGTCCATATTTTGGGGTATTTAGGTTTACTGCTAACATTACTGTTTAAATTTCAAGATGAAAGGTAGAAAAAATCCTAATATGAACAGGCACCCAATTGAAAATGGAAAAGTTTAGAAGGTAAAAATAATTTGCGTGGGAGGTAAGCTAAAGACAGAATAAAAATTAAGTTCTGCATCTGGAGGGAAAGTTCAAAATAATTCGTACTTAAAATTATTGTGATCGGAATTTTGATAACTAATGAAATTAAACTTGCAAGCGGTTTCAGAGGTATCAGGTTTATTATTATTTTTAAAAGAGGTAATTATTACTAAACCGTCATTAATGGAATATTCAATCCTTGTTGAGCCATGCACGATTATTTGTTTCGAGGCATAGTCATCTTTAATGTTAATAAGTCTATCAGCTTTGTCTTTGAATACGTAACTATCATTTTGCCATGTTAATAATACGGAAATAGAAGAAACACAATATGTTTCCATAGAAAAAGCAGTTCGTTTACAATACTATTTGGATTATTTTGAAAAATCGGTTGGAATCTGATACTTCAAAATATCGGTTCACTTTATCATTATAAAATTTATTGCCCAGTTTGCCAAGTAATGAGGTATTTCTTATTAAATCTTTTTCAGGATCGCTGTGCCTGAAGTAAAAGCCATGATTACGAAAATTCTTTTCAAGCATATATTTATTTTGAGGTATTAAGTTGAATAACAGCTTAGCCTAATCAGTACGTATTTTCAACCGATTTCACATCGATTGGAATATTTTCATCTGAAAGATCGTGTTCCTTTGATCTTCAGCTATTATTTTTCTTCTAAATTGTTTATAAATCTAATTACTGCGTTTTATAATTGCTTTGCATTTATCATTTTAGCATGTAGCAATATTAAAATATTTTCTGCAATAACCTTGATTGAACTTCGCATAAATTAAGCGCAGAAACTGATGTTACGCAGCCGTATTTTATTCTGTTAGCCAAGTAATAGCGAGGTGTGTATTTTACAAAAGTGTCAGACTTGATGCATGGAAAACATTTTTAAGCTTATTCAACCAGAGGACAGTCATCCCAAATTTTTTTAAGATGGTTTGAATCAGTAATTACCCTCTTTAACCCCTTCCCAACTGATTCTTGTTCATCTAAGTAAGTCGCTAAAGAATCGTATGGTGCATCACCTGGTAGAATAAGCATGTATAAAAAATTACGAACACCTACTTCCCTCAAAACAATAATTGGTCTTCCATTATTTGGATAACCAAGCCCTAAACGTGCAGATACTTCGATTTTATAGTTCTTATTTGAATCACTATAAACAATTGGTCTCTGTTCATCTGGCCCCAGTGTACCATCTAAACGAACTTCTTTTAGAAATATTCGCTGATGTGAATTTGCTGTTGCATGAAAAAAATGCTCAATCACAGCAGCATTATAATGTATCTGTCTCCACCTGCCAAATTCACCACCAGCAGCAGGAACTTGCGCAATTAGAATTCGTGAATTTTCTGATAACCTTGCTGCTATTGGAATATCAATGATCTCTTCGACTTCTTCTTGTATTTCTTCTTCTGCAACTTCTTCTTCGGCTTCTATTTCAGCCTCAATTAATTTCTTCTTTCTTGCGAATCTAATACGATTACCTTTTGCTTTTTGTATTGCTTCAGCATCTATTTCTCTAATTCTTGTATTGTGAAATTGAAGAAACTCATCCCATACGGATATAGATGCAATTTCTTCTAGAGAACCAGATGTAATGGTATAGGCTTCGATATTTGTTTGAAGCCCCGTCATGGTAAAATTTCCGGAACCTACCAACAAAATATGCTCTCCGTTCGCAAATTCAAAATGCGAAACTTTAGGATGAAATAAGTCGCAAATGTCGTTGTGAAAAACTCGAGACGCGAATCCATCATAATTCAGATTTAGTTCAGAAAGTTTTATCAAAGCATAATCGGTAGTGATCGCATCAAGCCCGATTACTAGATCAACATTACCACTCCGTAAGAAAGCATTTATATCAGGATCTTCAGCAAATACTTTTGCTAAAGTTTTCCCAGTAGTCGAAGAATAAATTCCACTCCACCTTGTCATATCTCCCCTTTGGACTAATCGAATAATTTCCTCGAGAATATAGGTTGTATTTGGATTTGAAGGGTCTTGTATCTTAAATTGAAAATCCATTATTTTTTAGGCTTGAGTTTAGATTTAGCGGTTGATTTATTAATAGTTGTTAAATCCACATAATTACGAACTGTTTTTCCAGTCTTTGCTTTCTTATCTGGTTTTAAAAATATCAAAACATATTCGTGAACATTTTTAAAAAGAAAATTTGGCGGATATGGGTAGCTACCAAAAATGGGACGTTGGATGCCACTGGAACCCCACTTTCCACCTGTTTTATCTTTTGACCAAATAATTTCATTGACCATAACAAATCCAATTTCTCTCAATAAATTTACAAAATCAGTTGATAGAGGGAATGTCAAAAGTCCATGATTTGTATGTTGATTTACATTTGCTGTTATTAAGCATAACTTTCTACCCGGCTTCAAAACTCTAAAGCATTCTTGAAAAACTGGAGCAATGTCGATAAAAAACTGTTTGTAATTTCCTTCATTTCCGAGGTTTGAACCATTTCCTCCATAGTCTGCTTTATCCCAGTATGGTGGACTCGTGATTACAAGACCGACACTGTCATCTTCAATAAAATTTAAATTTCTTGAATCACCACATTTAAGAGTATGCTCTGATTCAATCCCATCAAATTCATTCATTTGTTTTTTCGCAATCTTAACATAGTCCGGGTTTTGATCAATATAAATTGACTTTCTTTCTAGTTTTGCTGCAGTAACTGAAGTAGTACCAACTCCGCCAAAAGGATCGAGTATAGTGTCTTCTACAAAACTAAAAAGCTTTATCAATCGTTTTGGGATTTCCTCTGGAAAAACTGCAGGATGAATTGGATGTGATGTGTTAGCAATATGCCATACAGTCTTTGTAAATTCCTTCCATTCTTCTTTTGTAACTATACTTCTTTCTTTTACCGATTTTACGATTGTATTCATTTGTTTAGTTTATTGGTTCTAAATATTTCATTTTTATTATTGTCTTATTTTCTTTCTCTCTTCCAGCAATAATTAATTGAGCTATGTTTTTCTTTAAGTAATCAGAGGTTGTCTTAGGAAGACCATAAATATTAATGATTAAATCATCTATCTCATCAAGTAAATTTGAGGATTTAAAAGGGCAATATGAATGAGAAAGCAATCCAGCATTTTTACTTACTATCAATTCACTTTGAATACTGTTCCATAAATTCAATCCTAACTGTTCAGTTTTGCTTTTGTCAATTTTGCTAAAAAAAGCATATCCGAATGGTAGATTGTAAATGAACTGATTAGTCAAATGAAATCCATCACTCCACAGTCTCCAAAGCCAATATATAATCCGACTATTCATAATTGCATACACGGTTGGAGCAGAAATTTGATTCGATTTTATTTCCCATGATACTCGTCCCGGTGTTTCTGTATAGCTGTCGTTGGTATTTAATTCAATTGGCAGCCAATTGTATGCTGTTGTTTTAGTTATGAGATCGGGTAAATTATCGGTGTTCTTTAGTACTTCGCTTAAATTCCCCAAACTATTATTATTAATTTGATTTAAAATTTCTACTCCAAATGCATCACCGACTTTTGGTACACCATTGATTATATCAATATTATTTCCAAGACTTGTCAAGGATATGGAGTCGAAAAGTGTTTCTCTGTTTCTGCTGCTCCATCGATGTAAATAAGTCGAGTTGATATTTCTACTTTTTTCCGAAAGTTCTGGATTAGAAAAAAAGAAAATCGTGTTTCTTGTTTTAACATCGTCGCCAAACAAAGAGTCTGGCGTCCTATCAAAATTCCAAAACTCAAATGAACCATTTTTGCTTTGAATATAATTTCTTAATTTTTTAATGATTTCTTTAGAACTTGCTACTAAGGAAAGAGGAACAATCATTCCACCACCGCCTTTATGTTTACTTGTTAAACCGAGTAGTATTTTTATAAAGTCTGGATATAAATTGTCTCCCAAATTAGTTGAACTATTACCTTCCTTATTGAATAGTGATAGCTGATTTTTTTGTTTTTTTGAGTATGGTGGATTAGAGACAATAAAATCTACTCCATCGTTTCCAATTCCAGGAAAGAGATTGGAAAGTTGCCCCTTATTATGCAGTGTTGTAGCATCAGTTAGTACTAGGTTTGAACCTATAATTTTACCTGCTTTTTTTATATCTTGATTATTGTTTTTGGCAAGGCAATTCGTTGCAATTATATAGGCAGCTGATTGCAGAGCTTGTGGGCTAATATCACTCCCAAA
>Ga0134126_10009814_pt1 | contig 12063 bp, 12 predicted proteins | sample KB31752_FD_96881 | JGI IMG/M metagenome (GOLD analysis project Ga0134126, IMG submission 96881) | Terrestrial soil microbial communities with excess Nitrogen fertilizer from Kellogg Biological Station, Michigan, USA - KB3-175-2 | ecosystem: Environmental > Terrestrial > Soil > Unclassified ...
AGAATCAGTAGTGCCGAGGTGATTCATGCTGGCTTATCTTTTTGTCGTGCTCGCGGTTGCTGTTCGGTTTATGCCGCATCCGTGGCATTTTACTCCGGTAGCAGCTTCACTGCTATTTTTTGGAGCGTACAGATCGCGCCGCGAGCTTTGGTTGCCTGTGGCTTTGCTGGCCGCCTCGGACGTGCTTCTTAACAGGTTCGTTTATCACTATCCGTTTACCTGGGACCTGGTGGTGACCTGGGCATGGTATGCAGCCGCGCTTGGGCTCGGGTCCGGTTTGCGGGGACGCATCAAGCCCTTGTGGATCATGGGCTCGGCGGCGGCGACTTCGGTTTCTTTCTATCTGCTCAGCAATTTTGCGGTGTGGGCCGCATATGACATGTACCCGAAGACGTTCTCGGGGCTGATGACTTGCTATGCAATGGCAATACCATTCTTCCGCGGTACGCTGGTGGGGGACTTGGTATTTACCGCTGTCCTCTTTGCGGTACCAGTGGCAATGAAGCAGTTCGCCGAACGCGACAGCCATCGTCACGGCACTGCAGCGGCATAGTCTTTTCAATTATTTATTCATCAAGTCAGCGAGATCTTTGAGGCTCGAAACCTCAACGTCCGGTTTCCCCCGGGCTGGCTTTGCCGCGCCGGAGTTGGGCAGAGGCGACGGTCGATTCACCCAAACTGTGGCAATCCCCATCGACTGCGCCGGAATGACATCGTGGTAGATACTCTGCCCGGCGTGCAGCCACTGTTCCGCCGGCAACCCGATCTTCTTTTGCGCCAGGCGAAAAATATCAGGCGAGGGTTTGTATGCGCCTGCCTGTGAAGCCGTAACCACGTGATCAAATCCAGTTTTGAGCTGGGGCGCGGTCGCTGCGAAAAGCTCGTCGTCGATGTTGGAGAGAATGCCGAGCTTGAATTTTTGCTTGAGTTGACGTAGCGCAGTGACGGTATCCGGGAACGGTGTCCAGTTTGCCAGCGAATTTGCCAGCGAACGCTGTTCGTTCTCTGACGGCCCAAATCCCAATCGGGCGCCGAAGCCGAGAACCACAGCTCTCAAAATCTCTTTGTAGCTTTGATATGCGCCGGATTCTTCATCGGCCTCGATCTCACCATACATGCGAAGAATCTCAGCATCTTCAAGATGGCTATTGTGAGCGGAAAGAATGGGGCGGATTGCGCCTAGGATTCCCGTCTCCCAATCAATGAGAGTGCCGTAGCAGTCGAAGGTGATTATGCGAAACCGCGAGAAGTCGAGAGCCAAGCAGTAAGCCATTGCAGGCCAGCCACCGGAAACTTCCGATGGCTGACGCGCATGAGGTCCGATCACCTTCTAATTGTTAATGGCGCCTTCAGCGTGAATGCGACCGCAGATTCCGCCGGAAGAACGATTTCTTTATTACCGGTGTAGGCCGAACCGGCTGTGCCCGCGCCTCCGCCAGCCAACGCGCCGATGGCGGCGCCTTTGCCTCCGCCGGCGAGGCCACCGATGAGCGCGCCTACGCCTGCCCCACCGCCCACCAGAACTCCGGTGCGTTTACCTTTACCCTTGGTGGTCTGTGTCAGGACCGCGGTGCGAACCGGGAGCTGTTGCCCATCAACGGTAATGGAGTCCAACTTCAACGAGAGGAGCGCACCACCAGCGAAGTGTCCCATCGACTTGGCATCCACAACTTGTCCTTCAACCCGAGAGCCCGCAGGAATAACCTCTTGCCCATTCACCAGAACGGCCCTTGCAAGGCTTCCGCTGAAGTTTTGGCCGGGCTGGCTGATCTTCGAGCCGACTTGATCCGCAAGCTGGATAGTAATCACTTTGCCTGCCGGGACGGTCACGCTGGTCGGAACGGGCGCCGCCGGCTGAGAGTTCTCCTGGGCTGGTGCCGTTGGCGCGCCGTTATTGGCCTGCGAGTTGTCGGGATTCTGCGAATTATTACTCTGGCTGGGCTTGTTGCAGCCCAAAGAAAATAGCAAAGCTAAACTTAACAGCCACGTGCCAACGCGCACACTCATAAAACCTCCGGTCTTAATGTGATCATAGATTCAGAACTTACTGTGATTATAAGATTCAGAACTGAACCAGCAACTCACCAGAGTACAGGTACATGTGACTCCATCGATTATTCGAGGTCGTCGATGAGCGGCAACGCAGGTTCGATTGCCTGCGACCCATTACCGTTGCCCATATTTGTTACGGAGACCGCGTTCTCAGTTGAAGCGGCGGCGGCAGCCGCGGCAATGGGCGCGTCGGTTCGCAGGAACTTAGCGGTGTTTAAAAGTGTCCGGCCCAGCGAGGCGTTGTAGGTGGTCCAACTGGAATCATTTTCTGCCTCGCGCTCGAAGTGCGCGCGCATGCTCTCCATCTTCGAATCGAGATCATCGAGATAGTGCAGCATGAGGGCTTCGGGAAACATGGGAAGCTTGGGCGATCCAAACTCGTATTCACCGTGATGGCTGATGATCAGGTGCTCGAGCAGAGTTTTGAGCTTGTCAGGAAAAGGCGGCATTTGCGCGATCTTTGCCTGCAGCATCTCGAGTTCGATGATCATGTGCCCGAGCAACTGGCCGCGGCTGGTGTAAGAAAACGAGCGCGAATAGCTGAGCTCGTGAATTTTCCCGAGGTCGTGCAGAAAAGCTCCCGCCAGCAACAGATCGCGATTGATCTGGGGGTAATTGCGGGAGAGCAGATCACAGGAACGAAACAGCGAGACCACGTGATCCAGAAGACCGCCGATATAAGCGTGGTGGAGCGTCTTCGCCGCGGGCGCATTGCGGTAGGCGGCGGCGATGACTGGGTCCGACATGAACGACTGAACCAGAGCTTTCAGGTGCGGATCGCGAATTGAACTGACGAACTCTTCGAGCGCCCTCCAAAGATCGTCGACATTCTTGGTGGTCTTGGGAAGATAATCTGCGAAATCGACTTCAGAATCGCCCAGCTTGCGCAATTTGTGAATGGTGAGTTGGAAGCGGTTCTTGTACTTGTTCAGCAAGCCTTTGATTTTAAGAAAGTCTTCCTGGTCGAAAGAATCGATCGCATCCTCGACGTTGTCCCACATCTTGGCTTCGATCTGTCCGCAGCGATCGGCTAGGGTAAGAGCAAGGTAAGGTTCGCCGGATTTTTTCGGCTTCACCTGCTTGGTGGTGACAACAAAGCTGGAGACTATAACTTTGTTCTCAAAGCGGGCGCAATCGGAGAGGAAAAAATCTTTCATAGCTGAATGGCGCAGCAACGCAGGTTCCGGGCCAGCTCCGTTGCCGCAAGCCTAAACTAAAACACTCCCAATTTCTTTCTCTTTTTGAGTTCCTTCGCCGAAGCTTCCTTCACCGCAGTGGTTACGATGGGATTGCTTTGGTTTGCGCTTGCGCCTGTATCCACATACCCAGGCTTGATATCGATGAAGGCTTCTTCGCGAAGCTTCTTTAGGTATTCACGCAGTGCCGGTTGCAATCTTTGCATATAAACGGCTTCCTGAAGGCGGGGCTCGATTTCATTGAAAGAAGGAATGCCGGCATTCTGGTGCTCCGTCACTTTTAGAATTACGAAGCCCTGCTTGGTGCGGATCACGTCGGAAACTTCATCCTTCTTCATGCCGAAGGTCAAATCCTCAAGTTGCTTGGCGAGCTTGCCGCGCTCGAACAAACCAAGATCGCCACCTTGGGCAGCGGACGGGCCTTGCGATTCTTTTTTGGCAACTTCTTCAAAGTTCGCGCCAGCCTTGATCTGCTTCAACAAGTCGTCTGCCTTGGCTTGAGCGGCGGCGACTTTGGCTTGGTCATCGCCGGCTTGTTCGGTGGAAATGAGAATCTCGCTGAGCTTCACTTGCTCGGGCCGGGCCAGTTCAGATTTGTGTTGTTCGTAAAACGAATGCTCATCATCTTTACTGATGTTGAGTCGCGATCCTACCTCGCGCTGGATCACCTGCTGAGTGATGATCTCGGTGCGCATGTTCTGCTTGAAATCTTCAAATGAAACTCCCTGGGCGGTGGCAGCCTTTTCCAGGTCCTCCATGGTGTCGAGCTTCATCTGTTTGCGCATCTCGTCGAGGCGCTTGATCAGCTCGGTATCAGCCGAGATGTCGAGGTCCTTGCCCTTTTCAAGCAGAAGCTCGCGGTCGATCAGTCCGCGAAGCACGTCTTTCTGGCCTTGGGTAACGACCTTTGCGGCATTGGTGGGATCCTGCTGCTGCGCTTCATCTTTGAGTTGCTGTTGCTCGCGCTCGTAATCGGTGCGAGTGACGATCTGGTTGTTGACGCGGGCAATAATCTCTTCAACGACGGTGTCCGCGGAAAGGACCGCGGGAGCTAGAACTGCTGCGGCAAGAATAAGGCGAAAAAAGACTCTCAGCATAAAACATCCGGAAATGAGGTAATTAGCTTGCTTTATTGTAACTCGCCCTCGCAGACTACGGGAGTGGAGGTTTTCTGCTTGCCGCCAAAAAGCAAGGCACCAGAAGAAAGCTTGCGGCGCATCCTATAATTCACCTTACCAAAGATGACACAATTGCATCGAGTTCGACTTTGGACTGCCGCCGCGCTGGCCGTAGCTGCGCCCGTTGTGTGCCTGGCGGCAAAAGAATTTTCCATGCCCAAGGCTCAGCCAGCCTTCAGCTTCCCGGCGCACGACCATCACTCCAACGAGAATGTCACCGTGGCGGTGGATCCCTACGACACGCCTGCCAAAGAAGGTATTTTCGTAGTCAAGTACCGCGAGCATGAATTGCTTCCGCTCCTGCTGATCATCACTAACGATTCTGATGCGCCCCTAGAACTCGCGGACATGAAAGCCGAGCTTGTGACCTCCGATCGTACCAAGCTGACCCCTGACAATGAGGACGATATCATAAGGCGAATTTCTCATCCAAACGCCTCGGGTACTCGCTACCCGGTGCCTTTTCCAACGAAGAGGGCAAAGGGCGGGGTAAGTTCGAAAGAAATGGACGAAATCCAGAGCGCGCAGTTCCGTGCCAAGGCAGTAGAACCCCGCAGCTCACAAATTGGATTTCTGTTCTTTGATGTTTCGGACATTTCCAATCCCCTGGCGGGCGCGCGGTTTTATTTGACCGGTGTGCGCAATTCTTCAGGAAATGACCTGATGTATTTTGAAGTTCCGCTGGATAAATATCTCGACAATCGAAAGCCGGATTAGGCTCGCTGGACGGGAGTGCCGGGCAACTGCGCCAGTTCCTTGGTAGATAACCGTTTTAGCTCGGCGCGCGCGGTGCGTATTGCCGCGTTAAGGCTACGGTGCTGACTCCAGCGAAGAATGTCAGTCGTGCCCTCGCGCTGAATTACGCAATGATAAACCTCTGGATCCAGGCGCTTGTCGCGCCGAAAATCGGCGAAGAACGGGCCATGTTGCAAGCGCTCGTAGCGAATTACGTTCGACACTTCCGACGCGGCGTTTGGGTCGGGCATGCGCACAATCATTGCACTGACCCTTGGGCATTCCCGATCGCCTCAGCGTCCAAAACATAAGCAAATTCAGCATCACAAAACTCGCAACGCGACTTGCGGGACCCGTTGTCTTCGAGATCGTTGGGCGTTGGCAGTGAAAAAGAACGCAAGCAGTTGGGACAGGTCAAAACAAAGTACTGTTTCCCGTTTAGTGGTATCCAAATAGTGGTATCCAAACCGGAGCATTGGAGGATTTAACGATGTTGCCGCGCAAGGGCGAATGCTCCAGCAACTCCCGGATCTTGGCGACCAGGACCTCGGGAGAATGTTCGCCGCCTTTTTGCAGGTAGGCGTCTGCTATGACACCGGTCGGCAAATCCGTACCCAGGTATTCGCCGCTCATGGCGACGACCGGAATTTGCGGAAACCTGCGCCGGATAATCGACAGCAGTTCAAAACCCGACATCTTGGGAAGGTTGAGATCGGAAATGATGATGTCAGGAAGGGCCTGTTTCATCATAGCCAGGGCCTCGAAACCATCATCTGCGCACCGCACGGTATAGCCCAGGGAGCTGAAAAGTTCATCCGCAATCTCGCAAAAAACCGCGTCGTCGTCGACGATCAGCATTCGGTAATCGAACTGTCGCGGCATAGTGAGGCTCTACAGATTAAGCATCTAACTTACTTAACCACCGAGGGGCCGTCGCTTTGACGCTATATAGCTTTTGTTCGTTGCAAGACAAAATGGCGTGCCCATTTTAGAAGCATCTTCCAGCTGTATTCGATACAGTGCAATCGGTATTCCGCGCCTAAGCGGAATACTGTACGCGTTGTACAAGTGCATGGGCTTCAATAGTTTGTGGACGAAGTTGGCGCCGGATATTAGCTTCGGCTGGATCGCGGAGCCTTATGGGCACGAGACGCGTCGGCTGAGTGGCCGTCGCTAGCGGCTGAACCGCCTGTGCTGGCAAGGAATGTTTTTATCGAAATCTCCAATTCGCTGGAGACTGTTTCCCAAACATTTACCATGTCGGGGATGAGGTAGCTCACCTCAATTGCGAGCAGATTCTGCTGCACGCAGTCGGCGATCGCTCGCAGCAGTATTCTCGCTTCCCGCACCACAAGGGGAATGCTGTAGCCCTGCTTGCGACGAACGCGTCCATGAAGTTGGGCAGCGTCATCATCTTCTGCGGTAAGCTGTTTTCCGTGAGCTCTTCCAATGGCTTGCTGTAATAGGCCCGGAACGTGGTCTTGACGTTCTACGTCGGAGAGCGGAATTGCCCTAATCTCTTCGTCTTTCTTCACCGCGGTCAGCCAATGCTGGACGATCGAGTCGAGGTGCTGTTCAATGATGTTGGGCAAGCGCCTCGGCTGAATTCCGTGAGTGGGCTTTCTGTCCGTGAGCTTTGACTGGATCGTTTGTACCAGCGACTCGATCTCTGTGGGTTTGATCAGGTAATCATCTACTTGCTGGCGAATTGCTTCGAGAGCCGTCTCGAAGGCCGGATATCCAGTGAGTATGAAGTTCACCGCCGCGGGTTGAGTGCGGCGCATGGCGCTGACCACAGTGAACCCGTCGCCGGCGTGTCCTACGTTCAGGTCGGCGATAAGCACGTCGAACTTCTCCTGAGAGATCAGGCGAAGAGCGTCCGGAACGGTTCCCGTAGGAGTGACCGCAAATCCATAGGTTTCCAGCATCAATGGAAGCGTCGCGCGTATGCTTTCTTCGTCGTCGAGAAATAGCACCCGTATTTTATGCGGCATAATTCAGGACCTCACGGTTGGTTTTGGATGCGCGGTGATGCGGCAGATGACCCTAAATGTGGCAGATGAATTATGGTATTGCCTTAGAATTTGCCCGTATTTTTTGGGGAAACCGGTGAACGAAACCTTATGAAGTGGCGATCATTGGAAGAGTCAACGGGGCAAACCGAAGCCCGATCTCTGGCCGAAATCTTTGCTGAACGCAAAGAACTGATAGCAAAATACGTTCCGGCGGAGATTCAGGCCATCCACGAACGCGCAATTGGAGAAATCAGAGATTCCGAAATTGCCGGTCGGGCGCTGCGATCGGGTGACAGGGCTCCAGATTTTGAGCTGTCTGATCAAAATGGAGCTCTGGTTCGAGCGGCGGATTTACTACGGAAGGGCAAGCTGGTTCTGTGTTTTTTTCGCGGGCGCTGGTGCCCATTCTGCGTGGGCCAGTTGGAAGCGATGAATGCCGTGCATGGGCAGGTTCAGGGTATGGGAGCATCAATAGTGGCCATCTCGCCCCAAACCGTGCACCAGTCTTACCTCATGGCTGATCAGCACCGCTTAAGATTTCCGCTTCTCAGCGATGCGGGCAATAACGTCGCGAGGCAGTTCGGATTGGTTTATCGAGTGCCGGAGTATCAGCAGGAAATTTATGAGCGAGCTTTTGTGAATCTGCCGTTTGCCAACGGCGACCGCAGTTGGGAGTTACCCATTCCTGCTACGTACGTAATGGATCGCGATTCTACAATTCTGCATGCAGCCGTGAATCCGGATTACACCGAGCGCCCGGAGCCAGCCGAAATTGTGCGGATTGTTTCCGCGAACGCCGCGTAGTCGTCATTTGCCTGCGAGCAGGCTGCAGTCGTTCCTTCAGGTAAAGGCGTGAGCAATGCGTCACGGGGGATTTCTGGCGCAGACGATTAGGGATTGGGTGGGACGTCACGGTTAGAGGCCAGGCGGGCAAGTAACCATGTTAACGAGTTCGTTCGGCCGCAGGACAGAAGTGCCTCGACTATTTGAGTAGCGCTTCCATCCCCTTCTCATCCACAACCGCTACTCCCAACTCCTTCGCCTTCTCCAGCTTCGATCCAGCGTCAGCGCCGGCGATTACGTAGTCCGTTTTTTTACTGACCGATCCTGCGACTTTGCCGCCGGCATCTTCGATCAGCTTTTTGGCTTCGTCGCGCGTGTAGTTGATGAGGGTTCCGGTGAGCACGAAGATTTTACCTGCTAGCTTGGTTCCGCGTTCTTTCTTTTTGCCTTTCAGCGTCAATCCGGCGGCGCGCAGTTCTTCGACCAGTTCGCGATTTCTGGGCTCGGCAAAGAATTCCACAATGCTCATCGCAATTCGTGGGCCGACTTCTTCTACTTGCTGCAATTCTTCTTCTCTGGCTTTTTCGAGTGCGGATATGTCCCCGAAATGTTCGGCGAGGAATTGCGCGGTGCGCTCGCCCACAAATCTAATGCCTAATCCATAGATCACACGCTCCAGCGGCAGCTTTTTCGAATTTTCGATTTCGCGAAGAATGTTGTCGGCCGATTTTTCTCCCATGCGCTCAAGACTGAGCAATTGAGTTTTCGTCAGCTTATAAATGTCAGCTACATCTTTTACCACGCCGCGTTCGGTGAGCTGCGTAACCAGCGCATCGCCCATGCCGTCGATGTTCATTACCCCGCGTGATGCAAAGTGCAGAATGGTCTCGCGCAGCTTGGCCGGACAGTTCTGGTTCACGCAACGATGATCAGCCTCGCCCTCAGCACGTACCACGTGTCCGCCGCAGACCGGGCACCTCTCCGGCATGTGAAAGGATTTACGTCCGCGGGGATGATCTTTGTCTTCAACCACGCTTGTGACTTTCGGAATAACGTCACCGCCACGCTCAACTTCAACCCAGTCGCCGATTTTTACGCCCAGGCGCTCGATCTCGTCCATGTTGTGCAGTGTGGCGCGACTCACAGTGGTGCCGCCGATGGGCACCGGCTTGAGTTCTGCCACCGGTGTGAGTTTGCCGGTGCGACCGACCTGCACGTGAATGTTTTCGATCTGAGTGATTCCGCCGCGGGCGGCATACTTGTACGCAATCGCCCAGCGCGGGGCCTTGCCGGTAAACCCGAACTCGCGCTGCAGCGCCGTGCTGTTGACTTTGATGACGACACCATCGATTTCATACGGCAGGGTCTCGCGTTTTTCTTCCCACTGGCCAATGAACTTCCAGACTTCGTCGAAGTTGTCGGCCAGAGCACGGCGGGGATTCACTTTGAATCCGACAGAATCGAGGGCGTTCAGCGTTTCCCAGTGATTGCTGAAAATCGTGGTTGCACGGGCGGGGAGGCCCGTGCCCGCAAAATCTGTGTTTGTGGGGCGACGGGCGGGCTCGCCCGTTCTACGGCCGGGGGCCGCGATCAGCATGTAGGCAAAATAGTCGAGACGCCTTTGTGCGGTAATACTCGGCTCCAGCTGCCGCACCGTGCCCGCAGTGGCATTACGAGGATTAGCAAATTGCGACAGCTCTTGCTTCGCCCGCTCCTCATTCATTTTTTTGAAAGAAGCAATCGGCATCAGCATTTCGCCGCGGACTTCGAAATCCAGCGGAATGCCGGCCTTTTCTAGTTGATGGCGAGAAATCGACAGCGGCACTGAGCGTACGGTCCGCACATTCGAAGTTACGTCTTCGCCAGTTGAGCCGTCGCCGCGCGTGATGCCGCGCACCAGTTTGCCATTTTCGTAGCGCAGCGCCAGCGACATGCCGTCAAGTTTCAACTCGCAGACATATTCGATATCCTTGCGGCCGCTGAGGTCATGTACCCGCCGTTCCCAGTCTCGTAACTCTTCTTCACTGTAAGCGTTGTCGAGAGACAGCATGGGCGCCGAGTGCGCGACTTTGACGAAACCGTCGCGCGGCTTTCCCCCAACGCGCTGGGTTGGAGAATCGGGAGCGATCAGCTCCGGATGCGCGGCTTCGAGCTTTTTCAGCTCATTCATCAGCCCGTCGAATTCGACGTCGCTGATCTCGGGATCGTCGAGCACGTAGTAGCGATACTCATGGCGGCGAATCTCGTCGCGGAGAGAATCAATGTCCACATTTTGGCTGGCGGCTTTCATTGTTAGCAATAAGTCAGAAGTCAGAATGCAGCTATCTTCCCGCCTTTCCCAGAAACATTGGCCACAGCCGGTCGCCGATCACGGCATAAATGTTGAACGCCGTCCCGCTTTAGCGAAAAAGCAGTTCTCCACGTCCATCACCGTCAATATCGACGGCATCGATAAATTCAAATTTCGGGATCACGTCGAGGTGCTGATTGTCTGTGGTCTGGGCAAACACTTTGTGCAGCTCACCGTAGATATCTTCCCGAGTAACCAGCGCAGTCGTGTATTGCAAGGGAATGCGCGCGTTCGGGATCGTTGCCGTGGCAGTCAAAACCAGCACCGGCTCGTTGCTGCTGGTGAGGTCGAAGACGTGCATCTGCACATCCTGCAATTCCGGCGTTATCGCAGGGTGCGCTGACTTCCTCGTAGGCTTCACGGCCGGTTCCGATTCCGCAAATAGTTGCTTTGCTCTCGCCCGCACCTCGTCCGTGGCCATGCTGGTCATGCTCTTCAAAAATTTCTGTTCTTCTTCGGGCTTCAGTTGGTAGGTGTACGGCCGCGGCTCGGCGCCTCCGGTGTCAGAGACTGCTGGGATCAATTGAATCGGCCCTTTCAGGGCTTCGTCTTCATTGCCAACCTTGGTCTGTTCGTGGAGCGTGCCAGAAACAGGCTGGCGGCGCAACACGGGACGATCAGGCGCGTCGATTGAGGTTTGCGAGTCCGAACTTTTCGTGCTCGGGGTGGAACTGGCGGAGTCATTTTTTGGCGCTGCATGAGGGGTAGCAGGTGGGTTTTCCTTCGTCTGCGAGCTGGGCGGAGTCGAGGCCGCAGGCGGCATCTGCGAGGGAGCCGAAGCTGGCGGCGCCGGCGAAGTCTGATCGCCTGACGGCGGAGCTCTCCTAAGTTTCGGTGGTCCTCCTACTTCCTCGGGCGCCTTGTAGGCTTTCTTTGCCGCCTCGGCCTTGTTGCGTTCCGCATCAGCTTTGATGTCGGCAGAGCTGCGCCATCGTCCGTCAGCGATCCAGCCGGTGTCCGGCGCCATGGCCCCGGAGACGGTAAATAATCCCTGCGAGACTCCCGACTTCAGCGCTTCATAAACTGTTTCCGGCTGTAGCGCCATGGGCACGGGATCAGCCTTGTAGGCCCCGGCGTCATAAAATTTGCCGTCGATCATGATTGTCACTGGCACCAAATGCGCTTTGCCATTTGACGCCAGTTCGAGCACTCCTACGGCGCGCGGACCTTTGCTGACCTGACGCTTCCTGGCGTATTGGGCGAACAGCGGCACGCAGGCGGCAAGCGTCAGCCAGCAGATGACGGCCGACACGGCTTTGCGGTATAACCGTGTGCGATGAATGATTGGAGAGGGTCCCATGGAAATGCCCATAGAAATCAATGATAAAGCCCCGGAGTTTACTTCGCTTGACCAGAACGGCGAGAAGATATCGCTGAAAGATTACAGAGGGAAATGGGTGGTGCTGTATTTTTATCCTCGCGCCGACACTCCCGGTTGCACCATCGAAGCCTGCAGCTTTCGCGATTCTTTCAAGAGAGTGGAAAAGATTGGTGCGGTGGTGCTGGGAGTGTCGCCAGATACCCCGAAAGCGCAGAAGAAATTTGAAGAGAAATTTGATCTGCCATTCACGCTGGTGGCCGATGCCGACAAGACCATCTGCAATGCCTACGGCGTGATTCAAGAAAAGAACATGTATGGCAAGAAAGTGATGGGAGTGGCGCGGACTACATTCATTATCGGCCCTGACGGAAAAATCAGGCACATCTTCCGCAAAGTGAAGCCCGAAGGCCACGCGGATGAAGTGCTGGAATAC
>Ga0134126_10009815_pt1 | contig 12063 bp, 9 predicted proteins | sample KB31752_FD_96881 | JGI IMG/M metagenome (GOLD analysis project Ga0134126, IMG submission 96881) | Terrestrial soil microbial communities with excess Nitrogen fertilizer from Kellogg Biological Station, Michigan, USA - KB3-175-2 | ecosystem: Environmental > Terrestrial > Soil > Unclassified ...
ACTAAATCGGACCGTAACGGACCTAAATACTTCATCGGCCCATCGAGAGCGGGTGTTTCTCCAAGACCGCTTAGGCCAAGTCCAGCAAAATCTTGAAACGGCCGAGAAGCAGTTCAGTCAATTCGCCAGCAAGAACACGGCAATCGATATTCAGGAGCAGGGAAAAGCAATGATTCAGGCTGGCGCTAGTCTGGAAGGCCAGCTCATTGCCGCACAAACGGAACTTGAAGGCTTGCGTCAGATCTTCACCGACAACAATGTTCGGGTCCGCGAAACCCAAGCGCGTATCGGCGAAATTCGTCGGCAATTACAGAAGCTGGGCGGAACGAGTTCTCCTTCCACTGACGCTAAAGCAGCACCGACGACTGAAGCCGGTTCACTTTATCCGTCGATTCGCGAGATCCCAATCCTCGGTGTGACATATGCCGATTTGTACAGGCAAATGAAAGTTCAAGAGACCGTCTTCGAAGTTCTTACGCAGGAATACGAGCTCGCCAAAGTTGAGTAAGCCAAGGAGACGCCGAGCGTAAAGGTTCTCGACCCAGCGAATATCCCTGAGAAGAAATCGTCGCCGCATCGCCTACTGATAATGTTCGCAGGTACGTTCCTGGCAGGAACTTTTGGAATCGCATGGGTGCTTGGGAGTGCCAAATTGCAGGAAATTGACGGACAGGACCCGGGGAAGGTGCTGGCCCAAGAAGTTTTTCATTCTATTAGAAAGCACGTGCCATTGCTATCGCGAAATGGTTCGTCAGGAATTGCAGACAATAGCTCAAACCCACAGGAGAAGAACTGAATGCGTTGGAAAGATATAAAGGCTAGGGTCTGCGGAGAGGCTATTTCCCGAGACTGATGGCGAGCGGATTCCAATCTCTTTGGCGCTGGTTCTCATTCGCAGACGTCGTTATTGCGGAGCGAGCCCACGAGTCGTCCACCAGTGCATCGGGCGATGTTGTCTCCTCGCAAAGGAAGCAAGGCGATGGCCGCCGACGTAGCGATCAGGCGCGCGCTCGGTCAGTTCGCCAGATCAGTGGGCGATGGATCCGAATATCATACGCGCTGGTAGACTTGCTTCTTGTCTGTATTGATGGCTTCATCGCATTATCACTACGTTTCTTCGGAAATTCTGCCAAGGATATCCTGCATTGGCACCGCACAATCGCTGAAATCGGTCTTCCTGTCGGGCATTATGCTGCATTCTTGCTGCTTTATGCCGTCGTGATTCTCCTGTTTTGCCAGAGCCAGGATCTTTATCGCACTGTTCGGACGCGAACTGCGATGGACGAATCCCTAGCGGTTGTCAAAGCAGTATTCTTCGCTACGCTGTTACTTTCAGCGTTCGTGTATCTATCGGGAGTAAAAATTGTCTCGAGGCTCGTTGTAGGTTACGCCGGCGCGCTCAACGTAATGACGTTCATCGCTTGGAGGCTATGGAAGAGAAGAATAATACTTCAGCGTGCTTCCAAAGGGATTGGCACAAGAAGCGTATTGATTGTCGGCGCCGGACGCATCGGGCAAGCTCTGGCTGCACTTCTTGAAGAAAACAAAATGCTTGGGTACTCCTTCAAGGGTTTTCTTGATGCCAATCACAGCACAGATCCGCGACTCTTGGGAAAGATTGAGGATCTCGCGCGTATTGCCCAAGCTGAGTTTGCGGATGAGGTTTTCATATCCATTCCGTCCGAGAGAGAGCTGGTGAAAACCGTGGCGGTCGAAGCGCGTCGCCAGCGGTTGGCAGTCAAAGTCGTGCCGGATTTGTATGACGGCTTCGGCTGGAATGCGCCGATAAGCCACGTAGGCCATTTCCCGGTTATGGAACTTCACTGGGAGCCGATTCCTTCCGTTGGACTATTTTTTAAGCGTGTTATTGACGTAGTAGGGTCCGGTCTGGGATTGATAGCTCTCTCGCCTGTTTTGGCGGCCATCAGCATAGGCGTCCGCCTGAATTCACGAGGGGCAGTCATTTATTCTTCACCGCGTGTAGGCAGGAAAGGGCGGAAATTCGTTTGCTACAAATTTCGCACAATGGTCGCAAATGCAGACGCAGTGAAAAACGAACTGCGGCATTTGAACGAGCGTGAGGGTCCGACGTTTAAGATCACGAAGGACCCGCGTATAACTCAGTTCGGCAGGTTTCTAAGAAAATACAGTCTGGATGAGTTGCCGCAGTTGTGGAATGTACTGAAAGGCGAGATGAGTTTGGTTGGCCCACGACCTCATCCGTTGGACGACTACGAACAATATCAGCTCGAGCACCTGAGGCGCCTTGACGTTAAGCCAGGGATCACCGGCCTTTGGCAAGTGACCGCGCGCAGGCATCCGTCCTTTGACGCGAATATGCGTCTCGATCTCGATTACATCGAGCACTGGAATCTCTGGCTCGACTTAAAAATTTTGTCAAACACGCTTTCAGAGGTTTTCAGCGGATCCGGTTCATGAAAACGGCCGTGGCCCAAAAACATAAGGGATTGGCTTGAACTTGGGCAGAATAACTCGGTCATTCCACGAAGCAGTTTCACGGTTGGATCCTCGTCAGCGTTCCCACCTCTTCCAGCGTGGGGCGCGCAATGCGTTCTGGAATACATTTGACTACGTGGTACTGCCCTTGCTGTTTCTGCTGGCAACGCCGTTTTTGGTTTCGCGGCTGGGAACTGAGCAGTTCGGAATTTGGATGCTAGTCAATGCCCTCACGGGAATGCTGAGTGTGATGCATTTCGGCTTGGGAGACGCAACTGTCAAGTATGTTTCGACTTATCGCGCACGGGAAGATTGGCAAGGTGTTGTTCGAGTGGTCCGTTCCACACAGACCGTTTATGGCTGCTTGGGAATCCTCTCGGCCACGGCGATTTGCCTGTGCGCTGGCTCTTTGGCACATCACGTTTTCAAAATCGAGGCCTCCCATCAAGGTTTGGCAATTGCGGCTATTCGTATTGGGGGCATCGGTCTGGCCCTGCGCTCGTTCAATAACGTTTTTGCTGCTGCATTGCAGGGATTTGAACGCTACGACCTTTCCGCGCGGGTCACGATTATCACCAAAGCGGCGACCATTGGCGGCATTGTCGTCGCCGTTGCGCTTGGCTACGGCCTTGAGGTCGTGCTGTGGCTATCCGTCCTATGCGCGGCCGGTGGAGCTGTTGCCCTGGCGTTCGTTGCAAAGTGGCTGATACCGGCGTTGAGGTTCTGGCCAATGCTGGACCGCGAAGCGTTGAGAGAAGTTTTTGGTTTTGGTTTTTATTCTTGGTTGAGCGCGATCGCCGGAACCATTTTTGCTCAGGCAGATGTGCTGCTTGTAGGAGCTCTTCTCGGTACAGCAGCCGTGACGTATTACAGTGTATGCCAGAAACTCGCGATGCAGGTTCATGCGTTTCTTGCGGCTGGGAGCGCGTTTCTCTTTCCCATGTCAAGCGTAGCGGCAGAGCAGGGCGACTTGCGGCAAATGCATCGTATTTATACGGGCGCGCTCAGTCTCATCGCAGTGCTCTCGGCCGCCATCGGAGTTCCGTTGTTCCTGTTCTCGCAGAGCATTCTCACGCACTGGATGGGCGCCGATGTCGCTCTGCATGCTTCCGGGCTGCTAAAGATTCTCGTATTTGGGTACGCGCTGCTCGCAACTAGCATCGTTCCTTACAACGTTCTGAACGGCACAGGTCGTGTACGCGCCAACATGGCATTCGCCTGGTTGACACTCGTAATTGTGATCGCGGGCATTTTCGCGTTGGTACCTATAACTGGCTTAGCAGGGGTCGCGTGGGCAAAAGTGCTGAACATTGGACCCCTCCTGGCGGCGATGGCCTACGTGCAGCGCAAGGTATTGAAGGAAAAGAATTGGACAGCCATTTTAGTGCCTTTCTTGCCGGTTTTATTTCTCTTTGGACTAGCGCAAGTGCTTTTGAGCTTTTATGGGAATCCGCAACTGAGTAATCTGATCACGCTGGGAGGTGTGATTATCGGATCAATGGCTCTGGCAGGGACGCTCGGATTGCTCCTGCAGCGGATTGTGAAAATCGGCTACATCTCGGTGTCTCAAAGCACAGGTTAGGGTTCGAATCAGACTAAAGACATAGCGGAGTGCTGAAAGTGCGGATTGCATAAACGCATCGTAAATGCCTTAGTGCCTGTCGAATCAGCTTGACGGAGAGAAAATTAAGAACATGCCATTAGGTCGCCGTATCGGGAAGATAATCAAGCAAATTGACAAGAAATTTGGCTTCCTCGCAGTGCTTTCAGGAGAGCCTCGCCCGCCTGCAGGTGGGTTTGACTTGAAGGGCGAAAAAGCACTGGATTGGGGCTGGGTTTGCGTCAACTTGCCGAAGTGTGCGGAGAGGGGATTGGACATCGGCTGCGGAGAGTCCCCAACCGTGCCAGCGATGCTTTCGTTGAACTATCAGGAAGTTGTGGCGGTCGACCTGCAATTTCCACTCGACAAACAACTGAAAGGCCCCCGTTTCGTGCAGGGTGATATTAATGAGCTTTCCCTTAATCCTGGATTCGACGTCATTGTTGCCTGCTCGGCTGTAGAGCACATCGGCCTTTCGGGCAGATACGGCTCCGGCGAGGATGCCGATGGTGATTTGAAAGCTATGCGGAAGATCAAGACCCTTCTCAAGGCGGACGGGATTCTCATCCTTACTGTACCGGCGGGTAAAGATGCTGTGTACAAACCATGGCACAGGGTTTATGGGAAGAAGAGAATTCAAGACTTGCTTTCTGGCTTCCGCATTAAGAAGTCGGAAGGGTATGTAAAAGAACCTTGGGGACCATGGACCAAATCAACATTGGATGAAGCACTGGAATTTTCGGCAACTCCAGCGCGATACGCGCTTGCTCAGATGGTACTAACCGTCGAGGACAATTGAAAAATATTCGACATATCAGGAATTACGTGCGCCGCGGCTACCGTTTGCCCAGGTATGTTCTAAGAGATTTTTATTCGCGTGCAATCAGAGCCGCCTTCTACGAACAACCGCTCGCAGCCGAACTTGACATTAATCGGCGAGCGAATGTGCTGGTGGTTCGAACGGATGGTCTTGGAGATTTAATTCTTGCAACTCCACTTTTCAAGCATGTCAAGAAAGCCTTCGGGCACCCACGGATCTGTTTGTTAACCCGCCAAGAGTGGACAGACCTGTTTCAAAATTATCCTTACATCGATGAGGTGATTCCGTGGAGTATTCAAAAATACGCTACAAGCGTTCGCTACAGGCTCAAGTTTATCGAAGCGCTCAGAAGAAGAAGTTTCGATCTGGCAATCCATCCGGTCTACTCCCGTGAGCCGTTAAGCGATGAAGTTGTGTGCTGCACCCATGCTTCTCAAAAAGTCGGGTTTGATGGAGATTTGAACAACATCAGTAAGAAGCAGAAATCTAAGAACGACCGGTATTACACGCGGCTGATTAAAAGTACTTCCCTGGTTTGTTCAGAAATAGAACGGAACCGGGATTTTGCGGAACAAGTGATCGGTGAGATTATTAGGCTGGCGGATTTTCAACCGGAGCTGTGGCTGGGTGATGCCGATCGCATCGCCGCGCTTGAGATTCTCGACCAACGGGCTGTCAGCGTGAACGGTGGTGTGGTCATTGCCTTGTTTCCCGGGGCGTCTTCGGCATATAAAACATGGCCTGCAGCGAACTATGCTGAATTGGCTAACCGACTGCACGAGCGCTTCAATGCGAAGGTCATCGTCTGCGGAGCCCACGGCGATGCGGACATTGCATCAGACGTGATGGACAAAGTCCGTGGACCGGTTGTTAATCTGACAGGAAGAACCTCATTAACTCAATTGGCTGCGGTGCTGAAATCTAGCGATCTCTACATTGGGAACGACACGGGCCCGCTGCACATGGCGGTCGCTGTTGGAATTCCTACACTCGGCATTATGGGCGGAGGGCATTTTGGCCGTTTCTACCCTTATGGTGACCTCAACAAGCATCGAGTTGCTTTCAAGAAAATGGATTGCTACGGCTGCAACTGGAATTGCATCTACGACACCACTCGCTGCATTCAGGAAATCTCCGTAAACGACGTTTGGCACGAAGCTCAGCGAATAATTGAAGAAGTAGTTCTTCCGTCGAGGAGACACCGCGACACAGAATTGTGCAATGGCGTGACCTTACCGTGATGAAAGCTCTCGAAGCCCAAACACCTCAACCGTACTCCTTGCCACTCCCGAAGGCTGGTTATGCGATTGTGGGCCTGCTGGCCATCTTCATCGCAGTCATCACCGGACTGAACTGGCAAGCGGGTCTTACGCTAACCCTAGTGCTAGCGTACATGGTGGTGATCTCCGTTCGGCTCGAGTGGGGAATTTACATAATCGTGGCCTTCGCAGTGCTCTGCATCGATGGTTGGGCTCCCAATCGATCGCCTGAAGATGTCGTGTTCCGCTTGTCGATTGGTCATATTTACATCATGGAGTTTGCAGTTTATGGATTGCTCGCCTCGTATTTTGTGAGGCGCGCACTCGACAAACGACCCGTGAGTGATCGTCGCTTTTTTGCCGTCACGCCTTTGGGCACTCCTCTGAAAGTATTTGCGGCGTTGCTGCCACTTTTTGCCATTTATGGCCTCGCTCTGGGTAACGCAACTAAGGAAGCACTCGGGTATGAAGAATGGCGATCGCTCTTCATGGCTATCGTATTGTATTTTCTGCTCACAACGATCATAAGGACTCGCGAGGAAGCACTCAAGCTTTTCTGGTGGTTCTTGGGGCTCAACACCATTCTCGGCCTTTTTTCCTTGGCCTTGTATTTTCTGGGATCGCAGGGACCGCTGCCTCTGATCTTCGGTTCTGGACCCGTTGGTGAGGGCCCCGAGAATTACACTTTCATGTTCGCGGCTCTCTGTGCGATCGCTTGGTTGCTCTTTTGCCGGGGGAAATATGCCGAGAAACGTAATCTGGTTTTGTTATCAGCTTTGATACCTGTCCTGAATGTCTTGCTCTCGGAAAAAAGGGATCCGCAGCTAGGTCTCGTTGTGGGTTTACTTGTGCTCACATGGAGAATGCCTCTGCGAAAGAAAGTGAAATGGGGAGGATTGGCCCTCGGGGCAGGCGCGACAGTTCTCCTGTTCGCGAGCGCGGTTGGAATGCGTGCAAAGAACAGCGGCCTGGAGGGTTCGACTTCGCGGTATGCAGAGGTCGAGGATTTCATTAAGAATCCTAGGCCCATGGCCCTTTTACAATCCCAATCCGTGGGCGACACCCTGGCGTTCCACATTTTCGACCTCGTCGACTCGTTTAACTCATTTCGTTTGCGTCCCATCCTGGGATACGGTTTCGGAGGTCACTTCCAGCGCGTGTACACATCTCTAGTGGGAGGGGACTTTGTTGAACCAGGAATCGTTCACGACCAGTATCTGGATTTCTGCATTAAGATGGGCCTCGTTGGCCTCTTCGCCTTCCTTTGGGTTCTCGCACAGTTCGTTACATTTTCTTTAAGGAACATCCCGCGGCCCCCCGTTTGGGCATACGACGCGATTGCACTCGGCTTTGTGTCTGCCATGTGCGGTGATATGGCAGTTGAAATCTGGGGGCCAAGCTGGCGCTCGCAGACCAAAATGCCCGTGATCTTTCTTTTCAGTTTTGCCATGGTAGTTTGTTTGTTGCGGAGATCAAATTCCAACGCGATTGTTCGCGCAGGGAAGCAGGATGAGTAGGCCAGCGACAATCTGGCATTCGTTCATTTTCCGTATCCTTGGATACTTCCGAAGGCGCCGTGGCAAGTTCCTCCTGGCGCAGTTCCCAGACATACAGACGTTTTCGATCTGCGATTTGGGCGGTTCAGAGCACTTTTGGGATGAGGTGGAAATCGGGGTTTCTCGCAAGAAGGTGACAATATTCAACATTAGCACTGATGAAACACAAGCGCTCCACAACATCAATCGCGAGCACACTCAGTTTGTGCTCTATGACGGTCACACGGTGCCAACCCAGAATGAAGCATTTGACTTGTGCATCTGCAACTCGGTCATCGAGCACGTTGCGCCGGACCAGCGCGAAGAATTCGCACGGGAAGTCATGCGAATTGGGCAGCGCATATTTGTACAGACCCCGGCATTTGAATTTCCGTTCGAACCGCATTTTTTGCTGCCGTTTCTCCATTGGTTGCCACGGTCGCTTGGGTATTGGCTTGCATGTGTCAGCCCGTGGCGAATGCTGTCTCGTCCCAGTCTTGCAACTGCCCGCTCCTATTACTTTGGAACGCGTCTGCTGACCAAGAATGAGCTGTCCAAGCTATTTCCAGGCTGTTCGATACTCAGCGAACGATTCGTTTTTTTCGTAAAATCTTATTATGTGATACGCCATCCAGTAAGATCCGAACCGGGTTTGCAAATTGAGGATACCAGGTCGTCGGCCGATGACCATCTGACTGCTCATGCCGGGGGACGTGCTTTTGGTAACTGAGGTGCATATACATGACAGACTCACGACAAGTAAGAATATCGATTGTAACTCCATCCTTTAACCAAGGTGCGTTCCTTGAGGAAGCTCTGCTGAGCGTAAAGAACCAGAGTTATCCTGCGACCGAGCATATCGTCATTGATGGCGGATCCGCCGATGGAAGTGTGGAGATTCTCAAACACTATAGTTCTCAGCCAGGTTGGGGGCATTTGCGATGGGTTTCCGAGCCAGACAGAGGGCAGGGCGACGCCCTTAATAAAGGTTTCCGAATGGCAACTGGCGACATAATAGGATGGCTAAACTCGGATGACCGTTACCGTAACGATTGCTTCAAAGCGATCGTTCGAGAATTCCATAGATTCCCGCAGGTGGATATCTTATATGGTGATTACACCTATATAAATGAGGAAGGTCGCGTTTGGCGAATTCGTCGTGAGATCGAATTCAGCCGATTCATCCTTCTCTACCTGCACATGCTTTACATTCCGACGACATCAAGTTTTTTTCGGCGTCAAATTTTTGATGATGGTAATTGGATTGATCCTAAATATCATTCTGCGATGGATTACGATTTCATTTTGCGTCTTTTCTCAAAGGGTTACACGTTCCAGCATATCTCTGAAATCTTGGCGGATTTCCGACTGCACCCGCGAAGCAAGACGGTAGCGCATCCGGAAATTGGACTCCGTGAGCACAGCGAGATCAGCGCAATACATTCTCCTATTCTCCGGCGCGTGCGCTACAAGGTGTTCAGGAAGTTCGTTTTGACCGGGTTGAGGGTGGCTGCCAGGACTCTTCGGTATTCGCTAAAGCTATTGCATGGTTACTATTTCGAACAGTTCAGACCTTCCGTGCTCAGGCACGTGAACCCGCTCGAAGACAAGCCGAATGGTTGAAATTCTACATGATTCTGCATGGCCATTCAATTTATGACGGGCACTACCTTTTGAACCTAAACACATGAAAATACTGCTCGTTCATGATTTCTTTCAGCGCTTTGGCGGGGAGGATGCCGCTGCACTCGCAGAGAAGGCATTATTGGAGGAACATTCCGACGACGTAGTCTTCTACGTGCGCCACAATGATGAAATCAGAAACTATTCATTCCCGGAAAGGCTCGCCTCACCTTTTAATGCAATCTACTCCAATCGGACCAGACGAGAAGTAATTGATATAATCAAAAAGGAGCGTCCGGATGTCGCATATATTCAGAACTTTTTCCCTCTGATTTCTCCATCTCTTTATCACACCTTATACGCATGCGGGATACCATCCGTGCAGATGGCTCATGATTTTCGGTTTTTGTGTCCGAATGGCTTGTTCTACACGGGAGGGCAAATCTGTGAAAGATGCAAACATGGAACTTTTCTAAACGCAGTTATCCACCGCTGTTACAGAGACTCCTACTCGGCCAGCTTGGTGGCTGCTGCTGTTATCTCGATGAATCGTCACGCTGACCTGCTGGGTAAACTCTCAGCGTTTGTTTGTCCGACGGCATTTTCCAGAGAGAAATTGGTTGAAGTGGGAGTACCAGAAAAAAGAATCTTTGTTAAACCGCATTTCATTGACGCCTCCAGGATTCAGCCTCGCTTCGGACGAGGAAGTTACGTTCTGTATCTTGGCCGACTCTCGGCGGAGAAGGGCCTGTGGACTTTGGTGGGAGCTTTAGCTGGGATGAGCAATATTAACCTAAAGATTGTGGGATCGGGTCCACTCGAGAGTGACCTGCGCACTTACACTAAGGAAAAAGGCCTAAATCATATTGAGCTACTTGGCTTCAAAGAGGGGCCAGAAAAGTGGGAATTGCTACTCAATAGTTTGCTTCTTATCGTTCCTTCTGAGTGGTATGAGACCTTTGGACTAGTCGTTTTAGAGGCCTATTCTGCAGGGAAACCCGTTATAGGGTCGAATTTAGGAGGTCTGCCCTTCGTAATCGAAAACGGAATGAGCGGACTGCTGTTTCAATCTGGAAGCAGCGATGATTTGCGCGAGAAAGTATCGTACTTATTGGGCAGGCCCGATGAAGTCGAGAGAATGGGACGTTATGGTCGAGAGCTGGTAGATACGAAGTATTGTCCTGAAGAGAGCTATCGGAATATTAAGACCATTTTCTCGAGAGCGATCTCTGGTGATCTCAGCGGCGAAAGCTTTCGGGCGTAATTGTTAGACAGTGGAGTATGGGAGAAGATCATAGAGATGCGGATTGCGATGATTGGACTGAAAGCTCTACCCCCGCAGTACGGTGGATTCGAAACCGCAGCGGATGAGGTGGGGCGGCGGCTTGTCAAATTGGGGCACCAAGTACTCGCATACAACCGGTCGGGACTGACTTCATATCAGGGTAAAACATACGAAGGAATTGAGCTTGTGGCGTTGCCCACCATCAAATCGAAGCATTTAAGCTCGATTGTCCATTCATTCTTGTGTAGTATCCACTGCCTTTCTCAGGATGTTGATGTCGTACACTACTTTATAACCGGGACAACGCTGTTTGCGCCTATTCCTCGGCTTTTCGGGAAAAAGATTGTATGTTCCGTTGATGGTACCGATTGGCAACGCGGAAAATGGGGTCGATTTGCACGCTGGTACTTACGTTTTTCAGAACGTCTTGCCGTCTGGTTCTGTCACGCTCTGATCGCCGATTCACAGGAAGTTGTCCGCTACTACAAAGAGAAATATCATGCGGATACTGTTTTCATACCATATGGAACGCGCGAAAGCTCATCGTTGAGCAGAGAAGCCCTAGAACGTTTTGCCTTGAAGGATAGGGAGTATGTGCTCTTTGTTGGCCGACTGGTCCCGGAAAATAACATTCATCAATTGATCTCCGCGTTTGAAGGTATTCGCACAGACAAGAAATTGGTGATCGTGGGGGACGACCCTTGGGGCAAGGAATATGTTGCCTCATTGAAATCAACCAAAGACTCGCGGGTCATTTTTACAGGTGGCATTTACGGCGGAGGTTATGAGCAACTTCAAAAAGGCGCCTACTTATTTGTTCTCCCCGATGAGGTGGGCGGAACTCATCCCTCACTTGTGGAAGCCATGGGGTTTGGCAATTGTGTTCTTGTCAACGATACACCCTCGAATCTAGAAGTGATCGGCGAAGCTGGCTTCAGCTATCGTGGTTCCGAAGGAGCCCTGGACCTGCGCAGGCAGCTTCAAATGCTCGTAGATAAGCCACATGTTGTCGAGGAGCACAGGAACATGGCAAAGCAGCGAGCCCTCGCACACTATTGCTGGGACGACGTAGTGCGCCGGCATGAAAAGCTTTATCGTAATCTGTCCGTGAAGACCACCAGTGTCGGATCAGGCGAGGTTAAGCCAATGGATCAGAAGCCCTGAGACAAACGATCTTTTGCGACTGAATTTGGTTCCGCTGAGGAGAAACTAGCATGGCGAAGCGCGCGCTTATCACGGGTATCACCGGTCAGGATGGGTCATACATGGCAGAGCTTCTTCTCTCAAAGGATTACGAGGTGCATGGAATCATTCGAAGGGCCAGTACGTTTAATACCCAGCGCCTGGACCATGTCTACAACGATCCTCACAAACCAGGCGCGCGTCTCTTTCTTCACTTTGGAGATTTGTCCAGCGGAGAACAGCTCAGCAACCTTATCTACAATGTAGAACCTGAGGAGATCTACCATCTCGGCGCTCAAAGC
>Ga0134126_10009817_pt1 | contig 12062 bp, 9 predicted proteins | sample KB31752_FD_96881 | JGI IMG/M metagenome (GOLD analysis project Ga0134126, IMG submission 96881) | Terrestrial soil microbial communities with excess Nitrogen fertilizer from Kellogg Biological Station, Michigan, USA - KB3-175-2 | ecosystem: Environmental > Terrestrial > Soil > Unclassified ...
AAGCCGCCGAGTACAATCGAATGGGAATAACGACCGGCCCATTCGGATAAAAACGCTACAACAATATCTTGTTCTCTTGATCGAGTCGCACCACGTGATGTAGTCTGCGGTGGCGCTTTGGACCTCGACACATCGCGCCGACGCCCGTCGGGAATCAGCCGCTATGCCGCAAAACAGTTTCGTTCATCTTCATCTGCACACCGATTACAGCCTGCTCGACGGCGCCATTCAAATCAAGCCACTTTCGGAACGCCTGGAAACGTTGGGCATGAACGCCTGCGCCATGACCGACCACGGCAATATGTATGGGGCGATTACGTTCTACAACACGATGAAAGCGCGCGGGATCAAGCCCATCATCGGCTGTGAAACTTATCTGGCGATTGGGGACCGGAAAGACAGGACCGCCGGGGCGGCGGGAGAAAAAAGAAATCATCACCTCATTCTGCTGGCGAAGAACTTCGAAGGCTATCGCAATCTTTCCCGTCTCACCTCTAAAGCTTTCACCGAAGGTTTTTACTACAAACCTCGCATCGACAAAGAACTACTGGCCCAACATAGCGAAGGCTTGATCGCATTGTCGTCATGCATGTCGGGAGTTCCTTCGGCGCTTTTGGCTCAGGATCGTTTCGATGATGCCGCGGCTCAGGCAATTGAGTTCCAGGACATTCTGGGAAAAGGGAACTACTTCCTGGAAATTCAGGAGCACGGATTAGAACCACAAGCTCGAATTCGGAAGCCGCTGATTGAGTTGTCGAAAAAGACCGGCATTCCGCTGGTCGCGACAAACGATGCGCACTATTTGATGCCGGACGATTTTCGAGCTCATGACGTTTTGCTCTGCATCGGGTCAGGTAAGAGTGTGCACGACGAAAACCGTCTGAAGTACCACACGCCGAACTTCTACGTTCGGACCGCTGATGAGATGTGGCAAATCTTCGGGGCTGAATTGCCCGAAGCTCTGCAACGCACAGTCGAAATCGCTGAGCGCTGTGATCTCGAGTTGCCGAAGGGAATTAACTACCTACCGAATTATCCCATTCCGGATTCGGATCGCGGCCTGACCGCAAACGACTACTTCGAAAAGGTGGTGCGGGACGGTTATCAGACACGCAAGGCGCGCGTCTGGGACCGGGAGATGGCGGACGGGACGCTGGCGTGCCCGATGGAGGACTACGAGAAGCGTCTGTGGCACGAGATGGAAGTCATCAAGCGCATGGGTTACGCGGGATATTTCCTGATCGTGTGGGACTTCGTTAAGTACGCGAAGGAGAATGGAATTCCCGTAGGTCCGGGGCGCGGTTCGTCGGCCGGCTCGCTGGTGGCTTATTGCCTCGGTATCACCGATGTGGATCCGTTGAAGTACAACCTCTTCTTTGAACGCTTTCTGAATCCGGAACGCGTGTCGATGCCCGATATCGACATTGATTTCTGTGTGCGCGGGCGCGGCAAGGTAATCAATCACGTGGCTGAACTGTACGGTCGCGAATCCGTCTGCCAGATTGTGACGTTTGGCACGCTGGCTTCGCGCGCAGCGATTAAAGACGTGGGGCGCGCTCTCGACATGCCGTACGCCGAAGTCGATCGTATCTCGAAGATGATCCCTCCGCCGGTGCGCGGCCGCAACGTCAGCATCGCCCAGGCAATCGAGCAAGTGCCAGAGCTGGGTAAGGCAATGGATACCAATCCTCAGGTCAAGGACTTGATCGACCTGGCCCGTCGCCTGGAAGGTTGTGCTCGTCACGTCTCAGTCCATGCCGCCGGCGTGGTCATCACTCCCGAGCCGCTCGAAGAGTTGATTCCGATCGCCGTGTCGGCCAAGGACGAAGTCACTACTCAGTACGAAATGACCGACCTCGAGAAGGTGGGCGTGCTGAAGATGGACTTCCTGGCGCTTAACACGCTTACGATCATAAGCGACTGCTTAAAGGCTATAAAGCTTTCGCATAACGAAGAAATAAGCTGGGAAAAGGTTTCGCTTAACGATCCTGCGACTATGCAACTGTTTGGTGACGGGCGCACGGATGCGATTTTTCAGTTTGAATCCGGGGGGATGCAGGAGATTTGCCGAAAGCTTAAGCCTAAGAACATCGAGGATCTTTCCGCTCTTAACGCGCTCTATCGACCGGGGCCGATCGACGGCGGCATGGTAGACGACTTCATTCAGCGGCACCACGGCAAGAAGGCCGTGCGGTACATCGTGCCTGAGATGAAGGAGATTCTCGACACGACCCAAGGGGTAATCGTCTACCAGGAACAGGCAATGCGCTTGGCTCAGAAGCTCGCGGGTTACACGATGGCTGAGGCTGACAGCCTGCGGAAAGCGATGGGCAAGAAGAATCGTGAGGAGATGGCCCAGCAGGAGCAGAAGTTCATCATGGGGGCCGTCGCGCGCGGTATCAAGAAAGACAAAGCTCAGCAGATATTTTCGTTGATGCGCCAATTTGCCGACTACGGCTTCCCGAAGGCGCACAGCGTCGCGTATGCCTATCTCGCATTTCAGACGGCTTATCTCAAGGCGCACTATCCTGAACATTTTTACGCCGCGGTCCTGTCAAACGAAATTGAAGACACGGCCAAAGTTTTTCGTTACACGAAGGAGATGCGGGGGCAGGGAATCGAACTGCTTCCGCCTGACGTGAATGAAAGCGACGTGGGGTTCACGCCCTTGAAAGGCGCTATCCGGTACGGCTTAGCGGCCATCAAGGGAATAGGCTTCGCAAGCGTGAACGCGATCATCAAGGCGAGACAGAGCGGTCCATTCCTCTCGATGGTTGATTTCGCAGAACGCGTCGAAGAAGGCGGCATCAACAAACGTGTGCTCGAGGGACTGGTTTGCAGTGGCGCATTCGACTCGCTGGCCGACTCAACGGCAATAAGTCTTTGGCGTTCCGCGCTCTGCGCGCAGATTGACAGCGCGCTGGCGAGCGCCAGTCGCTCCAAGAAAGCTCGCGCTTTAGGACAAGACGATTTGTTCGGCAGCGCTCCGGCGCCGGCGACCATTGCAGTCAGCATTCGGACCGACGTCGCTGCCTGGACGCTCGGAGAGATGTTAGCGGCCGAGAAAAAAGCGCTGGGCTTTTACATCACGGCTCATCCGCTGGATGATTACAGCGAAGTGATCTCGAGACTCGGCGCTTCATCCTCAATAGAGTTGCCGGGGCTCGAAACCGGCGGCCGCGCGCGGGTCGCGGGGCTGGTCAAGGACTTGCAATTGCGCACGACGAAGAAAGGCGATCGCTTTGCGCTGTTTCAGCTCGAGGATCATGCGGGAACTGTGAAGTGCGTCGCCTGGCCCGAACCATTTCGCAGGCACAGTGCCTTCATCCGCGCCGAAGCTGTGGTGTTGGTTACGGGGCGCGTGGAAAACACCGATGAAGGAGCCACCACCGTAATCATCGACAAGGTGAGCGAACTTGATCAGGCGATTCAGCAGAAAGCCACGGAAGTAACCATACAATTGCCGGCAGTGACTGAGTTGCCTAAAATCTGTGACTCTGTGAAAGCTATTTTGGAATCATCGCGCGGCGAATGCGAGGTGTACGTTGAAGTTGTTTCCGGAGACAAACGTGTGCGTATGCGTGCGCACCCTTCGCTGAAAGTGCAAGGCAGTGCGCAGCTCGAATCAGATCTACGTAAGCTAGGCTGCGAAGTGCGTTGGGACGGCTTTGGCTCAATGGCGCGCGCAGCGGTCGCCACAGCAAACTAAACACCAGTGGAAACCGACAAGAATCAAAACGGCGCCAGTGCTTTTGAGCGAGTACAACTCGCCCGGCATCCCGATCGTCCGTACACGATGGATTTCATCGAACGCTTGTTTGAAGACTTCACCGAAGTTCACGGCGACAGGCGTTACGCCGAAGACGCGGCGATTGTTGGCGGCTTTGCGCGATTTCATGGTATGCCCGTCGCCCTCGTCGGCCATCAAAAAGGTCGCGACACCAAACAGCGGCAGTTGCGAAATTTCGGAATGCCGAAACCGGAAGGCTACCGAAAAGCTCTGCGCATAATGAAGCTGGCGGAAAAATTCGATCGGCCAATTTTCTGCTTCATCGACACTCCGGGCGCGTATCCCGGCATCGACGCTGAGGAGCGCGGCCAGGCCGAAGCGATTGCCTATAACCTGCGCGAAATGGCCAAGCTGACTGTGCCGGTGATTGTGACTGTGATCGGCGAAGGAGGATCAGGCGGCGCCCTGGCCATCGGCGTCGGCGATCAGATCCTGATGCTGGAGAACGCGATCTATTCCGTGATTTCGCCGGAAGGCTGCGCCGCGATTTTGTGGAAGGACTCTGCGCAAGCCCCACGCGCTGCGGAAGAGCTGAAGCTCACCGCCCAGGATTTGCTCAACGAAGGACTAGTCGACCAGATAATCGACGAACCTGCTGGCGGCAGTCATGAATCGCACGACGACGCAGCCAAGCTCCTTGATGTGGCGTTGTGTTCGAAATTGGCAGAGTCAGCCAGCTCCTCAGTCCACGAACGACTCACCCGTCGCTACGCGAAACTTCGTCAGATGGGAAAATGGGGAACGACCGAAGCCGACGCCGGCTAGAACGGCACGTCGTCGTCGTTGCTCATGTCGGGCGTTTCCATCGGAGCTTCCGGCGTTGCGGCCGCCGCGCGAGCCGCCGGCGCCGGCGCGCCCTCGTCTCTGGCGCCGCCACCAATAAACTGCATGTCGGTAGCGTGAACTTCCAGGGTATGACGCGCTTTGCCGTCGCGATCCGTCCACTCCTCAACGCGTAATCTGCCCTCGATGTAAACTGGGCGTCCGCGCGATAGGTACTGTGAAGCCGTCTCAGCCTGACGCCCCCAGAGAGTCACTCGAAACCATGTGGTGATATCGTTGTTCTCTCCGGTATTGCGATCTTTTCGGCGCTCGTTCGTGGCGAGACTAAAACTGCAAACGGGAGTTCCTTGCGGCGTGTAACGTAGCTCGGGATCACGACCAAGATTCCCGACCAGAGTAATTTTGTTGAAAGACATTTTGCCTCCGTGAGTCTGCCGCCCGTAAGGGAGTCATTAGTGATAAAACGAAGTCGCGATACTACCTAGCGCAACCGCAACGCGTCAAGCATCGCGGGACATCTTGTGCGATAGATGGAACTTAATGAAATCTGCTAGACTCACTGAGCAATCCTCCGACTTCTCATGAGCACGAGCGTATACGTCGAGACATTTGGGTGTCAGATGAACGTCGCTGACAGCGAGCGCGCTACCGTGCGCCTGCTCGATGCCGGATATGAACTGGCGGATAAGTCAGAGAACGCCGATGTCGTCATTTTCAATACGTGTTCTGTGCGCGAACGGGCTGCGCACAAGGTTTTCACCCGCATTGGGGAAGTCAGCCGTCAGCGTCTCGGTGAAACTCCGGTTTTTGGCGTGATGGGTTGCGTTGCTCAACTCGAGGGCCAAACTCTTTTTGACAGCTCACCGGCGGTCAACCTGGTGGTCGGGACTCGCGCGACCGATCGTCTGCCCGCTTTAATTGGTCAAGCTCTCGATCGCAAACTTAGAGTGATCGATCTCGATGAACGCGGCGAAACTGACACCTGGGATGTTCCGGCGACTGCGCGCACATCGCCTTACGTCGCTTTCGTTCCCATCATTGAGGGCTGTAACAAGTTTTGCACTTACTGCATCGTGCCGTTTTCGCGGGGCCGTGAAAAAAGTCGCACCGCCGCCGAAATCGTAGCCGAGGTAAATCAACTTCGCGCTCACGGCTATCGTGAAATCCATTTGATTGGCCAGAACGTCAACAGCTATCGCCCAAAAACGGAGGTGGGACTCGAAGGCGTTAAGGGCGCAACCTTGTTCTCGCGTTTGCTGCGCGCGGTTGCGGCCACCGGCATGGAGCGAATTAAGTTTACGACTTCGTTCCCGCGCGATTTCCATCCGGACATCGTGGCTGCGATTGAGGAGCATGGGAACCTCTGCAATTGGGTCCACTTGCCGGTCCAGTCGGGTAGTGATCGCATTCTGCGTCTGATGCGGCGCGGTCACAGCGCGGCGGATTACCTGCGGCGCATCGACGCGATCAAAAACGCACAGCGGCAGATCGCGATAACCAGTGATATTATTGTCGGGTTCCCCGGCGAGACTGAACAGGATTTTCGCGATACGATGTCGTTGGTCGAAAACGTCAAGTATGACGGGCTCTATATTTTTAAATACTCTGAGCGGCCGGGTACTCCAGCGGCGAAGCTGAGCGATGATGTCAGCAAGAGTGAGAAGAAATCGCGTTTCATCGAGCTCGAAGAGTTACAGAAACGACAACAAAAAGCCGTCTATGAGAGTTACGTTGGAAGGGAAGTGAACGTGCTGGCTGAATCTGTGAGCGCCAAATCGGAATCAGACTTCACTGGTCATACTACCTGTCACAAGGTTGTAAACTTTCCGCGAGGTGGATTAAACCTTGGCGAGATCGCGCGAATCAAAATTAGCGAAGTAAAGCAGAACAGCCTTTACGGAGAAATGGCCGCAGCATAAGGCGAGACGAACAAGCGGGAGAATAGTCATGGAAATCGAGGTCAAAATTCGGGCGTTGATGATGGATCCGAATAGCGGCACTCCGATAATTATTTTGAAGGATGTAAACAGCGAAACCATGCTGCCCATTTGGGTGGGCGCCTACGAAGCAAACGCCATCGCTCTCGAAATTGAAAAGATTGCGCCGCCGCGCCCCATGACGCACGACTTGTTACGCAATCTCATCATCGAACTGGGATTAACAGTCGAGCGTGTCGTGGTCACCTCGCTGCGCGACAACACTTTTTACGCCGTCATCGAACTGATGTCAGGGGATGGCGATGCGATGCGCCTGGATTCACGGCCATCGGACGCGATTGCCTTAGCTCTGCGCGCTGATTGTCCCATCTTCGTCGACCTTGAAGTTATCCAGGCGTCGCGAAACTCCATCGCCACCGAAGAGGAAGACGCCGAGGTAGCGGCGGGCGTCGAAGAAGAATGGCCGGAAGTAATTGGTGACGCGGGCGACCTTCCGATGTAAGATACCGACGAATTGCGAATGAGGTATAACGACCGAGAGTGATAATCGCCATCGCGAATCAGAAAGGCGGCGTCGGCAAAACGACTACCGCCATTAACCTCGCTGCTGCCTTCGCCAGACGCGGCTCAAAGACGCTTCTCCTCGATCTCGACCCCCAGGGCAATAGTTCCATCTCGTTTCTGGATCCGTTGTCCGTCGATCGTTCGGCTTACGATCTGATGATGGACGGGCAGGGAAGCGCTGAACTTCCTGTTTACAAGACACCGGTCGAGGATCTCGATCTCATCCCTGCGCGCATCAGCCTGGCAAAGCTGGAATCTAAGCTGGTGGGCGATTTCGATGCTCCCTTTCGTTTGAAAGACCGACTGGAGCCGCTCAAGAAGATCTACAAGGTGATCGTCATCGACACGCCGCCCACGCTCGGGCTAATTACGGTGAATGCTTTGGTTGCATCCAGTCACGTGCTGATTCCGATTCAGTCGTCGTATTTTGCGCTCGAGGGAACGGACGACCTGCTGGAGACGATCGAGAAAGTGAAAGCGCGGCCAAATCCCAACCTGGAGATGCTGGGCGTCCTGGTCACGCTGCACGATAAGCGCACGACGTTGGGCAAAGAAGTCTTCGAGCAAATCCGTCGCGTGTTCGGACCGAAACTATTCAATACCGTCATCACGAAGAGCGTGCGCCTGGAAGAGTCGCCGGCTTACAAGGAATCTATCTTCACATTTGCGCCGCAATCGTCCGGCGCCGTTGAATACGAAAAACTTTGCAAAGAGGTATTGAGCCGTGTCTAGAAGAGGCTTACCCGCGGGACTGAGCATGCGCCACGACGCGCACTACGTTGAAGAGTTAACCCAGGAGCGCGTGAGCCATGTCGGCCGCGTGATTCCCATTGAGAAACTGGACGCAAACCCCGATCAACCGCGCACCGAGATTGGCGATTTGACTGAGCTGACTGCGTCAATCAAAGAGAAAGGCGTGTTGGAACCACTCCTGGTCAAACCGACATTTGGTCGCTGGATGATCATCGCGGGCGAGCGGCGTTGGCGTGCCGCGACCGCAGCCGGCCTCACCGAAGTGCCGTGCATTGAGATGGACGTTGACGATAGCGCGGTCGCTGAGATTGCGTTGATCGAAAACATGCAGCGGAAGGATCTGACGCCCTGGGAAGAAGCTGACGGGCTGCGCGCGCTGTGTGAGCGCTTCGGCTACACCCACGAAGACGTCGCGCGCAAAGTCGGCAAGAGCCGCAGCACGGTCACCGAAGCTTTATCGATTGCGACCATGCCCGGTGACGTCAGAGAAATGTGCCGCGATGCTGAGATCACTTCCAAGTCGTTGCTCCTGCAAATCGTGCGACAGCCCGACGACGAATCGATGCGGATAATGGCGCAGCAGATTTCCGAGCAGGGCCTGACTCGGGATGGCGCGCGCAAAGCACGGCGCGCTTACATCGATCCCACCGGTAGCTCGGAACCATTCGTTTACAAGTATGAAGCGCCGGGCAGGGAATTCCGCGTTGAGGTTAAGTTCAAGAAGGCGGACGTCTCGACGGAAGAGCTATTCGAAGCGCTGAACGACGCCGCGCAGAATATCGACGAAGCTATGCAGTAGCGTGGCGTTGTGAGTTTAGAGGCGGGCTACTGCCCGCCAGTCCTAGACAGCAGAAGAGGCGGGCCTGCAGCCCGCCTCTAAACATTTTCACGGAAGGGAAGTCCCGACTATCCCTTCTTTTTCTTTTCCGCCGCCGCTTTCTTAGCCAGGGACTTGCTCCAACGCTCGAGTGTAGGTTGGATTGGTTTGAATAACTTCGCGCGAAACTTGTGCTGCCGCTCGTTCCACGCCTTCAGTTGTTTCTCGGTATAGGCGCGCACCGCCGGCTCAATCTGTCCGCGCTTCACTGAATGGCGCAGCGTCAGGTAATAGTGCTGCGCGACCAGCGAAAAAATCACGGCGGAAAGATTTCCTTTGAAGGAAAGCCGCGGAATGATCTGTTTGTGAAAGGGCTTGTTCGCCGAGATGAGCGGCGACACGGCCACTTCGAACCATGCGCCCTTCACGCCCTGGCGCGGGTGGTAGAGGCCGGGCAGCTCCTGACCTTTGGCGGCGGTCAAGGCTCTGGGTTCAATGACTGCATTAACTAAACGCAGGCGTTCGACACCTCGTAAATGTTCGCGTGGCACGCTGGCCAAAGCGCTCTCGACATTCACCAAAGTGTTTCGCGGCAGTTTTCCTTCGTATTGATTCTCGATCTTAATCGGCATGCTTAAACAAGAAACCTCAATGTGTCTTCGGAGTAGAGCACTGTAGGCAATGCGCTGCACCACAGTCAAACGCGGACCCTCCGCGGACCTTCGGCCAGCAGTAGTTGTATCGATCGCGCACCGCGCCTCGGGAGCGCGCGCATCCTGCGTGCGGTGCGCCGCCACCTGACGGCCGCATTTTGTCGTCGCCCTCGGACGGGCAGGGATATCCCCATCCGCACGCATTTCATCCGCACGCCCGCCATATTGAGTGCGTCTGATAATACATATTATGTCGTGGGTAGCTTTGTGAGCTGATTTTCGAGGCATCCGCGGTTTTTGCCTCGAAATCCGTTATGAAGGTTATGCTTTTATTTGTGAGCCGGACGTAGGAATGCTCTTTTGGGCAGAAACAAGAGTTTTGGTGAAGACATAAGCCACAACAACACAACTGTAGCCAAGGCTTGAGTCACTGAAGCGTTTACCTAACGGGAGCTCATTACACCCATGGCAGATTTTACAATAACGGCCATGTTGTAAGTCGCCACTGAGCACCTTGCGTTTCCGAAAGCGCCAGACGGCCTTCTGTATCTTCACAGAAGAGTCGAAAATCGACTACATCGTCACGCGGTTCCCCATCACTGATATAACAGAGGCGCACTTTCAAGTTAGTTATAAACGGTCCCTTATCCGTGATTTCTTCGATTTCAAATTTCTCTAACGCCAACGAAACGTAGAATTCTCGAACTTCGCCGGCGGCTTTGTTAATTGGCCCAGACATGCCTGGAAGATATTCAGCCATGCGACCGTAGTTCCGCGTCTTCCAGAAGCGCAAGAATTCAACTAACTTTCGCTCCGGCGTGCCCTCTATAAACATCGCCGGTTCACCCGTAGTCGGAACATCCTTACCCACAGTTACTTGCCGCGGAGTCCATGCCGCTATTCGTTTCTTGGTTTCTTCAGTTTCACTGATCTGCCGAAACAAATCGGACCAACTCTTCTCGGGCTTGGGCGGCGGGGCTTCGATTAAGCCGCTTTCCGACTTCAACGCCCAGTCACGAACGGCAAATAGAGCGGCCCAGCATTTGGCAGCTACTGTTTTGTTTGCATAACCCAAATCCATTCCATGCATAATCCCGTGTCGGTAAGGCAGTCGAATTTGCTCAGTAGTCGTTTTATAACGACCCTTTTGGAAGATCTTTGACAGCGCATTCAGACCTTTTTCGTGCGCTGCAATTGAATCCCAGGCAGTTAAATCAACCTTGTCAGAAAAGAATCCGCGTCGCTTCTCATGCAGTTCATTCACTAAACCATCGAGAAGCGCTAACACGACAGGAATGCAAGCGTGATAGCGACCCTCCTCGTAGTCCGTCAACGCCATTTCCGCCAACGCCATTCGCGGTCGAAACGCCTCGACACCTCGCATCGTTAATAACTGCCATTGAACATTTTCTAGATTGTAATAATCGACTAACAGTGCTTCGGCACCTTCCATATCGCCTGCCTCAGCCTTCGCCATCGCCCCCTTTGCGACCGAGACATTCATTTGGTCATACATGATCCAGCCTTGTTCGCTAAACAGATCATTGAACCGATCTGGAATGCTTGCCATCTCTTCAATCGTTTGCCGGAGCTCACCCAACGACCTTAATGCGCTTTCAGTTGGGGTAACGTCAACGCCTATGAAGCGCAACAAAGACAACAAAACCGGCGAAATCGTCTTCAAAGCTTCCATGCTCTTAGCCTGGTCAAGCATTTCTTTGATTCGCGGAATATCTCGAATAGAAGGTTCACTCACGATCACCCGATTTTACTCTCTCGATGGACAACTTTATACTTGAAAATGGTTCCGAATGCTCCCGCTTGCATCACTAGATATAGCACGTTTGCGAAAACCAACTACGAGTAGTAGTGTGTGTTCGTCGAAGGCAGTAACGCAATGATTCTAACGTCACTCTTAACGTTTGCAGCCAAGGTTGGACTTAATCGGGCCAAGAAATTGTTCGAAGAAACACCCGTACAGCGGGCCGCAGCCGCAACTGCCGCCGAGTTCCCTAACTGCGAAGTGACCCTTGCACTCAAGACATGGTGTGAGAGCGATAACTTTGCCGATTTACTTGAAGCACTTACTCGTGGTGATCGTCCAATCACCACAGCGTCGATTGTGACGTCGTTCATTAAGACTACTGATTTCTTTAATGGTGAGGAGACTGATTCAACCGCCGAATCAATCCTCACTGCGTTTGAAAATAATTTGACAAAGGAGATCTACAACTCCGAGGAGGGACTTAGCACACTTGCAAACCGTCTGGAAGAACTGCACGTCGAGACGCGTGAAGACAGGCGCAATGATTTATCCCGAAATAATAAACAGCTCGCTGAACAAATATCGGCCACCGTAAAGCAGGATATCGCGGGGCTCTTGGCCAGCAGCGATACAACAAGCTCGGCAGAGATTCAAGACAAGGTATTCGGCGCCAGAATCGGAGATGCACGCCAACTCATAAGAGAAGGCAGATTTCGGTCAGCGCGATCCCGACTCGAAACGATTCGCAAGGAAGCCGCCTCCGCTGAGTCATCCGTCATGTCTCAGTTTCAAATTGCGACCAATCTAGCGCTCTGTGCTATCCAGCTTGAAGACCTCGAAATCGCAAAAACCGAATTGAACGTGGCGCTGGCTCTCAAGCCGGATGAGCCGGAAGCGCTAGCTTACGCCGCCTTCGTCGCGGGTCGCCTGGGTGAACAGAATCGTGCGGCAGAGCTATTGGCAAACGTTGATTTAGGGGCTGCGGATCCTCAAACGGCTT
>Ga0134126_10009818_pt1 | contig 12061 bp, 8 predicted proteins | sample KB31752_FD_96881 | JGI IMG/M metagenome (GOLD analysis project Ga0134126, IMG submission 96881) | Terrestrial soil microbial communities with excess Nitrogen fertilizer from Kellogg Biological Station, Michigan, USA - KB3-175-2 | ecosystem: Environmental > Terrestrial > Soil > Unclassified ...
GGATAACGGGCTACCCGGAAAATGAGGGGCCGAAGTCGAACGAAATCTAGTCGGCGAGGGGACTCGGGCGGATCTGGAAATGAACCACTTTGCTGGTTGTGCCCTTGCCGGTTTCGCTGTGGAACGGTGTGCGTGTACCCCAGGTGGCCCAGAGTCCCTTTCCTTTCCAGCCCGCATTCGGATCGTCAATCCGGCCGTCCATCCCCTTCGCGTAAAATCCAAGTGGATAGGGAACGCGCATGATGATGAATTTTCCATTCACCAGCGCCAGTAGCGAATCGGATCCATTGCCTGTAATGATGGGCGTGTTCTTGCCCAGTCCCAGTGTGTTGAACCGGTCCAGCCAATCGTAGTAATGCGAATCGGCGCTTCCGGAACCTTTCACGTTGTGGAAATTCGGGCCGGGCGTCGGATATAGTGTCCACCCTTCCGGGCAGTGTTGGCCGGTTGCTTGCGGGCCGTTCAGCGGGCCTTTGCACTTGCTGCGGTCGAAGCTGGCGAAGTGCCCGCTCGCCAGGGCTACCCAGACGACATTATTGCCGTCAATGTCCAGGCCGCGCGGCGAAAATCCCCACACCGGCGCCTTGGGATTGTGCCACGGAACCTCATAATATTCCGCCAGCGCCGTCTCCGGCGGATTCGGTCCCGGACTGAGCCGCACGATCCCGCCCGGAAACCCCAGCACGGTGCCCCAAATCATGCCGTCCGGCCCTACTGTGATTCCGTAGAATGCAGCATTCAGCCTGGTGTCATGAGTTGCATCGCCGCTGCCGTTCAGCGCGGACGAGATCCCCAGGCTTTCTCCGCTCGGCGCCGTCACCACTTTCTGCTCGCTATCGAGATACGGATCACGTTTGCCATTGCCGTTGGTATCCAGCACGAGCGCCGTCCAGCCCTGTGATTTTGCCGCATCGTGTGTTCGATCCCACATTCGTGTGTTCAGCCATCCCACTACACCTCCCCCTCCGCCGCTGCTGGTCCATAGCGTGTTGTTCGCATCGGAGGCGAACACCAGGTGGTGCGTACCGAAGCAAGTATCAATCAAGGACATCTGCTTGGTTGCCGGATCATAGACCGCCAGTTGCCGGCCGGAGGTTGCCACCGGCGTAAGCTTCGCCGAAATCAGATCCGATCCCGCTTTGCAGAATGCAGGATTCTGACGCGCACGAATTCGCGACGTGATCCACACTCGTCCCCGCTCATCGAACATCGGATTATGAACTGTCGTGTGGCTATCCCACACGGCTTCGTCGCCCCAAAATGCCGACGGCTGCATCGGCTTCGGTTGCCCCGGCGTGTCCGGATCTCGATACGGAACCTTCACCCGGCTAGCCGCGTTATGTACCGGATCGAGGACGGGCATATAATCCCGGCTCTCTTCGGCTGATCCATAGATAAGCCCGTTCGCGTTGACCCTCGGGTCGCGCTTGTCGCTTGAAATCTCATCATGCAAATATGCTTTCGGATCGGCCCAATCCCATTGCGTGATGACAATATTGCGCTCGACACCCTGCGGGCGCGAAGGCGCTTCAGTGGGAATCTCTCCATGCGCGATACGCGTGGTCCAATCGCCGAATTCCGCTGTCGCCCGTTCCGGGCCTAGTTGCGCAAGCCCGCCCATCATGGCCCTGCCGGCTTGTCCTGATTGCAGGCGTCGCATCCACGCCGCGGCGGGCGAATCGAAATGGCTGAATAGAGCCGGAATGCTGCGTGTATATGCGTTGCCTACTTGATGGCACGATTCGCAACTATCCGTCTTGATCAGATGCAGCCACTGTCCCTGCGTCTTGATTTTCGTAGAAATCCCATTTCCCTGCGGGCCCGTGCCCGGAAACTCGCTTTCCTTCGGTACGTTTAGCAGCGCGTACCAATAGTTCGCCGGATAAGACCGCGCAGCGGCTGTCGGGTTCGGCGCAACGGAAGGCTTCAGGTCGATCTGCTTCCCTGGTCGCGTCCGGATCTTCGGCGAATCCACCAAACCATAACCGCGTGCCCAGGCCGTGTAAGTCGCCCGCGGAAGCGCGGGTATCAGATATCGGCCGTGGTCGTCGGTAACAACCTCTTTGATATAGCGCGTCGGCAGATCGGTGGTTTCCGCAATGACCCACACGCCGGCTTCGCGTCCATTCGCGCTAGACACGACGCCGCCAATCTCGTCACCTTTGACGTCCACCTTTTGGCTCTGTTGCGCAGGAAGATGACCGGCGAGTGCCAGGCCCATAACACAGGAGAAGAGCAGAAGATTAGCATCGCGCATGCACTACCTCCTTAGAAGCCCAAATGAGTGCTGCGGGGAGTTCATTGAGCTTCTGAACGGTCAGTATATACCGGATTTTCGTGCAGATCTGAGCATCGAAGTGCTGCAGCCCGAATCATGAGCCGCAGAACAACAGCGGGGAACGATCACCATCGCAGGCCAGAGCAGAACGGCAAAGGTGATGATCAACACCTGCGCGGCTCCCTCCGCTCCGCGATCGGTGAACCCCGCTACCGAGAAACGCCGGGGTCCAAATCGCCATTCGGCATTGAGACCCTCGTCCCTCGATGGACGCCAGAGATCGCCAAGAGCGCGGTGTTTCGGATTCTAATTCCGGCTGGCATGTTATCGGAAGTTTCGTGCTCATGATGATCAGAGGATCTTGAGGCAGACGAAAGTCGCTCGGTATCGGCATTGTTTCCAGATTGCGGTCGTATGACGGACAACACGGGAGCAAACCGCAAACTAAACAGTTGACCGTCACACACGACCTATCGCAATGTCATTTTCCGACAACCCGGTTTCACGAGCGTTGTCGACCGTTACTTGGGACAATCCCAAGTTATCGAGACGCCTTCAGCAACTGCCGGCTGCAGCGGTCCCGCGCTGCCTCCAACAACTGCGCGACTCTACCTCGGCTGTATTGATGTCATTGAAGGGACGTATCACCAGACCCGGTCCGTCAAAAACTCTCACTCGTTCCGCAAAGCCGACATCGGATCTAACCTGGCCGCGCGATACGCGGGTAGCCACGCAGCCGTTAGGCCGGTCGCGAGGAAAATTGCCATCGCCGTTCCGATGACGAATGGATCGACTGCGCGGATTCCAAACAGCAGAGATCGGAATACCGTCATAGCGGCCAGCGCCCCGGCCAGCCCGATCGCCAATCCTCCGGTCATCAATCCACTCGCTTCTTTGAGAATTAGAGAAATAATCTCGCTGCGCCGCGCGCCCAGCGCCGCTCGAATTCCAATCTCTTTCGTCCGCCGTCCGGCCGTGTAGCTCAAGAGTCCGAACAAACCGATTGCTGCCAGAAGCAGACCCAAAAACGCGCACGCCCCGCCGACGCCCGCCAGCAGTTTTTCTCGTGTCAGAGTGTTTCCCACAATCGTTTCCAGCGTCGTAACATCGCGGACCCGCATTCCCGAGCCAAGCACTCGCGTTTCTCGATCCAGCATGCGCACCACCTGACCCACTGCGAGGGGTGACCGAACGTATAACGTAAATGAATTCAAGCCCTCGGTCGGCAAATAAAGGATCGGGTCTGCGCTCGTGCGTAAGTCGTAATAGTCCGCGTCCGCAGCCACACCGACGATCACCACACGATGAAATGATTTGCCATAGCTAAACTCCCGGCCCACAACATTCGAGCTGTCGAAATATCTCCGTGCGAATGCTTCATTCACAATTGCCGGCGCCAGCCCGCGAGCCTCGCTGTCCTTTACATCGAACTCTCGTCCGGCGAGCAGCGGAGTCCGCATAGTGGCAAGATAGCCGGGCGAAACGCGATAAAAGATTTCCTCGTGTTCGGACGGCCCCTTGCCCGGTATGACGACCGGCTCTGACCAGCCGCCCCCCTCAAAAATCGGCCACATGGCAAGCGCTGCACCCTGAATGCCGGGCTGGCTCGCTATTCGATCTCGAAGCTGAAACATCAAATTGCGCAGCCGCGCCTCTTCGTTTGGATGAGTGGCGATCCACGCAACCGGGTCGTCCGATTTCGCAACATCTGTTGTGATGCCCAGTACATCAACGTTCCGCGCGTCAAAACCGGGATTCACTCGCAGTAAATTACCCAGGCTGAACACAAAGGCAGCGCCGGCCACAACCAGACAAAACGCGCATGCCACTTGAATACTCACGAAAACCTTTCCAAGCCGGAGCTTGCCCACTTGTCCAAACGAAGCTCTGACCATGCTCATCGGTTTCGCGCCCGAGGCCTGCCAGGCGGGAGCCAATCCGAAAAGTACTGCCGATAACGTCGACACTCCAATCGAGAACAAGAGCACCCGCGTATGGATCGCTAGTACCAGTTGGACCGGATCGTCTGCCGGTGAGATCGAATGAACCAACAGCGGCGCCAGCAGCCACGCGAACACCCAGCCCAAACCGCCGGCCATGATCGAAAGCAGCAGGCTTTCCGTCAACATCTGGCGCACGAGGCGCATTCTTCCCGCTCCCAAAGAAACTCGCATGCCCATCTCGCTCGCGCGTGCCATCGAACGGGCAAGGAGAATGCTGGCCACATTTGCACAGGCGATGAGCAAGATCCCTGCGGCCACGCCAAAAACGATCCACAGCGGCCGGGAAAACGTCTCCCGGAAACCCGACACTCCCGCAGCCGCGGAACGTACGTGAATCGTGCTTCGCAAAAATTGATCTCGGATCGCCGCCGGAATAGTCGGAAATTGCTTCACAGCGTTAACCTGGAACTCATGAAAGGATGGCTGCAGCATCGCTTCCAACCGCGCGGACGAAATACCCGGCGCGAACCGGCCAATAATCTGCAGCCAATGCCATTCGGGCTCAGCGAGCGCTCGTTCCTCGTACGCGGTACCGGGCAACCATACATCGACGAACTTTCCGGGCTCGACTCCAAAAAAGCCTTTGCGCGTCACGCCGGCGATCTCATATCTCTTTCCTTCGATCGTGAGATTTCCTCCCACTACGCCGGGATCTGAGTTGAACCGCCTCTGCCAATACTCGTAGCTCAATACCGCGACGGGATGCGGCGGAGGGATGCGATCTTCGTGCGCGGAGAACAACCGCCCGACCGCGGGCGAGATGCCGAGCAAGTCGAATGCTTCTCCCGAGACGTACGCTCGATTGATTTTTTCAATGGGCGCTTGAGGGCCAGGCCCCTGCGCTTCCACGCGATTGGGAAAGCCGAACAGGCCCAGCCGCGCTGCACCTTTGCTTACGGCGGCAAACCGCAAATACTCCGGGTAACTGAACGAGGTCCGGTCCTCGCCTGCCGGACTCCCCTGATCGTGTATGTCGGGCGAGGATAGTGCAAATAGCTGGTCAGGTTTAAAGACTGGCAACGGCCTCAGAATGGCCGCGTCCACAATGGAATAAACCGCCGTGGTCGCACCGACGGCCAACGCCAGTGACACGATCGCTGTAACGGCAAACGCGGGTGCTCTGCGCATCCCGCGCCACGCATACCGGATGTCTTGGACGGTGCCTTCAAGGCCCGTCCACAGGCGAAAGTCCCGGCTCTCTTCGCGCAATCGCGTTGTGTTCCCGTATGAGAGCCGCGCCTGCCGTTCCGCCTCATCGGCAGACAGGCCTGATTCCTTTAACGCGGCAATCCGGCGTTCCAGATGATCCCGCATCTCTTCGCCAAGGTCCTCGTCCAATCGCTGCGGATTCACCGCATTCCGAAATCTCGAAAGCCAGGACATGAAAGCTCCTCTATGCATGCCGTAGAACTCGCGAAACGCCGGCTGTGAAACTCGCCCACTGCTCGGATTCGGACAGCACCTGCTTCCTTCCCGCGCTGGTCAAGCGGTAGAAGCGCGCACGCCGACCCGTCTCGCTCATTTTCCATTCGGCGGTGATCCATCCCATCTCTTCCATCCGATGCAGGGCCGGGTAAAGCGAGCCCTCTTCAATGCGCAGCGCTTCTTGAGACAGGTCCTGAATCGCCGTGGCGATTCCATAGCCGTGAATCGGCCCGCGCCGCTCCAGAATCGTCAGCACCAGCAAGTCCAATGCGGATTGGGCGGAATTAGTTTTCCCCAACTCCCATACTCCGTTCGCTAGGCATAGCAATCTTATTATACGCCTCATTCCGGGCACGTATCAAAGACCTTCACAACGAGTTAACAGCTACTTGGGAACCATTCTGGTTGTTGTAGGGGAAAATGGTGTTCTCTTCCATTAAGAGATAGTTGGCCGAATTTGCCGGGCTGACCGGGCCAGTCTACGACAACCCGGTCTACCGGGCACTATCGAAAACCAGCGTCATTATTGTGGTCGCGGTAGGGACGACCATCACTGACCGCCCCCCGCACGGATCCGTACGTGCGCGTTTACGCATACGGCTCTTATTGAGGATGCATGGCGTTGAAGCGAGCGTCAGCGTAAGGATGCAAGACTCGGGGTTGAGGAATCCATCGGGTCAGGATCGGGGTGAGCCGATCCCAACCGACCCGCGCACGCTGGCTGCGATGAACTAACACAGTTCGCCACAACCATGCGACGCGCCGGCTGAAGATGCGCAACTGAGTCGTGTTACCTGGAACAGCATGGTATTGGTAGTACCCCAGCACAACCTGTCGAAGCCACGCACCGACTTCGGTAGTACGGTGATGCTTCCGGCGTTGAAGCTCAGCCTTGATGGCTTTCAGCTTCGCGACCATCCGCTTCTGAGCCGTGATCCGCCAGACGGTGAATGTTCCGGTAGTGAGCCGCCCACAGAAATGGGTGAAACCTAGAAAGTTGAAGGTTTCCGGCTTTCCCTTGCCACGTTGCTTTCGGTTTCGAGCGGCGAAGCGCCCGAATTCGATCAGCCTTGTCTTCTCCGAATGTAATTCCAAACCGAACTTTGCCAGACGATCCTGAAACGCACGTAGGAACCGTTCGGCATCTGTCCGGTGCTCAAAGCCCACCACAAGATCATCAGCGTAGCGGACGACAATCATGTCACCCCTCGCCATTTTCTTGCGCCAAGCTTCCACCCATAGATCGAAAACATAGTGCAGGTAGACGTTCGCAAGCAGCGGAGAGACTACTGCTCCCTGCGGCGTGCCCACCTCCGTTTTCGACCATTGACCGTCTTCCGATACTCCGGCTTTCAACCATTTCTGGATCAAGCCGAGCATGCGGCGATCAGTCACGCGATGCTCGATGAACTTCATTGTCCATTCGTGGCTCATATTGTCAAAGAACCCGCGAATGTCCGCATCGAGCACCCAGTTCACTCGCTTCCGGAAGATGCCCACATTCAGCGCGTCTAGCGCTTGATGCGGACTGCGACCAGGCCGGAATCCATAAGAGAAGCCCTTGAAATCGACCTCATAAATCTGGTTGAGGATCGTCACCACGGCCTGTTGAACAATTTTGTCCTCCAGCGCCGCAATGCCCAACGGACGTTGCCGCCCGTCAGCTTTCGGAATGTAGACTCGCCTTGATGGTTGTGCCCGGTACGCTTTCCGGTGAACCCGTTTGTGCAGATCGATGAGTCGATCTTCCAATCCGGCCTCATACTCTCGCCATGTCAGGCCGTCTACTCCAGGAGCAGCTCGCCGCTGTAACGCGTAGAAGCTGTCCCGCAGCAGATCGACAGTGAGATGGTGGAGCAAGGCAGTGAACTTTTCCTGCTTCCTTTCTGTTGCTGCTTTCCGCACACCGCACAATCCCTGGGACATGCGTTTCCCGCTCTGTGTCGGGGACATGTGAGATCGAGCGATGTTCTCCTCAATCTGTGCCCTTCCCTCCCCAACCTCCGCCGAGGTTTGCACCTCTTTGTTCGGCTGGTTCACAGGTACTACGGCACAGTCCGACTTCTCCTGGACGTGCATGTCCGCCGTTCGGTTTTTGGCCTTCGCGGACCGGTCTTGATCCTTCGACCAAGACGTACAGGAGATCTCCCGGTTCTCGTGCATGTTGTTTCTCAGCGTGCGCAGGTTCTTAGACTACGTAGGACCGAACAACCGCTCGCGATAACGTGGTTGCCGTATTGCCTTCCTCCTCTACGGAACGGAGTCGGCATCCTAATACATCGGCTTTTCGAAGCTCAATAGCCCGGCCCACCGATACCTCTGTCTACGCTTCGACCAGCACCTCGCGATGCCCGCCGCAAGACTCAAGGCCAAGATGGAGTCGCTTTCTCCTTTCTTGTAGGACTCTTTCATTCCCAACAAACATGCCGGTTTATCCCGGCGCACTCCGAGTGGCCGACCATGCGTCAGAGAGAACTCAATGCGGTGCACATGCCCGCAACATCCGATGACTGAGATTGCGTTAGCTACCAGCTTGGTATAGCTTTATTGCTAAATGAAACCGATACTCACCATCTCCTTCGAGGCTAGGAAGTGACGGAACGGAATGGAGAGTCGCCGCGATCTTTGGCCAGAATGGCCGGGGTCTTTCAATTGCTCGAAGCAATCACGGCGGCGTCCGGCCAGGTAGTTGTTCTTGGAAGGCTGGTCGTGTGGGGCAACCCAGTGGCGACTGCGGCGAACATCATCGGACACCCGCAGCTCTTCTGGTTCGGGTTCGCCTTGTCGCTGCTCGGTGTAGTATTCCATGCTGCCTACGCGCTTCTATACTTTGAGCTGTTAAAACCCGTAAACCGGCGCCTCTCACTGTTTGCAATGCTCATTCTGCTTGTGGCAACTGCTGTCCAGGCGCTTATGGCCGTTTTTTATCTCGGTCCGAGCCTGCTCCTAAAGGGTGGCGACTCATTGAGCGCGTTCAGCGCTGAACAGTTGCAGGCGCTGGCATACACGTTCGTGAGACTAAATGGTTATGCGTTTAACACTCATTTATTTCTCTTCGGTGTCTGGTGTCTTCTGGTAGGTGTCCTCATTTGCAGGTCGATTTTCCTGCCTCGAGTCTTGGGAATTTTGTTGGCGATCGCTGGCTTGGGCTGGATGATGTATTTGGTGCCACCTGTCGCAGACCGTTTGTTCATGCCCTATATCGCTGGCGCGTCAGCCATCGGAGAAATACCGTTGGAGCTATGGCTCATCGTGATGGCAGTCAACGCTCAACGATGGAAGGAGCAGGCGCTGGCCGCTGCGGTCGAGTGACGCGCGATCCGGAGTGCGCCGGGTTAAACCGGCATGTTGTAGGGGATGGAAGAGCCCTACAGGAAAGGAGAACAGCGAATCCATCCTGGCCTCGAGTTCTTGCGGGCGTCATCGCGAGGTGGCGGCTGAAGCGTAGACAGAGGTATCAGTGGGCGAGGTGATTGAGCTTCGAAAAGCCCGTGGCTCAGGATGCCGACTCCATTCCGAGAGGAGGAAGGCAACACGGCAGCTACGCCAATCGCGAGTAGCTGTCCGGTCCTGCGTAGTCTGTAGAACCCGCGCACGCTGAGAAACAACATGCACGAGAACCGGGAGATCTCTTGTGCGTCTTGGTCGAAGGATCAAGACCGGTCCGCGAAGGCCATAAACCGAACGGCGGACGTGCACGCGCAGGAGAAGTCGGACTGCGCCATAGTACCGATGAACCGATCGAACAAAGAGGTGCAAACCTCGGCGGAGGTCGGGGAGGGAAGGGCGCAGACTGAGGAGAACATCGCGGAATCACACATGTCCCCGACGCAGAGCGGGAAACACATGTCCCAGGGATTGCGCGGTGTGCGAGAAGTAGCAAAGGTAAGGAAGCAGGAACGGTTCACCGCTTTGCTCCACCACGTTACGGTCGATCTGCTGCGGGACAGCTTTTTCGCATTAAAGCGGCGAGCTGCGCCAGGAGTAGACGGCATGACGTGGCGAGAGTATGAAACCGGATTGGAAGATCGACTTATCGATCTGCACAATCGGGTGCACCGGAGAGCCTACCGAGCCCAGCCGTCAAGGCGAGTCTACATTCCGAAGGCTGACGGGCGGCAACGTCCGTTGGGCGTTGCAGCGCTGGAGGACAAGATTGTTCAACAGGCTGTGGTGACGATCCTCAATCAGATATATGAGGTCGACTTCAAAGGCTTTTCTTACGGCTTTCGTCCAGGACGCGACCCGCATCAGGCGCTGGATGCGCTGTATGTCGGGCTAATTCGGAAGCGAGTGAATTGGGTGCTCGATGCGGACATTCGTGGGTTCTTCGACAACATGAGCCACGAGTGGACGATCAAGTTCATCGAGCATCGGGTGGCTGATCGCCGAATACTTCGCCTGATCCAGAAATGGTTGAAGGCGGGAGTTTCGGAAGATGGCCAGTGGTCGGAAACGACTGTAGGCACGCCCCAGGGAGCGGTGATTTCACCGCTGCTTGCGAACGTATACCTGCATTACGTATTCGATCTGTGGGTGGAAGCTTGGCGCAAGAAATTGGCAACGGGCGATGTCATAGTCGTCCGATATGCCGACGACGTTGTGCTGGGTTTTCAATACCGGACTGATGCCGAGCGGTTCCTGCGTGATTTCCAGGAGCGGCTAGTGAAGTTCGGTTTGGAATTGCACGCGGACAAGACACGGCTGATCGAGTTCGGGAGGTTTGCCTTCCGAGATCGAGAACGGCGTGGCGAGGGAAAACCAGAAACCTTCGTATTCTTGGGGTTCACGCATCATTGTGGGCATCTCAGGAGAAGCGGAGCCTTTACCGTCTGGCGAATCACGGCGTCGAAGCGGATGGTTGCGAAGCTCAAAGCCATAAAGGCCGAGCTTCAACGCCGAAAGCATCACCGTACGCGCGAGGTCGGCGAATGGCTTCGGAAGGTTGTCACGGGTTATTACCAATACCATGCGGTGCCCGGTAACTCGTCTCAGTTGTACTCATTCCGTCACCGTGTTTGCCGACTCTGGAGAACTATTCTGGTACGTCGCAGCCAACGGGCGCGGATTCGATGGGCGCGTCTCGCCCCATTGATGGACCGGTGGATTCCTCTACCCCGCATCCTGCATCCCCATCCTAATGACCGCTTCTACGCCATTCATCCTTAGTAAGAGCCGTATGCGTAAACGCGCACGTACGGATCTGTGCGGGGGGCGATCAGCGATGGTCGTCCCTACCGCGACAACTGAAGCGAGTGTGACAATCCCACACAATCCTTAGCGTGGGTCGATCCCATCTTGAATACCGCGCGCCGGATCGCCGCACGCACCGGATGGCTCTGAGAGGATTTGAATTGATCTACCTGGAATCGGATTCTTTTTCTCCACAGATCGAGTGACCGTGCAGCTCCGGTCTGCACAAAAGGTGGAATCCGCCGCCGTGCAAGGTTGGTCAACATGGTGAGTCTCGACGGGCAGCGGAGCGAGCACCCCCTCTCGAATCTGGCGCTGATTACCCCGTCGCCCATTCGAAGCACGGCCAAGCCGGTCGGACTGGCCGTGCGTGTATAGCGCAACCTATATATAGCGCAACCTATAAATAAGGATGGGCCGGCGAGCAGCGGCTGTCTCCGCAGCCGCTCAGTAAACAAGCAGGAACCAGGCAACCATACAGGCCCACAAACAGCAAGATGAACGGACGCGCGGACTGCTGCACAAACAAGCAGGACAGACTCGGAGCAGCACCGCGCTGTTGCATCTGCAGATATAACGGTTCAACTTCGTCATCGAGGACATGCCGCAACCACAGTGCGGCAGGCGTTTCCGGCATCGTCATAGAGTGTTTTGCTTTCGCGTTGAGGCGTGCCCGCGAGCCCGAACCTCATGCGGCAACTCCCGACGCGATGCGGTGCGGAATTGGAATGCCGGCGGCGCGCGGGGTCACCGATTGGCCGGGTTTTCTCGCAGGGCGGGAAACCCCCGTTTCGAACTGTTTGCGTCCAAGCAGAATCTCTTCGGCATGAAGCCAGCGAAAAGCGACGGAAGCGTTCATGGATGTGTACTCCTCCTTTGTTCAGACAGAAATAGCCTGCATCGCCAGGCGAGAACGGCTGCGGAACCGTTGATCCAGGGTTTTCACCAGAACCCCGAACTGGCAAAAGATGGGTACGCTCCGCGATTGCGGTCTGGCGGAACGGCGCCGCCAAAACCGGAGATTGCGTTAAATCAGCGCGAGGAAATTAGCGTCTGCGCACGCGACGGGCGTGAATCGAATTGTGAAGTGCAACGATTTCGAGCGCCGCATCTGGGCTGGAGCGCATCAGCTGCAGCAGTCGCGCCCAGGTCGGATCGGGAC
>Ga0134126_10009820_pt1 | contig 12061 bp, 10 predicted proteins | sample KB31752_FD_96881 | JGI IMG/M metagenome (GOLD analysis project Ga0134126, IMG submission 96881) | Terrestrial soil microbial communities with excess Nitrogen fertilizer from Kellogg Biological Station, Michigan, USA - KB3-175-2 | ecosystem: Environmental > Terrestrial > Soil > Unclassified ...
CCGCCCCTCTACAGCCTGTGGCTCTTCGATCCCGCGCAGAACACGTTCCTCCCGATCATGCAGCCTACCGAAGGCGTGATGATCACGGACGTCGTGGCCTCGCAGCCGCGCTCCATCCCGACCATCATTCCGGATGCGGTTCCGGATCCGGAGCTCAAGGGCGAAGGCGTCGGTGAGATAGACATCAAGAGCGTGTACGACTTCGATGGCGTGGATACCTCACCGGGAGGCATCGCCACCCTCGCCGACGGCAAGACGCCCGCCACCCAACGCCCGGCCCGCTTCGTCCGGCTGGTGAAAGCGGTGTCGATCCCGGACAGGAAAGTGATCAATCTGGCGCAGGAGGCATTCGGCGCCAGTGACTACATGCGCGAGATCATGGGCTACGCGCCGGTCGCGCCTGATGGCTCCGTACGCATCAAGGTGCCGGCCGATGTCGCGTTCGCGATCTCCATCCTGGATGCCAACGGGCGGCAACTGGCCGGCTTTCCCGCCCATAGCGACTGGCTGCAGGTGCGGGCCGGGGAGGTGCTGGCGTGCAACGGCTGCCACACGCCGCCGACAGCCGCAAAGCCTTATTCCCACGGCCGCGATGGTCTCTTCAATGCGGCCTATTCCGGCGCGACGACAGGCGGCGTGCCGTTTGCCGACAGCGTCGCCACCTATACGCCGAATGCCGGCGAGACGATGGCGGAGGCGCTTGCCCGCATCACCTGCCAGGGCAGCGCACTCTCTACCGCCCAGTGCAGCATGACCCCGAGTGTCGACGTCTTCTACACTGATGTCTGGACCGACACCTCACGGGGCTTGACGGCGAATCCGTCCTTCTCCTATCAATACTCGGCCCTCGCAGCCGATGAGCCACCGCCCCTTCCGGCGGCCACGCCAGGATGCGAAGGAGCCTGGGCCTCCAACTGCCGCGTCGTCATCAACTACCCGGAGCACATCCAGCCGATCTGGGATGAGGTGCGCCAGGTGAAGGACACCAATGGCAACGTCACGGCGGACCATACCTGCACCCAGGGCGGCTGCCACAGCCCGAAGGACGCCAACGGCGCGGCGGCACAGCCGGCGGGCTATCTCGATCTGACGAACACCGCTTCGAACGATGACGCGGTCGAGCTCGTCTCCTACCGCGACCTGCTGTTCGCGCACGACGTGCCCGGACCACCCGACGCCAACGGCAACCCGACCACGATGCCGGAAGGACCGTTCCTCGATGCCGGCAATGCCAATGGCCCGCGCTCGGCCGCCTCGCTTGCACTCTTCGCCCCCGGGAGCGGTGATAACATTCACAAGGGGATCCTCTCGCCCGACGAGCTTCGCCTGATTTCGGAATGGGTGGATATCGGCGCGCAGAATTTCAACAATCCGTTCGACCCGAACGTGCCGAAGAACTAGGACGAGGCTTGCGACGCGCACCGTTATGCCTGCTGCTGCTCCTCGGCCTTGCGCTGGCTCCCGCCGTAAGCCACGCGCGTGCGCACGCGCACGTGCGTGTCTACGTCCAGGCGCCGTATCTCGAGCTACATACGGGGCCCGGCCGGGGCTACCCCGTGTTCAATGTCGTGCCGCGTGGACAGAGCGTCGAGATCCTCTTCCGCCGCACACAATGGCTCAAAGTGCTTACCCCGCGCGGCGTGCAGGGCTGGGTGTCCGAGCAGGACATGATGCAGACGGTGCTCAGCGACGGCTCGCCATTGGATCTGCACATCGGCACCCGCGCCGGCTATACCTCCCATCGCTTCGAAGTAGGCGCCTTCGCCGGCGTGTGGGGCGGGGCATCGCTGATCTCCAGCTACGCATCGCTCTCCTTCAACTCACAGCTCGCCCTCGAGGCGTCGGTCGGCCAGTTCTTCGGCAGGTACTCGAATGGGCTGACCGCCGACATCGGTCTGAGCCACGTCATCCTGCCGCAGTGGCGCCTCTCGCCCTTTCTGATGCTCGGCGGCGGCATGGTGCACACGGAGCCCAAGGCCACACTGGTGCAGCCATCGGATCGCACCGAGCAGACGGCCTATGTTGGCGGCGGACTGCGTTTTTATCTGTCCAGAAGCTGTTTCGTGCGGGCGGAGTACAAGACCCACATGGTGTTCACCAAACTCGATCGCAATCAGGTGGAGGACGAATGGAAACTCGGGTTCGCCGTGTTCTTCTGACGGCCGCGGCGCTCCTCGCCCTGCCGGGCTGCGCCACGGTGCAGCGCTGGCGCACGCACCGTGCCGAAGTCCGCGAGGCGCGGGCGGAGGCGCGCGCCGAAGCCGCGCAGGCGCAATCGCCGCAGAACGGCACCAGTGAGATGCCCCCGCCCGTCATCCGGCCCGAGGTCGCGCGCCGCCGGGCGAAGGCACCCAGGATCAAGAGCTCGAACTTCGAGATCGGTGCTCATTTCGGCGTGCTGTCGATCGAGGACTTCGGCTCCCACCCGGCCTACGGGGTGGATCTCGCCTACCACATCACGGAAGACTTCTTCCTGCGGGCCGAGCTCGGCCGGGCCACCGGCGGACGCACCAGCTTCGAGACCCTGGGCGGTAACATCCAGCTGCTGACCGAGGGTGAGAGGAAGTTCACGTACTACGATCTCGGACTGGGTTACAACTTCCTGCCGGGCGAAGCCTTCATCGGCTCCAGGCACGCCATGACGAGCAGTTTCTACGTCGTGGCCGGCGTGGGCGGGACCCAGTTCGCCGGCGACAAGAAGTTCACGGTGACCCTCGGCGGGGGCTACCAGGTCCTGCCGCTCGATTGGCTGGCGGTGCGTCTGGGCGTCGAGGACCATCTTTTCCAGACTGATCTGCTGGGCGCCGGGAAGCTCACCAACAACCTCGAGGCGATCCTCGGCACTACGGTCTTCTTCTGAACATGGGAGGATGCAAATGCAGAATCGAATCACGGCGGCGGCGCTCCTCGCCGCACTCGTGACGCTCGCGCTGCCCGCCTGGGCGGCGGCGGACGCGGCCGCGGACTCGGTGGCTCCGGCGGCGGCGCCGGCTTTCACTCTGCAGTCGACCAACGGCCAGCAGGTGAGTCTCGCCCAGTTCAAGGGCGATGTGGTCATGATCAACTTCTGGGCGAGCTGGTGCGGCCCCTGCCGCCAGGAGATGCCGCTGCTCGACAGCATCTACCGCAAGTACAAGGACATGGGCTTCGAGCTCATCGGGGTGAACGTCGAGCCGGACTCGAAGTCGGCCAATGCATGGCTCAAAGCGACGCCGGTCACCTATCCCATTCTCTACGATCCGCAGAGCAAGGTCAGCCAGCTCTATCAGGTCCAGGCGATGCCCACCACCGTGATCATCGACCGCACGGGAACGGTGCGCTTCCTGCATCGCGGCTATCTCCCGGGGGATGAGAACGCCTATCTCAACAGCATCCGGTCGCTGATCGTCCAGTAATCCGCCATGCGTACCGCCCCCTTGCTTCTTGCCACGGCTCTCCTCGCCCTCGTCACGGGATGTGCGCCCATCGAGCCGTGGGTGAAGCCCTATGAGCGTGAGCACCTCGCGGACGCCATCATGGCCCTCGATCGGAATCCCGTCTCGAGCACCTATCTCAACCACGTGTTCGAATCGCGCGAGGGTGCTCGCGGCGCAACGGGCGGGGTCGGCGGCGGCTGCGGATGCAACTGATGCGCCTGCGCACGCTCGCCGCGCTCTGCCTCGCCGCGGCGCCAGCGGCGGCCGGCGTCCTGCCACCGGATCGCGCCGATGCGCTGTATCACCGCTACCAGGGCGGCGGCATCACGGTCCAGGGCCCTTCTATCCTGGTGCAGAAGAAGATCGGCGATCACTTCTCGATCGGCGCCAACTACTACCAGGACATGATCTCCAGCGCCTCGATCGATGTGCTGCTCTCCGCCAGCCCCTATCGCGAGAAGCGTACGCAGAAGAGCGTCTCGGCCGAGTACCTGCACGGCAAGACTACCTACAGCGCCGGATTCATCGACAGCTTGGAGCCGGACTACAAGGCGAACACGTCCTACTACTCCGTGAGCCAGGACATGTTCGGCGACCTCACCACGGTCACCCTGAGCTACCGGCGTGGCTGGGACCAGATCTACCGCGACATCAAGGCGAACGGCGTCATCGTCAACGACCCGACGTTCCACCAGCGGGCGGATCATCGAGTGTACGGCCTCAGCCTCACGCAGATCCTCACGCGTAACCTCATCGGCACGTTCGACTATGAGCTGTCGACCGACCAGGGCTATCTCGCGAGCCCCTACCGGCAGATCCGCTTCGCCGATCCGAACAACCCCGTCGGCTACAGCCTCGCCAACCAGATCTATCCCGGCACGCGCACGAGCGATGCGTTCTCGGCGGAGCTGAAATACTACGTTCCCTACCGCGCCGCGCTCACCGCCAAATACCGTTTCTTCACTGACTCCTGGGGCATCGTCGCGCATACGCTCCAGCTCGATTACATCCAGCCCATCAGGGGTCACTGGACGCTGGATGGCAACGTCCGCTACTACCGCCAGGGGGCCGCCAGCTTCTACAGCGATCTCTTCCCCTACGCCAACTACTCCAACTACATGGCACGCGACCGGGAGCTCGCCGCGTTCCACAGCATCACGCTCGGCATCGAAGCCTCTTATGCTTTCTCGATACCGCGCCTGACGTGGATCCAGAAGAGCACCGCGACCTTGAGCTTCGATCGCATGATGATCAACTACCTCGATTATCGTGACGCGCTCTACTCGAAGTTCGATCCCGCCACATTCAAGGGCGGCGAGGAACCGCTCTACACGCTGGATGCCAGTATGTTTGAGGCGTACGTGTCGCTCTGGTTCTGAATGGTGCCTGAACGGAGCCGCTCATCGGCTCTCACTCACTCCAACCCGTCGATCTGCGGTAAGCTCTGCGCAGTTCAATGCCGCCGGCTCCGGCTTGTCGGTCCCCGGCGACATCATAGGGGATCTCAGGCATGCCTATCCGTACTCGCTTACTCACCGCTCTGGCCGGCGTCGCGCTCGCGTTCACGGCAGTGGCCGCGCACGCGCAGGCCATGGAGGAAGGGCGCCTCCTCCTCGCCACACAGGTACTCAATGACGTCCGCAACTCGCGCGATCAGGGCATTCCCGACCGCCTGCTCGAGCGCGCTTACGGCATCGCGGTCATTCCGGAATTCACCAAGGTCGCGTTCTTCCTCGGCGGCGCGCGCGGCCACGGCGTACTCGTCGTCAGAGACGCAAGCGGTCACTTCTCCAGCCCGATCTTCGTAACTCTGACGGGTGGCAGCTTCGGATTCCAGTGGGGCGTGCAGAAGACTGACCTGGTGCTGGTGTTCACCTCACGCAAAGGGATCGAAGGCATCACGGGCGGGAAGCTGACGCTCGGCGCCGACGTCTCGGTGGCCGCGGGTCCGGTTGGCCGGCAGGCGACCGCCGCGACCGATCAGGCTTTCAACGCCGGGGTGTACTCGTATTCGGCCACCCGGGGCATCTTCGCCGGAGTGGCCCTCTCGGGCGCCGCGCTCACCATCGACGACTCCTCCAATGCGGAGCTCTATCGCCACCCGGGTCTGCTGGCGTCCGACATCATCTCGGGCTCGGTGCACTCCGATGACGATGCCGCGCGCCGCTTCCAGACTGCGGTATCGGAGGGCACCGGCCTGCAGCCCGCCTCGTCCATGACGAGCTCCGCCGCGCCTCCCGCCGGCCGTGTGCAGCCCGCCGCTCCCGTCCGGCCGAACGGACCGCCGGCACAGGCCTTCCCGCTGCAGGACGCCAATCCGGGCAGCAACCCGAACAATCCTCCCAACAATTAGTTGAAACCCCATCCAGGAGGGCCATGCCTGGCCCTCCCGGACGGCCGGCCCTTCGCCCCGGCTGCGCGCGCGATGGTGCGCCGCGCCAATTTCAGCTACAACGCCTGGCATGGCGTTGTTCGAGATCGTCATTGCGCTGCTGCTCGTCGGGGCGATTCTCTCGCACTGGGCCGATCGGCTGGGCGTTCCGTACCCCGCACTGCTGGCGCTCGCGGGGGTCGCGCTCACACTCATTCCGGGCACGCCGCAGGTCGTCCTCGATCCGCAGCTGGCGCTCGCGCTCTTCGTCGCTCCGATTCTCCTCGACGCCGCGTTTGACGCTTCCCCGCGCGATCTGAAGCGCAACCTGGCGGCGGTGAGCAGCCTCGCGATTGCCGCGGTCGTGGCCACCATTGTCGCCGTCGCTGTCGTGATCCGTCACATGGTGCCCGGCATGAACTGGCCCACGGCGCTGACGTTGGGCGCCATCGTTGCGCCCCCTGATGCCTCCGCCGCCGTGGCCGTGTTGCGCCGCCTGCGCCCGCCCCACCGCATGGTGGTGATCCTCGAGGGCGAAAGCCTCTTCAACGATGCGAGCGCCCTCCTCGCTTACCGCATTGCGGTAACGGCGGCAATGACGGGAGTCGTCGCGGGCTGGAGCGTAGTGCCGCTCTTCCTGTTGACCTGTGGCGGGGGAGTGATCGCGGGCATCGTCCTGGCGCGGCTCTACATGTGGGCGACACAGCGGGTGCGGGATATTCCCATTGCAGTGATGCTGCAATTCATCGGCACCTTCGCCGTGTGGGTGCTCGCCAGCCGCATCGGGCTCTCATCGATCATCACCATGATCGCCTATGCCATGACGCTTGCGCGCCGGGCTCCAGCCCGAACCGACGCCCGGCGAAGAATTTCCTCCTACGCCGTGTGGGACGTGGTGGTGTTCGTGCTGAACGTGCTGGCGTTCGTGCTGATAGGACTTCAGCTGCGCGCCATCCGTACTCGTGTGCCCGATTCGCAATGGCACGTGTATCTCTGGTCGGCGGCGGCGGTATGCGTCACCGTCATCCTGGTGCGTTTCGTATGGGTCCTGTCGCACAACAGAATCGCGCAGTGGCGGCTGCGGCACCGCCAGTCCGCAACTTCCGACCCAGCTGACGCCCGCGGACGCCCGATGACCATGCCCACACTCGGGGGTGGCCTCGTCATTGCCTGGTGCGGAATGCGCGGAATCGTGACGCTCGCGGCCGCGATGGCCCTCCCCGACGGCTCCGCGGCTGCGGCTTTCCCCTATCGTGACCTGATCCTCTTCTGTGCCTTCGCCGTAGTGCTGGTGACCCTGGTCGTGCAGGGCATGACCCTGCGTCCCCTGATGGCGTGGATCGGACTCGAAGACGACGGCACCGTGGACCAGGAGGTACGCCTCGCCAGGGTGGAGACCGCTCGGGCCGCGCTCAAGGCGCTGGACGGCCCGCAAGACTCCCCGTCGCTCGAGACACTGCGCCGCGAGTACGAGGCGCGGATCCGCCTCGGCGAGAGTCAGTTCCAGGGGCCCCGGGCCGCACAGTCCGGCGCAACCCTCGCGCAGGCGCTTCGGGGCGCCGTGGCGGCCCAGCGCCGCGCCCTGGTCGATCTGCGGGCGCGCTCCGTCATCGGGGACGATGCCTTCCACGTCGCAGAGGAGGAACTCGACCTGCTGGAGCTGACCGCCGATGAGCGCGTCAGGCCCGAAACCTGATTCCGTACCCCTGGACGACCCGGCCCGCCCTGCACCAAAGGAGAGATGGGATTCCCCGGGGCGATCCGGCACAGTATCAACCTAAGGTCCCCCAGGAAACCCGTGAACGAAGCCGCAGCAAGCGTGAGCCCGGCTGGCGCCGCCGGCCGCACCGCCTTTTCGGTGCTGGCCGCGATCAGCTTCTGCCATCTGCTGAACGACATGATGCAGTCGCTGCTGCCGGCGCTGTATCCGATGCTGAAGACTTCGTACGCGCTGACATTCGGGCAGATCGGCGTCCTCACCTTCACCTATCAGATCACCGCCTCGTTGCTGCAGCCGGTGATCGGGCGCTATACGGACAGCAAGCCACGCCCATACTCGCTGGCGACGGGCATGACCTTCACCCTGGCCGGTCTCGCCATGCTCGCCTCGGCGCGCACTTATCCGCTGCTGCTCGCCGCGGGCGCCATGATCGGCACCGGCTCGTCGGTCTTTCACCCAGAGTCCTCGCGGGTGGCGCGCATGGCCTCGGGCGGCCGTCACGGCCTCGCGCAGTCGGTATTCCAGGTCGGCGGCAATTTCGGCACCGCGATCGGACCGCTCCTCGCCGCCTTCATCGTGCTGCCACACGGTCAGATGAGCGTCCTCTGGTTCTCCTGCGCGGCGCTGCTCGGCATTTTCGTGCTCCTCAACGTGGGGCACTGGTACAAGGCGCACGGAATGGCGCGGCTGAAGCCCCGCGCCGCGGCCGCCAGCGCGCATGCTGCTGCCGCACCCACACGGAGGCAGGTGACCGTCGCAATCACCGTCCTCATGGCGCTGATCTTCTCCAAGTACTTCTATCTCGCGAGCCTCACCAGCTACTACACGCTCTATCTCATCAACCGCTTCCACGTGTCGGTGCAGGCCTCGCAGATCTATCTCTTCGTGTTCCTGGGCGCGGTGGCGGTCGGCACGATTCTCGGCGGACCGGTCGGAGATCGGATCGGACGCAAGTACGTCATCTGGGGCTCCATCGTTGGCGTGTTGCCCTTCACGCTCATCCTGCCGCATGCCAACCTCTTCTGGACGGCCGTGCTGACGGTTCCCATCGGGCTCATCCTCGCCAGCGCGTTCCCGGCGATCATCGTCTATGCGCAGGAGCTGCTGCCGGGCCGCACCGGCACCGTGGCGGGACTCTTCTTTGGCTTGGCCTTCGGCATGGGCGGCATCGGCGCAGCGGTGCTCGGCAAGGTCGCCGACTCCTTCGGCATCAACCTGGTCTACGAGATCTGCGCTTTCCTGCCGATCATTGGATTACTGGCGGGATTCCTGCCCGACGTCGACCATACCGGCGCGGTCAAGCCGGCTCGGGCCTGACCTTCGCGCGGGCGGCTAGTGTCCGTTGCTGCTCGCCATCTTCGCGGGCGGCACCAGCACTTCGGCGCTCAAATGAGTGCCCAGCGTGATCTGGTGTGGGACGCAGGTCGACGCGTACTTGACGTTCCGGGTCGTGAAGAGCGGCAGGAAGGTCTCTTTGAACTGCTCGATCAACTCACAATTGCCCTGCTCGTTGTACGAGGCGTTCGCCGGCATCAGCTCCACAGGCTTCCATTGCGCCTGCACGGGGCACCGGAGCTTTTTTCCTTGGACGCGTCCGCGGACGACGCCGGGACCAGGACCCGCATCGTCACCCGCACGCCGGGAAACAGTGTGGGACCTGAGGGCCTGACGCAGGCAAACTGCTGAACCTTGAGGTCCTGCGCGCCGAGCTTCTCCAGCATGACCCGGATCCGGTCCTGCAGCCCGTCGCAGGAGTAATGGGTCGTGAATCCCTGGTAGACGAACTGGACCTGTTTCGGCGCCCATACGGCCGCCACGCTGTCCTGAGCCGCGGCCAGGGCGGGTACGGCGGCCAGGAGGGCCGTCGCCGCTGTCGCTGAAGCCAATCGCGAGACGAATCGGAGGGGGCTCATGGCAACCTCGATGGTTTCTGTGCTGCCTGTTGCAATGGACACCAACGCGTGAGGAGGGTTCCGCGTTGACCGCTACAGGTATTGCTGGCGCTGGGCAACCGGCGGCGGGGCATACTGGTACATCCACGTTTCCGTCAGGGCCTGTCCATCCAGGGACAAATAGAGCCTCAGGTCGATCGGCTGCTCGCCGTCGTCCGGCACCAGATCAAACATCGCACGCCAGCCCTTGATCGGCAGCAGCGGCCGCGCCGAGGTGATCTCGACGTTGCCACGCGAGGCACTGATGACAGGCACCACCCGGGCATCCGGGCCGAGCATCCCCAGGTCGCCGCCCACGAAGTCCACGACGAAGCGCCAGGCGAAGTGAGTGCGCTTCTGACCGACCACGCCACCGATGCCATCGCGCGTGGCGAGCACTTGCGCGAGGTGGGGTTTGAACGGATTGCTGCGGCACCAGTACAAACGGTAGCCGTAGAGGTATTCGTGCCCGGGCTCGGCCTTGTCCGCCGGGCTCCAGAAGGCGACGATGTTGTCCATGGTCTCGTCGGCGGTGGGGATCTCCACCAGCATGACGCCGCCCTTGCCCCAGGGGGCTTTCGGTTGCACCCAGCAGTCCGGACGCTTGTTGTAGAAGACACCGTCGTCCTGATACTGGGAGAAGCGTCGCTCGCGCTGCATCAGGCCGAAGCCGCGCGGATTCTCGTCGACATAGGTATTGACGCGCAGCACCCTCGGGTTGGCGAGCGGACGCCAGATCCACTCGCCGGCGCCCGTGTTCATCTGCAGACCGTCCGAGTCATGGATCTCCGGCCGCCAGTCATCGTCCACACGATGGTCGTTCTTGCCGACGAGGAACATGCTGGTGCAAGGAGCGACGCCGAGGCGTTGGATCTCCTTGCGCGGGTAGAGCGCTGCATCCACGTCCATGACGAGGGTGCTGGCGACGTCGATGATGAACCGATACGCCCCCGCGATGCTCGGCGAGTCGAGCAGCGCGTACACGGTGAGAAGCGATGAGTTCTTGGCCGGGCGCTCGAGATAGAACGCGACGAAATCGGGAAATTCCTCCGGCTGGGACATCCCGGTGTCCACCGCGAGCCCGCGTTGCGACATCCCGTATTGTCCGTCCCCGTCGACCGCGCGGAAGTAGGAGGCGCCCTGGAACACGGCCCGATCGCTTCTCCAGTCGGTGTGAAAGAGCACCGCGAAGCCGGCGAAGCCGAGATCCTTCGGCAGGTCCGCGGGCTTCAGACCCGACCTGCCATAATCGAACATGGACGGATCGAAGAGGATCTCCCGGGCATGTCCGTCCTCGACCGAATACATCCGCACGGGCTTGGTGATGCTGAACCCCAGGTGACCGAAGCGGATGCGGAAGGACAGATCGTCGCCGTACCAGAGGGCACGTTCAGGCTTGTAGACGATCGACTCCCACTGGTCCCAGCTGAGGTGCTGGACGGCGGGCGGCAACGGCTTGTAAGTCTGTCGGTAGGGCGCCGCGCCCATGGAGCGCGCGAGTCCCTTGAGGTCGGCATAGCTGAAGGGCTCCGGCTTGCCCGTCAGCGTCACGCCCTTGGAGGGAGTTGCGGGCGGCTTGCGCCGGAACACCCAGGGCCAGGGTGCGAACGCCGCCATGCTGGAGCCGCTCGCGCGCAGAAACCCACGTCGATGCATCACTGTTCCTCGTTCGTTGCCATCCACAGCCTGGGGAGCCAGCCGCATGCCCGATCGCGGCCGTAGCGGCCTATTTTAGCCCCAGCTTGACGACCACTTGGCCCGCCGTGGCGGGCTGCGGGCCGGCCGCGGTGATACCGATCCGGCCGGCAGCGACGCCGCCCGCCGCGACTATGGCCGCACGGATCGCCTCCGCGCGGCGCTGGCCGAGAGCCTGGAGATCGGCATCGGAGACCTGCATCCGTTTGAGCAGCGCCGCTTGCATCTCGAGAATGGCAGGGTCGAAGGGCGGTACTTTTTGCGCGCTCGCGGGCAGCGGCATCTTCGGCCCGAAGGCGTTCTGGTATGCGGCGCGCAGCAACCGGTAGTGCGAGGCGGGAAGCTCCAGCACTTCCTTGCCCGCCGTCGGCCGCGGCCGCGGCCGCGGGGCCTGTTGCCGGCCTCGGGCCCGTCCGCCGCGGCCCTCTGGGGCGCCGGCCCCGCTGCGCGCGAGGGCGATCAGCTCATCGCGCAACTTCCGCTTCGCCAGCGCCGGCCGATCGAGATCCGCAGCGAAGGTCACCGGGACCTGCAACTGCAGTTGCGGCCGCTGTGCGAGTGCTTTCGCGAGCACCGTCAGCCGGGCCTGTGAGGCCGGCAGCAGCGCCGCGCTTCCGGGCGCGAAGTCGATGCGATTCATGTCCGGACCGCCGCCGAACGCCCGGCCCAGCATGGCGAAAGGCGACGCGACGGCTTTCTCCAGCACGTGGAGGAGTGCCTTGCCGATGAGCGGGCCCAGGCTGAACTGCGGATTGTTGAGGCTGCCGGTCACCGGCAGGCCGAGCCGGATGACCCCGTCGCGATCCTTGAGCAGGGCCACGGCGAGGCGCAAGGGCAGCTTGGTCGCATGCGGACTCGGAACCTGATCACCGAGCTGCAACTGGTCGATCACCAACGTGTGATCGGCGTTGAGCGTGCCGTGGTCCAC
>Ga0134126_10009821_pt1 | contig 12060 bp, 12 predicted proteins | sample KB31752_FD_96881 | JGI IMG/M metagenome (GOLD analysis project Ga0134126, IMG submission 96881) | Terrestrial soil microbial communities with excess Nitrogen fertilizer from Kellogg Biological Station, Michigan, USA - KB3-175-2 | ecosystem: Environmental > Terrestrial > Soil > Unclassified ...
CCAGCGCTGTCCAAAGCGCGTCTGAAGGTTCTCAAGTCCCATGCGTATCCGCTGGTTGCCCGCCTTGTCGCTGTCCTTGCTCCTGATCGCCGGTGCCGATGCCGCGCCGGCGAAGCCCGCGCCGGCGAAACCCGCGCCCGCGGCGCCCGCCTTCGTGCCGGTCCGCGGAGCCCCGGCGAGCTTCGCCGACCTCGCCGCCAGGCTGCTGCCGATGGTCGTCAACATTGCCACCACCCAGACGCTGAAGCCGCTGCCGTCGGAACCGGGCCTGCCCAACATCTCGCCCAATTCGCCGCTCGCCGATCTGTTCAAGAATTTCCTTGGCCAGGGCCAGACCCTGCCGCGCCACGTCACCTCGCTGGGCTCGGGCTTCATCATCGATCCGTCCGGCTACATCGTCACCAACAACCATGTGATCGAGGGCGCGGACCAGATCTCGGTCACGCTGAACGACGGCACCACACTGCTGGCCAAGCTGATCGGCCGCGACGAGAAGACCGACCTGGCGCTCCTCAAGGTCAGCCCGCGCAAGCCGCTGCCGTCGACGCATTTCGGCGATAGCGACTCCGCGCGCATCGGCGACTGGGTGATCGCGATCGGCAATCCGTTCGGGCTGGGCTCCACCGTCACCGCCGGTATCGTCTCGGCGCGCAACCGCGACATCGCCGCCGGGCCTTACGACGACTTCATCCAGACCGACGCGCCGATCAACCGCGGCAATTCGGGCGGGCCGCTATTCGACATGAACGGCAATGTCGTCGGCGTGAACTCGGCGATCTATTCGCCCAGCGGCGGCTCCGTCGGCATCGCCTTCTCGATTCCCTCCAACCTCGTGCGCGAAGTCACAGACCAGCTCCGCCAGTTCGGCCAGGCGCGCCGCGGCTGGATCGGCGTGCGCATCCAGCAGCCGACCGAGGACATCGCCGAGGCCCGCGGGCTGCCGTCGACCTCGGGCGCGCTCATCGCCGACGTGACGCCGGGCGGGCCGGCGGCCAGGGGCGGCATCGCGTTCGGCGATTTCGTCACCGGCTTCGACGGCAAGCCCGTTACCGACAGCCGCTCGCTGAGCCGGCTTGTCGCCGATACGCCGATCAACAAGACCGTGCCGGTCGAGATCTGGCGCAAGGGTCACAAATTGACGGTGCGTGTCATGGTGCTCCGGCTGGCGGAGAAAAATCCCGGCCCGCCGCCCAAGCCGCCCCAGGGACCGCCGCCGCCCAAGGCGACGACGCTCGGCCTGTCGCTGGGCCAGCTCGACGGCAATGCGCGCAGCCAGTTCCATATCGCGGGCGGCGTTCAGGGCGTGCTCGTCACGGGCGTCGCTGCCGACAGCCCGGCGGGCGACAAGAATATCCGTCCCGGCGATGTGATCGTGCAGGTCCAGGACCACGCCATGCACACGCCGCAGGAGGTGACCGATTCGATTGCCTATGCGCGCAAGGTGGGTAAGACGGTCGTGGCGATACTGATCAGCCGCGCCGGCGAGATGACCTATGTCGCGGTCAAGCTGAAATAGGCCGCGCCCCGCGACGGAAAACGCCGCACTGACAGGCTTGCGCTATCGACCGGCGAGCCATCGCGGCGGACACCGCGCTCACGTTCAGATTTCTGGACGTCGGCGCCGGCCTGCCGGACTGGACTGGCAGAGGCCCTTCACTCCGCCGTCACGAATTCCTCGTCGGAATATCCCTGCAGATAGAGCAGTGCGGTGAGGTCGCCATGGGTGACGCGGGCGCCCGCGGCGGCGGCGACCACGGGCTTGGCGTAATAGGCGACGCCGAGGCCGGCGCGTTCGATCATCGCCAGGTCATTGGCGCCGTCGCCGACCGCCAGCACGTCGTCCGCCGCGATGCCGAGGTCGGCGACCGCACGCTCGAGCGCCGCAAGCTTGGCTTCGCGCCCCAGGATCGGATCGGCGACCTTGCCGGTCAGGATGCGGCCGTCGTGCAGAAGCTCGTTCGCCTGCTCGCTGTGGAAACCCGCCGCCTGCGCGACGCGTGCGGTGAAATAGCGGAAGCCGCCCGAAACCAGCAGCGTATGCGCGCCGTGCTTGCGCATCGTCGCCAGAAGCGTGCGCGCGCCGGGATTGAGCCGGATGCGCTCCTCATAGACGCGGTCCAGCGCCGCCAGTTCGAGGCCGCTCAGCATCGCGACGCGTTGGCGCAGCGCGCTTTCGAAGTCGATCTCGCCGCGCATGGCGCGTTCCGTGATCGCGGCGATGGCCGGCTTGAGCCCCGCCATGTCGGCCAGCTCGTCGAGACATTCGACCGAGATGATGGTCGAATCCATGTCGGCGATGAGGAGCTTCTTGCGCCGGTTCGCGGCCGGCACGACGTTCACATCGACCGGCTGGCCGGCGAAATGGTGCCGGGCCCGCGCCAGGACTTCCGCGGGATCGTGGTTGAAGGAAATATCGAGCGCGCGGCCCGGCGACAGCCAGCGCTCATGCGACAATTCGGGAAACAGCGGCATCTTCACCGCATAGGCGGACGCGCCGACGATGCTGAGCGCCCAGGGCAGGGTCACGAGTCGGTGGGGCGCTTCTTGCGGAAGCGTGCGTCATAGGCCGCCTGGACGCGCGCGATCTGCTTGGCCAGGCGTTCGATCTCGCCCGCCATGCCGCGCATGCGGGCGATGTCCATCGCGCGGTCGAGGTTGTAGCGTGCGTCTTCCAGCGCGGCGCGCACGTCGGTGCCGCGCACATCGTAGATCGCGCTCATCGCCTCTTCCGCAAGCATCACAAAGCGCGCTATTTCCGAGCTGTCGCTCAAGGGAGTTTCCGTGTCCGCCGACGCCGTTCTTATCGCAGGCCCGACCGCGAGCGGCAAGTCGCGCGTCGCGCTGGAACTCGCGCGCACGATCGGCGGCGTGATCGTCAATGCGGATTCGATGCAGGTCTATCGCGAGCCGCGCATCCTGACCGCGCGGCCTTCCGATTCCGACATGGCGCAGGTGCCGCATCTGCTCTACGGCCATGTCCCGGCACGCGAGCATTATTCGACGGGGCGCTACCAGAGCGATGCCGGTCATGCGCTGGCCGAGGTGCGCAAGGCGCACCGCGTTCCGATCTTCGTCGGCGGCACCGGCCTCTACTTTCGCGCCCTGACCGACGGTCTGGCGGAGATGCCGAGCGTGCCGGCCGGCGTGCGCGAGGCGGCGCGGACGAAGCTGAAGGCGATCGGCAATGCAGCCTTCCACGACGAACTGGCGCGGCGCGATCCTGAAATGGCGGAGCAGCTCAAGCCGGGCGACGGTCAGCGCATGCTGCGCGCCTGGGAAGTGCTCGAAGCGAGCGGCAGGAGCCTCTCCTTCTGGCAGAGAAACGAAGGCCGCCCGGTGCTCGACGGCCTTCGCCTGGCGCGCTTCGTCGTCGACGTGCCGCGCGACATCCTGCGCGAGCGGATCGCGGCGCGCTTCCGCGCCATGCTGGCGGACGGCGCGATGGAAGAGGCGCTGGCGCTGGCGGACCTCGATCCGGCCCTGCCGGCGGCGCGCATCATCGGTCGGCGGGAGCTGCTCGCCCTGCATGAGGGTTCGCTGGGCAAGGAAGAGGCCATCGAAAAGGCCGTCATCGCGACGCGGCAATACGCCAAGCGCCAGGATACCTGGTTCCGCAACCAGCTGCCGGACTGGACACGGCTGAGCGAGGAGAGAAATATTGTTACCGAAATACAAAAATACGTATGATGAAATTGCTTGACGGGGATTCCCGCTTTCCTTATTTTGCGCCGCACCAAATGGGGCAGGCCCTGAGCATGGCACTCGTACTTATTGGACAGCCGCGGACCGGACGGGGATAGGCCCCGATCTTCCGGAGCGCGGCTGTGTTCGAAGGGGCGGAAACGCCCCTTATTCATTTGTGGAAGACCACGGCGATGGACAAAGACGGCACGGGCAGCGGCGCTGCCATGGAGAAATATGCGGGAACCGGCGCGATCGAGCTCTCGGGCGCGCAGATGGTTATCCGTGCGCTCAAGGACCAGGGCGTCAAGCACATCTTCGGCTATCCGGGCGGCGCGGTGCTGCCGATCTATGACGCGCTGTTCGAGGCCGAAGGCATCACCCATGTCCTGTGCCGCCACGAACAGGGCGCGGCCCATGCCGCGGAAGGCTATGCCCGCTCGACCGGCAAGCCCGGCGTGGTGCTGGTGACCTCCGGTCCCGGCGCCACCAACGCGGTCACCGGGCTGACCGACGCGCTCATGGATTCGATCCCGCTCGTCGTGCTGACCGGCCAGGTCGCGACCCATCTGATCGGCACCGATGCGTTCCAGGAGGCCGACACGGTCGGCATCACGCTCGCCTGCACCAAGCACAACTGGCTGGTGAAGGACGTGGGCGATCTTGCCCGCGTGATGCACGAGGCCTTCCAGATCGCGACGACGGGACGCCCCGGACCGGTCGTGGTCGACATCCCCAAGGACGTGCAGTTCAGGAAAGGCCCCTATATCGGGCCGGATTCGGTGCGGCACCGCACCTACAAGCCGCGCACCGAGCCGGAGCTGTCGGCGATCGTGAAGGCGATCGACTTGATGGCGCAGGCGAAGAAACCGCTGTTCTACACCGGCGGCGGCATCGTCAATTCGGGTCCGGAGGCGTCGAAGCTCCTGCGCGAGCTGGTCGCGCTCACCGGCTTTCCCGTCACCTCCACGCTGATGGGGCTGGGCGCGTTCCCGGCGTCGGATCCGCGCTGGCTGGGCCTCGTCGGCATGCACGGCACCTACGAAGCCAACAACGCGATGCACGACTGCGACGTGATGATCTGCCTGGGCGCGCGGTTCGACGATCGCGTGACGGGCAAGATCGAGCTGTTCTCGCCGCGCTCGAAGAAGATCCATCTCGACATCGATCCGGCGCAGATCAACAAGAATGTCCGCGTCGACGTGCCCATCGTGGCCGATGCGACGCGCGGCCTGCGCGAGCTGGTGCATTTCTGGAAGACGCAGAAGCGGAAGTCGGATCCGGCAGCGCTCACAGCCTGGTGGTCCGAGATCGACGCCTGGCGCGCCAGGAAGTCGCTCGACTTCCGGAACTCCGACACCCTGATCAAGCCGCAATACGCCATCGACCGGCTCTATGCGCTGACCCGCGGGCGCGACGTCTATATCACCACCGAAGTCGGCCAGCACCAGATGTGGGCGGCGCAGCGCTTCAGGTTCGAGGAACCGAACCGCTGGATGACGTCGGGCGGCCTCGGCACGATGGGCTACGGCCTGCCCGCCGCGGTCGGCGTGCAGATGGCCCATCCCGACGCGCTCGTGATCGATATCGCGGGCGAGGCCTCGGTGCAGATGACGATGCAGGAGATGTCGACGGCGGTGCAGTACGAGCTGCCGATCAAGATCTTCATCCTGAACAACGAGTATATGGGCATGGTGCGCCAGTGGCAGCAGCTGCTGCATGGCGGGCGCTATTCGCACTCCTATTCGGAAGCGCTGCCCGATTTCGTCAAGCTGGCGGAGGCCTATGGCGGGGTCGGCCTGCGCGCCGACAGCCCAGGCGAGCTGGATGCGAAAATCCAGGAAATGATCGATGTGCGCCGGCCCGTCCTGTTCGACGTGCGGGTGGACCCGAAGGAGAACTGCTATCCCATGATCCCGTCGGGCGCGGCGCACAACGAGATGATCCTGTGCGACGCCGAGGAAGCGGGTGCCGAGGTGTCGGACGAGGGAAAGATGCTAGTCTGACCCCGCGATGAAGTATCTCCACATCAAATGGCACAAGGCCGCAGGCGGCGACCCGCTGCACCTCTACAGCGAGCTCGACGATCAGCGCTATGAGCGGCGCAAGGTCGAGATTTTCGGCGATGGGCGGCGCGGCTTCGCGGATGCCAGCGAGGAGGCTGGCGGTACGGCGCTCGGCACGCTGCCGGTCCCGATGCTCGACGAGCTGGCCGGCGACGCCGACTACGAGGCGAGGGCAATCTCTCAGGACGATTTTCAACGGATATGGCTGAAGCGCAGATAAAACCGCCGGCAATCGAACGCCACACCCTGGCCGTGCTGGTCGACAACGAGGCGGGTGTGCTGGCGCGCGTGGTCGGGCTGTTCTCGGGGCGCGGCTACAACATCGAGTCGCTGACCGTGGCCGAGGTCGATCACGCCGCGCACACCAGCCGCGTCACCGTGGTGACGAGCGGCACGCCGGCGGTGATCGAGCAGATCGAGGCGCAGCTGCGCCGGCTGGTGCCGGTGCACCGGGTCGTCAACTGGACGACTTCCACGCCGGGGATCGAACGCGAGATGGCGCTGGTGAAGGTCGCCGGCACCGGCGAGAAGCGCGTCGAGGCGATGCGCATCGGCGAGATCTTCCGCGCCCATATCGTCGACACGACGCATTCGTGCTTCGTGTTCGAGATCACCGGCGCGCCCTTCAAGATCGACCAGTTCGTCGACCTGATGCGGCCGCTCGGCCTCGTCGACGTCAGCCGCACCGGCGTCGCCGCGATCTCCCGCGGCCCGGAGGCGATGTGAGGGGTGGCCAACATCACCTCCCCCTTGTGGGGAGGTCGAAAAATCGCGCAGCGATTTTTCGGGTGGGGGACCGCTCTGTCTTGCGGCACCGTCCCCCACCCGAAAAAGTCTCGGTGCTGCGCCCCGATCCTTTTTCGACCTCCCCACAAGGGGGAGGTGATTTGAAGGTGCTCGCTCTCGCGAGTGTCCTCCTCCTCGCCGGCTGTTCGCAAAATCCGGCACCGCCGGTCGCTGCGCCGCCTGCGCCCATCGTCACGCTGTGCGGCGCGGACTCGCCCCTGGCGGAGGTGGACCGCGCTGCGCTCTGTGCCACGCGCGCGGCGCTGAAGGAGACGGATCTGCCGAATGCCTGGCGCGCTGTCGGCGGGCCGGTGGCGCGGGTGATCTTGGCGCCGGCGGGACAGCCGGCGCTGTCGGTTCGCGTCGTCGGCAATGTGATGGTGGTGCGGCGGCTCAGCCATGGCCGGTTCGACGTCGAACGCATCGTCGCCTTGTCCGACGGCGAGCGCCACCGCCTGATCGATGCGGGCGCCGCGGTGTGGAGCGCCGTGCCGCCGCTCGCCGACGCGCCGACCCTGGTGGCGTGCAAGGCGCCGTCCTATATCGCGGCCGAGACCAACCTGAACGGCGTCGTCAAATTCGCCGTGTCGCGTTGCGTGGCGCTGAAGCCGCTGCGCGATCTGGCCGACGCCTATCTCGCCCTTGCTTCCGAGAAAGTGCCCGAGCTGAAACAGGGCCTCGAACAATCGTTGGATTGAAATGCGCGGCTTCTCGACAGCATTGCTCGCAAGCGCCACGTTGGCGGTCACGCTTGCGTTGCCTGCGAAGGCCGAACCGGCGTCTCTGTGCGAAACCGTTCCAAAAGGTGTCTTCGATCGCGACTGGCTATGCGATGAACTGGCGGCCGTGGGCGAGCCGGACCACCTGTCCCGGGCGGGTGCCGCGCAGTCCTTCCGTATGCTGTACTCACGCTCGTTCCATCCCGCAATTCTCATCCGAATCAATTTGGTTGATGACGGTTCGGGATCCATGATTGTGAAGGAACGCGCGGTTCACGACACGCGTGTTACGGTCGATAGCATGGTTTTCATCAGCGCTGCCGACACGAATGACTTGCGAGCGACTCTCTCACGTGACTCCTTTTGGACCGCACCGGTTCTCTATCACGTCGATTTCAATTTCGGACCGTATCCAGTGAACAAGCCGGCCGAAGCGGTGATCATGTCAGATGGCGCAGCCTGGTTTATCGAGGGCGCCGACCCGATGCACTACCGCATCATGGCTGATGACGGTGGTGCTTTTGCAAGTCCAGTACAGGACATCGGCATGGCGCTCCTTACGCTCGCCAAGAAGAAAGTCCCGTCACTCGACATCGAACCCATCTATTGAATTCGCTCAAGAAGGAACACGTCATGCGCGTCTACTACGATCGGGATGCCGATCTGAACTTCATCAAGAACAAGAAGGTCGCGGTCATCGGTTTCGGGTCGCAGGGCCATGCCCATGCGCTCAACATGCGCGACAGCGGCGTGAAGGCGGTCGCGATCGCGGCGCGTCCCGGCGCCAGCGCCGACAAGGCGAAGAAGGCGGGCTTCGACGTGATGTCGAGCGCAGACGCCGCGAAATGGGCCGACGTCATGATGATGGTCACGCCCGACGAACTGCAGGCCGACATCTACCGCGACGACCTGCGCGCCAACATGAAACAGGGCGCGGCGCTGCTCTTCGCGCACGGCTTCAATGTCCACTTCAAGCTGATCGAGGCGCGGCCCGATCTCGACGTGCTGATGGTGGCGCCAAAGGGCCCCGGCCACACCGTGCGCAGCGAGTACCAGAAAGGCGGCGGCGTGCCCTGCCTGATCGCCATCCGCCAGGACGCATCCGGCAACGCGCACGATCTGGGCCTCGCCTATGCGAGCGCGATCGGCGGCGGCCGCGCCGGCATCATCGAGACCACGTTCCGCGAGGAATGCGAGACCGATCTGTTCGGCGAGCAGTCGGTGCTGTGCGGCGGGCTGGTCGAACTCATTCGTGCCGGCTTCGAGACTCTCGTCGAGGCGGGCTACGCGCCCGAGATGGCGTATTTCGAATGCCTGCACGAGGTGAAGCTGATCGTCGATCTCATCTATGAGGGCGGCATCGCCAACATGAACTACTCGATCTCGAACACCGCCGAGTATGGCGAATACGTCACCGGCCCGCGCATCATCACCGCGGAGACGAAGAAGGAAATGAAGCGCGTGCTCGACGACATCCAGACCGGCAGGTTCGCGCGTGACTGGGTGCTGGAGAACAAGGCCGGCCAGGCGAGCTTCAAGGCGACGCGCGCCCGCGGCGCGGCGCATCCGATCGAGGAGGTCGGCGCCAGGCTGCGCGCCATGATGCCGTGGATCGCCAAGAACAAGCTGGTGGATGTTTCCAAGAACTGACGGCGCGCGGCAAAAGTCGATCGGGCCGTCGTTGCACAGGCGTTAACACAGGGCCGGATGTTCCCGCGCCTGGGAGCTTTTGCGCTCAGGAGCAACATGAACTAGTGTACACGCGCATTTTGGGGCCTGGCGTATGGCGTCGCGCAAATTCTGCCTGATCCTGGTTAAGCCGTCGCATTACGACGACGACGGCTATGTCATCCAGTGGTACCGCTCGGCCATTCCCTCAAACACGCTGGCTTCGCTGCACGGCCTCGCGATGGATTGCGCCGAGCGCAAGGTGCTGGGCGAAGACGTCGAATTCGAGATCCACGCCCATGACGAGTGCAACACGCTGATCAAGCCCGACGAGATCGCGCGGCGCATCGAACGCGCCGGCGCGGGCATGGTGATGCTGGTCGGCGTCCAGTCCAACCAGTTCCCCCGCGCGCTCGATATCGCGCGGCCCCTGCGCGCGCGCGGCATACAGGTCGGCATCGGCGGCTTCCACGTCTCGGGCGTGCTCAGCATGCTGGGCGGCAAGGACGCCCATCTCGATCAGGCGCGCGCCATGGGCCTGTCGCTGTTCGCCGGCGAGAGCGAGGGCCGCCTTGAGATGGTGCTGCGCGATGCGTTCGCCAACGATCTCAAGCCGCTCTACAATTTCATGGACGACCTGCCGTCGATCGAGGGCACGCCGATCCCGTTCCTGCATTCCGACAAGGTGGTGCGGACCGCGGGCGGCGTGACCAGCTTCGACGCCGGCCGCGGCTGCCCCTATCAATGCTCCTTCTGCACCATCATCAACGTGCAGGGCCGCAAGTCGCGCCGGCGCTCGCCCGACGACGTGGAGCGCATCGTGCGCGCCAACGTGGCGCAGGGCGCGCGCAGCTTCTTCATCACCGACGACAATTTCGCGCGCAACAAGGACTGGGAGGCGATCCTCGACCGCCTGATCCAGCTGCGCGAGGTGGAGAAGATGCCGATCGGCATCATCATCCAGGTCGATACGCTGTGCCACAAGCTGCCGAACTTCGTGGAGAAGTGCGCCCGCGCAGGCGTCAAGCGCGTCTTCATCGGGCTGGAGAACATCAATCCGGCGAACCTGATGGGCGCCAAGAAGCGGCAGAACAAGATCACCGAGTACCGCAAGATGCTGCTCGCCTGGAAGAAGGCGAAGGTGCTGACCTATGCCGGCTATATCATCGGCTTTCCCGCCGACACGCTCGAGTCGGTGCTGAACGACATCGAGGTGATCAAGCGGGAGCTGCCGGTCGATCTGCTGGAATTCTTCTATCTCACGCCGCTGCCCGGATCGGAGGATCACCAGAAGCTGGCAAAGGCCGGCGTGGCGATGGATCCCGACCTCAACAAATACGACCTCAACCATCTCACCACCGCGCACGGCAAGATGAGCCAGGCGGACTGGAAGGCGGCGTACGACCAGGCCTGGGCGCATTACTACCCCGACGAGCATATCGAGACGGTGATCCGCCGCGCTGCCGCGTCCGGCGCCAATGCCTCCAATGCGCTGTTCCTCGCGACCTGGTTCTCCGGCAGCATCAAGATCGAGCATATCCATCCGCTGGAGAGCGGCTTCCTGCGCCGCAAATTCCGCACCGCGCGGCGGCCAGGCTTTCCCATCGTCTCGCCGCTCGCTTTCTATCCGGGCTATTACGTCGAGACCGTCGCCAAGCTGTTCCAATGGGGTTCGCTCCTCGGACTGCGGCGCAAATATCTGAAGATCAAGCACGACCCGAAGAAGTTCGCGTACATGGACCTGGCGCTGACGCCGGTGACCGACGAGGAGGAGGACGGCGACCGCGAGCTGTTCAACACCGACGCGGCCAAGGCCTATGTCGCACAGGAGCACCGCCTCGACAAATTCCGCCACGGCGAGGTCGCGGCGTAACACTGCATCTCCGAGTCCAAGACGATGCGCGGGAGCGCTGTTGGACGCCGGGAAGAATGCGCTAATCTGGATTCATGCGCATCGGAACACCGCTCAGCCCTGCCGCAATCAAAGTCATGCTCCTGGGCGCGGGCGAGCTCGGCAAGGAAGTCGTCATCGAATTGCAGCGCCTCGGCGTGGAGACCATCGCGGTCGACCGTTATGCCGACGCGCCGGCGCAGCAGGTGGCGCACCGCGCCCATGTCATCGACATGACGGATGCGCGAGCCCTGCGCGCCCTGGTGGAGCAGGAGCGGCCGCACCTCATCGTGCCGGAGATCGAGGCGATCGCGACCGACGAACTCCTGCGCATCGAGGCGGACGGGCTGGCGAAGGTCATCCCGACGGCCAAGGCGGCGCACATCACGATGAACCGCGAGCGCATCCGCCGCCTCGCCGCGGAGGAGCTCGGGCTCAGCACCTCGCCCTACGCCTTCTGTTCCTCGCTGGCCGAGCTCGAAGCGGCCAGCGCGCGCATCGGCTTTCCCTGCTTCGTCAAGCCGGTGATGTCGTCGTCGGGCAAGGGTCAGTCGAAGCTGAAAGGGCCGGGCGACGTTGCCCGGGCCTGGGACAAGGCGCTCACCGCCGGCCGCGTGAAGGAAGCGCGCGTCATCGTCGAAGGCGAGATCCGCTTCGATTTCGAGATCACGCTGCTCACCGTCCGCGCCGCCGGCGGCACGCAGTTCTGCGAACCCATCGGCCATGTCCAGGTCGACGGCGACTATGTCGAGTCCTGGCAGCCGCAGGCGATGACGGCGAACGCACTGGAAAGCGCGCGCGACATCGCGGGCAAGGTCACCGCCGCGCTGGGCGGCTTGGGCATATTCGGGGTCGAGCTGTTCGTGAAAGGCGACGCGGTGTGGTTCTCGGAAGTGAGCCCCCGGCCGCACGACACCGGCCTCGTCACGCTGGTCAGTCAGCAGCTGAGCGAGTTCGCGCTGCATGCCCGCGCCATCCTTGGCCTGCCGGTCTCCACCGAACTGCGATCGCCCGGCGCCTCCGCCGTGATCTATGGCGGAATGGACGCGAAGGGGATCGCGTTCGAGGGCGTCGATACTGCGCTCGCCGTGCCTGGGATCGAGCTGCGCCTGTTCGGCAAGCCCGAAAGCTACGTCAAGCGCCGCATGGGCGTTGCACTGGCGCGCGGACGTGATACGGACGAAGCGCGGGCCCGCGCGAGAAAGGCGGCCTCGCTGGTGAAACCCGTCAGGACCTGACCATGCGCGTA